>ERZ941706.27-NODE-27-length-54447-cov-7.655777_pt1 | contig 54447 bp, 42 predicted proteins | sample MGYA00521232_ERZ941706 | MGnify/ENA primary metagenome ERZ941706 (study PRJEB32759, sample SAMN07749893) | skin metagenome | biome: transportation; feature: city; material: polyester macromolecule | host: Homo sapiens | place: Hong Kong:ER line | collected 2017-07-19...
ATAACCTTGCCAAGGTTGGGGTCGCGAGTTCGAGTCTCGTTTCCCGCTCCAAATTTAAAAGGCCCTAGTCGAAAGACTGGGGCTTTTTTCTTTTTATCGACCCATGATTTTACGTTCTATCGATTCACAGCATATTCATTCTGAGAATAGCTCAGCTCAAGGCCGAGTATTTCATTGATAGACTCAGATTTTTAAACCAGTAATTGTTTCGAGTTAATCTAGTTATATTTGCAGGGTATTGGTGTTATCCGATGCGTAGATATAAAGGGTAATGATTGAAAACAATCCAAGTTAAAGCGCTCTAGACTACATCTTTGTTGTAAACAGATAGAAAAGATGAAGTTATGATCATAGACATAGCTTTGGAAATAATATTCTTCTGCCTTTTGAATATCACGAGTTGAATCGAGAAACTCTATATGTTCAGCTAACACATGAAAGTTGAGCTTCTTTAAATGACGACTCATTCCTTCGCCAGTACATTTAATATAGGATTCTTTTAAGGTCCATATTTGAAAAAACCGTTGATATACAGTGGATGGATCAATCCTTTCATTTTCCTGAATCCATTCAATTTCACTTGGCGCTAACACACTATCGACACGCATCCAATCGAACTCACGGTCCAGCCGTTCAACATCAACTCCTATTTCTCCTTTTTCAGTCACCGCAAGAACAATAACGTCTGCTGAATGACTAAGATTGAAATAAACAGCTTTACTACCTTGTATAAAAGGTTTGCCGTTAGGTTGTAATTGAATGTTGACCTCATGGGGTGAAATACCTAACTTATCTGCTAAAACAGACTTCGTTAACACACGAGAAATTAAGAAAAGTCGTGCAGCATGAGGATGATATTGATCATATCTCAACTTTTCTGCCGCATTGAGAAAGCTGAGATAATGACTCAACATGAGATGGTTTTGTGGCACGCGTGAAACCGGGCAGACATACACCTGTACTTTGGAAATATCAGACATCACTGAGCTGTACTGTGGTGCTGATATATTTGGTTAGAACTGGTGTGAGGTAATCATAAACCGCTTCTACATGGGTAACGTGCGGATTATGGCCTGCGCCAGTAATGATATGTACAGGGATATTAGGATTTATTGTAGTAACAATTGGATCCTTCTCTCCAACAATGATTTCAACTTTAGAACCAAGTTCGTTTAACAAAGCTGTTTGAGATACTCTCTTTTGAGGCAAACTAATACGATGCATATACTCACTAATATGCTTGGCTACCGACACCCGGCGTAATGAATCCATCGCATAACCAACAGATAGATTTTTTTGTCCATCTGGATGCAGATTTTTAGCAATTTTATCTTTCGATACAAAACGGAAAATTAGATTAGAGATCGTTTGTATTTGAAATATTTTTGCGGCCTGTGCCTGCACGAAATAAGGCGATATAAGGATAAGACGTGCAACTTTATTTGGATATTTCTGTGCAAGACTCAATGCAAATAAACATCCTAACGAGTGAGCAATAACAACACTATTTGGTGCTAAAAGCTTTGCAGCATTATCAATAAACTGATGATTGTTATCTTCCATCACCTCATAACTACCTGAACGCCCAAGTCCAGGTAGGTCCATCATTGCGACCTGATCATAGGTGATTTTATTAACTATTGGGAACCAACATGTGCTATCGAATGGAATACCGTGTAAAAATAATGCAGAAGATTTTTCTGAACCAACTGGTTGTTTAGTATAGATTTCTGTCCAATATCGATTCTGATAGCTGAAACAGCTAGGTGTTGGAGCTTGCATACGACCAAAACGTGTAAGGACCAGACGATCAATCCAACGAGAAAAATAAGCACTGGTACTGATTAAGTCCGCAATACCCATCTTAACAGCCATCTTTTCTGTTTCAGCGACATGATAGTATTCATTAGAAATGAAAGCGAGCTGCTCTTTTGAGCCACCAAGCAATACCTCGGGTAATTTCTCGAGCAGAACTTTAGGTATTTGCAAATGTGGTGCGCTAACCCCTAAATGCTCGGCAGCTAGGTTAACTAGACGATGACATTTAGGTGTCGCAGGATCAAGTAATACATACTCCTGAGCAATAGTCTCAGGAAAAGATATCGTTCGGATGAGAAAGCTCACGATATATTGCATATTGCAGAGTGGTAGGAATGTATCACTCCCACCAGGCAGCGCCAGCAGACGTCCTTGATATAACTTATCAATCATTTCGGCAATACCAATATATTGCATATCACCATAAGTATAAAAACCATCAATGACTGTCGCCGGATTTATTGCGGTCCATGGCACATTTAAACGCTTACATGTCTCAATAAAAGCCTGATGCCCTAAAATTTTCGAAGCTTCGTAACCACCATATTTATAATACAAATCATCAGCAGACTCTTGCGGCGGAGTAGCGACACGATATCCACCAATCCAGATAAATCGCTCAAGCTGCTTCAATGTCGCAGCCCATTCAATCAGAGCAAGTCCTGATTTAACATTCGTACGCTGAGCTTCAGCTTTGCTAATGCCCCAATTAAATGATGCTGCAAGATGATAAACAACATGGATCTTTTTTTGAGCATCCGTTAGTAGAGAGTCCAACTTAAAGTCATGACTTAAATCATACTCAACAAAAGAAATAGATGGATCTGTCAGCCCTTGTGTTGCAATGAAACCTAATAGCTTTTCTTTCTTAGTTGCCGCATTGCGTAGTGCAGCAATCACCTGATGACCTTCTCGTAGAAGTTCAACGATCAATCTACTGCCAATAAAACCTGCTGCACCTGTTACTAATATGGTCTTCCGTGAAAAATTATCTTTTTTTGCATTATTTAAATTATTCATAAATCACCTTAATTAGGGACTGCAAACTCCAGCATTGTTTTGGAGCGAATTATCTTAAAAGTTATATCGAACCTGGGCATACACCAGACTGTTATCTCTAAATTGTCCTAACACCGTATCATTTCTGCCCCAGAACCGATCACCACCTGCATTCAATTGCCAGTGATCATTAAGGTTGTAATTAATACGAACTCTCAGCATCTCATTGGGCTCTGGTGCAAAATAGAAACCTGTTACTTCTAACTTTAGATTGTCATTCAGGAGGTTAAGTGCATAGCGCAGCATAGCTCCATATTGATCACGCTCATATTGGTTACTGATGGTTTGCTGATAACGGTAAACTTCTCTCAATAATGGATTTGTTAGACTATCGGCAGATCTTAAGTCCTCCGTATGTTTATAGACACCTACTAAACTCACGGTGGAATTCTTCAATGCTAATTCTGGACCCATGACCACGGTCAGATTATTTTTTTTGTGCGTAAGATCTTCACTACCATTCGAGTCAGTTTTTGTATAGGCAGCTTCACCGCGCCATACGATATCGTTATGGTTATAACTGAAATCAAATCCATAGACGGACATAGAATTATTTTTCAGCTGCAATGTTGCCTCCCCTGTTGGAGATGCAGAAATAATTGACAGATCGGGCATGTGGTCCAAACCTGAGAAATACGATGCACCCACATCTAGACCATCTACAGAATAATCCCAACGCATTGCAAATGCAGGACGGCTCTTACGGTCTATGTCATACTGAACACCAGCAATCTGACGCAATGGAATCACATCTGAACGACTACGCGGATACCACAATGCCGTCCATTTATTGGTTCCAGATTCAGGAATATACGTCAATTTGATTGCATCATTTCCTAGACGTTGATCTGTCTCGTCTGGTACTAGACGCGTATAGTCACGGGGCGATAGGTTATCCGTTGGGTTAATTCCATCCGCTCTCCCCCAGACGACAATCTGACGACCAACATCGACATAGACGGTCTGGTCCCAGTTGTAAGAGGCGTACAACTCACGTAAGTTGCGATTCACCTTACTCACCTGATCTGGGTTTACAGTATGTTCTGTTTCGTCTCCAATATTTATGTCGTAATGGATCTTAAACTCAGGGTTAAACTTGAGCGTACCATTGGACCAGAAACTTGCTTGCCCAATGTTTTTTAACGAACTTAAATCACGATCTGATGACCAGACATCGAGTCTGGCTGAGTTCTGGCTCACAAAACTCATTTCGCTGTCATCTGCATAAGCATGCTGCAGTAGCATAAAGCTACTGCAGCATGCAAATACCCAATAGGCACCTTGCGTCATTTTTCAAGACTCTGAGGTGAGAAAAGCTTATCCGATAAGGTTTTTTCTGCGACAAAATCATTGACGATCACTTGTGTCATATGCTGAGTTTGCAGATTCTTCGCCATAGATTTCATGGCTTGCCATCTTGGTTTCACTTTGCCGTAAGGACGGATATCCGTGAACTCAATATGCTTTAACGGCTTGCCTGCTGTATCCCAAATGTCGATGGTTGCTGTAACAAAGTTGTCTTTGAGTATGCACATGCGACGTTTGCTATAACCAAAGTCACTCTTCACCGTATTATTAATTGGCGTTGCTTCGATCATATAGCAATCTTTGCCATTAAATTTGCCATCTGCAAGTTTGGTGTACTTCCAGTCACTTAGCTTATAGCCAAGTACATCACCATAACTAAAGTCCGTACCAATAAAAGCATCACCCTTATTCGCTGATGCAAGACGGCGCACTTTTTTCAATGCAGGCAAATAGACAAACATGCTATCACTGCCTTTTGAGTTCTCAATCAATAACGTCGTGGTTCCCTGTACATCTGCAGGCGAGATAAACTCGGTCAAACGCATATTGTTCTGAGTATTTCCAGCAAGCTTGGTCATATTTTTAGTCAAGCGCACACGTTGCTCGCCATTTTTAGAAGTCAAAATAAATTTGGCACTAGCACTTGAAGTCAGGAATTTAGAGGCATCATCACTACGATTAACAATGTCTTGAACTTCATCTGCATGAGATGTTTTAGGTAATGAAAAGGTGAGCGCAGTACCTAACAAAAGGCTTGTCACAACAGTTTGTGCAACGGGGATACTTTTCTTATTTGAGGAAAAGATGAAACGAGGTTTTAATATTAGAATCATTGTAGGTACCATAATTAAGGTTGCAAACACACTGAATAGCATCGCAATCACAATAAACATCGCCAGCCATTGATGTACGTGGAAGCCCTGCGATAAGGACAATACGCCATACCCGCCAGCGACCGCAGTCGCGACAAAAAGAGAAGCCTTACCAGCAGTACTTAATGTTTTACGAATAGCATCTTTGATATCTCCCCCTTCTTCGCGCAAGATTTCACGCAAACGATAGAGGAAATAAATTGCGTAATCCGCACCAATACCTACAGCCATGGCCGAGATAAGGGAATTTGGAATATTGAGCGGAATGTCGAGCCAGCCCATCACACCAAAGATGGCAAGAATTGAGAACAAAAGTGGTGTCAGAACAATCAGTCCAGCTGAAATCGAACGGAAGACCAGGGCTGAAATAAAGAATACGGCAAATGAAATTTGTAGAATGTTCATAAGCTTGCCGTGAACCATTGTCTCAGTCAAAGCAATCGTTTGCGTCACGTCACCACCAAAACTCACTACAGCCTTGTCACCCAATTGAGCCGCCATATACGTTTTTAGCGACTCAAGGATTTCTTTGATACGGTGGTTGCTGCCCGTTTTCATAAGAATCGTGATCTTGGCATAGCGCTGAGTAGTATCAATGTAGGATTCAAAATCAGTCGGCTCACCAGACATTGAATACAACAGCAGATATTGAGCAACAACATCTTTGGTTGCAGGAACCTGAAATGCCTGTGGCTGATCGGCATTCATTGCCTGATTCATCCTTTTGATATAGTCCACGATAGAGATTGTTTTACCAACCTCTGGAATTGAATTCGCGAACTTCTCTGTATTATCAATCGCTTTTAGGATCTCTGGGTTTTCAATACCGTCACGGACCTTCGTATCGACCATAATATAAAGGCTGTTTGTGCCACCAAGTGACTGATTCAAGAACCTGTCATCCTGCTGCATCGGTAGGTCACGAGAGAAGAAATTCCGACTATCGTTATCTACCACAATACGACTCGTGCCGATCGCAAGAAAGACACCAATTGCCGCAATCGCAGTCATTAACATCATTCGTGGACGAACTGACAAAATGGCATCGCCAATACGATTTGGAATCCAATCCCAGATCGGTAGCCCTTTGCGTTTGACCTTCGTAACCGAAGGCGGTGGCAACATTGAGCGTAGTGCTGGAATAAAAGTCATCTCGATGATCAACGTACTGATGATCCCGATTCCAGTAAAAATACCGAATGAACGGATAGTTGGAATATTGAAGGTCAACAGAGAGAAGAATCCAGCCGCCGCAATTCCTCCAGCCAGCACCATAACTGGACCAACACGAACTAAAGACTGCACCACAGCTTCGCTATTGGCAACTTTAGGTTCCATCCCTTGAGCAATCAGACGATCAAAATCTTCATAGTAGCGTTTGAGCAACTGCACGGCGTGCCCTGCTGCAATGGCCAGGATCAAAATTGGTGTAGGCGAGTTAAAGATATCCATAGGCTGTTTGAACAGCCCCATCATGCCCATACCCCATGCCACAGCAAGCAAAGCTGTAACGAGTGGCAGAATCAAACCCTGCTTACTGCGGAATGCTTCAAAGTGCAACAATCCAATCACCAATACGGCAATCGGGAACAAGATATTGATACGCTTAGAGTAATCTTCAGCTTTATCTAGATAGACAGGATTACCGCCGACACTGAGCGTCATATCTTTAGATTGTTCGCTTTCTACAATTTTGTTGATCGGAGCCATCATCTTCTGGAAGCCCTCTGGACTTTCCTCAAGCTCAAGCAAAATCGCAGCAGTTCTTTGATCTTTAGACACCACTGAATTCATATAAGTTGGATTCATTGCCAACACTTTTTTCAGTTGATCGATATCATCCTGAGTGACTGAACTGGTCGGCAATAATTTTTTGGCATCAAACCCTTCCGAATTAGCCATGATCCCTTTCGCTTGACGTGCAGCCAAACTCATCATAGTTGATCGAACAACGCCGGGGGCGTTGTCCACTTCTTCGGTAATACGTTTGACTTTTTCCAACACTTGCGGTTGATAAATATCACCTTGCTTCGGTGTAATACCGATCACAACCATATACTTGGAGCCGAATTTTTTTTCGATCAGCTTGGTCGAGGTGATATAAGGATGCCCATTCGGTGCAAGTGCGCCTGGATCAATAATAATTTTTACACCAGATGCAAGGTATGCCAAAGCAATCGTCAAGAGCATGACCACTGTCAGTACAATACGGCGATGTCTAAGAATCCATCGCGCATATTGCTCCATCACTAGATGAGTCTTTTGAAGTGATTTTTCGATCTCTTGCGATGATTCTTTGATCTCCTGCAATGGTTTTTTGATCTCTGGCGATGGTTCTTCTATCTCCTGCAATGGTTTTTTGACTTCTACCGATGGCTCTTCAATCTCTTGCGTTTGCGTACTCACTGCCTCATAGGTTCCGCCCTTCTGAGCCAGCGCCTGAAGATTAGCAAGATCTTTTTTGAACTGGGCAAGAACCATTTTTTTTAGCAGTGCATTAGGAAATACACCAAAAAAGCCGCCCGGCTCTGCCTCAAACAACCATTCAATCCATGTACCTTCTGGATGAGGTTTGAAGCGATAAGTACCTTTGTAATAAAACGGTCCTTCTAACACTTGGAAGGCATACAATTCATTCGGTACCAGGTGTGTAATTTCACCTTTAAAGGCCAACTCACGACTAGCAAAGCTCAAATTGAGTTCATACTTGCTGCCCACACGCGGAGTAGTGTCTAGTAGCTCTGAATGCTTACATGACAATTGCCAGCTTGCATCATTGCCCGGGTTTGCAAGATATTTAAAAACTTTATCAATCTCGGCCGGTATAAGGAAAGCATGTTCTATGGTCACCATAGTGGTTCTACCTTCTTGTATTTCTTATGCAGGAATTGGATACATCTGATCAATTGTCTTGGCCACAGCCGCAACGTTCTCAGCGAACATAATCGATGAATGGTCACCAGGTAGATCCACTTGTGTAAGCGTATCTTTGATCAAATGATCCCAGCCGAGACTTTCCCCAAAATCTTCAGACTCATCTTTGGCTTTAACCAAGAGGATCGGAAAATCTTCAGGCTCTGGGAAATAGGTCTGTAGTGCGACGCCATTCGCCAAATAAGTATCAAAGTAAAGCCGGAAATCTGATGGGTTAGCATCCAGAGGTATGACATTGATGGCCTTAGCTTCTTTAAGCACATGATCAAACATGTGATCTGGACTCAATTCACGCAAGTATTGCGCTGATATCGTCAGCTTTTTGCCATAAGGCACAGCCAAATCACGAGCAAACCAAGACAAAAGCATGGCATCATCAGCATCTTCAGGCACATTCTCTGGAATTGGAGCACGTGTATCAATCATGACAATCCCTGTGACCTGCTGCCCCATTTGACGCAACTGACGACTGATCTCGTATGCAATCGCACCGCCAAAACACCAACCACCGAGGAAATAAGGCCCTTGAGGCTGCATTTTTTGCATTTCAGCAATATAGAGTGTCGCCATTTCTTCAATCGCCACTTCAGCAGCATCTGCTTCAATCAGACCCGGAGACTGAATAGCACGTAAAGTACGGTTCGGATTGAGATGACGCGAGAGTTCCATATAACAGAAGGTACTGCCACCAATCGGATGGAAGAGCCATAGCGGCTGTTCATAAGTTCCGCTGCGCAGTTCGATTACGATTGAAGGTTTGATTTCTTTATTTTCACGGATGATCTCCCCCAAACTCTCAACAGTTGAGTACTGTGCAAGTAAAGCAACTGATAATTCGGTACCAAATACCTTCTTGAGATGATTGACAAGTTTCACAGCCAGTAATGAATGCCCACCTAATTCAAAGAAATCATCATGTATACCAACTCGCTTGACTGATAAAATCTGCTCAAAGGTAGTACATAACTCGATTTCGATCGAATCGCGTGGAGCAACATAATCGTTGCTCTGCTCAAACACTGGCTCAGGGAATGCCTTACGATCTAACTTATTGTTAGCCGTCATTGGAAACTCATCCAATCGGATAAACGTACTTGGCACCATATAAGCCGGAAGATGGATTTGTAGAGTCTTTTTTAAACCAGCCATTTCAATATCATGTCCAGTCACATAAGCCACCAGTTTCTGATCATTGTCGGCTGTGGTCTTAACCAAGACTACTGCATCTGTAATACCATCGATCTGTTTGAGGACATTCTCGATTTCGCCTAGCTCAATACGGAATCCACGGATTTTGACCTGAAAATCCAGACGTCCGTGATGAGTCAAACGCCCATCCATTCGCAGACAGACTTTATCTCCGGTGCGATAGAGTCGACCAGCATTTGGTAGGGATGGTAAAGTTCTAAATTGTGCATCTGTCAACTCAGGTCGATGCCAGTAATCGACTGCAAGACCATCGCCTCCAATCCAGAGCTCTCCCATAACGCCTCGTGGAACCAATCGCTGCTGTTCATCAAGAACATAAAGCTGGGTGTTCGCCATTGGTTCGCCTAAATCAATATATTTGGCATCGGTGATGTGGGCTGCACTGGACCACACAGTTGTCTCGGTCGGACCATAGACGTTCCAAAGACAGCTGACTTTACCCAGTAGTTTTTCTGCGAGTACAGGATCTAGCGCTTCGCCTCCGCTAAGTGCAGTTAGATGTGGGATACCTTTCCACTCACTGTCCAAGAGCATTTTCCAAGAGGACGGCGTTGCCTGCATAACATTGATTGACTTCGCCTGCATATACTCAACCAGCAGGTTCCCATCTAGAGAGATCTCACGTGGGCACACATGCACCACACCGCCGTACATCAGTGGAATCAATAGTTCAACAACAGAAATATCAAACGCATAAGTAGTGATTGCTAATAACTGCATATCAGCAGTTGCTTGCAGCCTATCATTCACAGACAGTAAGAAATTAGCTATTGAAGGATGCCCAATACGCACGCCTTTAGGTTTACCTGTCGAGCCGGAGGTGTACATCACATAAGCGGTATCACCAAAGGCAAGCGTCTCACGTACTTGCTCAAGGGGAACAACACCAGCTTGATTGATATCTAGACGTGGTACAGAGACTGTAAGAGCATCCATCAAGTCAGTTTGGGTCAAGATGACTTTAGGTTCAGCATCTTCTACGATGTTATGCAAACGTTCTCTTGGGAAACTAGGATCCAACGGTACATATGCTGCTCCTGCCGCCCAGATTCCGAGGACTGCCGCGGGCAATAGCACAGTGCGGTCTACCATCAGACCTACACGATCCCCATTGGTAATACCATGTGCACGTAAATATTCAGCAATCCCAGCAATATGCTGACCTAACTCATGATAGCTGACAGCATGATCTCTAGAAGTCATAGCATGATTGTGACCACGCTCATCGATCTGTTTTAGAATCATTCCCAGTAGATCATGTCGAGGATAGTCGGTCACCTGACCACGTAGATAGCCTAGCTGAATGCCATTCGCATAATCAGGTGCGATATCTAACTCAACGATCTTACGTTCAGGATGAGCCACCATTTCCGATAGTACAACTTGCAGTAGTTGCACCATATTCTCGGCAGACTCCGCAGAAAATATTTCAGAGTTGTATTTCAGTACGCCAATCAGTTCACCCTGATATTCACCACCCATTTCTAGCATAATATCTAGTTGGCCTTCTTGTTGGCGAACTGGAAAGCTTCCTAGCGTAAGGTCTTGACCAGCTAAAGTAGCTGGATTCTGGATTGGTAAGAGTAATTCTTTAAACTCATCCAAACCACCTAGACGTTCCCAAAACATTCCAACCTGAGCCAATGGGTTGATACTGCCATCACGCTTTGGTGAAACAGCTTCAACCACTCTGGAAAAAGCAACTTTTTGATGTTTAAGACTCTGTTTTAATTGTTCCTGCACCTGCTGTGTAAATTGACGTAAAGTCTGATCAGCATCGATGTCTATGTTAAGAGTAATTGTATTGACAAACTGTCCTAGTGCATTGCGCAAAGAGCGTTCAAGTCGACCTGCTACTGCTGTGGCAACGACTAGATTATTTTCATTTGATAGTTTGTTCAGCAGGATATAGAAGCCCGATAGTACAAGACCGAACAAGGTAATTTCATAATCTTTCGCCAAGTTTACAAGACCAGACGATACTGACTCAGGTACACGGAAAATTACCGAGCTACCTTTATGTTGTTGCACAGCTGGACGTGGATAATCAAGTGGAATGCTATGCACATGTGGAGCATGCTTTAACGCATTTTTCCAAAACAGTAAGCTTTCATCAGCATCACCAATCACGTTGCTCTTCTGCTTATCTGCATATTGAGCGAACTCGATTCCGTTCACTAGATTTGACTCTGTCACTAGCCCAAAACGCTTGCAGACATCACGCAGCAACAAGCCAATTGACCAGAAATCCATTAAGGCATGATGAATTACAACTGCAATCACATAGTGATTCTGACCACGCTCATAACAATGGATACGCCACAACGGTGGCTGAGTCAGGTCAAATGGTTGCTTGGTATCCTGTTCGACTAATTTCGTCAAATCAGAAGCTTCAACATGACGAGCATCAGAGAGAATGATATTAGGATATACACGATCCCAAATGATTTGCTCGATACCCTGATCATTGGCAGGCATGCTTACACGTAGTAACGGATAATCATGTAACACTGCTTCCAAAATCTCCATCGGCTTATTGCCTAATGGCTGGTTGACCTTCACATCAAAAGCCACCACCATATTGTAGGCACTGCAAGTTGGCTCAAGACGCTGGATATACCAAATACCAAGTTGTTCTGCAGAAATCGCATGACGCGACAGAATTTTTGGTTCTAGGCTCGCAATGTTATTCATGAAGCAACTCCCTGTTGCAACTCAGAAACCAGATATTCAGCCAACGCATTGATTGTTGGGTAATCCCATAGCAGTGTCGGCTCAAGTTCCAGTTTTGTCAGATCTTCTAGGTCCCCAGACACAGACAAAGCAACGATCGAATCAAGACCATAAGTGGTAAATTTTTGCTCTGGATCAATCGTCTCAGGCTCTACACGCATCTCTTTAGCTACTAGCGTACGAATGATCGCGCTCCAGTAAACTTTATCCTTATTCATGGGGTAATCTCCTCTTTAACTGGTTTGGCATCACGCGGTGCCAATGCGAAATCGATAACAGATAACATGTGGTTGGTTAAAATTCGGTCTAGCAAATCTGCTAATGTGCTTTCACGTAATGACGTAATAGGAGGAGATGTCTGCCCTTCAGCAGCATTTAGGAAAATGATCAACCATGCTCCATCCTTTAAAGCAGTCCTTAAGCCATGACGGTTGAAGACCCAGAAACCCAGCACAGCAATGCGGGCAAACAGTTCTGCGTAGCCTCGAGCGAGACTAAAACGCAAAGTTTCAAACTCTTTGCTTTCCTCAGAGCTTGAAAAGTAATTCTGAATTTTTTGATCTAATGTACGCTGTTCAACCAGAAGCCGGTCCGCATGCTTACGTAGCGTAGATAGCATTTCAGTAGACAACCCTACTGTGGCTTCGGCATCGTTGAGCATTTCAATGATTGTTCCCAGCGACTCCATCACCAAATCGCCATCTCGGTTGAAAATCTCAAGCCCACGGAAATCAATAGCGTTTGTCTCCACTTGTAAGTCATACAACTGGCGATAGCGTGCTTTAGCTTCGGCTTGGTTGAGATGGTCGGCTTTTTTGCTACGACCTTTATTGGCAGATTTGAGCTGGAAACTCAGACTGTCTAGACAAACGGTGCTACTTCCGTCAAACACACTAACAATCAGATGGTCTCTGAATGCTTTCTGGTACATTCCATCTGCATATGCATTTCTTAAGAAGAAACGTGACCCAAGCACTGAAGAAGTGATCTTGGCAAGTGACTCTACATACTCAGGCACCAGTACTTTGACGATTGGCGACCATGTACTGAACTGATTAATACAAACGTGTAATCCGCGCGCGCCAACGAGTGATAACACCTCCGCTGCTAATAGATAGGCATAGGCTGTAGCGAGCTGCTCACGCACCAGTGGAATGCTTATTACTTTTTTGTTATATAACTCGCGTTCGATAGCAAACTCGGTCGCGATTCGTAGCATCGTATCGCCAGCCCCCAGCGAGAAACTACTGCAATATGCACGCGTTACCTGTAGGGTTTTGAGTCCAAGTTCTAACCCTTGGCCCTCTTCACCGATCAAAGCATCTTTGTGAATTTCAGCGTTGTTAAAGCCAATACCACTAATATCTAAACCACGCATGCCCACTGTTGGTAGGCGGTTCAGACTATAGGTTCCTTTAGAAGCCATATGACGCTTATCAAGCCAGAATGCACTCAAACTACGTGGTCCACGATCATTCGATGTTTTAGCGATCAGGCTTAAAGAGTCTCCTAAAGTGGCGCGGTTGATTGACCATTTTTCGCCATTTAAGATGTATTTACTCTCGGCAGGCTGTGCTGTCACTTCACTAGATAATAGGTCAGCACCATGCGCTTTCTCGCTATAAGCCAATGCTGGGGCAGCACCACTTAAAATTCGGCTAGCAATATTTTGGCATTGATTCGGATTACCGCCGATCCACACAATCACAGACCAAGCGTTCGTGCTATAGGTCGAATTGATAGTTAGATCTCGTCGTGCCAACACACGATGCAGATATAGCAACTCTTCACCAATTTCCATACGACCTCCGAGCTCTGAAGGTACATAGAAACGGTTCATACCCACCGCATTCAGAAAATCAACAGCACGCTGAGGATATTGCTCCTTCTCATCACGCTCGATGGCAGCGGACCAAGAAAAATCGTTGTTGTTATCATGTACGGAGCCTAAAATTTGCTCCAGACGAGCAGCAGACTGAAACTGCCGCAAATTAGATGTAAGTGACATGGATTTTCACTCAAATGATTAAAGGGTAAGGGTTAAAACAAAGCACTTTTCAGACGATTAAAAATCAGCGCGCGTACTTCACGTTCCTTGATCATTGAGTTGAGAAGATTGGAGCTATAACGAATCAGCTGCCCCCGCTGCTCACGATCACGGATGACTTCTAAGCCGTTTTTGACATAGTTTCGAGCAATCACTGTTCTACGGTTTGGATGGGTTAAACAAACCAATTGACCGCGTTCGATCTGTTCTTTAATTTTTCTTCTTCTAATTTTGCCGCTAGTAGTTTTGTTAATTCGGCCTTGATGCAGTAAATAGACGCCTTCTACAGGTAAGCCAATATCAGCTGTCACTTGTTCCTTGACCTGAGTTCTAATGGCTTCAAAATTGAGGGTCTTGTCTAGTGATTTCTTCTTGATCTCAAGTACAACCGTAACACCCTCAGAATCAGCAATATTCACTGCCGCAACACAGCCTTTACGAACAGCAGGATGTGCCATTTCAACAGAGCACTCGATATCTTGCGGGTAATAGTTCTTGCCACGGATGATAATCACATCCTTAAGGCGGCCAGTTACATATAGGTCTCCGTCTTTGACAAAGCCCATATCACCCGTTCTCAAGTAGTGCACTTGACTCGGCTGACCCGCGTCATCAATGATAGTCGCCGCAAAAGTTTCCTGATTGACCTCTGGCTTCTGCCAGTAACCTGCTGTAACGCTCTCACCTGCTAGCCAGATTTCACCAACTTCATGAGCCGCTACTTCTTGACGGGTATGCGGATTGACAATACGGCAATCAATATGTGCCGAGATCTTGCCACAGCTCACCACTTGCACGGCGGTCTGATCTTGACTGGCCTGTATCAGATTGGCATTTAACTTGTCACGATCGATTGAAATTGAATTGAGAGGACCGGTCACACCACTAACTAAAAGCGTAACTTCTGCCAGTCCATAGCATGGCAAGAAAGTATCTAGTTTCAGTTCCGACTGGGTATTGAACTTTTCCATGAAGCGTTGCATGACGTGAGCCTTGATCGGCTCAGCACCATTAAACAGCACCCGTAAACGGCTCAGATCAAGCGATGCAGCCTGCTCATCAGAGATGCGGTGCAGACATAATTCATAAGCAAAGTTTGGTCCACCAGTAATTGTGACACCTTTTTCACTGATAAATTGCAACCATTTTAGAGGCTTACGAATGAAGTCCAGCGGTGACATGACATAGCAAGTCAGGCCCACATACACAGTTTGCAAAACTGAGCCAATCAACCCCATATCGTGATAAACAGGTAGCCATGTAAGGCCAATATCTTCAGGTTGCGTGCCAAAAGCTTCAGCAATCATGACTTCATTTGCCATAATATTCTTATGGGTAACAATTACCCCTTTAGGCCAACCTGTTGATCCCGAAGTGTATTGCAGGAAGCAGATATCTTCTTCAGTAATGGGCGGGAAATCTTTTTGTACCAAATCACGCTGTAGCTCAGTATCAACAGCATGTAATATTAAGCTTTCATTTTGAGCTTTTAATGTGATCAGACCTGATAGCTCAAGAATCTTTTTAGTGGTGAGTACTATTTTTGGCTCACAGTCATTCATAATATTCAAAATATTAGAAAAACCATTACGATTAAAAGGTAGGCTGACTGGTACCGCGATAATTTTAGCTTTTAGGCAGGCAAAGAACGATACGATAAAGTCCAACCCAGGTTCAAATAGCAATACAGCGCGATCGCCACTGTCTACAAGATTCATTAATACCTGAGCTTGATGTTGAACCCGAGCGTTCAAATCTTTATACGTAAGAGACTGAATACCACCCGATTGACGCCCTAAATACTCGAAAGCAACCTTACTTCCATTTAAATTTGCGTGGGATTCCAATGTTGCAATGATATTATCCGTATCCATTACAGCCATAACTTACTCCGATTAATTATAATGCACCCTTAAAATTCGCTAATTTAGAAATTACATTTCTCGTCGGGGCTTTTAATAAAAATGAATATACTTTTTGTTTAAAATATAAATTCACATTATATTTTATGTTTGGGTGCCATTTATTACACCTGTAAGTGCTTACAGGTTGGTCTATATTTATAAAAATCGAGAAGCTAGACACCTTTTATAAATCCTTTTACTCATTTCTATTTTTTGCAATTAGATTAAATATTAAACTTATTTTCATCTTTACTTTTTTAGTAGTTGAAAAAGTGTCTAAAGGTTTTAAATACATCAGCGAATTCTTAGCTTGTATAATTCTTTTATTGATATTTTAGTTTTTGAGATTTAATTTCTTATAGCAATAAGCTATTTAAGTATAGATTAACAATCCACCCATATTATTCATTTAAAAATAAATCATATTTCAACATTATAATTTCTCACAACCAATATATACTTTTATAAATCAATATAATTAATTTTAACTTTCGTCATAAGATCATGAATACTAAAATAATATGAAATTAAATTTTTCCAGTTGGTTTAATTTTAAAATAAAACTCTGATAAATAGCTTTTATAACAAGTTTTAGTAACGATTAATTTAAAATATAAATATTACAATTATTTACTTTATTCAGATGTATTATTTATACGTATATTTTTATAAAAGTCCTAGCATCACAGCTCGGATAGCTGCTGAGATTTTATTATTTACGTTTAGCTTTTGCATTGAGTTACAGAGGTGAAAATTTACTGTTCTTTCAGTCACCCCCCTTTAGAGATAGGTTTGTGCAACAAAGCCAGCCAGATATGGTTGCAAATTATTCAGACAAACTAAATTTGTGAGAGCTTCTAAGGTTGTTATATTCCATGTGCGGATTATGCTTGAAAAATTAAATTTTACAGGATGCATTTTATTCCAAAAAATAAGTATTTTAAAAAAGATCAGAAGATCTATTAATTATTATTAATATTCAGTTTTCATTAATTTAATTAAACAATATTTTCTATCAACTATCTAGCCGGTATAATTTTACTAATTATTATGTAAAGAAACTAAATACACCTTTAATAATTTAATAAATCAAGCAATTACATTACAACTCACCTTGCTTAGGATTATTATTTTAACAATGAGACTTGATGTACACTAAAAAATCTATAACAACACCAATCTACTTAGCATTTTTTTAAAAGGCAGTTTGCATATTAAAACTACAAAATTCTCGTTTTTTCATAAGTAAGCCTTAAAGGCTGAATAACTCTCTAGTAAGAACAGCTTAACGGTGTATGCCATACAATTACATTTAACCTGTTAAACATAACAGTATTTTATTGGCAATAATTTATGTTATTTATCCATTGAACCCCAATTCAAGTCACTTGAACAGGTAGCATGGTCACCATCCCCCCTCATTTCTCAATATCAGCAGATCGTTTTATTCGAATGAATGAAAACCAGCTCATGAACTATCCGCTCCAACACCTCATATCTATTGTTGAATCAACACAAATTGAAGATTCTCAAATTCTCTATTATGGTTTTACTGAATGGGCAACATCACTGACCCCAGCTTTAAGTACGGGATGGGATTGGGAATTCATTGAGTACAATGGCATCACGAGTATAAAAAGAATTGGACTGCCTCGAAGCAATATTATGCTTGTTGATGTATCTGGTACAGATATTGGATTTGAAGTTACTGAAACACTAATTGAAAAGAAAATCGATACTTTGTTCTGGGAACAGTTCATTTATGCTCAAATCAATACAACCCAAACAATGGCTAAATTAACTCCATATTTCTCTTAGAAACCTGTAAATTCTTACAGTTACCGCTTCCTCACCTGTTAAGTAAAGTCACTTGAAAAATAAGTGGAAGCACTTGTAATGAATGTTATTGCTGGATTTCAAAATAATTTTTCAGAAGGCCTATATACTAAATTTAAAAATTACCGCTATAGGGTATTTGTTGAATATTTAGGTTGGGAGTTGAACTGTCCTAATAATGAAGAACTAGATCAGTTTGACAAAGTCGATACCGCCTATGTCGTCGCTCAAGATAGAGAATCTAATATTATTGGTTGTGCCAGATTACTACCAACTACTCAACCTTATTTACTTGGTGAGATATTTCCTCAATTACTTAATGGAATGCCTATTCCTTGCTCACCAGAAATTTGGGAGTTATCAAGATTCTCAGCAGTAGATTTCTCAAATCCGCCATCTTCAGCTAGTCAAGCTGTGTCATCGCCCGTCTCTATTGCAATTCTGCAAGAATCTATCAACTTTGCAAGGGAACAAGGCGCAAAACAACTCATTACCACCTCTCCTCTGGGGGTAGAGCGGTTATTACGTGCTGCGGGTTTTCGTGCTCATCGTGCAGGCCCACCCATGGTTATTGATGGCTATACGATGTTTGCATGCTTGATTGATGTGTAGTTCATAATCAATTAGGTACACATTGAACAGCTGGAGCGAGAAAAAAGTAGCACTTGCACCTCTTTTTTCGCTTCAAATGTACTAAAAGTACTACCCGAAAAATTAGTTTGACTCATAAAAATTTTTTTAATTGTATTTCTTATAATCATTAACTGCCTGATCTAAAGCCTGAATTCCCTCATCAATTTTATCGGCAGTAATAGATCCAATGCCTAACCTTAAAAAATGTTGATGGTGATCTGTACTTAGAAAAAATGGCTGACCGGCCTCTATAAAAACTCCTACATTAGCTGCGTATTGGGCTAAAAGAGTACAATTGATATCACTTTGGGTATCAATCCAACATGCCGAGCCACCATTTAATGCGTAAACGTTCCATGTAGGAAAGTGATGGTGTAATGCTGATATTAACTGCTCACCACGATATTTATGGAGCTGAAACTGACGACGTAACATGCCATGGTAATAACCTTGATCAATAAAAAAGGCAAATACTCTTTGATTAAAAACATTGGGGTGCCGAAGCATTAGACGACGCAAATGACGCAACTCATTAATGAGTTCTGGGGCTGCTACGATGTATCCTAAGCGTAAACCTGGTGCTAGAGGCTTAGATAAGCTCCCGATATAAACCACTCTCCCATGCCGATCTAAACTTTTTAATGCAGGGATCGTAGTATTTTGAACCAAAACCTGTGCATCGTATTCATCTTCTATAATGATACTATCTTGCTGCTCCGCCAGTTCTAAAAGCTTTTTACGGCGTGAAGGAGACATGGTGATGCCTGTTGGGCATTGTCGCCCTGGCGTCACATAAAAATAATCACAGCCCACAGCATTTGTTAGAGTAACGCCTTCATGATCGACCGCTAATGGTACAATATTTGGTGTATGCAACATAAAAATATTTCGTGCATCAGGATAGCCAGGGTCTTCTACACCAACACTTTGTTGTTCTTTAAGTAGTAGTGCTGCCAACATATACAATGCATGCTGGCTTCCTACCGTAAGTAATATTTCATTTTCTTTGGCCATAATTCCACGGGTCGGTAAAATATGTTGCCGTATTGCATTTATAAGAAAAGTATCATCACCTTGTTGTGTAATATCCCTTGCCCATATCGATGCATCTTTAGCTGATAAAGCTTTAACAGCACACTCACGCCAAGATGAAGCCGGGAAGCTTTCAAAGTCAGGCTGACCATATATAAACGGGTATGGGTAACTCATCCAATCCGCAGGTTTATTAATATGCCTTTGTGCTGATGGGCAAAGACGAAAGCGTGAAACCCATTCTGTAGATTTTGATGTCGTTTTTATCGTTTTGCTTTCACTACTATCAATTTGGAAGCTGGGATGCACAAAGTGTCCACTACGTTGCCTAGACTCTAAAATACGTTCAGCTACGAGTTGTTGATATGCAATAGTCACAGTATTACGACCAACTCCAAGTTGATCTGCCAAATAACGACTTGATGGAACAGCCATATCTGGCTTGAGATAACCTTGTACTAATGCAGTAAACATCATACGGCAAATTCGTCCCTGCAAATTGAGTCCACTTTGCTCAGTCTCTGCAAATAATACGTTCCATATACCTGGTACTACTGGACTTGTTACAAACTGATCTCTTTCCATAGTGCATTTCTCGACCTATTTTGAAGCCCAAATGCTTAACATGGTGCATTTTGCTTCTGAAGACCTATGATTTACCGAAATCTGGCATCACAAATACAAATGCAAGACCCATTCCAATATATGAAAAACATAAAAAATTAATAAATTTTAAATATTTAAATTAATTTAAATCTGGCTCCATCAAAACATTAAATCTGGTACTACGGCTAATTGCTCTATTTCCGTACAGTTTAATCATCAAAAAAGATTCGTATGTATTTGGAGTTAAAAAGATGAACCAAGCTCAACTTTTGCAACTAATCACTGACTTTTCTACAGCATGGAATAAACACGATGTAGAGCAACTCATGGACTGTATGCATCCTGATTGTTGTTTTGAAACAGTTGCAGGTGATGAGGTATACGGTACACGTATTCAAGGGCATGAAGCTGTTCGTCAAGCATTTGAAAATACTTTTAAAAGTTTTCCTGATGCACAGTGGCTTAATGGTAAACACTGGTTGAGCGAAGATGCGCTATACGGAGTTTCTGAAACAACATTTACAGCATCAACCCCTGAAGGTGGAAAGATTGAAGCCAACATGGTTGATGTTTTCACCTTTAAAGATGGAAAAATTTTAGTCAAAAATGCATTCCGTAAAAATCGCCCCGTGCAAGCAGCCGCTTAAGGAGCCTGCCCATGAATCAATCAGTACAACAATTAACTTCTTTAGACAAAATAGTTGATCCAATATCTGAACCCATTCATCGTGGCTTTAAAACCTACAACGCTAAATTTGATCCGTTGACAGATAAGATCGTAACTGGCAACGAACAATACGCACCAACCTACTGGGTTGCAACGGCTGGAACACCTCCCGATGATGATGGCCCATTACCAGGTGATACAGAGGCCGACATTGTCATTATTGGTGGCGGTTTTACTGGTCTTTCAACTGCGTTAACTCTTACAGAACAATTTGGCACTGCGCCATTAGTTCTTGAAGCAAATCGTAGTGCATGGGGTTGTACAAGCCGAAATGGTGGACAAGGTCAAAATGCTTCTGGTCGGTTATATCGTTCACAGTGGATCGAAAAATGGGGACTAGATATAGCCAAACGTTTAGATGCAGAAATCCGCGAAGGTTTTGATTATTTTAAACATCTGGTAACTGGTATTGAATGTGATGCACAAGATGGTGGGCATTTATATATTGCTCATCGTGCAAAAAAACTGGCGTTTTTAGAAAACGAAGGCAAAGTCATGAAAGATGTGTTTGGTTATAACACTCGTATGCTAAGCCGCGAACAACTTCACGAAGAATTTGTTGGAGACCAAGAAGCTGCCGGTGCGTTACTCGAACCTGATGGTATTGGTGTACATCCTTTAAAATTGGCTTTTGGATATTTAAAAAGAGCGCGTGCTGCCGGCGCGAAAGTACATACCTCAAGTCCTGTATTAGATTGGGAAACACGTAATGGTATTCACTATCTACGTACCCCCCATGGCACGGTCAAAGCTAAACGAGTCGCTGTAGCAACAGGTGGTTATACACCTAATGGTTTGCATCCAAGCTTGTCTGGCAAAATCATGCCAATTTTATCTAATTCTATTGTCACCCGTCCGTTAACAGCTGCTGAGCTTAAAGAAGCAGGCCTACATAGTACAACGTTCATTACAGATACTCGCACTTTACGCCATTATTACCGCTTATTGCCTGATGGTTCAGTACAGTGTGGCAGCAGAAGTGCTTTAACAGGAGCCGATGCAAATAACCCTGTACATCTAGAGCGTTTAAAAGAAGGACTCTATCGCAAATTCCCAAGCTTGCGTGGTATACCAATTGCATATTCATGGTGGGGTTGGGTCGATGTCAGTCATGACATGATGCCACGAATTGTACAGCCTAATCCTGATGAAACTATCTATTATGCAATTGGCTATGGCGGCAATGGTGTATCTTTTTCAGCAATGGCAGGACGTCGTCTTGCAGAACGAGTAATGGGCATTCAACGCCCACAATTTGATCTACCTATTTATCAGTCACCATTACCTTCACATTTATTTCGACCTTTTAGACGGTTGGGGCAAGCCTTGTTGTACCGCTGGTATTACTTAAAAGACGAAATGCTTTAAGTGTTATTCAACGATCAGCCTAACGATACGGTTATAAAAATTATGAGGGGAGTTAGCCATGTATGATTCAGATTCAAACCAAGATTTAAAAAGTAGCTTGAAGCCACGCCATGTCCAGATGATGGCACTTGGTGGTGTCATTGGTATGGGGCTATTTGTCGGTAGCTCAGTAGTGATTCAATCTGCCGGCCCTGCAGCCATTCTTTCATTTCTCATCACAGGTACCTTAATAATTTTAGTGATGCGTATGCTGGGGGAGTTAGCCACTGCTTCACCGGTAACAGGTTCCTTTTATGCTTATGCTCGCTACGCTTTTCAAGATTCACCATTTTTATCTCGCCTCGCTGGATTTATGACAGGCTGGATGTATTGGTATTTTTGGGTGATCGTGATTGCCCTTGAGGCAATTGTTGGGGCTAAACTTCTCGCTTACTGGTTACCTGATATTCCCCAATGGATCGTGAGTCTGGTTCTGCTCGTTCTATTAACCGCAACCAATTTGTTCTCTGTCAAATCTTTTGGTGAATTTGAATTTTGGTTTTCATCTATCAAGGTTGCAGCAATTGGGGTATTTATTTTCCTTTGTTCATTATATTTATTTGGTTTCTGGCCAAACCATCAAGCTTCAGGACTAGGTGAATTATTAAACCATGGTGGCTTTATGCCAAATGGTTGGGTTCCTGTGTTATCAGGTGCAGTTGCGGCTACTGGTTTTTATTTTGGTGCTGAAATCGTCACAATTGCTGCAGCAGAAACAAAAAATCCAGAGCAATCTGTTGCTAAGGCAACTCAATCTGTCATCACTCGTGTATTGCTCTTTTATGTTTGCTCAATCTTTTTAGTCGTATGCCTTGTGCCGTGGAGCAGCCCCGATATCGCAACACCTTATGTAAGTGCACTTAAAGTACTCAATATCCCTTTTGTTGCAGATATTATGAATGCTGTCATTTTAGTTGCGGTTCTGAGTTGTCTAAATTCAGGAGTTTATGCTGCAAGCCGTATGTTGTTTGCTTTAACCAAAAATGGTGATGCCCCTCGTGCCTTAACTAAATTGTCTAAAAATGGAGTCCCTGTTCGTGCCATCTTATTCAGCACACTATTTGGTTATATTTCCATTTTAGCTTCGTATTTTTCACCTGAGGGTATCTTTCCTTTCTTGGTCGAGTCCTATGGTACGGTAGCTTTATTTGTTTATATCATCATTGCCCTTTCTCAAATCCGTTTACGTCGTCACCTAGAACGTGTTGCCCCTGAACGAATTAAAGTTCGTATGTGGTGTTTCCCATACCTCAGTTATGTTGCCATTATTGGTATGGTTTGTATCTTTGCCGCAATGTCCCTCATTCCAAGTTTACAAAAAGCGTTCTGGTTCGGTATTGCTAGTGCTGCGATTTTATTCTGCATTTTTATGATTCGTGACTATGTGGAACTACTTAAATTACGTAATCAACATCCCAAGTTAGATACTCTCGTTCCTGCGAAGCATAACAAAATCTAACCTCCTCTCGTTTACACGACCTGTCTTTTAGATAGGTCGTAAATCTCTTTTCAGGAATAAGCACATGTTGTTGAAAGATAAACTCGCTGCTTTTGCAGTGGTGTTCATCTGGGGTATTAACTTTTATTTTATGAAAGTTGGTGTGAGTGAAATTAGCCCCATGATGTTGGGATGTTTACGCTATATTTTAGTTCTAATCCCCGCTCTACTTTTTATTCGTATTCCACAAGTCGGATGGAAATGGCTCTTGGCATATGGGTTTATTAGCAACTTTTCTCAATTTGCCTTTATGTTTAGTGCTATTGCCACAGGTATGCCTACTGGGCTAGTTGCTTTAGTTGTTCAATCACAAGCCTTTTTTACAGTGATGATTGCTGTATTTCTTCTTAAGGAGCAAGCATCTTGGAATCAATGGCTAGCAATCGTTATCGCATCATTAGGACTATTACTGATTGCATTAGGTCAACAGCATAGTCATATCCCTTTATTAGGCTTGATACTCGTTTTATGTTCAGCATTCTCTTGGGCATGTGGAAATATTGTTATAAAACGAATGGGGTCCATTAATCCAATCGGGTTAGTCGTTTGGGGAAATATTCTTACTCCTCTTTGGTTTTTATTATTCGCTATCCAAGATACAGGTTGGCAAGGTGTCGTTGTAGACTGGCACGCCTTAACATGGCGTGGTTTGGGAGCTGCTGCTTTCTTAGCTTATTTCGCAACTATTATTGGATATGGTTTATGGATTTATTTGCTGACACGTTATCCAGCAGCCAAGATTAGCCCACTTTCGTTATGGGTTCCTGTCATTAGTATGATTTTTGCCAATATTTTTTTAGATGAACATTTAAATAACTGGCAATGGCTTGGTTCTGTTGTTGTGATGCTAGGTTTAATGGTTCATCTACTTGGACAAAAAATCAAAACGCATTTGATTGGAAAAAAGCCACTTCACCCCTGATACAATATATTCGTACAAAAACCAATCTCATCTCTACAACAGCTATATATCGTCATTATCTTAATTTTAAGCTTACCTCAATAAAGGCCTAAGAAAAACTTAGGCCTTTATTCTCCAAATAGCTCAAGAATGATCTGAAGCATTCGTATTAAGATTTAAATTTTTAGGGTTTGTATGATGCGTATCTACTACAAAGCTTTTATCACAAGGCATAAATGACGTCGATATAATTGCGACTACAGCCATACTTCCAATATAAAGCATAATTAGATATGGATTACCCTGCCCGACACTCAACAATTTAGTAGCAATCATCGGTGCCAAACCACCACCTAATACACCAGCCAACTGTACCGAAATCGAGATTCCGCTATATCGAATTTCTGCCGGAAATTGACGGGCAAAAAGCTGAGCTTGTGGTGCGTACATAATTGGGAACACAACGCCAATTGCTAAAACAATTGCTGTCCACACTAATACCGGATCTTTTGTATTGAGCATGGTAAAAAATGGATAGCAGTAAAGCGCCAGTATGCATAGGCCAAACATAAACATATTGCGTTGGCCGACTTTATCTGACAAATGTCCACATAACGGCGTCATAAATAAAATCACGGCTGCGCCGCAAATGGTGGCAAATAAAATGTCTTGGCGTGGAATTCCAAGTTGTGCAGTGGTATAAGCCAATGTAAATGTTGAGGCAATATAGAACCATGCATTCTCGGCAGCGCGAGCCAAAATAATAGTGATGAGTTGCTTTGGATGGTTTTTAAAAACCTGTAAAGCAGGAACTTTGACTTCTTCAGACTGTTGTTTTACTTTTTCGAAATCTGGTGACTCTGGCACTTTTACACGAATATACCAACCCACTGCCAGTAAAATAATACTGGCAAGAAATGGTAAACGCCAACCCCAGCTAAACAGTGCTTCTTCAGGTAATAACGACACCAGACCCAACGCGATTGAGGCTAGCATTAAGCCACCACCTGTACTAGCTTGAGGCAAGCTTCCCCAAAACCCTTTACCACCTTCGGGAGCATGTTCAACGGCCATCAGTACAGCACCGCCCCATTCGCCGCCCATTGCCATCCCTTGAATAAATCGTAAGACAACCAAACCAATCGCAGCCCAATATCCAATTGATTCATAAGTCGGTAATAAGCCAATCAGTACGGTTGGGATCCCCATGAGCATCAAGGTCAGTAGCAACATCGATTTACGGCCAATCTTGTCACCAAAATGACCAAAGACTAAGCCGCCTAATGGTCTTCCAATAAATCCAACGGCATAGGTGGCAAATGCAGCAAGCACGCCGGTAAGTGCATCCAGATTTGGGAAAAATAGCTTATTAAAAATGAGCGCCGCCGCCGCACCGTAAATAAAAAAGTCATACCACTCAATGGTGGTGCCGACCATGCTAGAGATACCTGCTAATCGATGTGACGACTTTTTAGTATTTGAACCGTTTCCATGTATTGATTGCATCGTAATATCCTTTTTAGATTTTCTTGTTTTATCTTTTTTATGCTTATGACCAGCCCTGACCATAAGCATTTTCAGGTCTCGCTTTATCTCCTTAAGCTTTTTATGTTTTTCTAATACGGTTTAACTCAATTTTTCTAAAATTGGCTCAAATTTCGAATTACGTTCTTGCCACTGTGGTTGTTTGTCTTTATCAACAATGAGAGCGCGGACACCTTCAATAAAGTCACCATGCTCAAACCAGATATCCTGTAAATCACGTTCAAGCTGCATGCACTGAGGTAAAGAGAGACCTCGACCTAAATGTTGCAGTTTTAAACTGGTTTGTTTGGCAATAAATGAGCGCTGCTGCAAAATGCTGAGCATCTTGCTTGCCCAAGTCTTTAAGCTTTCATCTTTTTCATTTTCAAGACTTTGCTCGATTTCATCTAAATGCTGATATCCGAAGTGTTTACGGATACCTTCCGCCAATTGTTTGAGTTCACTTTCAGCAGGACGAGTAATAAATCGGGTAATGATGCGTTCAATTCCCTCTTTGCTTAAACTTGGCGCGTCAACGAGAGCATCTTGCAAAGCTTGTAACTGCTCGCTTGGCACATGGTAGTCAATTAAATCGAGGTAAAGCGCATCACTACTGCTGATCTGCTCACCCGTAATGGCCATATAAACACCAATATCATCAAGGCGAGACAGGAAATGAGTTGCACCAACATCTGGGAAAAAGCCAATCGCTGTTTCAGGCATGGCAAATCTGGATTTTTCACTGCTCACCACAATGTGGCAAGCCTGAGCCAAGCCAAAACCACCACCTAATACATAGCCATCAAGCACAACAATGATTGGCTTTTCATATTCACGTAGTATATTTAGCATTTTATATTCGGCACTAAAGTAGCCTTTGTAATCGGCCGTGCCATTTTTATAACTGTCATAGAGATAGCGGATATCTCCACCTGCACAGAAGGCTTTTGGGCTATTTGACTTAATTAACACTGCCTGAACAGCAGCATCATTTCGCCACAGTTCCAATTGGGTGCCAATACTTTTAATCATATCTAGCGACAATGCGTTGAGATGAGTCACACGGTCTAAGGTAATCATGCCCAACTTACCTTGTTGCTCAATCATTAAGTGATTTTCTGTATTCATTTTATTGATCTCTTATTGATTTTTAAAATTTGCCTTTCGTTTTTCAACGAATGCCTGCATTCCTTCTTTTTGGTCAAATGTTGCAAATATTGAATGGAACATACGTCTTTCAAAACGTAAGCCTTCAGTGAGGTTCACCTCAAAAGCGCGGTTAATAGTTTCTTTAAGCATCATGTTTGCAGTTAAAGAGCGTGCTGCGATTTTTTCAGCGGCTTGCAAGGTTTGTTCAAGTAATTCTTCTTTAGTAAACACACGTGCAACTAAACCACTTTGCTCTGCTTCTACAGCACCCATTTGACGAGCGGTAAGGCACATTTCCATTGCTTTGGCTTTACCAATCGCATGGGTTAAGCGTTGTGTGCCACCAATACCCGGAATCACCCCTAAAGTGATTTCGGGTAAACCAAACTTGGCGTTATCAGCACAATAAATAAAATCACACATCAGCGCCAACTCACAGCCACCACCCAATGCATAGCCACTCACCGCTGCAATTAGAGGTTTACGGCGCTGTGCAATACGGTCTGCAAGATGAAAAAAGTCATCTAAATAAATATCAGGAAATGCCAAATCAGCCATTTCTTTAATGTCAGCTCCTGCGGCAAAAGCTTTTTCTGAGCCTGCCAATACGATGCAGCCAATTTCACGATCTTTTTCGAGCTGATCTAATGCCTGATTAATTTCACTAATTAATTCACTGTTTAAGGCATTGAGCGCTTGAGGGCGATTTAATGTAATCAGTCCAACCCCATTACGCTTTTCTAATAAAATACTTTGCCACTGCATTACTTATTCCTTGTTCTGATTTTATAGACTACGTGCAATCACTAAACGCTGGATATCACTCGTACCTTCGTAAATTTGGCAAATACGGGCATCACGATAGATACGTTCAATTGGAAAGTCTCTCAGGTAGCCATAGCCACCAAACACTTGTAGTGCGCTCGAACACACGCGTTCAGTCATTTCTGAAGCGAATAACTTGGCCATTGAAGCTTCGTTGAGACACGGTTGACCTGCTTCTTTTAAACGCGCAGCGTAGTGAACCAGTTGTCTCGCTGCTTCAATTTCAGTTGCCATGCTAGCAAGGCGAAACGCGATGGTTTGATGCTCAAAAATTGGTTTTCCAAAAGTAATACGCTCTTTGGCATAGCGAGTTGCTTCTTCGAGTGCCGCACGTGCTAGACCGACTGCTTGTGCAGCAATACCAATACGTCCACCTTCTAAATTGGCGAGAGCAATTTTCAGACCTTCGCCTTCTTTCCCCAGCATTAAGCTTTTATGGATGCGCACATCGGTCAGAGCAATCTGACACGTATCTGAAGCATGCAGACCTAGTTTTTCTTCAACACGAATCACTTCATAACCTGGAGTTTCGCGTGGAACTAAAAAGGCACTAATGCCCTTTTTACCTGCGCTCGGGTCGGTCACGGCAAACACAATAATGACACCAGCATTATTACCAGAGGTAATAAACTGCTTGGCACCATTTAAAATGTAATCATCGCCATCTTTCACCGCTCGGGTTTTAATGGCTCCCGCATCTGAGCCAGTATGTGGTTCAGTTAAGGCAAAAGCACCAATCATTTCACCTTGTGCTAAAGGTTTTAAAAAGCGCTCTTTTTGCTCGTCAGTACCAAACTTTAAAATAGGCACACAGCCAACCGAGTTATGTACACTCATGATGGTTGAGGTTGCGCCATCTGCTGCCGCAACTTCTTCAAGCGCCAGTACATATGCCAAGTTACCCGTGTCTGAACCGCCCCATTGCTCTGAAACAAGCATACCCATAAAACCGAGTTGCCCCATTTGAGCCAAGGTTTCTTTTGGGAAAGTTCCATCTCGGTCCCAATCGCTGGCATTAGGCTTAATTTGTTCTTGGGCGAAACTTTTCGCCATATCACGAATGAGTAATTGTTCTTCGGTAAATTGCATTATTATTTCCTTTACCCTGCTTTAGCTTGTTGTTTAGCAATTTCTTGATTACGCAATAAAAAGCGCTGAATTTTACCACTTGGAGTTTTAGGTAATTCACTCACAAATTCAACTAAACGTGGGTAAGCATGTGCAGAAAGCCGTTTTTTTACAAATTGACTGAGTTGTTCAGCAAGTGTATCGGAAGGTTGAGCATCCGCAGCTAAAATTACGAAGGCCTTAACCACTTCGGTACGGTCCGGATCAGGTACACCAATCACTGCTGCTTCAATTACAGCGTCGTGTTCAAGCAAAGCACTTTCTACATCGAAAGGTCCAATACGATAACCCGATGTAGTGATTACATCATCACTGCGCCCTACAAAGCTCATGCTGCCATCGGCATGTAACTCGGCAGTGTCGCCAGTTAAATAGTAGTGACCAATGAAGGGCGATTTACGACTTTCTTTATAGCCGCCGAACCACATCATTGGAGACTGGCTAATGTCGACTGCTAAAATTCCCGGTGTATCTGGCGGCAGTTCTTCACCTTGTTCATTGACAATAGCAACGCGATAGCCCGGACTTGGGAAACCTGCTGAACCAGCATGAATTTCATGTTTTAAACCATGATGATTACACACCACCATGCCCACTTCAGTTTGTCCGTAATGGTCATAAATCGGAGCATCAAGCACTTGTTTAAACCAACGTATTACTTCTGGATTCAGTGGCTCGCCTGCACTGCTCACTACACGGAACTGCCCTTTTAACGGCGTCATTTGTGCTGGATCAGCCGCCATCATCATACGATAAGCCGTTGGTGCACCTGCCAAGTTGTTAACTTTATAATCTTTCACAATTTGGCATAGGCTATCTGTGCTGAAACCACCTTCATAGAACAAAGTAGCGTGACCCAAGAATAACGGCCCAGTAATCGCATAGTACAGACCATACGCCCAACCCGGATCGGCAATATTCCAGAATGAATCTTCTTCGGTTAAACCAATAGCATCTTGCATATATCGACCAAAGGCAATTAGTGCTTTTAATGGCACTTCCAATGGTTTAGCAGGACCTGTAGTGCCTGAAGTAAACATGAGCAAGAAAGGATCTTGGATACTACGCATAACCAGATCACATTGATCGGACTGCTGTTTTACTTCATTCCAAAAGTTAAAATCACCTGCTTTAAGCGGAGTACCTTGTGCATCGGCCACCGTCACAATTGCAGGGCAATTTTCAATTTCATCAAGCTTGCTACGGTTGCCCGTATCGGTCACCACCAGCTTACTTTGTGCAAGCTGAATACGGTGCTCAATCGCTTTTGGGCCAAATGCAGTAAATAGTGGTTGATAGACAGCACCAATTCGCCAAGCTGCAAAAATAGTCACGATCAATTCGGGTGTTCTTGGTAATAGACCTGAAATACGGTCGCCTGCTTTTACACCTTGTGATTTTAGAAAGTTGGCAAACTGACTTGACCACTCTTTTAATTCACGGAAGGTATATTGCTCTTTTCGTCCGTCTTTTCCTTGCCAATACAGAGCAATTTTGTCGCCATCGGCATGTCGATCACAGCATTCATAACAAGCATTTAAGGCATCAAGTGAACCTGATAACATCAGTTTTGCAGTACTTTCCAAATCGAAAGTCTGTGCAGCATTTTGATAATCCATCATATCTTTTCCCTCAGTCTGGATTTGTTGTTATTCACGACAGGGTTTAATGTGTTTAAAGCCATCCTTTGGCTTTACCGTTATGCCTCTTGTGGCAGGTATTGCTGAATAATGCTCGAAAAATCGAGATTGGCATTACCGCGCATGCACATTTGCTGATAGAGCTGCTGCACCATACCACCTAATACAACTGGCTGTTTAACTTGGCCTGCCGCTTCTACTGCAAGACCCAAATCTTTTAGCATCAGCTGAGTTGCAAAGCCGTCTTGGTAACCTCGAGATGCTGGCGCATTTTCATTAATATGTGGCCATGGGTTACACACATCCGAGCTCCAGCAACGACCGCTTGAGGTGTTAATGACGCCTGCCAATGCTTGTGGGTCGATGCCCAGCTTTACACCGAGTGCCATACCTTCGGCAACAGCAGCCATTGAAATACCTAAAATCAGGTTGTTGCAGATTTTGGCAATTTGACCTGCGCCGACATCACCACAATGAACAATATTTTTGCCCATGTGGCTAAGCACAGGTTTTACTTCGTTAAAGGTTTGATCATCGGCACCCACCATAAAGGTTAAGGTTCCTGCTTGAGCACCAATGGTTCCACCAGAGACGGGTGCATCACAGATTTTAATATTTTTACTATGCGCAACAGCAGCAATGTCTTTAATGGTTTGTGGGTCAATGGTACTGCTATCAATGCATAAGCTACCTGCTTTTAGTACTTCTAAAACACCATTTTCACCCAAGTAAACTTCTTTAACATGCTTGGCCGCAGGCAACATGGTAATGACCACATCTGCTTGTTTAGCTGCATCCTGCGGGCTGCTACACACCACCCCACCTGCCTCGGCGAAGTGCTGAATCGCGACTTCACTGAGGTCATAACCATAAACTTTGAGTCCGGCTTTAAGTAGGTTATGGGCCATTTTGCCGCCCATATTGCCTAGACCGATAAAGGCGATATTCATCCGTGATCCCCTTAACGTAAACTAATAGTTGTATTTACACCGCCAACTTCATGGCTATCTTCAAACCAGCGACTGGTAATGGTCTTGGTTTGAGTATAGAACTGCACAGCTTGTTTGCCGTATGGCCCCAAATCACCCAGTTTCGAACCTCTTGAACCGGTAAAACTAAAGAAAGGCACTGGCACAGGAATTGGAATATTGATACCAACTTGACCAATATCAATTAAGTTTTGGAAAGTACGTGCAATCGCACCGCTTTGTGTAAATAGACCTACACCGTTACCAAATGGGTTGGCGTTGATAAGCGCAATCGCTTCATCAAGTGTGTCTACACAAATAATTGAAAGAACAGGGCCAAAGATTTCTTCTTTATAAATACGCATGTCGGTATTTACGCCGCTAAAAATCGTTGCACCTACAAAGTTGCCCGATTCATAGCCTTGAACTTGAACATCACGGCCATCGAGTAGCAACTCTGCCCCTTGCTCAACACCGCTATTAATTAAATCAAGCACACGCGCTTTAGCACGTTTTGAAATGACTGGGCCAATGTCAGTATTTGGTTCATGGCCTGCGTTTACTTTTAAGGTTTTGGCTTTTTCGACTAGCTCTTGAATCCACTGTTTGCTGTCACCGACCATGACTGCAACCGACAATGCCATACAACGTTGTCCTGCTGCACCAAATGCTGCACCCACCAAAGCATTTAAAGTTTGTTCTTTATTGGCATCAGGCATGACCACAACATGGTTTTTTGCACCCATCATCGACTGCACGCGTTTACCATGTTGCCCTGCCAGGTTATAAACATGTGTTCCAACTGCAGTTGAACCTACAAATGAAATCGCTTTAATATCTTTGTGCGTACACAAACGGTCAACCACCTCTTTACCGCCATGCACAACGTTGAGCACGCCAGCAGGAATACCTGCTTGAATGGCAAGTTCAACCAGCATCATGGTTGATAAAGGATCTTGTTCTGATGGTTTTAAAACAAATGTATTGCCACACACGATTGCCATTGGGAACATCCAAAGTGGAATCATGGCAGGGAAGTTAAACGGCGTAATGCCCGCACAGACACCCAAAGGTTGCTGCAAGGTATAGGTGTCTACACCACGCGCAACACCTTCAACATATTCACCCATTTGCAAAGTACCAACTGAACAGGCATGTTCAACCACTTCTAGACCACGTTGAATATCGCCTTCAGCGTCTGCCAAGGTTTTACCCTGTTCCGCCGTTAATACTTGTGCAATTTCTTTCATGTTGGCACGAATCAAGTCTTGTAGCTTGAGCATGATGCGCATACGTGCCTGAATTGGGGTTTGTCGCCAAGAAGCAAAAGCATCTTGTGCAGCTTGAATAGCAGCGTCAACTTCTTTAACCGTTGCAAATGGTACACGACCAATTACTTCCTGAGTCGCAGGGTTAATAATGTCTTGCCATTCCTGTGTTTCAGATTCGATAAAATTTCCGTTAATGAGTAATTTAGCGGTTTCCAATTCGATTTTTTGGATTGTGTTCATAACCTCTCCGTAGGCCATATTTTTATTGTGTTCAATTATTAGAAAATACCTTTTGATCGTATTTTCTTTATTCCAGTTTCAATTGAGACTAGCAAAGAAAACTTTGACCACCAACGGAAATTCATGCACGATTGTTGTGCAAATATGCACAAGGATGACAACAAAAATGAAAGTGGATTGGGATCATCTACATTTTTTTCTGGTTTTAGCTCGGACTAAAACCTTGACCAATGCTGCACGTATTATTGGTGTCGAGCACAGTACGGTGGCTAGACGGATTCAGGCCCTAGAACTTGCTTTGGGTACAACGCTGTTTAAGCGTGAAGCGACGGGTTATGAGCTGACACTCGAAGGAATGGCACTTGTTCCTCGAGTTGAGCAAATGGAACAAGCTTTCTTACAAATTGAAAAACCACATCAACCTTTGCAAGGTCGTGTGCGAATTGGCACACCTGAAGGCTTTGGTACTGCGTTTTTAGCTCGCTTACTGGCTGAGTTCTCGATTCAATACCCACTACTCACCATCGACTTAATTCCAGTGCCAAAAATGATTAAGCTTTCACACCGTGAGGCAGATATTGTGGTGTCAATTGATCGTCCTACGTCTGGCCCTTACATCATTACGCGATTATCAGATTATTGTTTAAAAATTTATGGTAGCAAAAACTATCTGGCCCAAAACCCGCCTATTCGAGCCTTAGAAGATTTAACCCAACATCGCTTTGTGAACTATATTGATGATCTAGTGTATAGCCCCGAGTTGTATTGTCTAGAACGTTTACCTTTGAAGCTGAATGCCAACTTCCGTAGCAGCAGTATTTTGGCCCAGCAAATTGCGGTGAGTGCTGGCGCAGGACTTGCGATTTTGCCCAAGTTTTTGGCAGATGATAAACCGGAACTTGAAGAGGTGCTAGAGCAACAAGTTCGCTTTACTCATACCTTTTGGATGCTGACTTTTGTTGATTTACAACATGAACCGCGCATTAAATTGGTTTGGGATTATCTACGTAAACAAGCCGATAAATATCAGCATTTGTTGGTTGATTAAAAAGCCTAAATAAAAAAGCCAATCACTTATGATTGGCTTTTTTTGAAATCATTTATAGTTCATTAAACGAGTTCTTGGTCTAATTTTTTGATACGTGGCTTATAGAACACAAAATAAGTTACACTTAAAACCACCAACCATAGTGGACTCACGTATACCGCTTTTAATGTATCTGGCTCGAGTGCCAAAATCACCAAAGTAAACAAGAAGAATGCAATAACGACATAAGCCATCAACACCCCGCCCGGCATTTTAAATGTTGATGCGGCATGAAGTTCAGGACGAGTTTTACGATAACGTAAATAGCACGCCATGATTAAAATCCAAACGCTAATGAATAAAATTACACAGAGTGAACTTGCCAGGGTAAATGCTTCCATCGTGTTTGGAACAAAGTACTGAAGCACCGCTCCACCCATAATGAAAATACATGAGAAAATTAAGCCGTTTGATGGCACTGCGCGTTTTGATAAACGCCCCAAAGCACTTGGCGCCTGACCATCTTTTGATAAACCGAACAGCATACGACTGGTTGAAAACACACCGCTGTTCATTGAAGACATCACTGAAGACAGTACGACCAAGTTCATGATGATGGCTGAAACAGGAATACCTGCATTTAAGAACAACTCAACAAATGGACTTTTATCTGCACGAATGTGATCCCAAGGGGTTACTGACATCACCACAAAGAGTGCCAACACATAGAAAAGGATAATACGTACAGGAATCGCGTTAATTGCCTTAGGTAGGTTCTTTTCTGGATCTTTCGTTTCAGCAGCAGTTGTACCAATCAATTCAACGCCAATAAAGGCAAACACGGCAATCTGGAAACCTGCCAAAAATCCGCTTACGCCTTTTGGAAATATGCCGCCATGCGACCACACATTACTTACACTCACAACCTCACCATGCGGAGCTTGAAAATGAGTGAGGAGCATGTAACCACCGACTCCAATCAGGCCAATAATGGCCAAAATCTTAATGAGTGCGAACCAGAATTCAACTTCACCAAATAGCTTAACGGTAAGAAGGTTAAGCCCTAAAATGAATAGTACACAGCCTGAACTAATCATGGCTTGTTGCATGGGTGAGAAACTGGCGCCTTCGGGTAGCCAGAAACTTAAATAGTTAATGACCGCAGACAAATCAGCAATACCGACCAGTACCCAGCCTAACCAATAGGTCCAGCCGATATAATAGCCAGCCCATGGTCCAATCAAATCATAAGCCATATCGACAAATGATTTGTAATGTAAGTTAGCAAGTAGTAATTCACCTAATGCACGCATCAGAAAAAAGAACATGCCACCAATTATCATGTAGATAACGAGGATTGAAGGACCTGCGAGGGAGATGGTTTTGCCCGAGCCCATAAATAGGCCGGTTCCAATTGCACCGCCAATTGCAATCATTTGTAGATGGCGATTATTTAATTTCCGTTGTAAATGATCAGGGGAGCTTGCCTCATCAGAATGATGAACCATTGTCATATTAGAAGTCCTTTTTATATTTTGCTTAACTTAAATCAGCAACCTATAGGGAGAAAAACGAACCGTATATCGTGGGTTGCTGAGTCTATACCTCAGGACAAGATGTTCAAGTATATTTTTTCCTTAATTGATAAATCGTTTGTCCTGATTTTTTTAAGTCACATTATTTATTTACTGCCTTCACGGCAATTTTAATTAATCAATCTGGGGTTCCAGATTAGCCGAAGTGTAGCATGTGATCCTGCTATATGTACTTTTCCAATACCCTCCAAACTGCTCTATTGATCCAAAAATAAACAATATTATTCCGATAAAAAATCTAATAAAAATAAAAAAAGCCAATCATGATTGATTGGCTTTTTAATAAAACTTAATGATCGTTGACGAGTTCACGTCCTAGTTTTTTCATACGTGGTTTATAGAGCACATGATAGGTAACACCTAAAATGACCAGCCATACTGGACTGACATATAAAGCTTTCAATGTATCTGGCTCTAATGCCAAGATGACTAAAGTGAAAAGCATGAATGCCAAAACAACATAACTCATCCAAACGCCACCTGGCATTTTGAATGTTGATTTTTCATGTAATTCAGGACGTAATTTACGGTAGCGTAAATAGCACACCATGATGAGACTCCAGACACTAATGAATAGAATCACACAAAGTGAACTTGCCAAAGTAAATGCTTCCATCGTGTTTGGAACAAAGTACTGAAGCACCGCTCCGCCCATAATAAAGGTACAAGAGAAAATCAAACCATTTGAAGGAACTGCGCGTTTTGATAAACGACCAAATGCACCAGGTGCCTGACCGTCTTTTGATAAACCAAACAACATACGGCTAGTTGAAAACACGCCGCTGTTCATTGAAGACATCACCGAAGACAGCACCACCAAGTTCATGATGATTGCAGAAACCGGAATACCCGCATTTAAGAACAACTCAACAAACGGACTTTTGTCTGCACGAATATGATCCCACGGTGTTACCGACATCACAATAAACAGTGCCAACACATAGAACAAAATAATACGTACCGGAATCGCATTAATTGCTTTAGGCAAGTTCTTCTGTGGGTCTTTGGTTTCAGCAGCCGTTGTACCTACAAGTTCCACCCCGACAAAAGCAAATACAGCAATCTGGAATCCTGCCAAGAAGCCTTCTGTACCTTTCGGGAATAAACCGCCATGTGACCAGACATTACTAATGCTTGCAACAGCGCCTTGCGGAGCTTGGAAATGGCTGAAAATCATGTAGCCGCCCACTCCGATCAGGCCAATAATCGCCAAGATCTTAATAAGAGCAAACCAGAATTCAATTTCACCAAATAGGCGTACTGTTAAGAGGTTAAGACCCATCACAAACAACACACAACCTGCGCTAATCATGGCTTGCTGTATTGGTGAGAAGCTTGCACCATCGGGTAGCCAGAAACCTAAATAGTTAATGACCGCTGAAAGGTCCGCAATACCCACCAGCACCCAACCTAACCAATAAGTCCAGCCCAAATAATAACCAGCCCAAGGACCAATCAGGTCATGAGCCATATCAACAAAAGATTTGTAATGCAGATTTGCAAGGAGCAACTCACCCATTGCACGCATTAAGAAAAAGAACATTCCTCCAATAATCATATAGATCAAAAGAATTGAAGGACCTGCGAGGGAGATGGTTTTACCTGAACCCATAAATAGGCCAGTTCCAATTGCACCGCCAATAGCAATCAGTTGTAAATGACGGTTAGACAGTTTTCGTTGCAGATGATCAGGAGAATTTTCTGTATCTGAATGACGAGCCGTTGTCATATTAAAATTCCTTTTTGAATTCCTTTGTTAAGATCAGCAACCTACGGCGAAAATTGAACCGTATGCCATAGGTCACTGAATCTGTTCACCAAAAATGACTGGTTAAACCGTATCTATCTTCCTTCTGTTAGATACATCATCATTTTTGGAGTAAAAACGAATTACTTTTGTGCTACCGTCACGGCAATTTCAATTAACCAATCTGGATTGACCAAATCGGCCTGAATTGTGGCACGCGATGGAGCAACACACCCTTTTAACCAGTCAACCCAAATTGCATTTACGGTTGAAAAGTCAGAAAGATTTTTCAAATAGAGCTGTGCAGAGAGCAAACGAGATTTATCTGTATTGGCTAATGCTAAAAGTTCATCAATCGTTGCAAGAATTTCACGAGTTTGGCCTGCCACGTCTTGCTCGGTATTTTTAGGTACCTGACCTGACAGATAAACCACTTTGTTAAAAACAGTCACGGCGCTCATGACTTCGTTAGTGTTAATCTTTTGTATATCTGAATTAGACATTCGGATTTCCTTATACCTGATTAATAAATTGAACACGGGCGGTGACAGCACACATCAGTTCATAGCCCACCGTACCGGATGAAACTGCGACATCATCAATAGGTAAAACGACGCCTGTACTTGATTGGCCCCAAAGCACGACTTCACTGCCGACTTTGGCACTTTCAATACCTGTTAAATCGACTGCTAACATATCCATGCTGACGCGGCCAATTGTACGAGTGAGGACAGAGTCCACTAAAACAGGCGTACCTGTTGGTGAAATACGCTGATAACCATCGGCATAGCCGCAAGCCACAATCCCAATCGTCATGGGTTGCTCTGCGACAAAGTTTGAGCCATAACCTACACTTTCATTCGGCTCTAAATGCTGAACGGAAATAATTTCGCTGCGTAAGCTCATGGTCGGTTGTAAGCCCCAGTCTGCAATACTATGCGTCGGGTAGTCTGGCGAGCTGCCATAGAGCATGATGCCGCTACGTGCATAATCTGATTTGAGCTGGTCTTGATAACGCAGAATTGCCGCACTATTACTTACCGACCTTTCACCCGGTAAATCTTTAATAATTTCTTCAAATGCAGTGATTTGATAATCAATACCTTGCTGGCCAAAACGCTCGCCATCTGCATCCGAAAAATGCATCATGTGCGTAATCTTGGACACATTTGCCAAGTTATTTAAACGTTCCCAAGCCTGAACATAGTGTTGTGGTTTAAAACCAAGACGGTTCATACCACTGTTCATTTTTAGGCAAACATCAAATTGAGCAGGATAAGGATGCTTTTCTACCCACTCGATTTGCGCTTCACTATGAATGGTGAAACTGAGTTGATATTGCACACAATCAAATAAATCTTGAGGAGAGAAAATTCCTTCGAGCAATAAAATTGGACCTGTCCAACCTAAAGCACGAATGCGTTTTGCTTCACCAAGATCAAGTAAGGCAAAGCCATCTGCTGCTTTAAATGCTTCATAAACGCGTTCAATTCCGTGTCCATAAGCATTGGCTTTTACAACGGCAAAGACCTTACTGTTTGGCATAACCTTGCGTACCACCGCCAAGTTATTTTGTAAGGCTTGACGGTGGATGACTGCGGTAATAGGACGAGGCATGATTACTTCCCTAACGTCCGTTATGCAGCATGCGCGTGTGAATAACGCTGAATTGAAAGACCATCTGTACTGATATCAGTCTTATGATTCAATACGATGTCACTGATTAATTTTCCTGAACCACACGCCATGGTCCAGCCTAGAGTACCGTGACCTGTATTCAAGAACAGATTTTTAAAGCGAGTTGCGCCAATAATCGGTGTACTGTCTGGTGTCATTGGACGTAAACCAGTCCAGAAAGAGGCCTGTGCCATATCGCCGCCCGGGAACAAGTCCTGAGTCACCATTTGCAATGTTGCACGGCGGTCTTCATTTAGACCTAAATTAAAACCGCTTAACTCTGCCATTCCACCTACGCGAATACGTTGGTCAAAACGAGTAATCGCAATTTTGTAGGTTTCATCAAGCACTGTAGATTGCGGAGCAAAAGCAGGGTCAACAATTGGAATCGTCAACGAATAACCTTTCACAGGATATACAGGCAACTGTAGATCAAGTGGTTTCAAGAAATCACGTGAATAGCTACCAAATGCTAAAACATAACGATCTGCGGTTAAGACCTTACCATTGACCTGAACGCCCTTAATTTCATCGCCTTCAACAATCAATTTTTCTACGTTCTGGTTGAACTGGAAGTTAACACCCAACTCTTTAGCAATTTGAGCTAAAGCATTGGTAAATAAATAACAGTCACCTGTTTCATCATTTGGTAAATGTAAACCACCAACCAGTTTATCTTGTGCATTTGCCAACGCTGGTTCTACACGACCAAGTTCATTGCCATTTAATAATTCGTAGCTTACGCCGCATTCTTGTAGCACGCTAATGTCACGTTGAACCGCTTCCATTTGTGCTTCTTTACGGAATAACTGCAACGTGCCTTTTGCACGGTTTTCGTAATTAATGCCTGTATCTTTTCTAAGTTCACGTAAGCAGTCACGGCTGTATTCAGCCACGCGCATCATACGTTCTTTGTTTACAGCATAACTTTGTGGATTACAGTTTTTTAGCATTTGAGCCATCCACTGTAACTGCCACATGCTGCCATCTAAATTAATCGCAAGCGGTGCATGATGTTGAAACATCCATTTCACAGCTTTAAAAGGAATTCCTGGTGCTGCCCAAGGAGTCGAATACCCAGGCGAAATTTGCCCTGCATTACCAAAACTTGTTTCTTCAGCAGGACCTGACTGGCGATCGAGAACAGTAACCTCAGCTCCTTGTTGAGCTAGATAATAGGCACTTGCCACTCCAATAACGCCGCTACCTAAAACAATTACGCGCATTTCCACTCCCTCACGCACACCAGTTTATTTAACTAGTATATTTCTGCTTCAATAGTTTATTTCACTGTTTTTCAGGCTATAATCTAGGTAAATTTATGTTTTTCTCGCGAGAATTTAAAAAAAAGAGGAAATATCTATGCGCCCCTTAGATCGTATAGATCGCATGATTCTGGACATTTTGCAGCGTGAAGGACGAATTGCGATTAGTGAATTGGCATCGAGAGTCAACCTTTCTACCACCCCCTGTTCAGAGCGTGTAAAGCGCCTTGAGCGCGATGGCATTATCATGGGTTATTACGCCCGTCTAAACCCAGCCTACGTAGACCGTAACCTTCTCGTTTTTTTAGAAATTAAGTTATCTGCCAAATCTGGTGATGTGTTTGATCAGGTAGCTAGAGATTTAGTCGAAATTCCTGAAGTCCTCGAATGTCATCTTATTTCTGGCGAATTTGACTATCTTGTAAAAGCTCGCTTAAAAGAAATGAGTGCATACCGCCGCTTATTGGGAGATCTATTAAAAAAGCTCCCCGCTTCGGCGTCTTCACACAGTTATGTGGTTATGGAAGAAGTGAAAGAAACTCTGTATTTAGATGTAAGCAAGTAAAGCGAGCATTACTGAACTCGCTTTACTCACCTTTTGAAAATTAGAAATATTTTAAAATCGAAATATGTTTGTTTTGATGTTTGAACTTCGAGAACCATTTAACCGCTGGGTAGAGTGCAAAAGACAACACTATCGTCATTAACCACAGCATCCACACATGGTTGACCAACAAATAGTTTCCGTAGTTGGCTCCCCATACACTGAGCGCAAATACATACATCAGTTTCAGCACATATAAGTGCAATAAATAAAAGAACATAGGCACAGAACCAAATACCACTAATGGTTTTAGAAATGAATATTGCTGCATACGTTCAAAAGCCACCAGCACAATCAAGCCAATTCCAACATTCAGCAAAATAAACAGTAAAGACGGGGGATACTTAGTGAGGTTAAAAAAGCTCATAAGGCTCAGTTGTAATGACTCAAAATGCTGCCACGGCTGGTCGCCATAGACGTTGATAAAACGTAGTAAAACAAATAACCCAATACTTATTAAGCCAAGACTGAGTAAAGCGCGGCTTCTTTGATGTGCTGAATATTTTGAACTAAAGAACTGACCTAACGCATAGCCCAATAAAATCACGCCAATCCAAGGTAAAACAGGATAGCTTGTGCGAAGCTTGATGCCTGCAATCTCAATCCAACCACGGTCATGTAAAACCAACCATATATTTTGTAAGACGCCTTGTGAGAAATGTACTGAATCTAATAAGTTGTGCCCAAAAACAATAGCCAAACCTGCGCTCGCAATGACTGGTAAAGGTAAACTCACACAGCATGCTAGCACCACCATGCTAATACCAATCGCCCAGATCACTTGTAAATAAATGACTTCGGGTGGAAAAGTTGCTGTCCATGCAAAGTTCACCAGCGTGAGCTCTAGTGCAATCAAAAATAAGCCACGCTTTAATAAAAAAGCACGTGTTTGCTGTAAATCTTGTTTTTTTGACTGAAATAAAAAAGCAGAAATACCGGTTAAAATTACAAAAACCGGAGCACAAATATGGGCCAATAATCGACTGCCAAATAATGCTGGTTCTGTTACTGTTACGTCCATTGGGTCGGTAACCTGTTTATGTAAATAGAAAGTTTCTCTTACATGGTCGAGCAACATAATGATGATCACCAAACCGCGCAATGCATCAATTGACTGTAAACGTTCAATATTCTTTTCTAAAGACATAGCAGTAATCAACAAAATAATGTAACGTTATACTATTACATTTAATTCCTTTTGTCTTTTTATGGCTGATTATTTATGCGACACAAATTAGGATTGTTGTCTTCGTTAGGTCTATCATTTATATCGACACTCACTTGGGGAGAGGAAACGTCAACGGTACTTGAAACCATACGTGTTCAGGCCGAAAGTACTCGAGAAGATGTGAGCCAAAATAGCTCGGCAACTAAATTTACTCACGATGTTTTAGATGTCCCTTTTAACCGTGCTTATCTTTCTAAACAAATAATGGAACAGCAAGACGTGCAACGGATTGATGACGCATTAACTTTAGTCAGTGGGGTTTTTCATCAAAATAGCTTTGGTGGTGGCTTTTGGGATAACTACTCATTTCGTGGTTTTAGTACTGACCCCAATTTAGGTGCCTCCATGATCCGTAACGGTTTGAGTGTCAACCGAGGGATTAGTGCTCCAAAAGATGTCGTAAATATTGAATCTTTAGAGTTTTTAAAAGGACCGATGGCAGCTTTATATGGTCGCGGCGAAACAGGTGGCTTGCTTAACCTCAACAGTAAAAAACCACAGTGGGAAAGCGAAAGTGAACTTAACTTACGTGCCAATACCCAAGAACAATACCGAATTAGTCTGGAACATACCGCGCCTATAAATGATGAACTGGCCTATCGTTTAGCAGTGGCTCACGAAGATAATCAAAGCTTCCGTGATCATGTCAGCAGTGAACGCTGGTTCTTTTCACCACAGCTTACATGGAAAATTTCAGACCAAACGCAACTCGACTTTGACAGTGAATTTACTGAGCATAAAGGAACCTTTGACCGTGGGGTCAGCACAGTCAATCACCAATTTGTGATGGACCCGAAAACCTTTACAGGTGAACCTGACGACGGCGATTTAAAAATAAAAGATTACTTTTACCAATTACGTCTGAGTCACGAATTTAATCCTGACTGGAAGCTAAATAGTGCAGTCAGCTATAAAGACGCCAAAATGGTCGGCTTTGCAACCGAACCACGACCTATGCAAGCCGATGGTCGTACTTTAGAGCGCCAACGTCGCTATCGTGATTATACAAGTGAAGATGTTCTGGCTCAAACAGAGTTACTTGGCAAGCTTGATACGTCTTGGGCTCGCCATGAAATTTTACTTTCAACCGAGCTTGGCCAACTTGACTATAAGCAAAACCAGCTTCGTCGTAATCACAGTGCTGGTATGCCAAACACAATTGATATTTACCAACCTGAATACGGCAGATATTTACCGAACCTCACTCCGTTTACCAACACCAAAGAACAGCAGCGTTACTTTGCACTGAATGTACAAGACCAGATCTTTTTCAATGATCAGTGGAGCGTGCTATTCGGCAATCGTTTTGATCAGGTCGAACAAGACTTTAAAAATCATTTGACTCAGACTGAAAGCAACCAAACGCTTCACCAGAATAGTCCACGTTTCGGAGTAAATTTTAAAGCCTCTGACCAATGGGCGTTTTATAGCAACTATGGTCGCTCATTTGCCATGAATAGTGGTATGAATCGAAATGGTCAGACTTTTGCCCCTGAAAAAGGCGAAAGTTATGAAATCGGCACCAAATATAAAATAAACGACCAAAGTGTGCTGAGTCTCGCTCTGTTTAAAATGAAAAAACAGAATGTACTGACAACCGATCCAATCGACAGTAATTTTCAAACCGCAGCAGGTGAAGTGAGTAGTAAAGGGATTGAGCTTGACTTAAATAGCCAGATCACTGATCGCTGGTTCGTCAATGCCAACTATAGCTATACCGATGCTCAAATTGAAAAAGACCAAGACTTGGAAAAAGGCGCTCGTCTAAGCAATGTTCCAAAACACCAAGGCGCTGTAAGTACCAATTATGAATTTCTACAAGAAGGTGCAAGAAAAGCAGGCGTAGGTGCCAATCTCACTTATGTGGGTGAGCGTAGCGGACATAACCTAGACAATGGCTTTAATTTACCAAGCTATGCACTGGTCAATTTAAATGGTTACTATGCCCCATCTGATCGTTTACGTTATCAGCTCAATGTAAATAATCTGTTTGATAAAACCTACTATGTCTCAAGCTATAGCGATTTATGGGTTCAACCAGGTGAACCACTGAATGCCTCAATCTCGGCACAGTGGAAATTTTAATTCTTCTATAAATAAAAAAGCCCGAAAACTTTCGGGCTTTTCATTAGAACATACCATTTTCATTGACGAGTGGGTCGGGCTGTACTTGTCCAATATCCCAAAACTCAGCAATTTTACCCTTTTCAAAACGGCAAATATGAACCACGGCCAAGGTGGTTAACCCATTCATTTGCATTTCAAGTTTTGAATGCACAGCAACCAAATCGCCCTCTTCAATGACATGTTGAACATCAAAGACTTTGTTGGGAGTTTCAATTGCACTTTCACGCATCCCTTCTCTTAAAGAAGTCGCATCACCCGCATAATAAGGGTTGTGATGCTTGAAGTTCGGCGCAGTATAATTGCTGTAAGCTTCATCAACTTCACCAGCTGCGGCAAGTTCTAAAAACCGTACTGCAATTTGTTTTTGAGATAAGTTCATGATTATCTCCTACTCTTTATTTTAGACCTTACTGCAACAGGTCATCTTCTTCGTCTTCCTCAAAGACATAGGCCATACAGCCCCATCCATCATATTCGCCCTGAAATTTCTCAGCGATGCTGGCAAACCATTGTTCCAAGTCAACAATGTCTGAATACTCAGGTTCCATGTTAACGAAGATGGTAATCACCCACTCATTTGGCTCAACAGAGTCATCTTGAAAAAGTGAAACTTTTTGTTCTTGGTAAAGCAAATAGAGTGCACATTGCTCTGCATTTTTCTGATCTTGAAAAGAAATTGAAAATTCAATTTCATGCAGCTCGGTTAAATCATCCCCATCTTCAGCCATTTGCCAAAGTACGTTGCCGTTATCGTCATCTGGAAATTGTTCGTAGTCACGAGTCATAAAATGATCCTTGTTGTTGTCGCAGTATTAATATTATTCGACATCAAGAATACCCGACTTTTATTGCAGTTTGGGTATATATTCAGTTCCCAATTGCATCAAATTAATTCTTTTAATTATATAAATTTTAAAAAGGCACTTGGGATTGAATGACCACATCTGTTCCTTTCAATGGATGTTGGAAAGCCAAATATGCGGCATGTAAGGCCATGCGATTTAAGTGAAAACGTTTAGGTTCAGGATGATATAACTTGTCCCCCATAATCGGATGTCCTATATGCATCATGTGGACACGTAACTGATGCGAGCGTCCTGTTACTGGTTCAAGTAATACTCGACTTTGATTGTTCTTTTCATCATAGATGAGTGGTTGAAACAAGGTTTTAGCATGTTTGCCTAATTCAAAATGTACAATTTGTCTTGGGCGATTTTCCCAGTCAGTAATGAGAGGAACTTCAACGCTGCCCTCTTGTGCGACTTGGCCTTGCACCAACGCAATATAATGCTTTTTAACTGTTCTGGCCTGAAACATTTTACTTACAGCAACTTCTGCATCACGATGCTTGGCAAACATAAGTAAGCCTGATGTCGCCATATCTAAACGATGTGTGACCTTCGCTAAAGGGAATTTTTCTAACACCCGTAAATAAGCGCTGTCATGATGCTCAGGTAACCGTCCCATTACCGACAACAAACCCGCAGGTTTATCAACCACAACCAAATCATCGTCTTCAAATAAAATTGAAAGCGGATCTTGTGGCGGAGCGTAAACAAAGTTGTCGTTTAAAGGCATGGTCGTAGAAACAGCAATGGAGCATGGCGGCAAATCATAAAGAAATTTCAGACCTACCGCAAAATAATCTATAACGCTTTACTCATGTTTCACGTGAAACTCAGAAAATCTTTATCGTTTTTTATTCATTTCAGCCAAAAGATCGAGCTGAATTTCTTGAATATGCGCAAGTCTTTCCCACTGATGCGATAAAAGATGGTCCATTTTTTCATGCAAATGGCGAATCTCAAGCTCGGCTTTTAAATTAATCTGATAGTCATGTTGAGAACGTAAGCGGTCTTTTGCTTCTTGGCGATTTTGGCTCATCATAATAATAGGTGCTTGAATTGCAGCTAAACATGACAATACTAAATTCAGCAAAATAAAAGGATAAGGGTCGACGGGACGGACTACCATTACGACCGTGTTTAGAATATCCAACCTGTCAAAAATAGAGCAAAACAAATGAGAAAAGCCCAGCTACCCCCAAATGTTGCGATCTTATCTGCTAACTTTTCTCCAAATGTCCAATTCTGATCAAAATCCGACTCTGTATTTCGGCTAATTAGCTCATGGCGTTGCATACTGCCAATCACTTCATTTTCTAAATTAGAGAGTTCGCCCTTTTCGGAACGTAAAAGTGATTGAACATATTTAATTCGATAATCTGCCAGATCGGCTCGACAAATAAAACTTGAGTAATTCCAATCTGGATAGTCTTTTAAAATTTCATCACTAATCACATTACGAATGACTTCACCAGACACTAGATCTTTTAAAGGAAAATTTTTCCCACAAACGGCGCATTGCCGACACTGATTTTTATTTTCCATATTATTCAGCTCGTTATTATGATAATAAGATTATTATATAAACAATTTTGGCTGATCACATCGTAAATAAAAATAGTAATCTAACCTAAAATCTGTAAAGTCGCTGGTACGATTTTTCGATGGGCAGGAATTACAGGTAGCATATACAATCGCCCAAGCCAATTTTTAATATGCACTATTGTAGTTACGGTAAGCACTTTGGTCTTTTCATTCTTGTATATGGATAAAGTCACATTTAAGTGCTTGTCATCATCTCCAATCACTAACTCATTTTCGGTACGCTGCAAAAAAGTAAAAATTCCAATTCGGTCGCCTGCGACATATTCATTTTCTTTTTTATGAGTATCAATCTGCTTAAAACTTCCTAAATCTTTAAGCCCAATCTTTGAAGTAATTTTATTACGCATATTCATGCTCCACTCTATCCACTCTGGAGTGTGCTGAAATAGCTTAATAAGCTGCTGAAATACATTTAGGTCGGGCTGACCAAGCACAATACTCCACGAATCGTGGAAGTAAGCATTATTCAGTTGAGATGAGATTTGACTGTCGGTAGGTAAAGCAGAAAGATAAGGCTTATTCATAAATTATATTCTTGTAAAGTATCGTTTTTATTATAGAGAATTTTTTAGGGTGTCAAGGGAAAACATCTATGGTTTACTTCAACAATCATAACTTTGTAAGTTATAACCTTATGCCTATAAACTTTTGATCTATAGCGTCCTAAGCCGAATCGAGACCTTTTGGGTGAGTACACACTAACGTTATACGTTTTGGTGCATGCTACTCTTTTCGATCCCTATCACACCCTTGAGATATAGTTTAGCCAGCACCCTGCGGGATTGTTTTTCTAAGAAAAGCTAATTTTTAATATTTTTGGGAATTTTTACGCCATTAGACAAATTTAAAAGAATTTATTCCCATTTGCTTGTAATTAGTTGTATTTAAATTCCACTTTAATTGTATTTTTCGGTTTATTTTACCAAGAAAAATTTTTAAGCCAAATTGGAAGTTCGTTCAACAGCCTATGGTTAGCCGAATAACTCATGTAAAGCTGACCCCCTAATCCTCGCTTTTAAGCATTTTTATTCTTTGGGTACTATTCTTAGAGATAGCTTTTGCGCTTGAATACATTATAAAAACATATTATAAATTATTTCTAACCAAATGATTGGTTTTTTGGAACTTTATAATGAACAACAATATTATAATTTTTGGTTATGGAACGGGTATTTCCCAAGCCGTAGCACATAAATTTGGTAAAGAAGGCTATAAAATCGGTTTAGTGGCACGTAATGCTGAAAAATTTGAAAAGGCCATTTTAGAACTTAGAACACAAGGTATTGAAGCTTACGCTTTTACATGTGATTTAGCGGTTCTTGAAGATATACCAAATCTTATTAATCGTATTAAAGACCGATTAGGAGAGATTAAAAATATCCATTGGAATGCTTCCCATGATATTGAAGGTAATATCTTAAAAACCCCTCCACTAGAGCTTACTAAAAGCTTTCATATTCGTGTTTCAAGCTATATTGCTACGGTGCAAGCTTGCTTAGGTGATTTAGAGAAGAATCACGGTAGTATTTTATCGACAAATGGAATTTTCGCTTTCGATGCAGTGGGTATCGATTTAGTTGCTAAAGAGTACTCATCCTTAGCAACTACCGCTGCCGCTCAATATAAAACCACCAACTTACTTGCTCATAGTCTAGCGGACTCAAATGTTTACGTGAGCCAAGTCATTGTGAATGGCTTTGTTGATGGAACACCGGGCGCACAAAATAAAAGCTACACGGTACATCCAGAAACGATTGCGGAACAGTTCTGGTATTTACATCAACATAAACAAGAAACTGTCTCTCTTTGTGGTGAAGCAATTCAAGCTGCCTAAAACAATTCCTGATGAAAAATTTATTTAATGAATTTAAAATTATTTATTAAATAACAATACATTAAAATATTTCCAATATAGAGAAAACTATGAAAGTCCTTCATATCAACTCATCAACTCGTGGTGAGAATAGTCAGTCTTTACTTATTGCTGAACAAGTAATTACTCAGCTTAAAATAAAGCACGCTGATTTGGTTGTTGATGAATTTAATCTTTTTGAAGATGATCTGCCTGCGTTCGATAAAAATGCTGTGGGTGCCAAAATGGCATTATTTACAGGACAAGATTCAAACTCTAAAGAAAAAGAAGCATGGACAAAAATTAAAGAGGTTTATGACCGCTTTGCATCTGCCGATATCTATGTATTTAACGTACCTCTTTGGAACAACAACATTCCTTACATCTTAAAACAGTTCATTGATGTCGTAACTCAGCCAGGTTGGACTTTTGGTTTTGACCCATCTACTGGTTACGCAGGCTTGTTAAATCATAAAAAAGCATATGTCGTGATTGCTAGTGGTGTGTACTACCAAGGTATTTCTAATAATTTCGGTTCTGACTTTGCAACACCTTATCTTAATGACTGGTTAAAGTTTATTGGCGTAAGTGATATTGAGAATATCCATATTTCACCTACAGTAGTGAATACTGACTATGAGAAAACAAAGCAAGATGTGATGAGTAATGTCGAGAAACTAATCGCGTAAGACTCTGAATAGCAAAATAAATTATGCAGTTGCTATTTGTGAGCCATTAGAACTTGAGCATCCAGATTCGTTTATGGATGTTCAAATTCCTTACCCAGAAGCACTGCCTCACGATGTTATTGTTAAAGTTCAAGCAATTTCAATTAACCCTGCCGATACGCGTGCGCGATGTAGAAAAACGAAAGACAACCAAACTACAGTTCTAGGATGGGATGTTGCAGGAACAATCGTTGAAATTGGTTCTAAAGCCTCTGGAAAATTCAAAATTGGAGATACGGTTTATTATGCAGGTGATATCAATCGATCTGGGGGAAATTGTGCTTACCATGCAATTGACTCAAGACTGATTGCTCACGTACCTCAGAGTATCTCTATAGAAGATGCCGCTGCTCTACCCTTAGTATCTTTAACCGCTTGGGAAGCGCTATTTGAAAGGTTATCAGTTCAAATTAACACGAACCATGTAGATCTTCTTTTAGAAGATGATGAAAACCAGCCAAGATCTTTGCTGGTGATTGGTGGTGCTGGTGGTGTCGGTTCAATGGCAATCCAACTTGCTAAACTTGTACCGCAGTTAACTGTTATCACTACTGCTTCACGGCAAGAAACAAGCAATTGGTGTAGAAAATTAGGAGCCGACCATATTATAGATCATACTCAAGACATCACTACTCAATTAGCCCAATTGGGTTACTCTGAAGTCGACTATGTCTTGATCTGTAACTCACCAGATTTATATTTTGACCAATTATCTAACATGACTCGGCCATTTGGAAAAATTTGTAGTATTGTTCCCTTTTCTTATCCACAAGATTTCAATCTATTGATGAAAAAGAGCTTGTCATTTCATTGAGAACTTATGTTCACTCGATCCAGTTTCCAAACCCCAGATATGGCAAAACAGTCTGAAATTTTAGGGCATATTGCAAAGTTAATTGATCAAAATATTATTATTTCACCAAGACTCACATCTCTACATCCTATTAATACTAAAACCATCAAACAAGCACATCTGTTGATTGAGTCAAACAAATAAGACAATTGGTAAGATTATTGTCTTACATAAATAAATGAGTCATCATAAATTTCCATAATCAAAACAATTGTAATATTTTATCACTATAAAATTTCAATTGTTTGTTATATTTTATTTTTTATTAACAATCCAAAGCAATTTTAAATACCCAAAAAAACTATAAATTTAATTTAACTTAATTAAAATTAAAAATTATTATGAATTAAAAAAAAATTATTAGAATATCTAAAATTAACACAAAAAAAAATAAAAAATTATTATGATATATTTTGCTTAATACATAAAAATATAATGTGATTTAATATAATTATAGATTACAAGAAGATTTTAAAGTGAAATACGATCCAAATGAAAAAAACTGCCCACTCCCTTATACTCCATTTAGAAGTTGTGTAGTACCAAGACCAATAGCATGGATTTCTACAACTAAAAATGGAAATGATAATTTAGCTCCTTTTAGTCAATGTGGGATTTTAACTTTTGATCCACCTATGGTTATGTTTTGTGCCAATCACTATCCTGACGGTAAACGAAAAGACTCCGCTATAAATGCGGAAGAAACTGGATGGTTTATATGGAATATGGCTACTGAATCATTAAAAGATGCAGTAAATATTTCAGCAATGATTATTCCATCTGAAGAAGATGAATTTAAATTAGCAAATTTAGAAAAAATTAAAGCAGATTTATCTGATACACCTATGGTTAAAGATAGTCCGTGCCAACTTGAATGTAAATATATTTCAACGACTGTAATCAAAGGTAATAGTCACCTAGGTACAGTAGATATGATTATAGGTCAAGTGATAAGAGTTCATATAGATGACAAATATATTAATAAAGATGGATTAATGGATATAGAAAAAATTCGTCCTATTGGACGAATGGGATATATAGATTATTCAGTAATAAATAATACTTTTTCAATGGAGGTTCCTATGTCAGAAGAAGTTAAAAGAATTATGAATGAAATCATGTCAGGCAGTGCTGCAAGCATCTAGGAGTAATATCAATGCAAAATATCAAAAATATAGTTAAAAATTTAATCGAAGAACTTACTGATTACGAAAGTGAGAAACTTAATGATGATACTGCTATAGAAGAGGTCGGACTAGCAAGTTTAGATTATGTAAGTGTGCAAGTAGCATTAAAAAAAGAGTTAGGAATTAATATTGATTTAAATAAATTAGCAGAAATAAAACCTAATACAATGAAGGATTTTTATAGCTTCTGTAAATCATTTGAATAACAAGATTAGCGTATAAACAAATTAGGTAGTTCATAGCTAGAACTACCTTTACGAGAAAGTAAATATATTTATGAACAAAAATAGAGTTGTAATTACAGGAATGGGTGGTATCTGTTCTTTAGGATCTAATATAAATGAGATTTGGAATAATATTTTAGATTATCAAATAGGATATAAAAAATTGCCAATGGATGACCCATCTATTGTAGCAAAATTTTTTGGGAAAGTTGAAAAACCTATTTCTATAAACAAAATACCCAAAAAAATCATGAAAAATTTGCCACGATTTGCCAAATTAGGAATGGCTGCAGCAATAGAAGCTATGGAATCCTCTTTTGGTAGTGAACCTTTAAAAATTTTAGATGAATGCTATTCACCATTTGAAAGAGGGGTAATTTTTGGAACAGGATGGGGTGGTGTCGATTCCACAATAGAAAATAATGATTTATATGTTAAAACAGGGTTAGCCTCCCCTTTTAGTACTATTTATTCTATGCATAGTGTCTTAAGCGGATCTGCCTCAATGATGTGGAACCTTCGAGGATATCAAAACACACATATAGCTGCGTGTGCAACAGGTAATATAGCTATTGGGGATGCATTTGAACTTATAAAAAATGGTAAAGCTAATTTCATGCTGGCTGGCGGTAGCGAAAGCATCACAGGAAATTATAATGTCTGGTCAGTTGATATTTTAGGCGCATTAAGTAAAGAGCAGCATAATCCAGAATTAGCATGCTGCCCATTTGATAAAAATCGTTCAGGTTTCATTCTCTCAGAAGGCAGTGCAGTAGTCATCTTAGAAAATTTAGAAACAGCATTAGCAAGAAACGCTCCAATATATGCAGAAGTAACTGGATATGCTAATTACTCAGATGCTTATGATATAACAGCACCAGCTGATGATTTAATGGGGAGATATATGTCTATTACTAAAGCAATAGAACAAGCCCAATTGAATATTAATGAAATTGATTATATTAATGCTCATGGCACATCAACACAGCTCAATGATTTAAATGAAACAAATGCGATAAAAAAAGTTTTTGGAAAACAAGCATATAACATCCCAATTTCAAGTACAAAATCATATACAGGACATTTGATTGGAGCTGCAGGCACAATGGAAACTATTTTCTGTATTAAAACAATGCAAGAAAAAATAGCGCCTGCTACTACAAATTTGAAAGAAAGAGATAGTAACTGTGACTTGGATTATATTCCTAATATACATCGAAAACTAAATAATATAGAAAATGTCCTTAATATAAACTATGGGTTTGGTGGAACTAACAGTTCACTCATTCTTAGGAATTTTAAAAAATGAATTTAAAATTTATTGAATCTGATCTTGAGCAATGGGCACAATTATCATCTGATAGAAATCCTATTCACTTTGATGAAGTTTTTGCAAAAAAAAATGGATTAGATGGATGTATTGTACATGGCATGTTAGCTATGCTACCTATGAAAGAAATCTTTACAGAACAGAATAAAAAAAACTCACAATACAACCATATAAAAATTTTTTTAAAAAAATCAGTACCTTTAAATAAAGAGCTCAGTTACTCACATATTAATAATAAAATTATGTTAAAAAGTAATGATGAGCATTTATATTCATCTAAAATAACATATTTAGCAGAAAATCCACCAACAGAAGTAAAAAAAGAATCAATACCAATTTCATCTTTTATTTCAAAAAAAGATCTAAAAGAAAAATATATAAAATTCAAAAAATTAAATAAACAAACAGAAAATAATATTTTATTTTGGGATAGTATATTATTTTCTATATATATATCAAACAACAAAAATTCACCCCTATCTCATAATGTAAGTGACTTACTAAAAAGAGAAAATTTAAAACCAGAATCATACGTAGTATTTCAGATTGAACACTCGTTAACTATTTTTAATAACAATGTAGATTTATCAATTGAAAATATAGATTGTATTTCATACAGTCTTATTGGAGGTGATTTAATTAGAATAGAAAACAATATATATGCTTCAATCATATTATATTTATATTTACATGACAAACCTATCATAAAAACAGAGATGGGACTGCTAGCAAAATTATTTTGAGGTGAATAATGAAAAAATGGGTTTTAATAACAGGCGGAAGTCGAGGCATTGGTGCTGCGATAGTTCATAAACTTGCTGAAGATTATAAAGTAATTTTTACTTATAAGAACAGTACAGATAAAGCAAAAAAAATAGTTGATAATATGATAAGTAATGGACTAGATGTTTCCTCATATCAATGTGACAGTTCAAATTCAAAAGAAATTAATTTATTATGTGATCAATTAATATCAAAATATGGTGCTCCCTTTGCACTTATTAATAATTCAGGAATAAGTCAGGATGAACTATTTATTAATTCATCCGAAGATAGCATTTATAAATTATTTAATAATAATGCTTTTTCAACAATGAATATAATTAGATACTTTTTGCCACATATGATGCAAAACTTAGAAGGACGTATTATAAATATAAGTTCAATTGCTAGTTTTAAAGGTAATATTGGACAAGTTGGATATTCATCAACAAAATCAGCCTTAAATGGAATGATAAAATCATTAGCTTTAGAAACAGCAAGATTTAATATTACTGTAAATAA
>ERZ941706.29-NODE-29-length-53611-cov-5.089943_pt1 | contig 53611 bp, 47 predicted proteins | sample MGYA00521232_ERZ941706 | MGnify/ENA primary metagenome ERZ941706 (study PRJEB32759, sample SAMN07749893) | skin metagenome | biome: transportation; feature: city; material: polyester macromolecule | host: Homo sapiens | place: Hong Kong:ER line | collected 2017-07-19...
CCAAGGCGGCTTCCGCACTGGCGCGGGAGAAAGCCAAGGAGCGAGCCAGCGCCCAAGTGCTGCCTGACACCTTCAGCTGGTCCGATTCCGTCAGCAACAAATACCGTGGCAGACGGTAACGGCAGCATGAATGCACGCAGATGACGCTGCTGCATAAAAGGGGGCTGGCAGAGCGTCCTGTCATCCCCCTGAAAAGGGCAGCAGGAGGCGCCTGGCAGCTGATGCACACCCGGATAAAACGCCGATCCAGCCATCACTGACTGAAACGAATACCAAGATAAAGATTGCCATGACAGGGTGTGCGTGTTCTAATCGTTTTCGATGGTTCGGTAGTTCAGACCTGATTATGTTAGGCAGTCATCTTAAAGCAGTGATTTGTGCAGGCAGTTATCCCCGATAATTCTTGCCAGATAATTCTCCTTCTTTAGTGCTCCCCATACGTATTTCTGACGAAAAATCATGGATTGCCGCTCCGGTGGCGTTTCACTAATCACTACTCAAGGAAATTATCATGTCCAAAATGACTGGTACCGTAAAATTCTTCAACGCCGAGAAAGGCTTCGGTTTCATCTCCCCGGCTGACGGCAGCAAAGACGTGTTCGTTCACTTCTCCGCCATCCAGTCCAACGGTTTCAAAACCCTGGAAGAAGGTCAGCGCGTTGAGTTCACCATCGAGCAAGGCCAGAAAGGCCCGGCTGCTGCGAACGTCGTTCCGCAGTAATTCAAGCCGGAGCACCTTCCCCTCTTTGGGCAAGGGCCTCAGCAAGAATTGAAAAAACCCGCTTCGGCGGGTTTTTTGTTGCCCGTTTCCGGGTGGCCGACCTGTTGCCCTGCTTCCCTAGCGCCACGGGCAGCAAAAAGGGCACCCTGGTGGTGCCCCATTTCCTGGTCAGGTTCCTTACAGGGGCAGGCTGATCCGCGCTTCCAGCCCCCCCTCCTCGCGATTGTGAAGGCTGAGCTCACCGCCGTGCTGGTGCACCAGGGTACGGGCGATGGCGAGCCCCAACCCCACGCTGCCCGACTCGGTATTGCGGGCTTCATCCAGGCGCACGAAGGGCTTGAACACCTCCTCCAGCTGGCTCTCCGCAATCCCCGGCCCCTGATCGCGAACCAGGATCAGCAACTCGCCGTCACCGCGCACCAGCGAAACCTCGGCACCCCCTGCGTACTTGATGGCGTTGCCGATGAGGTTTTGCAGTACCCGGCGCAGGGTATTGGCCCGGCAGGCGTAAACCTGCTTGCCCTCGGCCAGGCAGGTGACGGGCTGGCCCATGTCGGCATAGTCGTCACACAGGCTCTCCAGCAGGCTGACCAGATCCAGCTCCCGGGTCGCCTCCTGCTGCCCCTCCTCCCGGGCAAAGCTCAGGGTCGCCGCCAGCATCTGCTCCATCTGCTGCAGGGTCTGCTGGAAGCGCTCCTTGTCCTCCCCGTCCGCCAGAAACTCGCTGCGTAGCCGCAGGCTGGTGATGGGGGTGCGCAGGTCGTGGGAGATGGCGGCCAGCATCCGGGTTCTGTCCTGCACGAAGCGATCGAGCCGGGTGTGCATCCGGTTGAAGGCCTGGATGGACTCGCGGATCTCGGTGGGCCCCTCCTCGCGCAGGGGCTCGATGTCCTCACCACGCCCCAGCCTGTCGGCGTTGGCGGCCAGTTGCTTGAGGGGACGGGTCGCCCGGCGGAACAGCCAGATCATCAGGCCGATCACCAGGCTCGCCACCAGCAGCAGGTTGAGGGTCGTCTGCCAGGACCAGCTCGCCGTCTCCTTGTCCACCAGGGAGCTGAACTGGAGCCAGCCGCCGTTGGGCAGTTCGATGGAGCCGTAGAGCCGCATGTCCTGGGGCGGCGGCATGCCGTTGCGATCCTTCATCATGCGGTTGTGGTGCTGCCAGGCCCGGCTGCGCTGGATGTCCTGCTTCAGCTCGGCGCTGATCTCCACCGCCAGGGAGGATGGATAGCCGAGCTTGGCCCGCACCAGCTTCTCGAAGCGGGGGCTGCGGTTGTCCGGCTGCAACGGCTCGTCGGCCAGACGCAGCAGCAGGGTCTCGCTGCGGCTCGCCTTGAGGATCTCGTGATAGAGGGAAGGAGGAGAGAGGGAGAGCAGGCGCACCACGGAGATGATCCGCTGCATGGCGTTGCGGCTGTTGACGTAACCGAGGGCCTCCTCCCTGTCCGAACGGTAGATCTGGATACTGAGCAGCTGGATCAGCACCAGCCCCGCCAGGGCCACCAGCACTATCTGGCCGGTCAACCCCTTGGGCAGCAGCCTGGCGAAGACGCGCTTGATCATGTCGGCCTCACTCCTGGGTCACGTCGGCGGCGAACAGGTAACCGCCACCCCAGATGGTCTTGATGAGCTCGGGATTCTTGGGATCCCGCTCCAGCTTGCGCCGCAGCCGGCTCACCAGGGTATCGATGGCGCGATCGAAGGCCACCGCCTCCCGGCCACGGGCCAGATCCAGCAACTGATCCCGGCTCAGCACCCGCTGGGGCCGCTCCAGAAACACCTTGAGCAGATCGAACTCGGCGGTGGAGAGGCTCATCCCCACCCCCTCCTCGTCCACCAGCTCACGGCGATTGACGTCGAGCAGCCAGCGATCGAAGCGCAGATCCTGGGTCAGGGTCTCCGGCACGGGCAGGCTCTCCACCTGGGTGCGGCGCATCACCGCCTTGATGCGGGCCAGCAGCTCCCGCGGGTTGAACGGCTTGGAGAGGTAGTCGTCCGCCCCCATCTCCAGGCCGATGATGCGGTCCGTCTCCTCCCCCATGGCGGTCAGCATGATGATCGGCAGGCGGGATTTGACCCTGAGCTCGCGGCACAGGGTGAGGCCATCCTCCCCCGGCATCATCAGATCCAGCACCAGCAGGTCGAACTCCCGCTCATCCAGCAGCCGCTTCATCTCCTTGCCATCGCGGGCGCAACTGACGCGCATGCCGTGCTGTTCCAGAAAGCGCTTGAGCAGATCGCGGATCTCGCTGTGGTCATCGACCACCAGAATATGAGGGCTGCCTTGGTTCATCATCATTTCTCCGTTATCGGGCTGGGGCGATTATACGAAAATCAACCGGGCGGGTTGTGTCAAAGTGTGCCAGCACGCCCCTGTGCCACACTCTGCTACAAAATAGGCTTCTACTGGCAAATTTCAGACACTTCCACGGTGTTTACTGGATACCAAGGCGAAAGAGCCTCTACCCGTACACATCCGACAGGAGTTACCCATGAAAAAGCTGACCAAGACCCTGCTGACCGCCACCCTGATCCTCGGCCTGCCGCTGGGCGCCTATGCCGCCAGCGAGGCGGTCTCCACCGCGCAACCGACCCAGGCCACGGCGACCGGTTGCCCCATGGACGGTACCGGCATGATGGGCGGCAAGCATCATGGCGGCCGCCACGACAAGATGGCCCGCATGAAGAACATGACCCCGGAACAGATCCAGGCCCATCTGCAACAGCGCTACGACAAGATTGAAGATCCGGCCAAGAAGGCGGAGTTCGTGAAGAACCTTGGTCTGCGTGCCGACGGCATGATCAAGCACGCCGAGGTGATGAAGCAGTTCGCAGAAGCAAACCAGTAAATCAAAGTAATGAAGCCGTTTGCCGAAGCAGACCAGTAAGTCGAGGTGATGCAGCAGTTCGCAGAAGCAAACCAGTCAGTCGACGTAATGAAGCCGTTTGCCGAAGCAGACCCGTGATCCGGCGGGGCCCTGCCCCGACACCGGCGAAAACGACAGGGTGGCGCAAGCCACCCTTTTTTGTCTCCACCCCCCAGTTTTTTCACCTTTTCCTGCCTGGCCGCATCATGTTATGTGAGCGATAACAAACGTTTCACTTTCGAAATAAATCATAATGGTCCCTCACACAACAGACGCGGGCACGATCCCGGACACAGTGGACAGGAGTCGTTATGGGATGGAATCTGGGCACAATCAAGGGGCGCTATACCGCCGTTTTTCTGGGCTTCATGGCGCTGGTGTGCGCCCTGACGGTGATCGGCATCCAGATCTGGATCACCCCCGCCCTGCAAAAAGCGGGGGAGGAGAACGTGGCGCTGCGAGTCGGCGAGATAGCGACCGACATCCGTGACCAGCTCAACGGGGTGCAGACCCAGTCGCGCAGCATCACCCAGCTGTTGGCACAACTGCCGAGCGAGCAGATAGATGCCCAGCTCCCGGCCCTCATCGACCAGTACGGCAACGGCATGGTCTTCGGTGGCGGCATCTGGCCCCTGCCGGACAAGCGGGAGGCGGGACGCGCCAAGTTCAGCACCTTCTTCCACAGGGATGCGTCCAACGCCCTCATTCCCAACACCTACTGGAACTCGGCAGAGGCGCCCAACTATTTCGATCAGCCCTGGCACAAGGCCGGTCAGCAGGCGCCCCGTGGCGTCTGTGCCTGGGCCGCCGCCTACAAGGATGGCGCGAGCCAGCAGCCGAGAACCAACTGCGCCATGGGGATCTACCAGGATGGCGCCCTCTACGGGGTGTCGACCATAGACGTCACCCTGGGCTTCTTCAACGACCTGGTGGCCAAGAAAGAGCAGGAGATCGGCGGTCAGGTGATGATCATCGAGGCTGACGGCAAGATCCTGAGCCGCAACGCCCGTCTGACCGGGGATGTGGTGCTCGGCAACCTCTCCGCCCACACCGACTATCCCTTCGCCCTCGCCATCAGCGGCCTGCTGGGCCAGGATGCGAGCAAGGGGCAGCTGCGCACCACCTTCCAGGATCAGGGTGAGGAGCAGACCCTGCTGATGGAGGCCATCGAAGGGACCCCCTGGCTGCTGGCCGCCGCCCTGCCGACCCGCACCCTGACCCAGGACAGCCGGGATGTGCTCGCCACCCTGGCGAGCATCCAGCTCCCCCTGGCGGGGCTGCTGTTCGTGCTCATGGTGCTGGCCATCAGCCAGCTTGGCAGCCGCCTGCAGACCCTCAAGCTCAACATCGATGCCCTCAGCGCCGGCGACGCCGATCTGACCGCCCGCATCCAGGTCAAAGGGCATGACGAGCTGGACAACATCGCCCTGTCGGTCAACCGCTTCATCGCCTTCCTGCAACAGATGATGGTGCAGGTGACCGCCGCCACCGACCTCATCACCCGCGAGCTGGCACAGCTCGATCAGCAGACCGGGCAGGCCAGGCGGATCCTGGGAGAACATGCCAGCGAAACCGATCAGGTCGTCACCGCCCTCAACGAACTCAGCTCCACCGCCGACAGCGTTGCCCGCCACGCCAACGACTCCGCCAGCTTCACCGAGGCCGCCAACGGTCAGGCGGCCAGCTCCCGCAAGGTGGTGGGATCGGCCTCCGCCAGCGTGGTGGCCCTCATCGACGAGGTGGATCTCGCCGCCGCCAAGGTGCTGGAGATGCAGGAAGATGCCCAGCAGATCGGCAGCGTGCTCGGGGTGATCGGCGGCATCGCCGCCCAGACCAACCTGCTGGCGCTCAACGCTGCCATCGAGGCGGCCCGGGCCGGTGAACAGGGCCGGGGCTTCGCGGTGGTGGCCGACGAGGTGCGTGCCCTCGCGGCACGCACCCAGAACAGCACCGCCGAAGTGGGCAGCATGTTGTCACGGCTCACCCAGGGGGTCGCCGAGGCGGTGGTCGCCATGGAGCAGACCAAGCGCAGTTGCCAGGCGGCGGCCGACACCACGGGGCAGGTCACCGGCGGCCTCGACACCATGGCCGACGCCGTGGTGCAGATCCACGATCTCAGCAGCCAGATCGCCACCGCTGCCGAGGAGCAGAGCCGGGTGACCGAGGAGATCAACCGCAACATGGTGAGCATTCGCGACATGCTGAACCTCCTGGTGGAGAACGGCGGCAACACGGAGCAGAGCGCCGCCACCCTGCTGGGGTCCAACCGCCAGTTGCTGGCACTGGTACACCGCTTCAAGGTGTGAGCCTGAACACCAGACAGCAAAAAGGGGCCCGCGGGCCCCTTTTTCATTCACTTTGCCAGGACTCAGGCCTTGTTGGCCAGGTTCAGGGTCTTCACGGTCTCGCCTTCGAACTTGATGACCACGTTCTTCTGGGCCACTTCGGAGTCTTTCAGCAGGGACTTGGTGGTCTCGGCCAGCAGCGGGGAGGCCTTGTTCAGAGCGTCCAGGTCATAGGTCCACACTTCCAGACCGGCGTCGGTCTTGGTGCTGGCCGGGGCGCCCAGCTTGTCCTTGATGGCCTGCTTGTTGGAGCCGCCTTCCTTGATGTCCAGGGCCTTCTTGATCGCTTCGTTGGAAGCGGTGTCCATGGCGTTGCCAGCCATCTCTTTGGCGGTGCTGGTGACGCTGCTGGTCACGGTGTCGGTCAGGGAATCCATCAGGCCGGCGTGGGCAACCAGAGGCAGGGCGGTCAGGGCAATCAGCAAGGACTTTTTCATGAAGATACATCTCGCAAGAATGAAAAGAGCGCGCATGAAACCAGCGGGATGAATTGGAGTCAAGAAAATCCCTTGGTCAAGCCGTATTCGGGGGGGAAAAGCCCCGTAGCGGCTCCGACCAGTGCCCTTGTCAGCCGCTGAGCTGGTCCTTGCCCGCCAGCTTGGCCCGGTAGAGCGCCCTGTCGACCCGTGCCATCAGGTGGGACACCTGCTCGTCGGGGTCGGACTCCACCAACCCGAAACTCAAGGTCACGGGCTCGATCCCCTTGACCCTGGCATGGCTCAGGCGCTGCCTCAGCTTTTCGGCCACCACCCGGGCGTCGGGCAACCGGGTATTGGGAAGCACCAGCATGAACTCGTCACCCCCCCAGCGGGCCAGCAGATCGATCTCGCGGATACAGCCCCGGGTCAGCTGCACGATATCGATCAGGGTCTGGTCCCCCACCCCGTGGCCATGGCGATCGTTGATCTGCTTGAAGTCGTCCACGTCCATGGCGATCACGGCAAAGGGCTCCTTGAAGCGCTTGGCGCGCTCATGCTCCAGCCGCTCCGCCTGCTCCAGCCGATAGCGGCTGGCCGCGCCGGTCAGGGAATCCGTCTCCGCCAGGCGGCGGTTCTCCTCTACCTGGAACTGCAATGCCTGGTTGAGCCGCTCCAGTTCGGCGGTACGCTGTGCCACCTGCTGCTCCAGGGTGCGGTTTTGCAGCTCCAGCCTGGCGTAGAGTTCCCGCTGGGCGTGGATGTTGCGGTGTGCCCCCACCATCCTGGCGACACTGCCGTCCGGGTTGCGTGCGACGATGCGGCCGCAATCCGCCACCCAGAGGTAGTCACCGTTACGGCAACGGCAGCGGTATTCGGCCCGGTAGTCCGCCGCCCGCCCGCTCAGGCAGGCATCGAAGCTCTCCATGACCTGCGCCAGATCGTCCGGGTGGATCAGGTTCTCCCAGGTAAAGACGGTGTTGTCGAGGGAGTGGGGCTCATACCCCAGCATCTGATACCAGCCGGGATAGCGATGGACATAGCCGGTGTTGGCATTCCAGTCCCAGAGACCGTCGCTCACGACCTCCAGCATGCCGCTCATCACGGCCTCGTCGAGGGCCGGTAGCCTTGTCATCTCATTGTCATGCAGCATGAAAACCTTCCTTGTTCTGCTACTCGGCGACACGGATCCGCTTGTTGACCTGGCGGGAAAACCGGGCCTGCCGGTCGAGCCTTCAAGGGGGCGACTGGCCTCGACACCCCGTCATGACGGGTTATCGGCCAGGTTGCCCTCTTGTTGAACAACAGTAGCAGCCCGCACACTTTCGAGTCTTGCGCGCCGTCACGCTCCCTTCCGTTCTTCTGCCGGCCAGATTGCACCACGGCGGTGCACACCTTTGGCGCAGCCCTGCCCATATTGGGCAAGCCTCGCTGACCAGGGCTGCGATTAATAAGTAAGTGCATGAATAAAAAGAAAAATACTTTTCTGGCGCAATATTTGCCTTTATCTGGGTGAACCACAAGGATTGGGGATATTGCATGAAATTAATCACCGCCATCATCAAGCCGTTCAAACTCGACGACGTGCGCGAAGCCATCGCCAACCTCGGCGTCGAGGGGCTGACGGTTTCCGAGGTCAAGGGGTTTGGCCGCCAGAAGGGGCACACCGAGCTGTACCGGGGTGCCGAATACCAGGTGGATTTCCTGCCCAAGGTAAAGCTGGAGATCGCCACCCTGGCCGACAACGTCGAGCAGATCATCGAAGCCATCAGCAAGGCCGCCCACACCGGCAAGATAGGTGACGGCAAGATCTTCGTTTATGACCTGCAGGCCGCCGTGCGCATCCGCACCGGCGAGACCGACGCAGACGCCCTTTGATACGACTGGAACTGAGGAATACGACATGGAAGAGTTGATCACATCCGTCAGCGAGCTGCGCTATGCACTCGACACCTTCTACCTGCTGATCTCCGGCGTGCTGGTCATGTGGATGGCCGCCGGGTTCGCCATGCTCGAAGCCGGCCTGGTCCGCGCCAAGAACACCACCGAGATCCTGACCAAGAACATCCTGCTCTATGCCATCGCCTGCATCATGTTCCTGCTGGTCGGCTACAACATCATGTACGTGGACAACAGCGCCGGCGGCTGGCTGCCGAGCTTTGGCAGCCTGATGGGCAGCCAGGCGGACGACGCGGGCCACTCCCTGCACTCCGACTTCTTCTTCCAGGTGGTGTTCGTCGCCACCGCCACCTCCATCATCTCAGGTGCGGTGGCAGAGCGGATGAAGCTCTGGTCCTTCCTGCTGTTCTGCGTGGTGATGACCGGCTTCATCTACCCCGTGGAAGGCTACTGGAGCTGGGGCGGCGGCTTCCTGAAGGAGGCGGGCTTCTCCGACTTCGCAGGCTCCGGCATCGTCCACATGGCGGGCGCTGCCGCTGCCCTGGCCGCCGTGCTGCTGCTCGGCCCCCGTCGCGGCAAATATGGCAAGCAAGGGGAGATCTACCCCATCCCCGGCTCCAACCTGCCGCTCGCGACCCTGGGCACCCTGATCCTCTGGATGGGCTGGTTCGGCTTCAACGGTGGCTCCCAACTGGCGCTCTCCAGCGCCGCTGACGCCACCGCCATCGGCACCGTATTCGTCAACACCAACGCCGCCGCGGCCGCCGGTGTGGTCGGCGCCCTGCTGGTCAGCAAGCTCACCTGGGGCAAGGCGGATCTCACCATGATCCTCAACGGCGCCCTCGGCGGCCTGGTCGCCATCACCGCCGACCCGGCCTCCCCCAGCCCGCTGTTCGCCAGCCTGATCGGCGCCCTGGCCGGTGCCCTGGTGGTCTACGCCATCGTCGCCTTCGATCGCCTGAAGATCGATGATCCGGTCGGTGCCATCTCGGTACACGGCGTCTGCGGCCTGTTCGGCCTGATGGTGGTGCCCTTCTCCAACACGAGCGCCACCTTCGGTGCCCAGTTGCTGGGTGCTGCCACCATCTTCGGCTGGGTCTTTGTCGTCTCCCTCGTGGTCTGGAGCCTGCTCAAGGCCACCATGGGCCTGCGGGTCAGCGAAGAGGAAGAGATGATGGGTGTGGATGTGCACGAGTGCGGCATCGATGCCTACCCCGAGTTCGTCAGCGTCAAATCCAGCATCTAAGCACGCCATCTGCTTGCGGGGCCCGGGGGACACCTCGGGCCCCGTTTTTTTTAGGTGCCCTCAGCGCCCCTTGAAGGCGGGGTGATGCAACCGGCGATAGTGACTGGGCGCCAGCCCATGCTGGCGCTTGAAGGCGGTGGAGAAGTGGTATTCGTTCTTGAAGCCGCACTGCTCGGCCAGCTGCTTCACCGGGTCGGCCCGGCTCGCCAGCAAGAGCGCCGCCCGCTGCAACCGCAACCGTTGCAGCAGCGCCATGGGGGCCAGCGCGAAATGCTGCTGACAGAGTCGATGGAGCTGACGCTCGGAGAAGTGCAGGGCGCCGGCCATGCGGGCTATGTCCCAAGGCTCGGTCAGCGCCTCTTTGAGCAGTAATTCGAGGCGCAGCGCCAGCCGCTCGCCGCGGCTCTGTCCCTCTCCCTTTTGCAACAGGCGGCGCAGGTAGAAACCGAGCTGCTCCACCAGCAGCGCGCTGAGCAGCGGGTCCTGATGGCGCTCCTGCTCCGCATAGAGGTTCTCGATCGTGCGCAGCACGGTGGCCTGCTGGGAGGTACAGCCGAGCCGGGGGTGGCTGGCGAAGGCATCCCAGGGGGAATCCTTGTGCAACAGCAGCCACACCAGCTCCCACTCACCACCCTTATTCACCTGCTGGTTCAACGTCTCATTAAGCTGCTCACTCCACTGCTCACTAAGCTGGTAGCAGAGCGGCTCCCCGGCCGGGATCAGGGCCCACTCCCCGACCTGCAACCGCTCGCGGCGATCCCCCACCTGCACCTCCCCCTCGCCCCCCAGAGTCAGCAGAAAACAGTGCACATCGGCAAAGCGGCGGGAAATGCGATAACGGGTCTTGAGACGGGAATAGCCCGCCAGCCACACCTGCTCCTGTGCGAGGGCCGGCAGCAGGCTGTCGCAACAGATCTCCTCGCGGCAGTCGAGGGAGACGTCAATGACTTCAAGATTGGCAGTTTCAGACATCATCAGGACGGGCTCAGCCATGTCGAAGGGACAGGCCCCAGCATAGCATCAAGGGCATCAAGTCACAGGAGACCAGCCATGCATATCCATCACGTCGCCATCTGGGCGCAGGACCTGGAGACACTCAAGGCATTCTACTGCTCCCTGTTTGGCGGGCAGGCCAATGAGCGCTACCACAATCCGAGCAAGCAGTTCAGCTCCTACTTCGTGCGTTTCGAAGGGGGCGCCAGCCTGGAGCTGATGCACACCCCCATCCTGTTCCCGGCGGATCTCCATCTGCCGCACCCGTTGCAGGGGCTGGCCCATCTCGCCTTCTCCCTCGGCAGCGTGGATGCGGTGGACCAGATGACAGCCCGCCTCAAGCTGCTCAAGGGCGCCGAGGTGAAACACCTGGATGGCCCCCGCTGGACCGGCGACGGCTATTACGAGAGCACCTTTCTGGATCCCGAAGGCAACCGGTTGGAGCTCACCATTTAATCCCCCAGTACCCCCTCACCCTCTCTCCCAACGGGAGAGGGGATCATTCAGCATTGAGGATAAAACGTTGGCAATGGGGAGGTTTGGAAGTGAGTAATTGCACGATCTTTCGATTACTCGACATTAGTAACCGATATCAAATGGTGTAGGCTTGCCAGAGACTCGAATAAAATCACCATACGCGTATACATTGTGGCCAAAACCACACTCTTTTCTTTCAGGATTTGTATCAAGCTTCAGCATACCATTATCTTTATCTATAAATTTTATCGAAATCTCACAATTACCCTCCTCACCGGTTAGTTTAATCAGTCCCTTATCATCCTTCATAGTCACAACTTGAGAGATATCCCCAATATTGGGACCATAAGCCAGTCCCATTAACCCAAAATAGAGCAAATTCAAGGATATCAAGTAGCCATTACCTTGCTTTTCTACAGAGGCTACATTCCAACTTCCGAAACCAGCATACTGCCAATAGGTTCCGACCATATCAGGACCAACGGGGGCAGGCATACTTTTAAGCAAACCGTAGTTGAATTTAGATTTCTTATCATTCGGGGCTAATGACAACCATGCCAGAGCTTTGAGCTTGTCTCCCTCCTTTATATAAGAAAGTGCAACATTGTTATATGCCGTAATAGTCGCAGTTTGATCTGGCTTACCATAGACATATCCACACCCCTCACTTAATGAGACTTGCTCAGTAAAATAATCTCTTGCTTTGGCATATTCCCCTGCCTTGTATGATTCATTACCTTTTTTTATAACCTCTGGCAGTTTTGCACACATTTCTTTCTCAATTTCAGAACCGGACTCGGCTGCATAAGAAAAGAATGATGCTCCAACATAGGCAGCTAACATCATCAGTGTTAGTTTGATATTTATACGATTCACTATAATTAGTTCCTCACCGTTACCTGCTGACTCTGAGCCACTCAGTAATTCCTCACATAAGTACTAGCAGATAGATAGTCATTACAGACTAATTTTCCAGAACGCATTACAAATGTGAATGATTGCATCAATATATTCTTGTATACATAGGGCTTCGACTACTCTCAGGGAAACTTATAAAATCTGCATGTAAAACCAATAATTACAAATATAACATTTAACGTGAAAAGCTCCACCGCTCCTCATCTGGAAAATAAATTATATTATTTATTGATAAAATTTCCGATGGCAAAATATTTCTTGCCAGACAATGTTCACCATTTCCAAAGCTCATAAGTTTTGGATCATCCAATGATACACGACAAACTACCTCAATGGGCTCTCCAATAGCCTTGAGAAAAAATTCAGCTTCATCATCAGAGTCAGCACACATACTTATGGCTTCACCACCATACATGCTAATTAATGGTCTAATACAAGAACAGCCCTCATTTGGCCTCGATGACAAAAACCAAATCCCATTGATCTCATCATCAATTTCATCATTCCATGCCGACGTAAAATAATGTTTTAGATGTGGTGAAAGATTATCCCTGTATGATGATAAAAATTCCTGCCTTATAGTATTTTTATCTCTAACAACTAAACCTAGTTTCTTTATATTATTTACTATGGCTCTGGAATAATGATAGAGCTGTATTTCTCTCATGCTCTCACCCTCAATTTCAAGTTAAAAGATATCAATCTCTTCAAGAATAATCACTCCCCCAACCTCTGTGCTAATCCGGAATAACGCTCGGTCTTTTTCCGCACGGCCTGTGCCAGCAGGGCGCGATCGCCGTAGAGATCGAGGCGTGCCTTGGCGCGGGTGATGCCGGTGTAGACCAGCTCGCGGGTCAGGAGCGGGCTGGGGCTATCCGGCAGCACCAGCACGGTATGGGCAAACTCCGAGCCCTGGGATTTGTGGATGGTCATGGCGTAGACCGTCTCATGGGGGGGCAGGCGGCTGGGCAAAAGCGCCCGCAGAGTGCCGTCCGGCTGCTCGAACCATACCTTGAGGCGGCCGGTGTCATCGGGCAGGCAGAGCCCCATATCGCCGTTATAGAGGCCGACCCCGTGGTCGTTGCGCACCACCATCACCGGGCGGCCCGCATACCAGTCGCCGTCACGCTGGATCAGCCCTGCCTTGGCGAGGGCCAGTTCGAGCCGCTCGTTGAGCCCCTGCACCCCGAAGGGGCCGTCCCGCAGGGCGCAGAGGATCTGGAAGCCGTTGAACGCCTTGAACACGGCGGCCGGATCCTCCCCGGCGCGGGCCGCCTTGAGATAGCTGCCGTAACCGGCGACCCCCTGGGCAATCAGGGCCTCGTAGGCCTCCCCGGCCCAGGGATGCAGGCTGATGTCGCCAAATCCCGCGCTCCAGACCGCCTCCACCGCGGCCCCGTCGCCGCCGTTGCAGGCCCGCGCCAACTGGCCGATGCCCGAATGCTGGTCAAAGCGCCAGCTCTTGGAGAGCAGGCAGAGGCTGTCGCGTACCGGTGCCCCTGCGGGCGTGCCCTGCAGGCGGTAGCCGGTCTGGCGGGAGAGCCAATCCGCCTGCGCGGGGCTGATGCCTTGTTCGATAAAGCTGCAGATATCCCCGAGCACGGCCCCCGCCTCCACCGAGGCGAGCTGATCCTTGTCGCCGAGCAGGATGAGGCGGGCGTGGCTCGGCAGCGCGTCCAGCAGGCGCGCCATCATGGGCAGGTCCACCATGGAGGCCTCGTCCACCACCAGCAAGTCCAGGTGCAGCGGGTTGCCTCTGTGATGGCGGAACTGGCTGCGCCCGGGAATGACCCCGAGCAGCCGGTGCAGGGTGCCCGCCTCGGTGGGGATGGCCTCCACCCACTCTGGGGGCAGATCCAGGGCCTGCAGGGCAGCGCCGATACTCTCGGTCAGACGCGCCGCCGCCTTGCCGGTGGGGGCCACCAGCCGGATCGCCGGGGCCTTGCCCCCTTGCAGGCCGGTCTCCACCAGGATGGCGAGGAGCTTGGCCACCGTGGTGGTCTTGCCGGTGCCGGGGCCGCCGGAGATGACCGCGAAGGGGCGCGCCGCCGCCGTGGCCGCCGCCAGCTTCTGGCCGTTGCAGCAGAGCGCCTCGGGCACCAGGGTATCCAGCCGCTCCAGCTCGCTGGCCGCCTGGGCGCTCTTTAGCAGGGTCTCGACGGCGGGCCACTCCACCTCATGGGGGAAGACCAGATCCAGGTACTTCTCCACAAAGTGGCGGACGGAGAAATCCGGCGCGAGGCGGGCCTTGAGCAGGGCCCCGAACACCAGGCCGTAGTCGCGGGCAAAGAGGCGTGACAGGGCCGGGGCAATCTCCGGCCATTCGGCCCGTTCACTCAAGGCGCTAAGGTGGCGGGCCACCCCCAGCTCAAAGTCGTGGTAGCGGGTGAGGTAGAGGCGATCCCCCCAGAGTCGCAGGGGCCAGCGGGGGATCTCCCCCTCCTCCTGTTCGCTCCCCACCAGGGGGCTGGCCGCAAAGAGGGCGGGCCAGCTTGCAGGATCCGCGAGATCCGCCAGCAGATCCCGGCTCTGATCCGGATCCAGCCCGAAGGGACGCGAGGCTCCCTGCCCGTCACCGCCCTGAGCGAGCATCGCCAGCGGCAGGCAGACATGGCCGCGCCCCAGCTCATGGCAGGCGAGCGCGGCCCCCAGCACCAGCTCGGGGCTGCCGCCAAGGTCGGCCACCAGCCTGGCAAATTGCAGGTCAAGCTGGCGGATGCGCCCCGCCAGCGCCAAGGCTTTCAGCCGCTCTATCATGGTTTCGCCCTTCATCTCGCCCCTCATGCCTCTGCCTTGTTCGATTTTTCTAAACGATGATTGTCAGACGTCACACCTTTACTAAACAACTCGTCCAGCCCCTGCACCAGTTCCCGGCTGGGCCGGGCATGGAAAATGCCCCCCTGGGGCATGCCGCGCAGGAAGAGATAGAAGACCCCGCCAAAATGCCGGTCGAAATCGTAGCCCGGCAGCCGCAAGGCGAGCAGCCGATGCAGGGCCAGCGAATAGAGCTGGTATTGCAGATCGTAGCGATGCTCGACCATGGCCCGCTCCAGGGCCGGGCGGTCGTAATCGGCGGGGCTCATGCCAAGGTGGTTCGATTTGTAGTCGAGCAGATACCAGCGCCCCTGCCACTCGAACACCAGGTCGATGAAGCCCTTGAGCATCCCCTGCACGGTGGCAAAACCGAGCGGCTTGCCGCCCTGCGACAAGGGGTCGTGCTGCTGGCAGAGTGCGGTGAGCGCCGGTGCCGTCACCCGTCCCATGGGCAGGAAGAACTCCAGCTCCACCTGTTTGCGCTCGGGGGCCAGATCCCGCAGCCGCACCGGATCCCCAAGGCCGGTCTCAAGGGGGGTATCCAGCACCGCCTCCACCTGCTGTTGCAGCACGGGGGCCCAGCCTTCGTCGAACCCCTCCTGGGTCAGCAGGGCGGCGATGTGCTGTGCCAGTGACTCACCCCCCGCGTGCTCGAAGTCGATGGTCTCGAACAGGCTGTGGAGCAGGGTGCCGGGACACGCCCCCTTGGGGAAGGTGAAGATGGAAGGGGCGGGCGCCTCCTCTTCCTGCACGGTGACAGCAGCCTCGGTAGCCACCTCGTCGTCGAAGCCGGGGTTGGCCAGCACCCCCTTGCCGTGGCCGTTGCCCTGGGCCGCGAGCCCGGAGTAGGAGCTGATCCACCAGTCCCGCTCAAGCTGCCCCTGGAACGCACGCACGGTGGGCTCACCCGGCTTCTCCGCTTCGGCGGGCAGCGGGGCCGGGCGAGTGAGCGAGGGCTCACCGACGGCCACCCCCGGCAGGGCCTGGGCCAGGTCGGTGAGGGCGGTCGCCAGTGTCCCGGCGTCCCCCTCCTCCCCCTTTTGCAGCAGGTAGCCGATGGCGGTGCGGTGCAGGTCGGTCTTCTCCGACTTGCCCGCCCCGGAGCGCACCGGCGCCAGCCCGAGCCAGGTGGCATAGACCCCCCGGGTCAGGGCCACGTAGAGCAGGCGCAAGTCTTCGGCGAGGCGCTCCTTGTCGGCCTCGGCCAGGGACGCCTCGGCACCGGTGAGATCGAGCACGGTGCGATTGCCCGCCTCCCCCGCTTCGTGGAACAGGGGGGTGTCGGCGGCGCGGTGGCTGCAAATGAACGGCAGGAAGACCAGCGGGTACTCCAGCCCCTTGGATTTGTGGATGGTGACGATCTGCACCAGCTTGCGCTCGGACTCCAGGCGAAGTATCTGCTCCCCGTCCTGGCCGTTGGGCTGGCTCACCGCCTCCCCGAGCCAGCGCAGCAGGGCGTACTCCCCGTCCAGCTCGCCGCTCGCCTGTTGCAGCAGCTCGCCGAGATGGAGGAAGTTGGTCAGCCGCCGCTCCCCGTAGGGGCTCGCCAGCAAGGAGGCGGCGAGGTTGCGCCCGTGCATCAGGGCCCGCAGCATGGCCAGCACCCCGTGTCGATGCCAGACCGCGCGGTATCCCATGAACTCCTGCACCGCGCTCTCCCAGGCCCGCTCGTCCGAGGCCAGCGCGTCCAGGGCCCTGGCATCGAGATCGAACAGGCCGGTGGCGAGCGCTGCCCGCAGGCTTCGCTCATCGCTCGGGTTCTGGCAGGCGTGCAGGATCAGCAGGATCTCTCGCGCCTCCACCTGGGCAAGCACGCTCTCGCGGTTCGACAGATAGACGGAAGCGATGGCAAGGCGCGCCAGCTCCTGCTGCACCAGCTTGCCCTCGGCGCTGGTGCGCACCAGCACGGCGATATCCCCGGCCCTGACCGGCTCGCTGCCGAGCATCGCCTTGCCCTCCCGGGCCAGCGTGAGCAGGCGATGGATCTCCGCCGCCGTGGCGCGGGCCATCCTGCTCTGGTACTCCCCCTTGTTGAAGGTGGGCTGACCGGTGAGCTGCCAGCAGTGCAGCACGGGGGCGGTCTGCCCCTCGATCAGCAGTGCCCGGCTCTTGCCCTGCGCCTCCACCGGCAGGAAGGGGATGTCCGCCTCGTAGATGAAGGGATCCTTCGCCCGCTCGAACAGGCCGTTGACCGCCGCCACCAGGGCGCGGCTTGAGCGCCAGTTGCGCCCCAGGGTGTAGTGGGCGCTCACATTTCGCCGCGCCTGGATGTAGGTAAAGATGTCGGCGCCACGAAAGCCGTAGATGGCCTGCTTGGGGTCGCCGATCATCAGGAGCGCCGTGTCCTGGTGACCGCCGTAAAGGCGATGGAAGATGCGGTACTGCTGGGGGTCGGTATCCTGGAATTCATCGATCATGGCGACCCGGTAGGTGGCGCGGATGCGCTCGCACAGCCGCTCCCCCAGGCCCGAGCCGAGCGCCCCGTCGAGATCCCGCAGCAGATCGTCGAAGGAGAGCTGATGGGCCTGGCGCTTGCTCTCCTGCATCCGGCTGCGCACCACCCTGGCCGCCCGCTGCAAGACGAGATCCCGGATGCCGGGTCGGCTCGCCAGCAGGGCGTCTATCTCGCCAAAGAGCGGCAGGGTGGGCACCGTTCCCCCCTTCTTGAGGTTCTCCTCCAGCGCCTGCTGGCCGAAGCGCTCCAGCTCCTTGGGGAGGACGTAGCCGCTGGTCTCGTCCTGCGCCCAGTCGCCAATCTTGGCAAGCCAGCCCTCGTAGTTCTTGCCGGTGTAACGGCTGATCTGCCCCTCGGTCTGGCGGCGGATCTCGTCCGTCTGCGCCAGCCACCCGGCTTTCACTGCCCCGATGCGGGCCATGGCGACGCTGTGCCGCGCCGCCAGGGTCTCGTCCCCCGCCACCGGGCGGATCTCCAGCTCGTCGTTGTCGAGCCAGCTCCCCATCTCCCGCAGCAGGGCAGCGGGGCTCGGCCAGAGCCTTCGCACCGCCCGGGCCAGGGGCTGATCCACCGGATAGAACTCGGCGCGCCAGTAGTCACTCACCGCCTGCAGCCGGAGCCGGCTGTCGTCGGTCAAAAATTCGGTTTCAAAGAGGGCGCCCGACTCGAAGGCATTCTGCCTGAGCATCCGCTGGCAGAAGCCGTGGATGGTGAAGACCGCCGCCTCGTCCATCTGCCGCTCGGCGGCCAGCAGGCGACGGGCCGCCAGGTCGTGATCCTCCACCTCCGCCAGCAGTTGGGCCAGCAGGGTATCCGTGCTGTGGCCGCGCATAAAGGCGAGGCGCGCCTCGTGGATGCGGGCGCGGATCCGCCCCCTCAGTTCGGCGGTGGCCGCCTCGGTAAAGGTCACCACCAGGATCTCGGTCACCGACAGGGGCCGCTCGTGGGCACAGGGCTGACCGGCGTCTCCCCCCTCCTCGCCTGCTTGTTCGATAACCGGGCCGTGGCCCAGCAAGAGGCGCAGATAGAGGCCCGCGATGGTATAGGTCTTGCCGGTCCCGGCGGAGGCCTCGATCAGCCGCTCGCCATAGAGGGGAAAACGCAGGGGATTGAGCGGGTTAGCCATTATTGCAACTCCTCCAGCGCCTGATGGAGCGGGGTCAGGTGTTCACGGGCCAGCCCCTGCAACTGGGCCAGCACCTCGTCATCGAGTTCCGGGAAGCAGCGGGCGACATAGACGTCCTGCCCCTCTCCCGTCACCATGTAGCCGCCGTTGAAGCGGGCAAGTGCCGCCTTGTCGGCCTCCTCCGGCTTTGCCGGATCCTTCTCGATCCCCTTGAGCCACTCCCAGGCAGTGCTCGGGAAGAAGGGCAGCGGCCGCTTCATCCCCTGGGTCCAGAGGGCCACCAGGGCCGCCAACCTGGGCCGCGCCTCGTCCGCCGCAAGCCTTGGCAGCCGCAGACTCTGTTTGGCATCGAACAGCAGGGTGTCGCCGGGGGCGCTGCTCAATGAGAGGCAAAGGTGCTGGATCCAGGCCAGCAGCAGCTCCTTGCCGTTGAAGCTGCCGGGTTTGACCACCAGCGCTCGTCCCTTCTGGGTGTCTATCCAGCCCTGAAGCTGCCCCTGGGCCAGGGCGATGTCGATCTCCACCGCCTGTTTGTCCCCCGTCCAGGGACGCAGCCGCGCCGCCAGCTTGCCCATCTCGCCGTCGATCTCCTCCAGCAGCAGGCTGCCGAACCACCCTTGCGGCAGCAGGCCAGAGAGTTGCAGCCGGTGGCGACGGGCCTCGCTCTCCCCTTCGGTCAGATGGGCATCCAGCAGCAGCGCCTTGAGCTGATAGTGCTGCAGGCCGTCCAGCTCGAAGGGCTCGCTGTCTTCGATGGTCGCCTCCTCCAGCTCGAACCACACCTTGAGGCGGCGGTTGAGGAAGTACCTGGCGGGCTGGCGATAGAAGCGCAGCAGCTCCGCCAGCTCCAGCCCCTGCTCCCTGCCCCACTCCGCGGGCAGGGGCAGATCGCCGCTCTGGAAGTTGGCGGCCCCCCGCTCCGGGCTCAGTGCCGGCAGCCAGTCGGCGGCATAGGTGAAGAGACCGGAGCCGGGTTCGGGGTAAAAGTAGGCCGGGCTGTAGGGGGTGAGGGGGTGCGCCACGATCAGGTGTTCGAGCAGCCGCCGGCCCGAGGTGTCGTCGTCGAGATCTTCATCCCCCGCCAGCACGAAGCCCTGGCGCACATAGTCGATGAGCTCCGCCAGCAGCACGGAGGGCACCTTCTCGCTGTTGTCCTGGGGGCTGAACCCCTGATAGCTGATGTAGAGCCCCTGCTGGGCACTGAGGAGCGCCTCGAGGAAGAGGTAGCGGTCGTCATCCCGGCGGGATCGGTCCCCGCGCCGCGAGGCCACCGCCATCAGATCGAAGCCCATGGGGGGCAGGGTGCGCGGGTAGACGCCGTCGTTCATGCCGAGCAGGCAGACCTGGCGGAAGGGAATGGAGCGCATCGGCATCAGGGTGCAGAAGTTGACCTGACCGGCGAGGAAGCGCTGGCTGGAGCGGGACTCCCCCAACACGCTGCCGAGGTAGTCCTGCAAGAGGTCGGCACTGATGGCCTGCTCGAAGCGGGCCTCGCCGAGCTGGGCCTGCCAGTCGGTGAGCTGGCTGCGGATGAGCTGGAGCTGGCGCTCTTCATCCTCGTCGGCGAGGTAGAAGCGCTCCAGCAGCGCCAGCAGGCAGGCGTGCCACTCAGCCAGCGGCTGCGCCTGTTGCAGCCGGGGCAGAAACTCCGCCAGGGAGTCGACGAACCAGGCGAGCTTGCCGAGGATCAGCCCCTGCTGCCCCTCGATGTCCGCATAGGGCAGGATCCCCGCCACCGGCTCCCCGTCCCCCATGGCAAAGCCCAGCAGCATGCGCCGCAGGCCGAACAGCCAACTGTTGCCGGACAGACGCGGCAGCGCGAAGCGCTCGGGATAGTCGTCATCCAGCCCCCAGCGGATGCCGGTCTCCTGTACCCAGCGTCGCAGCACGTTGAACTCGTCGTCGTCCAGCTCGAAGCGGCGCAGCACGGCGGGCACCTCCAGGATGGCGAGCAGCTCCCCCGCCCCGAAGCGGGCGTTCGGCAGCCTGAGCAGGGCGAGGAAACTTTGCAGCAGCGGGCTCTCCTGGCTCGCCGCCCGATCGGAGATCGCAAAGGGGATCTGGCCGCGGGCCCCGCCCCGCCCCTTGCCGCCCTCCTTGCCAAAGACGGCCTGGATGTAGGGGCCGTAGCTGTTGACGTCCGGCATCATCACCACCACGTCTTTGGGGGTGAGGGTGGGATCCTGCTCGAACAGGGCCAGCAGCCGGTCGTGCAGCACCTCGAGCTCCCGCATGGGGCCGTGGCAGGCGTGGATCTGCAGGGTGCCGTCATCCAGGCTGACAGGGCTCTTGTGGTGGCTGGCATCGAGACTGAACTCGCCGGCCCCCCGTTCCGCCAGCTCCAGCACGTCTTTCTGGATGGCCCGCAACAAGGTGACCTTGCCCTCATCGTCGCGATCCTCGATGTCGACGAAGGCCTCGATCTGCGGCACCTCCAGCTCCATCAGCTGGTGCAGGTAGTCGCGCCCCAGCTTGCCCATGGAGGCGAGCAGCGGATTGGCAGGGCCCTGCAGGGTCTCGAGATCCGTGCCGGGCTTGAGCTTGTTTTCGAGGCGCGCCAGGGTCTTACGATCGAGCAAATCCCCCCAGTAGTAGCGGCAGGGGTTGGTCACAAACAGGTGTACCTCCACCTCGGGGCGGCTGCCGAGGGCCAGCAGGGCTTCCACATAGCGGGGCGGCAGGGCCGAGATGCCGAACACGAAGACCCGTTGCGGCAGCCTGCCCGGCAGATCCAGGGTGCGCTCCAGCTCGTGGATGAAGGCCTCGTAAAGGTTGGCGCGGTGGTAGCCGCTTGGGGAGAGCGCCAGGGTGCGGGCCACCAGCTCGCGCCAGAGCTCGGGCTGCCAATCCTGACCGCTCACTCCGGCCAGCTCCTGGCTCAATCCTTCCCCCTCTTCCCAGCGGGCGATCCAGTCCGGCCGGTAGACCAGATACTGGTCGAACAGATCCGCCACCTTCTGGCAGAGCTGCCAGAGCCGCACCTGCTCCGGCACCGCCCCGTCACTGCCCCCCAGATAGGCCGCGAGGGGCGCAAAGGCGGGTCTGCCGAGCAGAGTGGGCAGAATGGTCATCAGGTGCCAGCTCATGGCCCCCTTGTTGTAGGGGCTCTGGCGGGGCACGTCCGCCAGCACCCGGGTGAACATCTCCCAGATGAAACTCGCGGGCAGGGGAAAGTCGATGTTGGCGGCGATGCCGAACGCCTTGGCCAGCTCCAGCTTGAGCCACTGGGCCATGCCGGGACTCTGCACCAGGATCTGCTCCCGATCGAAGGGGTGGGAGAGCGGAGCCTGCCGGATGCGGCTCACCAGCAGCTCCTTGAGCAGATCCAGCTGATTGGAGTGGTAGAGGGTAAACATGGACGACTCCCGCCAATTTCATGAAGAGGGGGTGCGCGGGGGGACACTCTCTGGCATTCCCGTCACGGCACGCGAATCGGGATTGTCAGGGATCGGGGGATAAGATGCAAAAGGCACTTGCGGCGTCCGGACTGCGCGCCGTCACACAGATGACATCCCCGCGAAGCGGGCACAAAAAAGCCGGTGCAGGGCACCGGCCAAAAGGCGTTGGAAAACTTGAAACGTCAGGGTATTACCAGTGCTTGCCGAGGCGGGCATCCAGGCTGAAAGCCCCTGCACCGGCCGCCGCCAGGGCCAGGAAACCACCGGCCACGGAGACGTTCTTCATGAACATCAGCATCTGCATCTGCTCGGCAGGCTGATAGTGGAAGATGAAGGCGGCCATCAGGGTGAAACCGGCCAGCAGCACGGAGAGGCTGCGGGTAAACAGGCCCAGCACGATGGCGAGACCGCCACCCAGCTCCAGCAGGATCACCAGGGGCAGCATGAACCCGGGCACGCCCATGGCTTCCATGTAACCCTGGGTACCGGCGTAACCGCCGATCTTGCCCCAGCCAGCCATCACGAACATCAGCGCCAGCAGTACACGACCCACCAGCAGTGCCACATCTTTCATCTTGTCCATCGTCATATTCCTTTGCTTACCATCATGGTATTTACAGTGTAAAAGCTAATTGTTAACTCATTCATTTCGCCAAGATTTTTCTATCAAGGCAGGTCAAACAGCAGGGCTTCACTCCCCCTGGAGGCGGTGAGCACCCAGCTCGACTCGTCGCGGCTGAGCAGCCCGTCGCCGGGTCGGGCAGCCAGACCGTTGCCGGTCAGCTCCCCTGAAATCATGTGCAGGTAACCATGACGCCCTTGCAATGCCCACTCGAGGGTCTCCCCTTCGGCAAGCTGCAGCCGCCATACGCGGGCCTGCTGGCGGATCCTGAAGGATCCCGCCTCGCCGTCCGGTGACGCCACCAGCGTCATCCCGGGCTTGTTTTCAATCTTCTTCTGCTGATAACCCGGGGTCGTGCCGTGTTCATTCGGCTCGATCCAGATTTGCAACAGGGAGAGCGGCTCGGTCTGCGAGGGGTTGTACTCGCTGTGCCGGATGCCGGACCCTGCGCTCATCAGCTGGAAATCCCCCGCCGGGATCTGCTCGGCGTGGCCGAGGCTGTCCTTGTGCTCTATGGTGCCTTGCAGCACGCAGGTGAGGATCTCCATGTTGGCGTGAGGGTGGGTCGCGAAACCGCCACCCGGCGCCACCCGATCCTGATTGATGACCCGCAGGGCAGAGTGTCCCATCCATTCCGGGTCATAGTAGTGACCGAAGGAGAAGCTGTGACGGGCATCCAGCCAGCCAAAGTTGGCCTTGCCCCGTGCTTCTGCGGCTCTCAATTTCATCATGGTGTGCTCCTCACTGACCAAGTTGGTTCATTAACGCTGGCGACCGTCACCCAGACCGAAGGGGATGCGGTAGCTGCTGCTTTCGTTGCCCAGGCTCACCGTCAGCTTGCCCTGGGTGCGGCTCGGGATGGCGACCTGCTGGGTGCCGATCAGGTTCGCGTGGACGGAAGCCAGCAGATCACCGGACTCGTCGCGCACCTCCAGCATGGGGTTGGCCTTGCCGTCCATCGCGGCGGTGGCGCTCCAGTTGACGAACAGCACGCCCGGGGCGGCATTGAAGTCAGCGGGAACGGAAGCCTGGGCGGCACCTGCGGTCATCAGGCCTGCAACGGCCAGCATCTTGATTACGTTTTTCATGTTCATTCACTCTCTTGGGTTCTATGTCATTGCCAAGGCCCCTTGGGCCCGAATCAATGCATCCATGCAAGAGATCATTCAAATACTATGTTGTTCTTTTGCTGACATCAGACATCGTGTTTGGGGATGTCTCAGCCCGGAACTACCTTTTATTTGGCTGCCAGGCGTTCCTGCCTAAGCGTTGATTGAATATTAAAGTGACTTCCCCTAAGTTGTTAGCGAGATAATCTGGTAAACACATTCAAAAAAATTGAAGGTTGGATATGGCCAAGGAATCGAACAAGGAGCGGGCGCTGACCCTGGAGGCGATCCGGGTGCTGGACGCCATCGACCGCCGTGGCAGCTTCGCGGCGGCGGCCGACGAACTGGGCAAGGTGCCTTCGGCGCTGAGCTACACGGTACAAAAGCTGGAAGACGAGCTGGACGCCATGCTGTTCGACCGCAGCGGCCACAGGACCAAGTTCACCCCGGCGGGCCGCATGCTGCTGGAGCGGGGCCGGGTGCTGCTGGAGGCGGCCGAGCACCTGGTGGGGGAGACCCGGGCCCTCTCCCGTGGCTGGGAGACCGACATCACCATCGCCGTCGATGCCTTGATGCCGGTACAGGCTCTCTACCCCCTGGTGGATCGGCTGGCCGAACAGACCGATACCCGGCTGAGGTTTCGCGCCGAGGTGCTGGCGGGCAGTTGGGAGTGCCTGGAGGATGGCCGCGCCGACCTGCTCATCTCCTCCCTCAATGCCGATATCGCCATGACCGGCATCAAACACCAGGTGCTCAGGGAGGAGGTGATGCTCTACGTCGCCCACCCCGATCACCCCCTGCATCAGGAACCCGAGCCCCTGGCAGACGAAACCCTGCGCCGCTATCGCGCCATCGCGGTGGCCGACACGGCGCTGCGCAAGCCGGTGCTCACCTACCGCCTGCTCGACAAGCAGCCGCGCCTGACCGTCAGCACCATGGGGGAGAAGCGGGACGCCCTGCTGGCGGGGCTCGGCATCGGCACCATGCCGCAACGCTGGATTGAAGAAGACATCAAGGCGGGCAGACTCAAGGTGATCAGTCCCGAATATCGCCACCAGATCCAGGTCGTGCTGGCCTGGCGGCGAGACACCATGGGCAAGGCCAAGAGCTGGCTGGTGCGGGAGATCCCCAAGCTGTTTGCCGGTCAGGGGGAATAAAGGACTGCCTTCCGGGGTCGGTGGCGCAGGAAGTACCAAAACTGCGCCCCATTCTTGACGACGGGCTCAGATTCGGAGAAAAGAAAAAAAGCGGACCTCTTGCGAGTTCCGCTCAATGCCAGGAAAGAATAAAACCTTGCGGTTAAAAAAACCCTTAAATTGGAAGCAAACAATCGTTTTCTCAACCAGGAAGGTATTGAATCCGATTCGTGTTGAATTATGTGCGATGTAATATGCATCACCAGCAAAATGTTGAAAGGTTGAAGGATATGCACCACCGAGTGTCATTTTCTGCCACCTTGCACCACAACTGGTCAGGCCATTTCCGCCATTATCACCGGGTTACCCTCCTCTGGTTTTTCTAGGTGTCAAAATTTGAGCCCGATACAGACAAACCACTCAATTTCTGACACGACTAAAAATGCAGATAAAGGAATAGTTGCATGACCTACAGCCAGACACTGGCCCATCATATCCTCGACACCCTGAAGAAAACCCTGACTGACAAGGGGATCCGCTATCAGACCCTGGCAGAAGCCATGGGGGTTTCAATCGCCACCGTGAAGCGCATGATGAACAAGCCCTCCCTGCCGTTCGACACCCTGCTGGAGATTTGCCATCTGGTGGGACTCTCCTTCGAAGAGCTGCTGGACCGGACCCAGGATGCCCAGAGCCGCCGGGCCGTCTTTACCCAGGAGCAGGACGAGGCGTTTCACAAGGAGCCGGGGCTCTATGCCTTCCTCGCCAACATCTTCTGGCGCGACAAGACCCTTATCGATCTCAAGCGGGAGTACGGCCTGACCGATGCCTCCTGCTACCTCTATCTGCGCAAGCTGGAGAAGCTCGGCATCCTGCAGCTTGGCATCGACAACAGCTACCACTTCCTCATCAGCGAGCGCATCAGCTTCGAGCAGCACAGCCGTTTCGCCCGCCAGCAGGCGCGCCAGGCCATGTCGGTGCTGGGGGACTATCTGGTGGAGAACATGCACAGGCCCAACAACTACATGGCGCTGTGTCAGCTCCATCTGGGGGAGAGCGAGGCCATGGCGCTGATCGATCGCATGAAGGAGTACTGGCATCAGGAGCTCAAGCTCAACCGCCCCGCCATCGGCCAGCGGGAGGGCAGCAAGACCTACACCATGTCGCTGCAACTGGCGGACTGCGGCTACCAGAGCTTCGACGATCTGATCCCCAACATCGACAACTGATCCCGGTGGATCCTGCGGGATCCTCCATATCAGCGCCAGAACGCCGCTACTCTGCCAGTTGCACCTGCCGCGCGCCGGTGGCGAGCGGTTGCAGTGCCCGGGTATCCAGGCAGATGCGGATGGCGTCCGGTCGCCAGTGCTCGATGTCGCAATCCACCAGCTTCCCTTCCTCGTCATGATTGACCCGCACCAAGCGCAGCACGGCGCTCCCCTGGGCCAGGTTGAGGGCGCGGGCTATCTCTCCCCGGGCCGCCGAGGGGGTGATCTCGAGGCTCGCCCAGCCCTGGCCTATGCCATAGCGCTGCCGGTAAAGCTCGGTGAGGGAGCTGGCCAGAGGAGCGCTGGCGATGCCGGGGAAGCGGCTCGCCAGCAGGTGATGGCTGACGTGGAGCACGGGGCGACCGTCGATCAGCCGCTGGCGGCGGATTTCGTAGAGCGGCGTAAAGGGTTCCAGACCCATCCAGCGGCACAACTCGCTGCTGGCAAGCTGGTTGCCATGGGCCAGCACCCGGGTCTCGGCGGTGCGCTGCTGCTCGCCAATCCACTGGTGAAAGTGGGTGTGGATGGCGGGATCGTAGGTGAGGCGAGGCGGCGCCACGAACCAGCCGCGCCGCTCGGCCCGGTAGATGAGGCCGTCCGCCTCGAGGCTGGAGAGCGCCTCCTTGATGGTGATGCGGGTGGTGGCGAATCGCTCGCTCAGCGCCCGTTCGGCGGGCAGCTGCTGCCCCGCCGCCAGGTGTCCGCTGCCGATATAGCGGCGCAGGGTCCGGCAAATCTGTTCGCACTTGGAGGGTATGCGGCCATCGGCCATCCCCTGTTCACTCAATCGCTCTGTCACTGTCACATCCCTGTCGGTCATTCGGGTTTGCACACCACTGGAGTAGACCAGAGGTTGTCGACCCCGAGTTGTAACCGCCCCTGATGACAGCGCCATGACAGGGCGATTGTCACGAAACTGCCATCAAAGCGCCCCGCCACCGTCATATTTCCCCTCTAGCATCCCTCTCGAACCTTAACTGACCTAGTCCAGAGGGATGGGATGATGAAAAGCGTGATCGCAAGTGCACTGGCCCTGGTGGCCATCAGTCAACCGCTGTTTGCCACCGAGAACATCGCGGATCTCGAAAAAGCCGCCCGCGGTGAGGGCCAGCTCCAGAGCGTCGGCATGCCGGACAGCTGGGCCAACTGGAAGGATACCTGGCAGCAGCTCGGCAGCATCTACGGCATCAAGCATCAGGATACCGACATGAGCTCCGCCCAGGAGATCGCCAAGTTCGCCGCCGAGAAGGCCAATGCCACCGCCGACATCGGTGACGTGGGCGGCGCCTTCGGCCCGGTGGCGGTCAAGCAGGGGGTCACCCAGCCCTACAAGCCCTCCACCTGGGCCGACATTCCGAACTGGGCCAAGGATGCGGACGGCCACTGGATGCTGGCCTATACCGGCACCATCGCCTTCCTGATCAACAAGGATCTGGTCAAGGCCGCCCCCACCAGCTGGCAATCCCTGCTGGGTGGCGACTACAAGGTGACCCTGGGTGACGTGGGCGTCGCCTCCCAGGCCAACAACGGCGTGCTGGCGGCGGCCTATGCCACCGGCGGCAGCGAGAAGAATCTGAAACCCGCCCTGGAGTTGTTCGGCAAGCTGGCCAAGCAGGGCCGTCTGTCGCTGAATGACCCAACCATCGCCAACATCGAGAAGGGCGAAGTGGAAGTGGGGGTGCTGTGGGACTTCAACGCCCTGAACTACCGCGACCAGATCGACCCCAAGAAGTTTGATGTGGTGATCCCGAGCGACGGCTCCGTCATCGCCGGCTACACCACCATCATCAACAAGTGGGCCAAGAACCCCAACGCCGCCAAGCTGGCGCGGGAATACATCCTCTCCGATGCAGGTCAAATCAACCTGGCCCGTGGCTACGCCCGCCCCATTCGCAGCAACGTGACCCTGCCGGATGACGTCAAGGCCAAGCTGCTGCCGGCCGAGCAGTACGCCAATGCCAAGCCGGTGCAGGATCATGCCGCCTGGGAGCAGAGCTCCAAGGCCCTGCCGCGCCAGTGGCAGGAAACCGTCATGATCAATATGCAGTAAGGAGTGGCCAGTGCAACACAAGGTGATAGTGGTACTTGTGGATGGCCTGGCAGCAGAGGTAGCCCATTGCATGGGCTACCTCTGTGGCATGGTGGAGGCAGAGCGCGGCCTGCATACGACCCTGAGTGCCGCCCTGCCCTCCCTCTCCCGCCCTCTCTACGAGTGCATCCTGACCGGCGTGCAGCCGGTGGCGAGCGGCATCACCCACAACGGGGTGACGCGCCTGAGCCGGCATGACTCCATCTTCCATCTGGCCCGGGCCGCGGGCAAACGCACCGCAGCGGCGGCCTACCACTGGGTGAGCGAGCTCTACAACCAGAGCCCCTGGCTGGCGGCCCGCGATCGCTTCACTCACGATGAGCAACTGCCCATCCAGCACGGCTGCTTCTACTGGGATGACGGCTACCCCGACAGCCACCTGCTGATGGACGGCGAGTGGCTGCGCAGCCAGTACGACCCCGATTTTCTGCTGATCCACCCCATGGGGGTGGACGATGCGGGCCACCAGTTCGGCCTCGATTCCCGCCAGTACCGCAATCAGGCTCGCCGCATGGACAGCCTGCTCGCCGAGCTGCTGCCCCAGTGGCTGGCAGAGGGGTATCAGGTGATGATCACCTCGGATCACGGCATGAACAACGATCTCAGCCATGGCGGCACCCTGGCCGAGGAGCGCACCGTACCGCTCTGGCTGTTTGGCGATGCCTTCGTCGAGCGCTGGCCGGATGGGGTGGCGATTGCCCAGACCCAGCTCTGCGCCCTGATGGCCGACCTGCTGGGCATTTCCCACGACAAGCCGGCAGCGCCACCGCTGCTCAAGGCCGCCTTTATGCGCGAGGTGCACTGATGATGCCTGCAACCACCGAGATCCTCGAGGATCAACCCGTGGCAACCAAGCAGAAGGTGCGCCGCCACTGGCTGCCCGCGCTGGTGCTGCTGCCGTTTATCCTCTTGATGATCCTGTTCCAGCTCGCCCCCATGGTGTGGGTGCTGGTGGGCAGCTTTCAGACCCCGGATGGCTGGGGCCTCGACTACTACCGGGAGATTTTGAGCTCCCCCTTCTACCTGCAATCGTTCGGCAACTCGTTGCGCATCGCCGGTATCGCCAGTCTGGCGGGGCTTGCCATCGGCACCCTCGGGGCGGCAGCGCTGCGTCACAGCGGCGAGCGGGTCAAGCGGGTGCTGCTGGCCTTTGTCACCATGACCGGCAACTTCAGCGGTGTGCCGCTGGCATTCGCCTTTATCATCATTCTCGGCATCAACGGCGCAGTGACCCTGCTGCTGAAATCCTGGGGATTGATCGACGGCTTCAACCTCTACTCGGGCAGCGGCCTTATCCTCATCTACACCTACTTCCAGATCCCGCTCGCCCTGCTGCTGCTCTATCCGGCCTTCGATGCGCTGCAGGATGAGTGGCCGCAGGCCGCCGCGCTGCTCGGAGCTAGCAAGGGGCAGTATGTGTGGCACGTGGCGCTGCCGGTGCTGACGCCTGCGCTGCTCGGCACCCTGATCATCCTGTTTGCCAACGCGGTGGGGGCCTATGCCTCTGCCTACGCCCTCACTACCGGCAACTTCAATCTGGTGACCATCCGGGTGGCCAGTCTGGTCTCCGGCGATATCTTCCTCGAGCCCAATATGGCGGCGGCGCTGGCGGTGATCCTGATGGTGCTGCTGGGGGTAGTGACGGCCGCCAACCAGTGGCTGCTGAAAAAGAGCTATGTGAACAAGGGGCAATCCCATGCATGATTTGACGCCGCGCTGGCCCAAGTGGGTGCTGGGGGGGCTGGTCGCCACCCTGCTGCTGCCGCTGCTGGCCACTTTCCTCTATTCGATCTCCACCCGCTGGGGGGCGACCCTGCTGCCGGATGGCTTCACCCTCGACTGGTATCTCAAGCTGTGGGGCGATCCGCGCTTTCTGGCGGCTTTTGGCCGCAGCCTATTGGTCTGTTTCGCGACCCTGCTGCTGGGGACCCTGGTGCTGGTGCCGACCGTGCTGGTGGTGGCCTACTACTTCCCCAAGCTGGATCCCTGGATGAACCTGTTGATCCTGCTCCCCTTCGCGGTGCCGCCTGTGGTCTCCTCAGTCGGGCTGCTGCAGATCTATGCCGACGGCGTACTGCCGATTATCGGCACGCCGTGGATCCTGATCGGCACCTGGTTCACCGTGGTGCTCCCCTTCATGTACCGGGCGCTGGCCAACAGCCTGCAGGGGGTGCCGCTGAAAGATCTGATGGATGCCGCCCACCTGCTGGGGGCGAGCAGTCGGCGCGCCTTTCTGCTGGTGGTGATCCCCTGTCTGCGCAAGGGGCTGCTGGCGGCGCTGTTTCTCTCGCTCTCCTTCCTGCTCGGCGAGTTCGTGTTTGCCAACATGCTGGTGGGCACCCGCTACGAGACCCTGCAGGTCTACCTCTACAACATGCGCGCCACCTCGGGCCACTTCACCAGTGCGCTGGTGATGAGCTACTTCCTGCTGACCCTGCTGCTCACCTGGGCGGCCAACAGATCTCATCGGTGAATCAACATGTTCCATCTAGAAGTGAATCAACTGCACAAATCCTACGGTGACACCAAAGTGTTCGAGGGGATCGAATTCGGCATTCGCAAGGGGGAGCTGGTGACCCTGCTCGGCCCCTCCGGCTGTGGCAAGTCCACCCTGCTGCGGGCGCTGGCCGGGCTCACCCCGGTGGATGGCGGTCAGGTGCGGGTGGCCGGTGAAGATATCACCTGGCAGGAGCCCCAGAAGCGCGGCATCGGCATGGTGTTCCAGAGCTATGCGCTCTTCCCCAACATGACGGTGTGGGACAACGTTGCCTTCGGCCTCAAAATGAAGCCCCAGCCGGGACGGGATCTCGCCGCGAGCGTGCAGGAGGCGCTTGAGCTGGTGGAGCTGACCGGTTTCGAGCGCCGCTATCCGGCCGAGCTCTCCGGTGGCCAGCGTCAGCGGGTGGCACTGGCCCGGGCGCTGGTGGTGCAGCCGCGGATCCTGCTGCTGGATGAGCCGCTCTCGGCGCTGGATGCCCGCATCCGCCGCAGCCTGCGCCAGCAAATTCGCGCGATCCAGCAGCGCCTCGAGCTCACCACCATCTTCGTGACTCACGATCAGGAGGAGGCGCTGACCATGTCGGATCGGATCTTCCTGATGAACAAGGGCTCCATCGTCCAGAGCGGTACGCCGGAGGAGATCTATACCCGTCCCGCCAGCGAGTTTGTAGCGAGCTTTATCGGCAACTACAACCTGCTGGATGGCGAGCAGGCCAAATCCCTGTTCGGCCCGCGCTTTCGCGGCAAGCTGGCGCTGCGACCGGAGTCCATCACCCTGCTGCCCGCAGGGGCGACCAGCCACGAGCCCAGCCTGCCCGGCATCGTTCGCCAGCAGCAGCTGCTCGGCAACGTCATCCGCTATCAGGTGGAGTGCGAGGCGGGAGTGTTGACGGTGGATTGCCTCAACCGCCGTGCCGGCGATCTGCTGCCGGTGGGCAGCGCCGTGACCCTGGTGGTGGCCCGGGATCAACTCTGTGAGGTAGCATAACGCCATGAATCCCATTCATTTTTCAGCCAGTTCCCCGATGCTGGCAGCCAACCCGAGGAGCAGCCATGGCCCTGGCACTGTTTGATCTGGACGAGACCCTGATAGCGGGGGATTCCGCCAGCCTCTGGCTGGAGTACATGGTGGCCCAGGAGCTGGCCCCGGCGGGCATGGTGGCCGAGGAGCAGGCCATGATGTCCCTCTACCATCAGGGCAAGATGGACATGCACCAGTACATGGCCTTCACCCTGCAACCGCTGGCAGGCAGGACGCGCCAGTGGCTCGACTCCCTCTGCACCCGCTTTGCCGAACAGGTGCTGCGGGAGCGCCTCTACCCCGAGGGGCTGGCCCGCATCGAGTGGCACCGCCAGCGTGGCGACGAGCTGGTGCTCATCTCCGCCTCCGGCGAGCATCTGGTGGCCCCCATGGCGCAGATGCTGGGGATGGATCACTGCGTGGCCATCCTGCTCGACGAGGAAGCCGGCATGCTGACCGGCCAGACCCGCGGCACCCTGAGTTTTCGCGAAGGCAAGGTGGCCCGCATCAACCAGCTCTTTGCCGGAAAGGAACACCTCTGGCAGGGGAGCTTCGGCTACAGCGATTCCCACAACGATCTGCCCATGCTGCAGGCGGTGAGCCATCCCCATGCGGTCAATCCGGCCCCCGCCCTGCGCCAGTGCGCCGAGGAGCTGGGCTGGCCCCTCTGGACCTGGCAGTTGCACCCTTGATCCGCGCAATGAAGAAGAGGCCCTCAGGCCTCTTCTTTGCTCAACATGCCATCACCTGAGGGCGAGTCGTCCCGGGGAGCCAGGGGATCCACCATGTAGATGCGATTCTTGCCGTCACCCTTGGCGCGATAGACCTCGGCATCGACCATGGTCAGCAGGCTCCTGGCCCCAAGCCCGGGGGCACTCGCCACCAGGCCGCCGCTGAAGGTGATCCCAAGACCGGGTTCACGCCAGTGCAGGGAGGCCACCCCAATCCTGTACTGCTCCAGCAGCATTTGGCAGAAGTGGATATCGGGATTGGCAAACAGCACCACCAGCTCTTCCCCGCCATAGCGGCATACCCAGCCATGATCCCCCAGCAGCTTGGCGCCAAAGCTGGCCACCCGCTTGAGCACCACGTCCCCGGTCTGGTGACCATAGGTGTCATTGATCCGCTTGAAACCGTCCAGATCGATCATGGCCAGGCAGAAGCTGTCCTGATCGAGCAGCAGCCGATTCAACCGCTCGTCGAAGAAGCGCCGGTTGTAAAGGCCGGTCAGCTTGTCGAGGTTCGCCTGCTGGCGCACCTCGTGATAATCCTTGCTCACCTCCGCCAGTTCGGCATAGACGTGCCTGAGCTCGCGCATCCCCCCCTGGTGCACCTCGTCAGGCTGGGTCCGGCTGGCCCGGATCACGGTGGAGATCTCGTCCAGCATCCGCCTGAAATAACGGGACCAGATCAGTGCCAGCACCATGTAGAGCACGCTGGCCAGCACGATGATCCCGAGCACGTTGAGGGAGGCGCTCGCCACCACCGCCTGGATGCTGGAGGCAGGCAACACGCTGATCAGCACCCAGTTGTGGTCCGGCAGACGGCTGTAGGCCACGAACTGGCGAGACGCCTGATCCAGAAAGATGCCGTCCTCTCCGCTGAAGCGGGAGAGCCAGGTCGGGTGGGTCATGGGCTTGAGCAGTTGTGAGGGATCGGGGTGGGCCAGCACCTTGCCCGACTGGTTGACGATCATCTGGTAGCCGCTGTTCCACTGCCGGTTCAGCTGGGCGGAGAAGGGGGCCAGGATGGCATCCACCGCGAAGACCCCCCGCACCTTGCCCTCCTTGTCGGTGATGGCCCGCGCCAGGGCGATCACCAGCGTGCCGTTGGTGTAGTCGTAGTAGGGTTCGGTCCAGACCATCTTGCCCACATGCTGGCTGGCCAGCTGATACCAGGGGCGCACCCTGGGGTCGAAGTCCGCATCCGCCTGCCATTCGGGGTAGATCAGCATCTGGCGCTCGGCGGTGCCCACATAGATGTAGATGAGATCCGCCATCACCCCCTTGTAGAGGCGCCACTCCCTGAGATAGGAGTCGGTGTTGCGCAGACGGGGGCCGCTGATGTCCTCCACCTTGACCTGGTCGTAGATGAGGGAGAACTGACGCTCCATCTCGTTCAGGTAGGGCTCGATGAAGACGTGGCGCAACTGGTGATTGGTGGCGAGCAGGCGCTGTTGCAGCTCTCGCTGCAGGCTGCGCTCCATGTGCAGGTAGTAGATGGCGCCCAGCATCAGGACGGGAATGAAGAGCAGAAGCAGGCCCAGGCGCATCCGTGCCACCAGAGACCAGGTCTTTTTGGAGACTGCTCGCTTATCCAACCCTGACTCCATGCTATCCCCTGACATCGTGTAGTGTCAGAATATCAGCCCCACCTGATGGCGTCCAAAGGGAAGCGCATCATGTGGCCAACGAGAAGGAACTGGCCTGGATGTTGAAACCGGAACTGCTGACTGCCCTCCATTACTGCGCCGTGATCACCCTGACCGGTGCCATCACCTCGGAGTATTTCCTGTTCCGGCGCGGCATGTCCATCGAGCAGGTGCGCAAGCTGCTGCTGGCTGACAGCCTGGCCGCCCTGGCCCTGCTGCTCATCTTCATCACGGGCGTGCTGCTGGTGGTCGCCCATCCCCAGCCACCGGCCATCCTGTTTGCCAATCCGGGTTACCGCACCAAGCTGCTGATGTTCTTCGCCATGGCCATCAGCTTTGGCTATCCCAGCCGGCTGTTCCACCACTGGCGCCGATCCTTGCGCCAGGGACGGGCTCCCCTTGTCTCCACCCAGCAGCAGTTCTGGGTGATCTGGATCCTGAGGGGCAACCTGCTGCTGCTCGCCCTGCTGCCCCTGCTCGCCAAGCTGGCCAGCCGCTGATCCTGCCCTCGCCCGGCAACAAATGGCTGACGACAAACGCCCCTTCTCGCAGGTATCGTAATGGCGGGGCCCGAGTGCCGCCGAGACTCTTTCTCAGGGATGATTCCGTATGCGTTCAAACATGATGTTATTGATGGCCGCCGCCATCTGGGGGCTGGGCTTCGTCGCCCAGCGTCTGGGGATGGATCACATGGGGCCCTTCACCTTCAACGGCCTGCGCTTCCTGCTGGGCGCCCTCTCCCTGCTGCCGCTCTTGTGGTGGCTCAAGTCACGCCAGCCGCCCCAGCCTGCCGGTGATCACCGCCTGCTGCTGACCGGGGGCCTCATCGCCGGCACCGTGCTCTTCTCCGCCGCCTCCCTGCAACAGGTGGGGCTGCTCTACACCACGGCCGCCAAGGCGGGCTTCATCACCGGCCTCTACATCATCCTGGTCCCCGTCATCGGCCTGGCCCTGCGCCACAAGACCGGGGCCAACACCTGGGTAGGCGCCCTCATCGCCATGGCCGGGCTCTACTACCTCAGCGTCACCGAGGAGTTCACCATCGGCTACGGCGATCTGCTGCAAGTGATCGGAGCCCTGTTCTGGGCCGTGCACCTGCTGGTGCTGGATCACTACTCTAACCGGGTCGCCCCCATTCGTCTTGCCGGGGTGCAGTTCGTGGTGTGCGGTCTGCTCAGCCTGGCCACGGCCTTCGTCATCGAGACACCGACGGCGAGTGGTGCCGTCGCGGGCTGGCAGGCGCTGCTCTATGCAGGTCTGGTCTCGGTCGGCATCGGCTATACCCTGCAGGTGGTGGGGCAGCGCGGTGCCCATCCGGCCCATGCCGCCATCATCCTCAGCCTGGAGACGGTGTTCGCCGCCATCGGCGGTGTCTTGCTGCTGGGGGAACATCTGGACGAACGGGCCGTGGTCGGCTGTGCCCTGATGCTGGCGGGGATGCTCATCTCCCAGATCCGCCTGCGCTGGTGGTGGAAGTCCCGCCGGGACAAGGTGCCCAGCCAGCCCTGATATCTGCGGTGGTCATTGACCCCAAATTGAACGAGGCGCCCTTGGGCGCCTCGTTTTATTGCCGCCTGCCTAGCGCACGCTGGAGCAGAAGCTCACGTCATCGCGCAGGGGGTCATTGCTCACGCTGTGATAGAGCTCGAAGCAGGGGCCGTCCCCAAAGGCGAGCCCGGCCGCGACGATATCGCCAATGTGCTCCTGCCAGCGCTCCCCGTACTGGCTGCGATCCGTGATGAGATAGCGGGACTGGGCGTAGCGCCCGGCGGGGATGAGCTGAATTTCCACCTCCCCCGCCCCCAGGGTGCCCACCGGCACGCTGATGCCGATGTCGGTGCGGCACTGGGCCGGCGGCGTCACCTCGGGGTTGTCGTGGTAGATGAAGATCCACTCTCCCCCTTCCAGGCCGCGGGGCGCGGCCCACTGGTGAAGGCGATGGCAGACGGCGTCATACCCTTCGCCATAGGGGCCGGTCACGCGGATATAGGCCAGGGTGCGGGCGTCCATCTCGACGGTGTTCATGGTGTTGCTCCTTGCTGATGAGTGGCCTTCAGCATAAGGGAGTGCCCCTTGCCATGCGTGTCCTTCCTTGCGATCCAGGTGTCCGTTCTTGCCCTTGTCGCGGCGAAACGCCCCCGGGGTGCAGCCATAGTGGCGGCGAAACGCCTTGGCGAAGGCCTGGGAGCTGCCAAGCCCCGCCCCCAGAGCGATGGCGGTGACGCTGGCATCGGTGTAGCAGAGCTGCCAGGCCGCCCGCTGCATCCGCAGGCGGCGGCACATCTCGCCAGGGGCTTCCCCCACCACGGCGGTGAACACCCGGTGGAAATGGTAGAGGGAGAGGCAGGCGCGACTCGCCAGCGCCTCGATGGAGAGATCCGGATCCTGCTCCAGTGCCCGCAGCACCGGCGTCAGGCGCTCGCGATAGTCGATCATCGGCGCACCCTGGCCATGTAGAGGGCATCCACCAGCACCCCATGACGCAGGCCGTAATCCCGGGCTACGCCCTCCTCCACGAAGCCCGCCTTGCGATAGAGGGCCAGGGCCGCCTGATTGTCGGCCCAGACCGTCAGCTCCACCCGCGTCAAGCCGAGCCAGTTGTCCGCCAGATCCAGCGCAGCCTGCATCAGGGCGCTGCCCACCCCGCGCCCGGCCCAGTCATCGTGTACCGCCATGCCGATGCTCGCCACGTGGCGGCGGCGGGGGGCAGGCTCCACCATCAGGACCAGCGCGCCCGCCACCTCCCCCTCGCACTCCGCCAGCAGGCTGTAGATGCCATCCCGCGGGGTCAGCTTCTGCTCCCACTGCTGCAGGGAGGGGAAGGGAAGTTGCAGGGTGCCCGCCTGGGCATGGGGCATGGCGTGAAGATCCCGCAGGGCGGCGGCATCTTCCGGCCCGGCGCGGCGAATGGTGATGGACATGAGACCTCCTGATTGGCTGAATCCCATCTTGCCGCAAGGCTGGCGTCTGTTTCCACCCCCATCAGCGAAACCAATCAAAGGGTTAGGCACACTCCATTGGAGCCGCTCCCCCACTTCACCTAGTCTGGCGACTCATCACAAGGAGACCCGCCATGACCGACAAGACCCTGCGCAGCGCCAACGGCGCCCCCGTCGTCGACAACAACAACAGCCTCACCGCCGGCCCCCGCGGCCCCGTCCTGATGCAAGACATCTGGTTGATGGAGAAACTCGCCCACTTCGACCGCGAGCGCATTCCCGAGCGGGTGGTGCACGCCAAAGGCTCGGGCGCCTACGGCACCTTCACCGTGACCCACGACATCAGCGCCTTCAGCAAGGCCGACCTGTTCAACGCTGTCGGCAAGCAGACCCCGGTGTTCCTGCGCTTCTCCACCGTGGCCGGCGAGAAGGGGGCCGCCGACGCCGAGCGTGACGTGCGCGGCTTCGCCCTCAAGTTCTATACCGAGCAGGGCAACTGGGATCTGGTGGGCAACAACACCCCGGTCTTTTTCATTCGCGATCCCCTGAAATTCCCCGACTTCATCCACACCCAGAAGCGGGATCCCCGCACCAACCTGCGCAGCGCCACCGCCGCCTGGGACTTCTGGTCCCGCCACCCGGAATCCCTGCATCAGGTCACCATACTGTTCAGCGATCGCGGCATTCCCAGGAGCCTGCGGGAGATGAACGGCTACGGCAGCCACACCTTCAGCTTCATCAACTCGGCCAACGAGCGCTTCTGGGTCAAGTTCCACTTCAAGACCGAGCAGGGCCACAGCTTCTACACCGATGAAGAGGCGGCCACCGTCGTCGGTCAGGACAGAGAGACCAGCCAGGCAGATCTGTTCAACGCCATCGAGCGGGGGGACTTCCCGCGCTGGAAGGTCTATGTGCAGGTGATGCCAGAGGCCGAGGCCCAGACCTACTCGATCCACCCGTTCGACCTCACCAAGGTGTGGCCCCACAAGGACTACCCGCTCATCCCGGTGGGCGTGCTGGAGCTCAACCAGAACCCGGACAACTACTTCGCCCACGTGGAGCAGGCCGCCTTCACCCCGGCCAACGTGGTGCCCGGCATCGGCTTCTCGCCGGATCGCATGTTGCAGGGGCGGCTCTTCTCCTACGGTGACACTCAGCGCTATCGCCTCGGCGTCAACCACGGCCTGCTGCCGGTCAACGCCCCGCGCTGCCCGTTCCACCACGGCGCCCACCGCGACGGCGCCATGCGGGCGGACAGCAATGGCGGCGCCAGCCCCAACTACCAGCCAAACCGTTTCGGCACCCAGCAGCCGAGCGAGCAGCACGAACCGGCCCTGAGTCTGGAAGGGGCTGCCCTGCACTACGATTTTCGTGACCATGACAGCGACTACTACAGCCAGCCGGGGGATCTCTTCCGCCTGATGGACGAGGGGCAGCGTGCCCGCCTCGCCGCCAACCTGGCCCGCTCCCTCATCAATGTGGAGGATGACGCCATCGTCGCGGCCCAGCTCAGGCACTTCGAGCAGGCCGACCCCGAGTACGCCAAGCGGGTCGAGCTGGCCCTGGCCGCCCTGCAACGCTGAGTCGCAGGCAGCCAACCTCTGCAAAAGCAAAACGGGGGCCTGATGGCCCCCGTTCTCGCATGACGGTCTTTGATGAATGAAAAACGCAGGCCGAGGCTCCGTCTTTCCATGCCGTATCCATCCCGGACACTGCGCCCTCGCGCGCTTCCCGTCCCCTTGCCAACAAGGGTTTGTACCGCCAGCTCACGGCGGCAACGACGTTGTGCACTGGCAGAGCGGCACCATTATTCACCTGTGGTAATAAACCTGCCTGTGGTAATGCACTTTTAGTCACCAATAAAAACGGAGCCCGAGGCTCCGCTTTTCAATGCCGTATCCATCCCGGCCGCTGCGCCCTCGCGCGCTTCCCTCCCTTGCCAACAAGGGTTGGTACCGCCAGCTCACGGCGGCAACGACGTTGTGCACTGGCAGAGCGGCACCATTGTCCACCTGTGGTAATAAACCTGCCTGCGATAATGCTCTTTTAGTCACCAATAAAAACGGAGCCCGAGGCTCCGTTGTTCAATGCAGTATCAATCCCGGACGGAACGCGCTTCGCGCTCTTCCCGCTCCCTTGCCAACAAGCGTTTGTACCACCAGCTACTGCGACGACGTTGTGCATTGGAAGAGCGACGAGCCATTGCTTAGATCCCAGTCAAGAGAAGAAAGAGCCGCATTATGCGATAGAGATCACGCCCGTGTCTGTAGCTGGATCAAGAAAAGGCTCACTGGCCCACCCGGATCGTCCGCTGGTTGCCCTCTGGTTCACCACTCTGTGACGGCGTCGTCACCTCTCGCCAGATCAGGGGACCATTGGTCTCCATCACCTGTTGCGGCGCGCACTCCAGCCAGAGATCCCCCTGCTGGATGCGGGCCCCCTGGGAGTATTTCTGATCCTGATACCAGCACACCCGCTCGGGCAGCGAACCAAGGGGCAGCACCAGCTCGGTGCCCACCGAGTGGCTGAGGGTGTTGGACGCCGGGGCGGCCAACGCGGGGAAGAGCCAGCCAAGGGCCAGCAGACAACCTGCACAACGGATCATGGGAATTCCTGTCACGGGGGTGTGAAAGTGTAGAGCGACCAGCAGAGCCCTCGACTTGACCAATAAATGTCGGCTCATCTGGCATTCCGGAAGCAATATGATAGCCTGCCTGCGCCCGCAAAGGCCTGTCAGGGCTCTGCCGTGGGCCCCCACCGGCATCGCCGGGATGCGGTAATGAATAACCCTTAATAATCAGATAATTAACTGGATATGTTGTCAATGCGTATCATGCCGTTGCTCAAGGCTGCCTGCCTGAGCCTGATGTTGTCCGCCTGTGTCGCCCCCCTGCTGATGATGAACCCCACCAGCCAGCTGATGTGGGCCCTGCTCAAGCCGCTGGTCGGTTTCGATCCGAACGAGGCCAACCTGTTCGAGCAGCCGCTGATCAAGGACAGAATGACCGCCATGCTGGGGCCCAACTACGAGAGCACCATGCAGCTGCTCAAGACCGCCAACGAGCTGCAGCAGGAGGGGCCGCTGTTCTACGTGGTCTCCCGCTACGCCCCGGTGCCGGACGTGGCCAAGCAGGCCGGCATGGTCTGGAACGCCGACACCAACCAGCTCGCCGTCATGGTGCAAAAAGGTGACGGGGCGACCCAGGTCTTCGGGGAAAACCTGACGGCCGCCACCCCGACCTGGCCCAGCGCCATGCAGGGCTGGCAGTCCCCGGCCACCACGGCCCTGACCGGTGCCGGTCAGGGGCTCACGGGCGCTGGCAGTTCTCTGCTGGGCACCATGATGGGGGGCCTGCAACAGAGCGCCAGCAAGGCCCTGTCCGACTCCACCAGACAGGTGATCGGCAGTGCCGCCACCACGGCGCAGCAACAAGCGACCAAGGCGGCGAGCGACTCGGCCAAACAGGCCGCCAGCAGCGCAGCCACCATCAGTGCCGCCACCACGGCGCAGCAGCAAGCGACCAAGGCAGTGAGCGACAGCGCCAAGCAAGCTGCCAGCAGCGCCGCAACCATCCGTGCCGCAACCACGGCGCAACAGCAAGCCGCCAAGGCGGTGAGTGACACCGCCAAGCAGGCCGCCAGCAGCGCAGCGACCATCAGTGCCGCGACCAGTACGCAACAGCAAGCCACCAAGGCAGTGAGCGACAGCGCCAAGCAGGCCGTCAGCAGTGCAGCAACCATCAGTGCCGCGACCAGTACGCAGCAGCAAGCGACCAAGGCGGTAAGCGACAGCGCCAAGCAAGCTGCCAGCAGTGCAGCCACCATCAGTGCCGCCACCACAGCGCAGCAGCAAGCGACCAAGGCAGTGAGCGACAGCGCCAAGCAAGCTGCCAGCAGTGCCGCAACCACGGCGCAGCAGCAAGCGACCAAGGCAGTGAGCGACAGCGCCAAGCAGGCCGCCAGCAGTGCCGCAACCACGGCGAAGCAACAAGCCGCCAGCAGCGCAGCGGCCATCAGTGCCGCGACCAGTGCACAGCAGCAAGCGGCCAAGGCGGTGCAGCAACAGGGCGAGAGGCGGGAAGCGACTTCCGGCACCCTAAGCGATCAGGCCAGGGCGGATGCCGAAGCGGAGCTGGAAAAACTGCTTAACTGACTTTTTTAAGCGTCATGCCACCATAAAAACAGGCCATCACATGATGGCCTGTTGTTTATCTGACCCGTAGCAGGGGAAGATCAGAAATGGCGGTCCTGCTCGGTGGGCTTGGCACCCTTCTCTTCGCTGTGCTCGATGGCAGTGCGGATAAGGTCGACGCCGGCCCGGATGATCAGCACCCCCATGTTGACCAGCTTGACGCAGACCCACATGAAGGTGATGAGCAGGATCAGCTTGAGCACCGTCTGGAAGGCCTCCAGGAAGTTCTGCTCCAGCTGGGCGGTGAGCCCGTTGGCGCTGCTCATCAGCCAGGTGTACACCTCGCGCACGAAGGGGATCCGGCTCGGCATCTCCAGCACGTCCAGCGCCGCAGGCAGGGCCTGGAAGATGACGATGCTGCCAAACAGTATCAGGATGACGCCGATGGCAATCCCCAGAAAGAAACCGAACTGTCGCATGAAGAGCCCCACAATGTAGTGAATGAGAAGAACAATAGCCGCCAATACTAGGGACTGCCCGCGCAGACGGCAATCCTTGCGTCCCCCACAGGGTCGGTGCCCCCTGCAAGCCATTGCCCGGCCGTCTGATTTCTGTGACCCTTGTCCCCACTCCTTGCCCCTGGGTGTCATCATGTTTCGAGTCGTCTTCTGCCTGCTGCTGTTGCTGGGCGGTGCCCTGCCCGCCTCCCGCGCCGAATCCCCTCCCTCTGCGGCCGCCTGCGTGATCCGCCACCAGCAAGGGATCCTGCTGGTGCAGGACAGGCTCTCCTCGCGCTCCAGCCTGAGCGGCGGCTACATCGACAGGGGGGAGACCCCGGAGCAGGCGGCCCTGCGCGAGCTGTTCGAGGAGACCGGCCTCCAGGGTCGCGTCACCGGCGAGCTGGGGCGCTGGCAACGGGCCAGGGTGTTCGCCTGCCAGACCCTGGAGCCCCTGCGGGTCCAGCGGGGGACGGGGTTTGTCTCCCTGCTCCAGGCCCCGGATCTCGGTGGCGAGATCCTGAACGCCAGGCTGATCGCGGCCGCCGACCTGCCCCCTGACCAGCGTCGCTTCCCGGCGCAGATCGACTGGATAGCCCCGAGGCTGGCCGAGGTGCCCGAGAGCCAGGTGCTGTGGGTGACGGATTTCAGCGACGCGGCCAGTGCGCTGCACCGCGCCGAGTTGCCGCTGATCCAGCGCCTGCAACGGTGGCTAGGGCCGGATGCGCTCTGGCCAAGGGCGGGTAATCTGCTGGGCTCGGCCCCCTTCCAGCTGGCGCTGCTGCCCTTGCTGCTGCCCCTGCTCGGCTGGTCCAGGCTGCGCCACCTGCTGTTTGCCATGGTGCTGCTCACCCTGGTGGTGAACCTGCTCAAGGCGGGCATCGGCTGGCCCAGGCCCTTCCACCTGCAACCCGAGCTGGCCCGCCAGAGTGCCCAGGGCTTCGGCATGCCGAGCGGCCACGCCGCCTCGACCCTGCTCTACTGGGGCCTGCTGCTTGGCTGGCTGCAGGCGCTGCGGGCCTGGCAGGGGGCCTTGCTGGCCCTGTTGCTGGCCGGCGTGGCCGGGCTGGCCCGGGTCTGGCTGGGGGTCCACTTCCTCTCGGATGTGGTGGCCGGTCTTGCCCTGGGGGCCCTGCTGCTGGCACTGCGCGCCCCGCTGGCGAAGCTGGCGGCACGCCCGCTCCCCTGGGCCGGGGTGCTCATCGCCAGCGCCCTCTCGGCCTGGTTCACCCAGTCCACCGCCCTGGCCGGGCTTGCCATGTTCACCCTGGGGCTGGTATCGGGTAATCTGCTACCACTCGAACGGAGCCCCACCCCCGCCCTGCCCGCCGCGCTGCTGACCCTGGCAGGGGGACTGGTCGTGGCAGGGCTCCTGTTCCTGGTGCCCGCGCTCACCAGCAGCTCTCTGCTGATCCTCGCGGGACAAGGGTGGCTCTTTGGCTGCCTGGGGTTCTGGCTCAGCGCCGGGCTCTGGTGGTCGTTGTCCGCTATCCGTCACGGTGCCCGAACCGGGCGCTCAACCCCTCGTTAAGGGAATGCCATGAATATGAAAAAAGTGGATTTGGCCAAGATCACCCTGGGCTTGCTGTTCCTCAGCCTGCTCATCATCTCGTGCTTCATGGTCTTGCGCCCCTTCCTGCCCGCCCTGGTGTGGTCGACCATGATCACCATCGCCACCTGGCCCCTGATGCAGATGGCCCAGCGCCTGCTGTGGGGCAAGCGCACCCTGGCGGCGTTGCTGATGACCAGCATCTTGCTGCTCATCTTCGTCATTCCCCTCTTCATGACGCTGGCCAACGTGGCGGAGAAGGCCCCCATGCTCATCGAGCTGGGCACCGAGCTCAGCCAATCCCCGCCCCCCGAGCTGCTCTGGTTGCAGCAAGTGCCCCTGGTGGGCGACAAGCTCTATGAGTTCTGGCAGCAGATCCTCGCGAGCGGCGGCCAGGTGCTGTTCACCAAGCTGGCCCCCTACTTCGGCCAGACCGCCCGCTGGCTGGCGGCCCAGGCGGGCAACCTCGGCCTGCTGTTCGTCCACTTCCTGCTGACCGTGGCCATCTGCGGCCTGCTCTACCACTCGGGAGAGAAGGCGGCAGAAGGCATTCGCCGCTTCGCCCACCGTCTGGCGGGCCAGCGCGGTGACAATGCGGTGGTGCTCGCCTCCCAGGCCATCCGTGCCGTCGCCATGGGGGTGGTGGTGACCGCCCTGGTGCAATCCTCGGTGGCGGGCCTGGGCCTGCTCATCGCCGGCATTCCCTATGTCATGGTGCTGGTGGTGCTGATGTTCCTGCTGATCGTCGCCCAGATAGGCCCCTTCCCGGTGCTGCTGGCCAGCGTCGGCTACCTCTACTGGAGCGGGGACACCACCTGGGGCACCTTCCTGCTGGTCTGGTCCCTGCTGGCGGGCACCATGGACAACTTCCTGCGCCCCTTCCTCATCAAGCGCGGGGCCGACCTGCCGCTGATCCTCATTCTGGTGGGGGTCATCGGCGGCCTGCTGGCGCTGGGGATCATCGGTCTCTTCATCGGCCCCGTGGTGTTGGCGGTGGGCTACACCCTGCTGGATGCCTGGATCAAGGAAGATGACCAACCGGCGAGCGCTCTGGTGGAACCGCCCAAGGCGCCGTGACGATTCATTCATCCCCGATGCAAAGAGCCGCCCCAGGGCGGCTCTTCTGTTTGTGGCGATGGCGGCAAACAGGACTTTCCTCCCGGTGGGACGGGTCACTGACCATCCACACCGCCCACGGCAGCGGTATAAGCCATATTGATGGATTTGCCCTGAATGACCCGATGTTTGCTTATACCAAGGCGGATTGGCCCCAGGCACCGGGACATGGCCTGAAAAAGGCCGTCGTCAGGCAATGGCCGACCCCGCGCCACGGGAACCTACGATAACGTCTTGCGGTTGATCGAACCTGCGGGCCCACGGACGACCTCTGTTCGCAGAACCCAAGTGCCGGTCGCGGCCTTTAGAACCAAAGTTCGAACCGGAACGCCAAAACACGAACCAGGGTTCGAATCACTCCTTCCCCTCCCCTGTTCCCTGCCGAAGGCGCCCGCCACAATGCCTGCACCATTGGAGGAGAACACAAGATGAACGAACTGAGAGCAACACGGGCCCTCATCAGCGGCGGCGCCAGCGGCATCGGACTGGCCATCGCCGAGGCCCTGGCCAGCCAGGGGGTGGAGCTGATCCTGGCTTCCCGCCGTCTGGGGCTGCTGGAGCAGGAAGCGGCCAGACTGGAGGCGCGATACGGGGTGCGAGTCATGGCACTGGCGCTGGATGTGTGCGACGGCGATCAGGTGCGGGACGGCCATGCCCGGATCCGGGAGCGGCTAGGCCCCGTCGATCTGCTGATCAACAACAGCGGGGTCGGCAGCGACCACCTGGTGCAGGATCTGCCGGAAGCGGAGTGGGACAGGGTGATGGATACCTGTGCCAAGGGCACCTTCCTGCTGACCCGGGCCTGCCTGCCGGACATGCTGGCAAACCGCCACGGCACCGTCATCAACATCGCCTCCCAGGCCGCCAGGCACGGCTATGCCAGGGCCAGCGTCTACTGCGCCGCCAAGTTTGCGGTGCTGGGGTTCGCCCGGGCACTGCGGGAAGAGGTGCAGCATCAGGGCATCCGGGTCCACACCCTCTGCCCAGGCCTGGTGCAGGTGCCACCCCCGGCCTGTCCGGGCGATCGCAAGCCCGGCTGGCTCCAGGTGGAGGATCTGGCCGAGGCCGTGCTCTACACCCTGCGCCAACCCGCTCACGTCCAGCTCGACGAGATCGGCATGACTGGGATCTGAGCGAGGCACCATGGAACGCCAGCAAGGACAAGGGGCGCCGAGGCGCCCCTTGTTCTGCGTCACACCGCCAGAGGCGGCCTGCGCGTAAGATCAGGCAGGTTGATGGAGGGTGATGCAGTGGATGCCGCCGCCACCGGCCGCCACCGGGTCTATGTCTATCTGCACTATCTTGCGCCCCGGGTAGAGGCGGGCCAGCAGATCCCGGCAATGGCGGTCGGCCCTGGCATCCCCGAACTGGGGAGCGATGACGGCGCCGTTGATGGGCAGGTAGTTGATGTAACCGGCGGCAAAGTCCAGGCTGCGGCTGAACTTGTTGTCCCGCCCGCCCAGGGGTGGCGGCAGCTGATGCAACTCCAGCTTGTTGCCGTCGGCGTCCGTCGCCTGCTGCAGGATGGCGAGGTGCTGGCGGGTCACCTTGTAGTCGTAGGAGTCGGGATCGTTGTCCATGTTGATCACCACCACCCCGGGGCGCACGAAGCGGGCGTAGAAGTCCACGTGGGCATCCGTGATGTCACGGCCCTTGATCCCCGGCAGCCAGATGATCTTGCGCAGCCCCAGGTTGGCCTTGAGCTCCGCCTCCACCTGCGCCTTGGTGAGGCCGGGGTTGCGGTTGCTGTTGATCCAGCTGCTCTCGGTCATGATGGCGGTGCCGTTGCCGTCCACCTCGATGCCGCCCCCCTCACCGATGAGCTCGCTCTGCAGGTAATAGGCATCCGTCTGCCGGCCCACCAGGGCGGCGACCCTGGCGTCATGGCTGTGCTCCTGCTTGTCACCCCAGCCGTTGAAGTTGAAGTCCATCAGACCGAGCCCTCCCTGCTCGTCCTGCACGAAGACGCCGCCGGTATCCCGCAGCCAGATGTCATCCATCTCGGCGTGGACGAAGTGGGTGTTGCGCTCGCCACAGAGCTGGCGCGCCAGCGCCTCGTCATCCTCGTGGCAGAGCACGTTGACCCGGGTATAGGGCACCATGGCCTGCACCAGCCGCCCTATGGTGGCCTGCACCTCCTTGTAGTGGCGACCCCAGATCTCGCTGGTGGCGCCGAAGGCCACCCACACCAGGGCCTGGGGGGAGGACTCCTCCGGCATGTGGTAGCGAGCGGCGGCGCCGGGTTCGCCGGCGGCGAAGGCCGCACGGGCACCGGGCAGGCTGCCAAACCCGGCAATGGCGCCGAGGGCGACCAGTTGTTTCAATACGTGGCGTCGGGAAAACATCGTTCTACTCCTGGGTTCAGAGGCTGCTCTTGAAGCGAGTCCAGGCTCGCATACGGGCACGCATCTGGGATTGTGCTATATCCTGACCCGGAATGAGCCGCTGGTAGCTGGCCTCGTCCAGGTAGATATCCGGGTTGGCCGTCATGGTGGCATCCACCATGGGTCTGGCCTTGGCACTGGCAGTCGGATAACCGGTGCTGTTGGTGATGGCCGCCATGTTGGCCGGGCGCATCACGAAGTTGATAAAGGCATAGGCATAGTCAGGATGGGGGGCATCCGCCGGGATCGCCATGGTGTCCATCCAGATGGTGCTCCCCTCCTTCGGCAATCGGTATTCGAAGTCGACCCCCTTGCCCGCCTCGGCGGCGGCGCGCCTGGCCTGGGTCATGTCGCCGCTGTAGCCCAGGGAGAGGCAGAGATCCCCGTTCACCAGCTGAGTCACCGGCTGGGACTGGAACTTGCGGATATAGGGCTTGATCCCCTTGAGCAGGGCCAGGGCCGCCTCTAGATCGTCCGCCTTGCCGCTGCGGGGATCCCGCCCAAGATAGTGCAGCACCACCGCCAGCACCTCGTCCGGGGAGTCGATGACCGAGATGCCGCAATCTGCAAATTTCGCCGCCAGCTCGGGCTTGAACAGCATGTCCAGGCTGCTGACCGGGGCATCCGGCATCCTCTGCCGGATGGCGTCCGCGTTGTAGGTGAGCCCTATGGTGCCCCAGGTGTAGGGCACCACGGCCTCCTTCGCATGGGGATAGGCCTGCTGCAACCGCGCCAGGCCGGGGTCTATGTCCCCCAGGTGTTGCAGCTTGCCCTTGTCGAGCGACTGCAGGCTGCCCGCCCGCATCAGCCGCTCCGCCACCGTGTCCCCCGGGAAGATGAGGTCATACCCGCTGCGACCCGCCATCAGCTTGGCCTCCAGGGTCTCGCTGCTGTCCATCACGTCGTAGATGACCCGGATCCCGGTCTCCCGGGTGAATTCGCTCAGGGTATCGGGGGCGAAATAATCGGACCAGTTGTAGAGGCGCAGCACCTTCTCCTCCTGCGCCTCCTCGGCCTGAACCCCGACGCTCAGCAACAGGGCCAGCCCCATGGCTATCTTGCTCAAAGCGCTCATGATGGACGCCCTCCCCGATGGCTGCGTCCGTCCAGACTCAGCAAGGCGCCATACATCTCGGGGCGGCGATCCCGATAGATGCCCCAGGTCAGCCGCTCCTCCGCCATGGCGGCGAGATCCAGCTCCCGTACCCGCACGCCCGGGGTATCCCTGTCCGCCTCGGCCAGCAGAGCCCCCTTGTGATCCGTGATGAAGGAGGAGCCATAGAAGCGCATCTGCAACGCGGGATCCCGGGTCGCCACCTCGCGTCCGATGCGGTTGGCGGCGATCACCGGCATGATGTTGGCGGCGGCGTGGCCGCGCTGGGTCAGCTGCCAGTGATCCCGGGAATCGAGCCCCTCTGCCCCCGGCTCCGAGCCGATGGCGGTGGGATAGAGCAGCAGCTCGGCCCCCTGCAGCGCCATGGCGCGGGCCGCCTCCGGGAACCACTGATCCCAGCAGATGCCGACCCCGATGCGGCCAGCGGCCGTGTCCCAGACCCGAAACCCCGTGTCCCCCGGGCTGAAATACTCCTTCTCCTGATAGCCGATGGCGTTCGGGATATGGGTCTTGCGATAGACCCCGAGCAGGCGACCATCCGCATCCGCCATCGCCAGGGAGTTGAAGCAGGCGCTGCCCGCGCGCTCGAACTAGCTGATGGGCAACACCACCCCCAGCTCCCGCGCCAGGGCCGAGAAGCGGCGCAGCACCCGGCTCTGCTCGAACGACTCCGCCAGCGCCAGATGGCCGTGGTATTGCTCGATGCAGAAATAGGGGGTGGCGAAGAGCTCCTGCAACAGCACCAGGTTGGCCCCCCTGGCGGCGGCGTCCCGTACCAGGCTCTCCGCTGTGTCCAGATTGCGCTCCAGCTCCCAGCTGCAAGCGAATTGTGTGGTGGCGACGACGATCTTGCTCATCCGGATACCCTCCCTGACACGCGTTCCCCCTGACAGGCAAACTGCATGGTTGCGACGACCTTGTTCATGAATCTCTCCTCCCTGATCCCGTCATGAGGCCTCGCAGACGCCTGACGAGGCCGCTCCAAACGCTTACCCCTGCACCGGCCAGGCCGGCTGCTGCTGGGTGATGCAGTGAATGCCGCCCCCGCCGTGGGCCAACTGGTTGATGCGCACCGGCACCAGCTGCCTGTTCGGGAAGGCGCGCCTCAGCACCTCCCCCGCCGCCTCGTCCGCGCCTACGCCGTAGGCGGGCATGATGATGGCGCCGTTGGCGATGTAGAAGTTGGTGTAGGAGGCGCAGAACACCTCCGCCTCGGCGTCCACCGCCTCGCTCGCCTCGAACAGCTCGAGGCACTCGAAGGAGCGACCTCTCGCATCGGTGGCCAGGGCCAGGGCTCGGCGGTTCTCCCGCACCACGCGGCCATAGGTGGAGTGCCCGTCCAGGGTGGCGTCCACCAACAGGTGGCCGGGGCGGCTGAAGGCGCAGACCCCGTCCACATGACCGTCCGTCATGTCGCCGGTGACGTGGTCCGGATCACCCGGCAGCCAGATAGTCTTCTCGATGCCGAGCAGGCGGCTGAAGATCCGTTCGATCTCCACTTTGGTCATGCCGGGGTTGCGGTTGCTGTTGAGCAGCACCGACTCCGTGGTGATCAGGGTGCCCTCCCCATCCACATGGATGGCGCCCCCTTCGTTGGCGAGGAAGCTGCCGATGCACTCCAGCTCCAGGCTGTTGAGAACGCGCCGCGCCAGCCCCTCATCCAGACCGTGGGCCGACTTGCCGCCCCAGGCGTTGAAACGCCAGCTGATCCCGGCGGTGCCAAGCTCGGGATGGCAGATGAAGGTGGGGCCGGAGTCACGGCACCAGCTGTCATCCACCGGCAGGGGAATGAAGCGCACCCCGTCGCCGCACAGGGCGCGAGCCTCCGCCTGTGCGGCGGGATCCACCACCAGGTTCACCGGTTCGAAGCGGGCGATGGCATTGACCACCCGGGCGAAGTCCTGCTGGACCTGGGACAGGGTTACGCCCCAGCCGTTTTCCCACAGCGCCTTGTTGTGCGGCCAGACCATCCAGGTCGCCGCGTGCCGGCACCACTCCGCTGGCATGAACCAGCCTACAGCCCTCATTCCCTGCTCGCGCATCTCAGCCTCTCTGATTAGGTACTATTAAGGTTATTGACGATGGGAATAGACTATTCTCCCCGTTGATGGGTAACAAACGATCGATTTTCGATAAAAGTGATAAGCGGAGCTAATCAATGATGTTCAAACACTGGCCCCCTCTCAACGTGCTGCGCGGCTTCGAGGCGGCGGCCAGGCTCGGCAGCTTTCATCAGGCGGCCCAGGAGCTGCACCTCACCCAGTCTGCCATCAGTCAGCAGATCCGCTCGCTGGAGGAGCTGCTTGGCCAGCCTCTGTTTCACCGCCAGGGACGTTCCGTCGCCCTGACCGACGCGGGCCAGGATCTGCTGGAGACGACCCAGCAGGTGCTGCTGCAACTGGCGGTGGGAATACAGCGCCTCGAGCAGTACCGCAAGCCGAACCAGCTTGTGCTCAACACCAGTACCGCCATCGCCCGCCTCTGGCTGCTGCCCCGGCTGGCCGACCTTCACCGTCAGCATCCGGGCATCGATCTCTGGCTGTTCACCAGCGACGACACGCCGAACATGGCCGAACAGACCATCGACATTTCGCTGCGCTGGGGGCTGGCTCCCCAGGCGGAATGCCGCCATCAGCCACTGCTGGCGGATCGGCTGCTGCCGGTGGCGAGCCCGGCCGTGCTGTCACAGCCCGTGCAGGAGCGCACCACCCTGCACGGGGAGCGGGAGATGGACTGGCACCACTGGACCCTCAAGGGCGGCGACGATCTGCACCTGCAGACCCAGGGGCTCAACTTCTCCGATCCCGGCTTGTTGCAGGATGCGGCCAGCGCCGGGCTCGGGGTGGCGCTGGCGAGCGAGCTGCTCTCTCGCGACGCACGCCGACAGGGGTGGCTGCTGCCCCTCTCGTCCCACCGGGTGGCCGGGCCGAACTGGAACATGCTGATCCATCAGGAGAGCGAAGGCAGTCCCCAGTGCCGGGCGGTGAGCCAATGGCTCCAGCAGCAGTTTGCCGCAGAGGCTGCCACCCGGGACCAGGACGCGACACTCTGAGAGCGGTCACTGAATCGGGGCGGCAAGGGTGATTAAATGGCCCCTTCCCTTTTTCCGGACATCGCCGTGACCATGCCATCCGTCCCCCAGCCCCTCTCGTCCTGGCCCGAGCACCTGCAGGCCTCCTGGCTGCGCTGTGCCCACCAGACCAGCGCGTCCCTCTGGCATCCTCCCCACTGCGCCAGAGGGCAGACCCTGGAGAGCCTGCGCCAGCGCAAACGGGACCTGCTCACCACCGGCGAGATGGCGCTGGAGGATCTCTACGAGTTCATGGAGGGGCGCCCCTGCGCCCTGCTGCTCACCGACGAGAGCGGTTGCCTGCTGGCCCGGACCGGCCACCCCGATACCCTGCAGGCGCTGGCGGCACTCGGTTTTGGCCCAGGCGCGTTTTTCAGCGAGGGACGCATCGGCACCAATGCCGTCAACCTGGCGGCCCTGGAGGGGGTGCCGCTCTGCGTCAGCGGTCCCCAGCACTTCAACCAGCGTCTGCACCCCTGGCACTGCTGTGCCAGCCCTGTCTACAACAGCACCGGTCGCCAAGTGGCGATCGTGGCCCTGATCTGCCGGGTGGAAGAGGCCGCGCCGGGAGATCTCGCGCTCACCGTCAGCGCCGGCCGTGAGCTGGCCAATCTGCTGCAGATGGAGCGCCTGATGCAGGAGTCCCAGCACCACTTGAGCGAGCTCTATGCCCTGCTGGATGGCATGGAAGACGGCGTGCTGGCCTGGGATCCCCAGGGGCGGCTGCGCTACCTCAACGCCCTGGCGGCCAGTCGGCTGCAACTCGACCCGGCTGTCTGCCTGGGCCAGCCCCTCGATCACCATCTGCTGATGCCCCAGCGCCTGCGTCTGGCCATCGCGGAGATGACCCCCCTGAGCCATGTGGAGGTGACGCTGGAGCGGCGGGAAACCCGGGGCGAGGCCTTCATCGACGCCCTGGTGAGCCTCAAGCCCCTGCCGGGGCCGGACGGGGTCAGCTTCATCGTCCTGCTCCATCCCACCGATCGGCTGCGCGCCATTCATCAACTGCGCCAGACGGTGCCCGAGCTCTCCGCCCTGGTGGGGGAGTCGAGCGCCATGCGCAAACTGCTTCGCCACGCCCGCCAGGCGGCCAGGGGACAGGGCCCCGTCCTGCTGCGAGGGGAAGAGGAGGTGGGCAAGGCCCAGCTGGCGGAGGCCATCCACTTTGGCAGCGAGCGAGCCGCCGGCCCCCTGGTCATCTTCAACTGCCAGGCATGGCCGAGGGAGCGGATGGCGCTGGAACTCATGGGGTCTGACGAGGCGGGGCAGGAGCGGGCCGGCAAGTTCGAGCTGGCTCACGGTGGCACCCTGGTGCTGGAGCAGGTGGAGTGCCTGCCTGCCCCCATGCAGGCCGCCCTGCTGCAACTGCTCAAGACGGGGCGCATCCAGCGCTTCGACTCCGCCCGCATCCTGCCCATCAGGGTGAGGATCATCGCGACCAGCAGCGCCCCGCTGGAGCAGCGGGTGCAGGAGGGGGGATTCGGTCGCCAGCTGCTCTATGCGCTGCAAGGGTGCGAACTCTGGCTGCCGAGCCTGCGGGAGCGCCGCGCCGATCTGCCCGGCCTCATCCGCCAGCACCTAACGGTGCAGGGGGGCGAGCCGGGGCGCCAGTTCACCCCTGACGCCCTCGACTGCCTGCTGGCCTACCCCTGGCCCGGCAACCTGGGGGAGCTGCGCAGCGCCATCGAGTACGCCCTGCTTCATTGCAGTGAGGCACAGATCCCGCCCCGGGCGCTCCCGGCCGCCATCCGCCAGGGTCATTGCCTGCTGGCGAACGAGGTGGTGGGACAGCCGCTGCTCACCCTGGCGGAGCTGGAGCATCAGGCGATCCTGCGGGCCGCCCGTGCCAGCAAGGGCCAGGTCAGCCAGATGGCGCGCCAGCTCGGGATCAGCCGCACCACCCTCTGGCGGCGACTCAAACTGCTCGACATCGATCCCGCCGACTACCACCACTGACCAGAACGCCCCTCAAAAAAAGCGGGCCCCGTCGTGACGGGGCCCGGATGGGGGAATGTTTCAGTCGCCGAAGCGATCCTGCGCCAGTTGCTGGAAGCAGCTCAGCGCCGCCTCGGCATCCTCCCCTCGCGCCAGCAGGATGAGCCTGTCCCCCTGGCGCACATCGAGCATGGCGAGCCGGCTCAGGCTGCGGGGATTCGCCTCTTTCTCCCCCTTTTGCAGCCTGAGTTCAGCGGCAAAGGGCTTGAGTGCCGCGACCAGCCGGGCGGCGGGGCGCACATGCAGGCCGTGGGGGTTATCGACCACCACCTCGCAGCGCAACCAGCCGTCGTCGGCAACGGGGGCTGCCTCCGTGGTGGCCTGCGCCGCACTGGCAGGCAGCATTCCCTGTTTCGGGCCCAGGGCGCCAAGCGCCTCGGCGGCTACCTCGTCCAGCGTCAGGCCTGCGCCAGCGGCCACCACGGCGGCCAGAGTGCCCTCGACCAGCGGGGCGGGGCTGAGCCGCACCCGGGCGCGCAGCTCGGGGGGCAGCAGCTCGAGGGCGGTCTCGGCGCTCAGCAGGGCGCTGCCCAAGTCCATCAGCACCAGTACCCCGCTGCCGTCATCCGCCTCTTCCATCGCACTCATCACGGCGATGGCGTCGGTGCCGATGGGATGGGCGGGGTCATCGACCCCGGCCGCCAGCAACAGTTTCGCCGGGCTGCCCAGCTGATCGGCCAGGGCTTTCAAACCGGCCGCAAGCATGGCGCTGTGAGAGACCACTACGATGCCGATCATGTCACAACCTCGCTCTGTCACGCAGGGCGGTCAGCAGCAGCAGGGTCGAGGTGGCCCCCGCATCCTGATGGCCGATGCTGCGCTCACCAAGATAGCTGGCGCGCCCCTTGCGAGCCTGCATCTGGATGGTGGCCTCGGTGCCGGCTGCGGCGGCAGCCACCGCCTTGTCCAGCGCCTCGGGGAGCGGCAGGCCCTGTTGTTCCGCCTGCTGCAGGGCGGCCAGAGCGGGCCACCAGGCATCGCACATGGTCTTGTCACCCGGCTCGGCACGGCCGCGGGAGACGATC
>ERZ941706.30-NODE-30-length-52534-cov-13.000705_pt1 | contig 52534 bp, 44 predicted proteins | sample MGYA00521232_ERZ941706 | MGnify/ENA primary metagenome ERZ941706 (study PRJEB32759, sample SAMN07749893) | skin metagenome | biome: transportation; feature: city; material: polyester macromolecule | host: Homo sapiens | place: Hong Kong:ER line | collected...
CGCGAGGACGGGGTGGACACGATCGAGTCGTGGGATCACGCGTACTACGCCGAGCAGGTCAGAGCGCGAGATCACGACGTCGACCTGGAGGCCCTGCGTCCCTACTTCGAGCTCGAACGTGTTCTCGAGCGGGGCGTGTTCGCCGCGGCCGAGCAGCTGTACGGCCTCACGTTCACCCCGCGAGCCGATCTACGGGGCTGGAACGCCGACACGCGCGTGTTCGAGGTGCACGACGAGGACGGGGGCGCCGTCGGCCTGTACCTGCTCGATCCGTACGCCCGCCCGAGCAAGCGCGGCGGCGCGTGGATGCATCCGCTCGTCGAGCAGAACGACCTCCTCGGCCAGGCCCCGGTCGTCTGCAACAACCTCAACGTGACGCGGCCGTCGCAGGGGGAGCCCACCCTCATGACGTTCGACGAGGTGGAGACGTTCTTCCACGAGTTCGGCCATGCCCTGCACGGGCTGCTGTCGCAGGTGCGTCACCCGTCGGTCTCGGGGCCCAACGTCGAACGGGACTTCGTCGAGTTCCCCAGCCAGGTCAACGAGATGTGGATGCTGTGGCCGAGCGTCGTCGAGCGCTACGCCCAGCACGTCGAGACGGGGGAGACGCTGCCGGAGGCGGTGCGTGATCGCCTCGAGGCCTCGGCGACCTGTAACCAGGGTTTCGCCACCAGTGAGCTGGTGGGCGCCGCATTGCTCGACTTCTCCTGGCACCTGCTCACCGAGCAGGACGAGGTGCCGTCCGTCGAGCAGATGGCCGAGACGGTACGGCGCCGGTACGGACTGGACATCGACGCCGTGCCCTCCCGCTATGCCGCGCCGTACTTTCAGCACGTCTTCTCCGGTGGGTACTCGGCGGGGTACTACGGCTACCTGTGGTCGGAGGTGCTCGATGCGGACGCATGCGAGTGGTTCGTCGAGAACGGGGGAGCGACGCGCGAGAACGGACGGCGGTTCGCCGAACGGATCCTCGGCGTGGGCGGTGGCGCAGACCCCATGGGGGCGTACGAGAGCTTCCGCGGCCGGGCGCCGTCGCCGGGGCCGATGTTCCGCCGTCGCGGCCTCGAGGCCAGGAGTTCCGGGTCGCGCTGATGTCGGCCAGATGTCGTCCTTGTTTCGTGAGTAACGATGTCGTCACGGGCCGTCCCCCAGCCGTTCATCTTCGGCGCCCACCACATATTCTTCAATCGCCGCTGAAGGAAAGACCTTCCGACCAGCGTCCATCACCGTCTCGTGAAGGAGACACGCCCGCGTGCTTCGCTACATCCTCCGAAAAGCGCTGGGGTGGGTGGTCATGATCTTCGTGGCCACCAACCTGACGTTCTTCCTGGCTTCCTTCTTCCTGAAGCCCGAGTCGAACTATCTGGCGCGGCGACCCCCGCTCAGCCACGACCAGATCGTTCGCTCCCTGGACCAGTACAACCTGAACCCCGACGAATCGGTCTTCACGAAGTGGTGGACGTGGTTCCAGGGCGTGTTCTTCCACTGGGACTGGGGTCAGTCGCCGACGGGTGTCGACGTCAACTCCGAGGTCGCCTACCGGGCCGCCATCAGCGCCCAGCTCGTGCTCGGTGCGACGATTCTCAGTGCGGTCCTCGGCATCGCGCTGGCCGTCTACAGCGCAGCTCGCCAGTACCGCTTCGGCGACCGCGTGGCCCAAGCCACGTCGATCATCACGCTCAACATCCCCCTGCCGGTGGCGGCGCTGTGCGTCGTGTTCCTCGGCATCTGGGCCAACCAGAAGCTCGGTCACACCGTCTTCTACGTCGCCGGTGCGCAAGATCCGAACGTCAGTGGGTTCTGGGCGACGCTCGTCAGCCGCCTGGCACATCTCGTGCTGCCGTCGATCACCCTCATCCTCGTGGGTTACGCCAGCTACCACATGACTCAGCGCACGCTCCTGCTCGACACCGTGGACGCGGACTTCGTGCGCACCGCCCGGGCCAAGGGGCTCACGCGCCAGGAGGCCATCCGCCGCCACGGACTGCGCACGTCGCTCATTCCGACGGCCGCCCAGCTCGCGTTCTCCATCCCGGCGATGTTCACCGGCGCGATCATGACAGAGACGATCTTCGCCTGGAAGGGCATGGGGCAGTACTTCACCCAGACCATCGGGCAGAACGACATCCACGGCACCGTCGCCATCGCGGCGTTCGGCGCCCTCATGACGGCCATCGGCGCGATCCTCGCGGACCTCGCGACCGTCGCCCTCGACCCCCGAGTGCGGGTGAGCTGAGCCATGACGAACGACTTCAACCCCATCGAGCCCGAAAGCGTCGAACAGGCCGCCATCTCGCCGGAGACGGTCCGCGAGACGCGCCTACCGGACGGTTCGCCCACCCCTGAGCTGACCGAGGGCGACCCCAAGCGCGACGGCGCCGCCGCTCCGCTCACCCGCCGAAAGCTCTACATGCGCCGTTTCATGCGCAACAAGGGCGGCGTCCTGGGTCTCGTCATCCTCCTGGGTCTCATCGTGTTCTCGATCGTCGGCGGGTTCTTCACGCAGTGGAACTACACCGACCCCGACTTCCTCACGCTGCAGCAGGGTCCGGGCGGGAGCCACTTCTTCGGCACCAACCAGGCCGGCAACGACACCTACGCCCAGGCCGTCCACGGTCTGCAGCGATCCATCATCATCGGTGTGAGCGTGTCGGCGCTGACGACGATCATCTCGGCGGTCGTCGGAGCCTGGGCCGCCTACGTGGGTGGGCGTCTGGAGAAATTGACCCTCGGTCTCATCCACTTCCTCCTCGTGGTGCCGAGCTTCCTCATCCTGGCGCTCATCTCCACCTATTTCCAGGGCGACTGGCGCGTCCTCATCTTCGTGCTGACCCTCTTCGGCTGGGTGTTCTCGGCCCGCATCGTGTGGACGATCTCGACATCCGTGCGCGAACGCGAATACGTCGCGGCCGCCGAGTTCATGGGAGTGCCGACGACGAAGGTGGTGCTTCGCCACGTCATCCCGAACATCGGGTCGCTGCTCATCGTGAACTTCACCCTCGGCGTCGTCTCCACCATCATGAGCGAGACCGGCCTGTCCTTCCTCGGGTTCGGCATCAAGCAGCCCGACGTGTCGCTCGGTTCGATGCTCGCCGACGGCGCGAATTCGGTCTACTCCGCGCCGTGGCTGTTCGCCTTCCCCTCTCTGCTCCTCGTCATGCTCACCGTCTCGATGGCACTCATCGGTGACGGCTTGCGTGACGCGCTCGACCCGAACTCCAAGGCTGGTGGCAACGCATGAGCACCCCGATCTCCGTCTCCGGTGGCGGCATGCTGGACAAGGCGGGCAGCAGCCCGCTGATCTCGGTCAAGGATCTCGCGGTGTCCTTCCCCTCCGAAGCGGGGCGTGTCGACGCGGTGCGCGGCGTCAGCTTCGACATCGCACGCGGTGAGACGCTCGGCATCGTCGGCGAGTCCGGCTCGGGCAAGTCCGTCACGTCCACGGCCATCATGGGTCTGCTGCCGAGCTACGCGAAGGTTGACGGCAGCATCACCCTCGACGGTGAAGAGCTGCTGGGACGCACCGACAAGGAGATGTCGAAGGTGCGCGGCAAGCGCATCGGCATGGTGTTTCAGGATCCCCTGTCGGCGCTGACGCCGATCTTCACCGTCGGTGACCAGATCGTCGAAGCGATCCTCATCCATCAGGACATCACCAAGGCGAAGGCGTGGGAGCAGGCCGTCGCGCTGCTCGACCTCGTCGGCATCCCCAACCCGAAGACCCGTGCGAAGTCGTTCCCGCACGAGTTCTCCGGCGGTATGCGTCAGCGTGTCGTCATCGCCCTGGCCATCGCGAACAACCCGGACCTCATCATCGCGGACGAGCCGACCACCGCACTCGATGTGACGGTGCAGGCCCAGGTGCTCGAGGTGCTCAAGAAGGCCCAGCGTGAGACGGGCGCCGCCGTGCTCATGATCACGCACGACCTGGGCGTCGTCGCCGGTCAGGCCGACCGTGTCGGCGTCATGTACGCCGGCCGCCTCATCGAGACGGGGACGGCGGACGACGTCTTCGCCGCACCGCGGATGCCGTACACGATCGGCCTGCTCGGGGCCGTGCCCCGCGTCGACGCGACGGGGCGTGAGGCGCTCGCACCGATCAAGGGCACGCCGCCGTTGCTCGTCGACCTCCCGGACGCGTGCCCGCTCATCCCGCGCTGCCCGATCGCGACCGCGGAGTGCGGCAACGGCGAACCGGCCCTGCGTCCCGTCGGCTCCGCGACGCATCGTGCGGCCTGCATCCGCGCCGACGAGATCTCCGGGCGGGGCTTCATCGGCTCCGAACCCATCTTCCCCCGACCCGTCATCGAGGATCCCGCCGCCGGCATCCCCCGCGAGGAGCGCGCGAGCGTCCTGCGCCTGGACGACGTGACGAAGACGTTTCCGCTCATGAAGGGCGCCGTGCTCAAGCGTCGCGTCGGCTCGGTCTACGCCGTCGCCGGCATCGACCTCGACCTGCGCGAGGGGGAGACCCTCGGTCTCGTCGGGGAGTCCGGCTCGGGCAAGACGACCACCCTCATGGAGATCATGCGGATGGGTCAGCCCGAGACGGGCGACATCGAGATCGCCGGGCAGAGCATCAAGAACGCCTCGAGGTCGCAGCGCAAGGATCTGCGTCGCGACATCCAGATGGTCTTCCAGGACCCGATGGGTGCCCTCGACCCGCGCATGACTGTGCACGGCATCATCAGCGAACCGCTCGTCGCGCTCGGTGGGTCGAGCAAGCACGAGATCGACGAGCGGGTCGAGGAGCTCATGGCGCTCGTCGGGCTCAACCCGCAGCACTCCGACCGTTTCCCAGCAGCCTTCTCCGGCGGACAGCGTCAGCGCATCGGCATCGCCCGTGCGCTCGCCACGAACCCGAAGACGGTCGTGCTCGACGAGCCGGTCTCCGCGCTCGACGTGTCGATCCAGGCCGGCGTCATCAACCTGCTCGCCGAGCTGAAGGCCCGTCTCGGCCTCAGCTACCTCATCGTCGCCCACGACCTCGCCGTCGTGCGTCACATCTCGGATCGGGTCGCGGTCATGTACCTCGGCAAGATCGTCGAGGTCGGTGCCGTCGACGACGTGTTCGAGCGCCCGATGCACCCCTACACCAAGGCGCTCCTGTCCGCCATCCCCGTGCCGGACCCGGTGGTCGAACGTAGCCGTGAGCGGATCCTGCTCACGGGCGACCTGCCCAGCCCGACCTCCTCAGAGCCCGGGTGCCGCTTCGTCTCGCGGTGCCCGTTGTATAAGACCCTCGACGACGCGAAGCAGCAGCTGTGCCGGGACACGACGCCCGAGCTCATGTCTGTGACCGGCGCCGATCATGCCCACGCCTGTCACTTCGCAGGCGGGGCCGACACAAAGGAAGTTCACTGATGAAGTCGATGAAGACGGCGTCCGGCGCCTTCGTTCTCGCCAGCGCTCTGCTGCTCACCGGGTGTTCCGGGGGCTCGTCGGACGACAAGGGCGACGACAGCAAGAAGACGACGAACACCTCGTTGCAGAAGAGCTACAACGAGCAGCCGGCGTCGGCCCTCAAGGATGGTGGCACGTACACCACCGCCACGACCGAGGTCTCTCCGCAGTTCAACCCGTTCCAGCAGGACGGCACCCGCTACACCTCGGACGTGTGGCGCTGGTACAACCCCGTCCTCAAGACGTACTCCGCTGACGGCAGCAAGGTCATCTGGAACAAGGCCTACATCGAGGACGCCAAGAGCGAGGTCAAGGGTGACAAGCTCGTCGTCACCTACACGATGAACCCGAAGGCGAAGTACAACGACGGTTCGCCGATCGACTGGAAGTCCTTCGAGAACACGTGGAAGGCCAACAGCGGCAAGGACAAGGCGTTCCTGCCCAGTTCGACGGATGGCTTCTCGGCCATCGAGTCCGTGGCGAAGGGCAAGGACGACCACGAGGCCGTCATCACGTTCAACCAGCCGGGCGTGTGGTGGGAAGGTCTGTTCGACTTCCTGCTCAACCCGAAGGTGAGCTCCGCGGACCAGTTCAACAAGTTCTACCTGAACAACCCGCACGCCGAGCTCGGCGCGGGCCCGTACAAGATCGAGAAGTACGACTCGAAGGCCGGCACCATCTCGTTCGTCCGCAACGAGAAGTGGTGGGGCGACAAGGGCAAGCTCGACAAGCGCACGTTCATCACGATGGAGGCCTCGGCGTCCATCAACGCGTTCAAGAACGGGCAGATCGACTCGACGAGCGCGACGACCAAGGACCGTCTGCAGCAGGTGAAGGATGTTCCCAACACCGAGCTGCGCCGCGGTTCCTACCCCTCGAACAGCCTGCTCACCCTCAACGGCAAGAGCCCGCTGCTCGCGGACAAGGCCGTTCGCAAGGCCATCATGGAAGGCGTCGACCGCAGCAAGCTCGCCGAGATCGAGTTCAACGGTCTCGACTACAAGGAGGAGCTGCCCGGCTCGTTCCTGCTCTTCAGCTTCCAGAAGGGCTACGAGAACAACGTCTCGACGAAGTTCGACGCCGAGCAGGCGAAGAAGGACCTCGACGCGGCGGGCTGGAAGGCCGGTTCGGACGGCGTCCGTTCCAAGGACGGCAAGAAGCTGACCCTCAGCTATGTCAACCTCGGTGATGACCCGGTCAACAAGGCCCAGGCCACGGCGATGCAGGCGATGCTCAAGGGCATCGGCGTCGACATGAAGATCGACCAGCGCGCCTCCTCGGAGTTCTCGAACGTCATCACGAAGAAGGACTTCGACCTCTTCCCGATGGGCTTCAGCTCCTCCGACCCCTATGGTGTGGCGTACGCCTGCCAGGTGTGGTGCTCGGACTCTGGCCTGAACCAGTCCGGTGTCGCGGACAAGTCGCTCGACCCGAAGTTCAAGGACCTGACGAAGATCGGCGACAAGGACAAGCAGATCGCCGAGGCCAACAAGCTGGAGAAGCAGGCCATGGACCAGTACGGCATCCTGCCGCTGACGAACGGCCCGGTCATCATGGCGACGAAGAAGGGGCTCGCGAACGTCGGTGCGTCCGTGTTCTACTTCCCGTTCCCGGAGACCATCGGTTGGCAGAAGTGACGTCAGCGCCGATGCGCGCCTGACATGACGGGCGAGGCCCGGTTCCCGCACAGGGGGCCGGGCCTCGTCCGTTCGTTCGCGCGCCGCGGTGCCTCGCACCGCCCGGCCGGTCACGGGGCCGCCCGCCACGATGGGGAAATGGCGCGCACTCGTGGGATGATGAGCGACGCACACCCGTACGACTTCTCACGAATGAGGGCGATTGATGGAAACCGCCGAGATCAGGCGCCGCTGGCTGCAGTTCTTCGAAGGCAAGGGCCACACGGTCGTCCCGAGCGCACCACTCATCTACGACGACCCGAACCTGCTCTTCGTCAACGCCGGCATGGTGCCGTTCAAGCCGTACTTCCTCGGTCAGGCCACGCCGACGTTCACGCGCGCGACCAGCGTGCAGAAGTGCGTGCGCACGGGTGACATCGAAGAGGTCGGCAAGACGAGCCGTCACGGCACGTTCTTCCAGATGAACGGCAACTTCAGCTTCGGTGACTACTTCAAGGAAGACGCGATCAAGTTCGCGTGGGAGCTGCTCACGACGCATCAGAGCCAGGGCGGGTACGGTCTCGACGCCGACCGTCTGTGGCCGACGGTGTTCGAGAGCGACGACGAGGCCTACGCGATCTGGAAGGACGTCATCGGCGTCGACGCCGCGCGCATCACGCGCCGCGACGCGAACGACAACTACTGGAGCATGGGCGTGCCCGGCCCCGGTGGGCCGTGCTCGGAGATCTTCTTCGACCGCGGCGCCGAGTACGGCGTCGAGGGTGGCCCGGCGGTCGACGAGGACCGCTACATGGAGATCTGGAACCTGGTCTTCATGCAGTACGAGCTGTCCGCCGTGCGCAGCAAGGCTGACTTCGACGTCGCCGGCGAACTGCCGCGCCGCAACATCGACACCGGCATGGGCCTGGAGCGCATGGCGTCGGTGCTGCAGGGCGTCGACAACCTCTACGAGATCGACGAGGTCTACCCCGTCCTCGACATGGCCGCCGAGATGACGGGCAAGCGCTACGGCGCGAACTCGGGCCAGTCGGCCGCGAGCAGCCACCCTGACGACGTCCACCTGCGCGTCGTCGCCGACCACGTGCGCAGCTCGCTCATGCTCATCGGTGACGGCGTGACGCCGGGCAACGAGGGGCGCGGGTACGTCCTGCGCCGCATGCTGCGCCGCGCGGTGCGCGCGATGCGCCTGCTCGGCTACGCCGACCCGGCGCTGCCGCACCTGGTCCCGATCTCGATGGAGCGGATGTCGCAGTCGTACCCCGAGCTCAAGACCGACTTCGCGCGCATCTCGCAGATCGCGTACGCCGAGGAGGAGGCATTCCGCCGCACCCTCGTCGCTGGTACGACGATCCTCGACACCGCGGTCGCGAAGGCGAAGCAGACGACGGACCAGCAGGCGGGCGGCGACAAGCCCGTCCTCACCGGCGACCAGGCGTTCAGCCTCCACGACACGTACGGCTTCCCGATCGACCTCACCCTCGAGATGGCGGCCGAGCAGGGAGTCAGCGTCGACGAGGCCGGTTTCCGTCGCCTCATGGACGAGCAGCGTCAGCGCGCCAAGGCCGACGCCAAGGCGAAGAAGGCCGGCCACGGTGACGTCGCCGTCTGGACGCAGCTGCGCGAGGCCGGGGCCACCGAGTTCCTCGCCTACGAGACGCTGCAGGCCGAGGCGAGCGTGCGCGGCCTCGTCGCGAACGGCTCGGCCGTCGAACAGCTCGAGCCGGGTCAGAGCGGCCAGGTCGTGCTCGACCGCACGTCGTTCTACGCCGAATCCGGTGGTCAGATCGCTGACGAAGGCATCATCGTCACGCCCGCCGGTCGCCTCAAGGTCGTCGATGTGCAGCGCCCGGTCAAGGGCCTCATCGCGCACACGGTCGAGGTGCTCGACGGGCCCGTCCGCGTCGGCGAGGGCGTCCAGACGCAGGTCGACCCCGAATGGCGCATCTCCGCCTGCCAGGCGCACTCGGGCACGCACGTCGTGCACGCCGCGCTGCGCGAGGTGCTCGGCCCGTCGGCGCTGCAGAGCGGCTCGTACAACAAGCCCGGTTACCTGCGTCTCGACTTCGCGTGGAACTCGGCCCTGTCGCCCGAGACGCGCAGCGAGATCGAGGAGGTCTCCAACCTCGCCCTGCGTCGTGACCTACCCGTCGCCGCGCAGTACATGACGCTGCCCGAGGCAAAGGAGTGGGGCGCGATCGCCCTGTTCGGCGAGACCTACGACGAGCAGGTGCGCGTCATCGAGATCGGCGGCCCCTGGTCGCGAGAGCTCTGTGGTGGCACGCACGTCGCGCACAGCTCGCAGATCGGTGCGCTCACGCTCACCGGCGAGTCGTCCGTCGGTTCGGGCGTGCGCCGTCTCGAGGCGTTCGTCGGGATCGACGCGATGCGCTACCTCGCGAAGGAGCGCGCCCTCGTCGCCGACCTCACGTCGATGACGAAGGCGCAGCCGGGTGAGCTCAAGGACAAGATCTCCGAGATGCTGACGCGCATCAAGGACGCCGAGCGCGAGCTCTCGCGCCTCAAGCAGCAGCAGATGGCCGCTGCGGCCGGCTCCCTCGTCGAGCAGGCGAAGGACGTCTTCGGGGTGCGCTTCATCGGTCATCACGACGACGCGATCGACGCCGACGCGGCCCGGGCGATGGCGACGGACCTGCGCGCCAAGCTCGGCGACGCGACGCCGAGCGTCGTCGCAGTCGGCGGCGTGAGCAAGGGCCGCCCCGTCATCGTCATCGCGACGAACGCGCCGGCACGCGAGTGGCGTGTCAAGGCCGGTGACCTCGTCAAGGTCGCGGCCGGCGTGCTCGGTGGTGGTGGCGGCGGCAAGCCGGACCTCGCACAGGGTGGTGGCCAGGACGCCTCGAAGCTCGGCGCCGCGATCGCCGAGGTCGAGCACACCGTCGGCCGCACGGTCACGAACTGAAGGTGCGGCGGGCTCGTCATGCGTGAGGGGATCAGGTTGGGCGTCGACGTCGGCACCGTGCGTGTCGGCGTCGCCGTCAGCGACCCTGGCGGCATCATGGCGACGCCCGTCGAGACCCTCGCGCGCGCGAGCGCGAGCGACAAGGATGTGCAGCGCGTGGCCGAGCTCGCGGACGACGCTCGTGCCCTCGAGGTCGTCGTCGGCCTGCCCCTCAACATGAAGGGTGAGGACACCGCGTCGACACAGGCCGCTCGCGCCTGGGCCAACACGCTGAAGCGTCTTCGGCCCGCGCTTCGCGTCATTCTCGTCGATGAGCGTCTAACATCTGTGTCCGCGCACCAATCGCTCCACGCCAGTGGGGTGGCCGGGCGCAAGCACAGGCAGCACGTCGACCAGCAAGCCGCCGTGCTCATCCTGCAGGCCGCACTCGAGACCGAGCGTGGCACCGGAAGGCCGCCCGGCCTCGAGGTGGGGGGCCGCAAGCCCCGTGCGCGACGACGGACAAGCGAAGGTGACACCCACGATGCCTGATTCTCCCCGCGAGCGTCTCTTCGGGAGCGGCAACGACGAGGTCGACCCCAGCCAGAGCGTCCGTCGCGACGGCGAACGCAGCGCACCCACTCGGGCAGAGCTGCCACAGGCACGACGGCTGCAGTCGCGACGCGAACATCGCGCCCGCGCTGATGCGCAACGCGAGGCCCAGGCTCTCCGCCCAGCCGGCGCGAGCGAGGTCGACTACAACCCGAACAAGCGCCGCGGTCTCGTGACCCTGGCGCTCGCGCTCGTCCTCGTCGTCGCCGCCGGATCCTTCGCGTGGCGCACCCTGGGGCTGAGCCTGCCGTCGTTCAGCAGCTCAGGGGGCGACTACTCGGGCACGGGGGAGAACGAGACCGCCGAGGTCAAGATCAACAAGGGTGACGCGGGCAGCACGATCGGTTCAGCGCTCGTCGCGGCCGGGGTGACGAAGTCGACGTCGGCCTTCGTCGAGGCGATGGCGGCGTCACCGAACGTCAACCTGACGCCCGGCGTCTACAAACTCAGGAAGAAGCAGAGCGCCGATTCGGCGCTCTCCGCGCTGCAGGACCCGAAGAACCGCGTCGGCGGCGGCATCGTCATCCAAGAGGGCCTGTGGCAGAGCGAGATCTTCGCGAAGCTGTCGAAGGGCACCGGCCACCCCGTCAGTGAGTACGAGGCCGTGACGCCCGCGCAGCTCGGCCTGCCGAGCACGATGAACGGCAAGCTCGAGGGCTGGCTGTTCCCCTCGACGTACGACTTCGACAAGTCGATGTCGGCGAAGCAGCAGCTGCAGACGATGGTGACGAACACCAAGGAGCAGATCAACTCGCTCAACATCCCGGCCGACCAGATCCAGAAGGTGCTGACGAAGGCCAGCATCGTGCAGGCCGAGTCGCCCAACGCGGCGAACGACGGCAAGGTGGCCCGCGTCATCGACAACCGCCTGTCGAGCGGGATGAAGCTGCAGATGGACTCGAGCGTCCACTACGTCATCCACAAGCGCGGCACGGTGACGACGACCGACGCCGACCGCGCCAACCCGAGCCCGTACAACTCGTACGTGCACGCGGGTCTGCCGCCGACGCCGTACAACAGCCCCGGTCTCGACGCGATCAAGGCCGCCGCGAACCCGACGCCGGGCACGTGGAAGTACTTCGTCGCCGTCAACCTCGACACCGGCGAGACGCTGTTCGCGGACACCTACGACCAGCAGCTCGAGAACGAGAAGAAGTTCCAGGCCTGGTGCAAGGCCAACCCCGGACGCGGCTGCTGATGCCCCGCGCACTCGTCGTCGGCTCGCCGATCGACCATTCGCTCTCGCCTACGCTGCACGAGGCGGGGTATCGAGCGGCGGGCCTGGACGACTGGTCGTACGCACGTGCCGAGGTCGTCGCTGATGAGGTGCGCGCATTCGTGGCCAGGCTCGACCACGATGTCGTCGGACTGTCGGTGACGATGCCGTGCAAGGAAGCGGCGTTGGCTGTGGCTGACGAGGCGTCGGCGCTCGCTGGTGACGTCGGCGCGGCCAACACGCTCGTGCGGCGTGACGGTGGTTGGTTCGCCGACAACACCGACGTCCACGGCGTCGTCGAAGCCCTGCGCGCCGCCGGGTGCGCGGGTGGCCGGGGCGCCGTCGTCATCGGCTCGGGCGCGACGGCACGTTCCGTCGTCGCCGCTCTGTCGCGTCTCGGCGTGCGCGAGGTGACGTTCGTCGTGCGCGCGCAGGCGCGCCCCGAGACGCTGGCACTGGCGCGCTCGCTCGGCATGAGCACCCGCGTCGTGCGCGAGGACGACGAGGACGCGGCGTGGGCGGTCGGCATGGCGCTGCTCGTCGTCCAGACGTCCCCGGCCGGGGGCGCGGACGCCCTCGCTGCGCGCGTCGTCGACGCCCCGTCGTTGCGCATCGGCGCGGCCGGCGGGCCGTTCGTCCTCGACGTCGTCTACGCCGACTGGCCGACGGCATTCGCCCGCACGATGAGTGCGCGCGGTGCGACCGTCGTCAGCGGCCTCGACATGCTCGTGCACCAGGCCGCGGCACAGTTCGAGCTGTTCACCGGCCACACTGCCCCCATCGCGGACATGATGGAGGCCGGGCGCGCCGCCGTGAAATGATCGGCCGCATGCTTCGTTGGTTGACCGCAGGTGAATCGCACGGCCCGGCCCTCATGGGCGTCATCGAGGGGCTGCCCGCCGGCGTCGAGGTGACGTCGCAGAACATCTCCGACGCTCTCGCGCGCCGTCGCCTCGGCTACGGGCGCGGCGCCCGCATGAAGTTCGAGCAGGACGTCGTGACGTTCGTCGGCGGCCTGCGTCACGGCGTGACGCTCGGTTCGCCGCTCGCGCTGCAGATCGGCAACAGCGAATGGCCGAAATGGGAGACCGTCATGTCGCCCGATCCGGTCGAGGCATCCGCGTACGAGGCGTCGAACGACGTCAACGCCGAGAAGGAGATCGCGCGCAACAAGCCGTTGACGCGCCCGCGCCCCGGCCACGCCGACCTCGTCGGCATGCAGAAGTACGGCTTCGCCGACGCCCGCCCCGTCCTCGAACGCGCCTCCGCGCGCGAGACCGCGGCGCGCGTCGCCCTCGGTGAGGTCGCCGCGCGCTTCCTCGAGCAGGCCTACGGCATCCGGCTCGTCTCGCACACCGTCGCCGTCGGGACGGCCGCCGTCGCCGACGACTCACCGCTGCCGCACCCCGACGACGTCGCGGCCCTCGACGCCGACCCCGTGCGCACCCTCGACGCCGACGGCTCGGCGCGCATGGTCGCCGAGATCGACGCGGCGAAGAAGGCGGGCGACACGCTCGGCGGCGTCGTCGAGGTCTGCGCCTACGGTCTGCCCCCGGGCCTCGGCTCGCACGTACATTGGGACCGCCGCCTCGACGCGCGCCTCGCCGCCGCGATGATGGGCATCCAGGCGATCAAGGGTGTCGAGATCGGTGACGGGTTCACGACGGCCGCGCGCCGCGGTTCGGCCGCTCACGACGAGATGGTGCGCGGTGACGACGGCGTCATCCGTCGCCAGTCGAACCGTGCCGGTGGCACCGAGGGCGGCATGTCGACCGGTGACGTGCTGCGGGTGCGCGCCGCGATGAAGCCCATCTCGACGGTGCCGCGGGCGCTCGCGACCGTCGACGTCGCGACGGGTGAGGCCGCGACGGCGATCCACCAGCGTTCCGACGTCTGCGCCGTTCCGGCGGCTGGCGTCGTCGCGGAGGCGATGGTCGCGCTCGTACTCGCCGAGGCGTGCGTCGAGAAGTTCGGTGGAGACTCGGTCGCCGAGACGCGGCGCAACCTCGAGAGCTACCTCGCCAACATCCCCGATCTGCTCACGACGTGGGAGTGAGCGCGCCAGCGACGCCAGCGGCTGACGCCGAGCGCCACCACCCGCGTCCCCGCGCCGTGCTCGTCGGGCCGATGGCGTCCGGCAAGTCGTCCGTCGGGCGCTCCCTCGCGGCGCGCTGGGGCGTCGAACTGCGCGACAGCGACGCGCTCATCGTCGAACGCCTCGGCTGCTCGATCAGTGACTACTTCGCGACGCACGGCGAGGCCGCGTTCCGCGAGGTCGAGCGCGACGTCATCACCGAGCAGCTCGGCACGTTCGACGGAGTCCTCGCGCTCGGTGGCGGGGCGGTGCTCGACGACTCGACGCGGGCGGCGCTGCGCGAGCACACCGTCGTCTACCTGACCGTCGACGAACGCAACGCCGGCTACCGCATCCGCGGCGACGTGACGCGCCCGATCCTCGCGAACGGTGGCATCGACACGTGGCGGCGCATCTTCGCCGAACGCCGACGGCTCTACGAGGAGGTCGCGACGGTCACCGTCGACACCTCGCGCGGGACGACGGGTGCCTCGGCCACGCGCATCATCGAGGCGCTCGTCGCGGCCGAGCACGAGACACCCGTCTCGACCGGTGGAAAGCGCCCGTTGCCGTCTTCGGTGGCAGCGACGATCGCGCGACGACGCATCCTCGGGGCCACACGAGGCGGCCGGACGCGCCGCGACGAAGGAGAGACGCCATGAGCATCATCAGTGTGGGAACCGCGTATGCCGTGCACATCGGCGAGGGGGTGCTGCAAGACCTCGCGGGCACCGTCCCGGCCGGGGTGGCGCGGGCACTGATCGTCGAGCAGGCGGCGGTGACGGCGATTGCCGACCGCGTCGAAGAAGCGCTGCGTGGCCGCGGCATCGACGTCGTGCGCGAGGTCGTGCCCGACGGCGAGGCTGCCAAGACGATCGAGGTGAGCGCGCGCCTGTGGGGCGTCATGGCGCGAGCCGGCTTCACGCGCACCGACGTCGTCGTCGGCGTCGGCGGGGGAGCGGTGACCGACCTCGCCGGCTGGGTTGCCGCGTCGTGGCTGCGCGGCGTGGGCGTCATCCAGGTGCCGACGACGGTGCTCGCGATGGTCGACGCGGCGGTCGGCGGCAAGACCGGCATCAACATCGCCGAGGGCAAGAACCTCGTCGGCGCGTTCCACGAGCCGCTCGCCGTGTTCGCCGACCTCGCCACGGTGCGGACGCTACCCGAACGCGACGTCGCGGCCGGGCTCGCGGAGGTCGTCAAGTGCGGTTTCATCCGCGACGAGCGGATCCTCGAACTCGTCGAGGCCGACCCGGCTGCGTGCCTCGACGTGACGAGCCCGCAGCTCGTCGAACTCGTCGAGCGGGCCATCAGCGTCAAGGCCTCGGTCGTGGCGGCCGACCTCAAGGAATCGAACCTGCGCGAGATCCTCAACTACGGCCACACGTTCGCGCACGCCATCGAGCAGCTCGAGAACTACACCTGGCGACACGGTGACGCCGTCGCCGTCGGCTGCGTGTTCGCCGCCGAACTGGCCTGCGCGGCAGGCGTGCTCGGGCGCAACGATGTGGAGCGGCAGCGCGCCGTCATCACCTCGCTCGGGCTGCCGACGACGTACGCGGGCGGTGACTTCGACGAGATGCTCACCGTCATGGGGCGTGACAAGAAGACGCGCGGCACGACGCTGCGCTTCGTCGTCCTGCACGGCATCGGCGACGTCCACCGCCTCGAAGGCCCGACGCGCGAGCAGCTGCGCGCAGCCTTCGACGCGGTGACTGGCTGAGACGCACCGTTCAGCGCGTCGGCTGCTCCTTCTTCGCCGTCTCGCGGTCACCGGCGGCGGTGCCGGCGTTCTCGAAGTCGCCGGCGACCATGATGTCGGTGATCTCGCGCGCCAGTTCGTCGCCGAGGCGCCCCCAGTCGGGCTGGTAGCCGAAGACGTCGGCGAGGCCGGTGCCCTTGCGCATCCCGTCGAGCAGTTCGACGTCGTCGGGCGTCAGCAGACCGGGGTGCGCGACGCCGACGGCGTCACTGATCTTCAGCAGGTCCTTGCGCAGCGCGACGAGGTAGTTCGCGAGGCGAACCTTCTTGAGCTCGGGGTCGAGGCCGTGCGCGAGCCACGCGTTCTGCGTCGCGACGCCCGTCGGGCAGGTGTCCTCGTGGCACTTCTGCGTCTGCAGGCAGCCGATCGACAGCATCGCCTCGCGCGCGACGTTGATCATGTCGGCCCCCATCGCGAACGCCTGCGCCGCCGTGATCGGCAGGCCGAGCTTGCCGGAGGCGATGAACACGACGTCGTCGGTGAGGCCGGCCTCCGCGAACAGGGCGTAGACGCGCGAGAAGCCGACGGCCCAGGGGAGCGCGACCGAGTCGGAGAACACGACGGGCGCCGCACCCGTGCCACCCTCGCCGCCGTCGATCGTCACGAAGTCGACTCCGCGGCGCGGGCCGTCGACGCTCGACATCGCTGCCGTCAGCTGCTGCCAGAAACCCATCTCGCCGACGGCCGACTTGATGCCCACGGGCAGGCCTGTGCGCTCGGCGATCGTCTCGACGAGGTCGAGCATCGAGTCGATGTCGTGGAACGCGGTGTGCCGTGACGGCGAGACGACGGTCTCGCCCTGCGGGACGCCGCGGATGTCGGCGATCTCCTTCGTCACCTTCGCGCCGGGCAGGACGCCGCCGAGGCCCGGTTTGGCGCCTTGGGAGAGCTTGATCTCGATGGCCCTGACGGGCGCCGACTCGACGACGGTGACGAGCTTGTCGAGGTCCAAGTGGCCGTCTTCGGCACGGCAGCCGAAGTAGCCGGTGCCGATCTGCAGGATGAGGTCGCCGCCGCTTCGGTGATAGGTGGACAACCCGCCCTCGCCGGTGTTGTGCATCGCCCCGGCGAGTGCGACGCCCTTGTTGAGCGCGGTGATCGCCGCGCCGGAGAGCGAGCCGAAGCTCATCGCGGAGACGTTGACGACCGAGCGCGGACGGAACGCCTTGGCGCGTCCGCGGGCGCCGCCGAGCACCTTCGCACAGGGGATGGCGTGGTCGTCGGTCTCCGCGGCATGCGACTGCGCGAACGTGCGGTGCTTGACGATCGGGTAGCCCTCGTTGCTCTCGAGGTCGTTGTCGGTGCCGAAGCCGACGTAGTTGTTGACGCCCTTGGCCGAGCGGTAGATCCAGGCGCGCTGGTCGCGGCTGAACGGGCGCTCCTCGTCGTTGCCGGCGACGATGTACTGCCGCATCTCGGGGCCGATCAGCTCGATCGCGTAGCGCGCGTGGCCGAGGACGGGGAAGTTGCGCAGCAGCGAGTGGTTCTTCTGCGTGAGGTCGTAGGCGGCGACACCGGCCGTGCCGAGTGCGGGCAGGGCGGCTACGAGGCGAGTCCACTTCATGCGCCAAGTATGGCGAGGCTCGACGTGAAATGCATCACGCGCAGGTGTGGAACGTCGATCGGGGGAGGTGCGCTCACACGATAGACTCGATGCTGATGCCCGTGCGCCTGCGCGGGCGATTGTTGACCGGCCGCGCGGATCACCGTCCGCAGCGGCATCACCCGGGTGCGCGTTCACGGGGCCGACGAGCCCTGGCGCTGCCCGATGAACGAAGGCGGATCTCCATGGCGAGCACGAACGACCTCAAGAACGGCATGGTTCTCAAGATCGACAACGGGCTGTGGTCCGTCGTCGAGTTCCAGCACGTCAAGCCCGGCAAGGGCCCGGCCTTCGTCCGCACGAAGCTCAAGAACGTCATGAGCGGCAAGATCGTCGACAAGACGTTCAACGCCGGCGTCAAGGTCGAGACGGCCAACGTCGACCGCTCCGACATGCAGTACCTCTACAAGGACGGCGACGACTACGTGTTCATGGACACGAAGACGTACGACCAGATCAACATCCCGGCCACCGCCGTCGGCGACGCCGCGAACTTCCTGCTCGAGAACCAGGAGGCGATCGTCGCGCAGAACGACGGCACCGTCCTCTACGTCGAGCTGCCTGCGTCCGTCGTCCTGGAGATCACGCACACCGAGCCGGGCCTGCAGGGCGACCGCTCCACCGGTGGCACGAAGCCCGCGACGCTCGAGACGGGCGCCGAGATCCAGGTGCCGCTGTTCCTCGAGCAGGGCACGAAGGTCAAGGTCGACACGCGCGACGGCTCCTACCTCGGCCGCGTCTCCTGATCGATGGGTGCTCGCACCAAGGCGCGCAAGCGCGCCCTCGACCTGTTGTTCGAAGCCGAGCAGCGTGAGATCAACGCGAAGGACCTGCTCGACGAGCGCGTCCTCGCGCCCGTGACGCCGGCTCCGTTGCCGGAGTACACCGCGGTGCTCGTGCGCGGCGTCGTCGACCACTGGCGCACGATCAACGAAGCGCTCGAGACGTACGCACGCGGTTGGACGCTCGATCGCATGCCCGCCGTCGACCGCGCGCTGCTGCGCGTCGCGGCCTACGAGGTGCTCTACGTCGACGACGTGCCCGACGGCGTCGCCGTCTCCGAGGCCAAGAACCTGGCGACCGAGCTGTCGACCGACAACTCGCCGCAGTTCATCGGTGGTCTGCTGACCAAGCTGTCCGAAGTGAAGTCGAGCATCGTCGACTGACGGCCCCGTCCACCGCTCACATGACACGACCCACCCGTTCGCGCGGGTGGGTCGTGTCATGTCGCTCGCATGGGCCTGAGTGCCCCGATACGCTCGGATCATGCCCGTCGCCTCCCTCTCCGATGTCGAACACGCGCAGCGAGTGCTGTTGTACGGCGTCACGGGATCGGGCAAGTCGACGGCGGCGGCGCGGCTCGGCGCTGCCCTGGGGCTGCCCGTCCACCTCGTCGACGACGAGGTCGGGTGGCTGCCCGGCTGGGTCGAGCGTCCGCAGGACGAGCAGCGGGCTCTGGCGCACCAGATGGCGAGCGCAGAGGGCTGGGTCGTCGATTCGGCGTACGGCGCCTGGAGGGACGTCATGCTCGAGCGGGCGCAGGTCGTCATCGCGCTCGACTACTCGCGTGCCCTCACCCTCTCCCGCCTCGTGCGCCGCTGCGTCCATCGCCTCACCACTCGCACGCCCGTGTGCAACGGGAACACGGAGAACGTGCGACAGCTGTTCTCGCGCAACTCAATCGTGCGGTGGCACTTCTCATCGTTCGCGCGCAAACGCGAGCGCATGCGCCGTTGGGAGGCTGCGCCGGAGGGGGTGCCCGTGCTGCGGCTGACGCATCCGCGCGAGTTCGACCGGCTCGTCCAGTCGCTGGAGCTAGACAACATCGGGGCCGCGTCGCGAGAAGCAGCGCTGCGGCACGGCGGCATCGATGACCTGCCCGCCCCGGCCCGTGACGACGCGGCGCGCTTCGTCGAGTTCTGAACGCTCATTCACGGTGTCCGACCTCGGAGACTGCCAAGAGCAGGTCACCAGGCCGAGTGCCGGGGTCCCAACAGGACGACGCCGGTCAGGCGCGGCCGGCGAGGCGCGATAAGGTGGGCAGCGGAATCATCCTTTAACGATCCGTCCTGTGAGGCGGCGAAGGAGGCCTGCGCATGACGCGCGACGCTCTCGGCGTACCCGGTGACGGGGACGTCTCGACATCACGAACCACTCCCGACGACGGCCGCGTGGTCCTGTCGGCCCCCGAGATCGGTCGCGCTCTGCGCCGCATCTCTCACGAGATCCTCGAACGCAACAAGGGCGCGGACGATCTCGTCCTGCTTGGCATCCCGACGCGTGGCGCGCACCTCGCCCGCCGCCTGGCCGACGCGCTCAAGGACGTCGAAGGCATCGACATCCCCGTCGGCACGCTCGACGTCACGATGTACCGCGACGACCTGCGTGCCAACCCCGCCCGCGTGGCGCATCAGAGCGACATCCCCGCAGCCGGCATCGACGGGCGAACCGTCGTCCTCGTCGACGACGTGCTCTTCTCCGGACGCACCGTGCGCGCCGCCCTCGATGCGCTCGGCGACCTCGGGCGCCCCAAGGCCGTCCGCCTCGCCGTCCTCGTCGACCGCGGCCACCGCGAACTGCCGATCCGCGCTGATCACGTCGGCAAGAACCTGCCGACGGCGACGAGCGAGCACGTGCGCGTGCGCGTCGCCGAGACCGACGGCAGCGACGAGGTGCGCATCAGCGGCCCCGCCGCGCCGCAGCAGCGAAAGGACGCGTCGTGAAGCACCTGCTGTCGGCCGCCGACCTCACCCACGACGACGCCGAGATGATCCTCGAGACGGCCGCCGCCATGCACGACGTGCAGAACCGCGAGGTCAAGAAACTGCCCGCGCTGCGCGGACGCACCGTCGTCAACCTGTTCTTCGAGGACTCGACGCGCACCCGCAGCTCCTTCGAGATCGCCGGGAAATGGCTGTCTGCGGACGTCATCAACGTCAGTGCGAAGGGCTCGAGCGTCAGCAAGGGCGAGTCGCTACGCGACACCGTGATGACGGTCGCGGCCATGGGCGTCGACGGCCTCGTCATCCGCCACAACCGCAGCGGAGCGCCGCTGCAGGTGAGCCAGTGGGTCGACTGCATGGTGGTCAACGCCGGCGACGGCACCCACGAGCACCCGACGCAGGCGCTGCTCGACGCCTACACGATGCAGGCGCAGCTCGGCACGCTCGAGGGCAAGCACGTCGCGATCGTCGGTGACCTCACGCACAGTCGCGTCGTGCGCTCCAACCTCATCCTGCTCAAGACCCTCGGCGCGCACGTCACGCTCGTCGCGCCGCCGACGCTCATGCCGTCCGGCATCGCCGCCTGGGCTGCGCGCGACGGCTTCGACGTCAGCTACGACCTCGACGCCGTGCTGCCGCACGTCGACGCCGTCATGATGCTGCGCGTGCAGCGCGAACGCATGTCCGGCGGCTACTTCCCGACGCCGCGCGAGTACACCGTCGGGTATGGCCTGACGCGCGACCGCCTCGCGCTGCTGCCGCAGCATGCCGTCATCTGCCACCCGGGCCCGATGAACCGCGGCCTCGAGATCAGCCCCGACGCCGCCGACGAAGCACGCTCGAAGGTGCTCGACCAGGTGAGCGCCGGCGTCGCCGTGCGCATGAGCGTCCTGTACCACCTGCTCGCCTCGAACTCGACGGAAGGAGCTCAGGCATGAGCGACCACGCAGGCCCCGTTCTCATCACCGGCGCCGACGTCGTCGGCACCGGCGCGGCCGACATCCTCGTGCGTGACGGCGCCATCGCCGAGATCGGTACGAACCTCGACGCCGCCGGCGCGACGCGCGTCGACGCCGACGGACTCGTCGCGCTGCCCGGCCTCGTAGACCTCCACACCCACCTGCGCGAACCGGGCCGCGAGGACGCCGAGACGATCGCGACGGGTTCGGCGGCTGCCGCCGCCGGCGGCTTCACGTCCGTATTCGCGATGGCCAACACGAACCCCGTGACGGACACCGCCGAGGCCGCGGAGCGCATCGCCGAACTCGGGGAGCGCGTCGGGCTCGTCGACGTCCACCCCATCGGCGCCGTGACGAAGAACCTCGCCGGCGAGGAACTCGCCGAGCTCGGCCTCATGGCCCGCTCGCGCGCCGCCGTCCGGGTCTTCTCCGACGACGGCAAGTGCGTGCACGACAGCCGCCTCATGCGTCGCGCGCTCGAGTACGTCAAGGCGTTCGACGGCGTCGTCAGCCAGCATGCGCAGGACCCGAACCTCGCGGACGGCCAGGCCTGCTGCCACGAGGGTGAGATCTCCGGACGTCTCGGTCTGCCCGGTTGGCCCGGCGTCGCGGAGGAGGTCATCGTCGCGCGTGACGTCATGCTCGCGCGCCACACCGGCAGCCGCGTCCACGTCGCGCACGCGTCGACGGCGGGCACCGTCGAGGTGCTGCGCTGGGCGAAGTCGCTCGGCATCGCCGTGACCGCGGAGGCCACCCCACACCACCTCATGCTGCCGACGGACCTCGTCGAGAGCTACGACCCGGTCTACAAGGTCAACCCGCCGCTACGCCCGAGCGAGGACATCGAGGCCGTGCGCGAGGCGCTCGCCGACGGCACGATCGACATCGTCGCGACCGACCACGCGCCGCACGCGCGCCACGACAAGGAGCACGCGTTCGCGGACGCCGTGTTCGGCATGCTCGGCCTCGAGCAGGCGCTCGCCGTCGTCCACACGACGATGGTCGCCACGGGCCGCATGACGTGGCAACAGGTCGCCGATGCGATGTCGACGAAGCCCGCCGCGATCGCCCGGCTGGGCTCGCACGGCCAGGGCCTCGTCGCCGGCGCACCCGCCAACATCACGCTCTTCGACCCGTCCGTCACCGTCACGGTGAACAAGGACGACTCGAAGTCGCTTTCCCGCAACAACCCCTGGCACGGCCGCACGCTCGAGGGCGCTGTGGTCTCGACGTACCTGCGCGGACGTCGCACCTTCCACGACGGAGAGGTTCAGCAGTGAACGACACCACCCCCGCCACGACGAAGCGCGCCAGTGCGTTCGTCTCGCGCGAACCGGCCTGCCTCGTCCTCGAGGACGGCCGCATCTTCCGCGGCCGCAGCTACGGCGCGATCGGCACGACGTTCGGTGAGGCCGTGTTCTCGACCGGCATGTCCGGCTACCAGGAGACGCTGACGGACCCGAGCTACCACAAGCAGGTCGTCGTCATGACGGCCCCGCACGTCGGCAACACGGGCATGAACGACGAGGACTACGAGTCGGGCAAGATCTGGGTGGCCGGCTACGTCGTGCGCGACCCCGCCATCCGCCCGTCGAACTGGCGCTCGGTGCGCACCCTCGAGGACGACCTCGCCGAGCAGGGCATCGTCGGTATCTGCGACATCGACACACGCGCCCTGACGCGCCACCTGCGCGAGCGCGGCGCGATGCGCGTCGGTGTGTTCTCGGGTGCGGACGCCGCGAACAGCGACGCCGACCTGCTCGACGCGGTGAAGAACGCCCCGCAGATGGAGGGCTCCGAGCTCGCATCCGAGGTCGCGACGAAGGAGGCATACGTCGTCGAGGCGAAGGGTGAGAAGAAGTTCACCGTCGCGGCCGTCGACCTCGGTATCAAGTCGAACACGCCGCGGATGATGAGCGAGCGTGGCATCGAGGTGCACGTGCTGCCGGCGACGGTGGCGCTCGACGACATCACGGCGATCAACCCCGACGGCGTGTTCTTCTCGAACGGCCCCGGCGACCCGGCGACGGCGCCGCAGGTCGAGCTGCTGCGCGACGTGCTCGCGGCCGGCATCCCGTACTTCGGCATCTGCTTCGGCAACCAGCTGCTCGGGCGCGCGCTCGGGTTCGGCACGTACAAGCTGAAGTACGGCCACCGCGGCATCAACGTGCCGGTGCTCGACAAGGCGAGCGGCACCGTCGAGATCACCGCGCAGAACCACGGCTTCGCCGTCGACGCCCCGATCGAGGGATCGACGCAGGCGCCCAGCGACGCCGAACACGGCACGAGCTTCGGGCGCGTCGAGGTCTCGCACGTGTGCCTCAACGACGACGTCGTCGAAGGCCTGCGTTGCCTCGACATCCCGGCGTTCTCCGTCCAGTACCACCCCGAAGCCGCGGCCGGCCCGCACGACGCGGCGTACCTGTTCGACCGCTTCGTCGAGATGATGAGCGACAACCAGAAGGTGAACGCCTGATGCCCAAGAACACCGACATCAAGAGCGTCCTCGTCATCGGCTCCGGCCCGATCGTCATCGGTCAGGCCGCCGAGTTCGACTACTCGGGGACGCAGGCCTGCCGCGTCCTGCGCGAGGAGGGCCTGCGCGTCATCCTCGTCAACTCGAACCCGGCGACGATCATGACCGACCCGGAGACGGCCGACGTCACGTACGTCGAGCCGATCACGCCGGAGATCGTGGAATCGATCATCGCCAAGGAGCGCCCGGACGCGGTGCTCGCGACCCTCGGTGGTCAGACCGCGCTCAACACCGCGATCGCGCTGCACAAGAACGGCGTCCTCGAGAAGTACGGCTGCCCGCTCATCGGCGCCAACGTCGAGGCGATCGAGCTCGGCGAGGACCGTGAGAAGTTCAAGGGCGTCGTCGAGCGCTGCGGCGCCGAATCGGCCAAGAGCCACATCTGCCACACGATGGACGAGGTGCTCGCCGCCGCCGACGACCTCGGCTACCCCGTCGTCGTGCGCCCGTCGTTCACGATGGGCGGCCTCGGTTCCGGCTTCGCCTACGACGAGACCGATCTGCGCCGCATGGCCGGCGCGGGCCTGCAGGCGAGCCCCGTGACCGAGGTGCTGCTCGAGGAGTCGATCCTCGGGTGGAAGGAGTACGAGCTCGAGGTCATGCGCGACCACGCCGACAACGTCGTCGTCGTCTGCTCGATCGAGAACTTCGACCCGATGGGCGTGCACACCGGTGACTCGATCACCGTGGCGCCCGCTCTGACGCTCACCGACCGCGAGTACCAGCGCATGCGCGACGTCGGCATCGCCGTCATCCGCGAGGTCGGCGTCGACACCGGTGGCTGCAACATCCAGTTCGCCATCAACCCGGCCGACGGGCGCATGATCGTCATCGAGATGAACCCGCGCGTGTCGCGTTCCTCGGCGCTCGCGTCGAAGGCGACCGGCTTCCCGATCGCGAAGATCGCCGCGAAGATGGCCATCGGTTACTCGCTCGACGAGGTGCCGAACGACATCACCGCCGAGACCCCGGCGAGCTTCGAGCCGACGCTCGATTACATCGTCGTCAAGGTGCCGCGCTTCGCGTTCGAGAAGTTCCCCGCCGCCGACCGCACGCTGACGACGACGATGAAGTCCGTCGGCGAGGCGATGGCGCTGGGCCGCAACTTCACCGAGGCGCTGCAGAAGGCGCTGCGCTCGATCGAACGCAGCGACGGCCAGTTCCACTGGGATCCGGCGAGCGAGGTGACGAGCCGCGACGAGGCACTCGAGATCCTCGAGCGCTCCAAGCAGCCGACGGACGGACGCATCGTCCTCGTGCAGCAGGCGCTGCGCGCGGGCCTCAGCGTCGAGGAGGTGCACGAGGCGACGAAGATCGACCCGTGGTTCCTCGACCAGATGCAGCTCATCAACGACGTCGCGTCCGAGATCGCGGCGGCGCCCCAGCTGACGCCCGACCTGCTGCGCCTGGCGAAGAAGCACGGTTTCTCCGACGCCCAGATCGCGCAGCTGACGGGCATGAAGCAGGACGTCGTGCGCGGCGTGCGTCATGCCCTCGGCGTGCGCCCGGTCTACAAGACGGTCGACACGTGCGCCGCCGAGTTCGCCGCCCAGACGCCGTACTACTACTCCTCCTACGACGAGGAGAGCGAGGTGCTGTCGCGCGAGAAGCCGGCCGTCATCATCCTCGGATCGGGCCCGAACCGCATCGGTCAGGGCATCGAGTTCGACTACTCGTGCGTGCACGCCTCGTTCGCGCTGCGTGACGCCGGGTACGACACGATCATGGTCAACTGCAACCCCGAGACCGTCTCGACGGACTACGACACGAGCTCGCGCCTGTACTTCGAGCCGCTGACGCTCGAGGACGTGCTCGAGGTCGTCCACGCCGAGAGCGAGGCCGGCCCGATCGCGGGCGTCATCGTCCAGCTGGGCGGTCAGACGCCGCTCGGGCTCGCGAAGGCGCTCAAGGACGAGGGGGTGCCGATCGTCGGCACCTCGCCGGAGGCCATCGACCTGGCGGAGGACCGCGGCGCGTTCGGGCGCGTGCTCGCCGAGGCGAAGCTGCCCGCGCCGCGTCACGGCATCGCCTTCTCGGCCGAGGAGGCCATCGAGGTCGCCCGCGAGATCGGCTACCCCGTGCTCGTGCGCCCGAGCTACGTGCTCGGCGGGCGCGGCATGGAGATCGTCTACGACGACGAGACGCTGCGCGGCTACGTCACGCGCGCGACGACGGCGTCGCCGGAGCACCCCGTGCTCGTGGACCGCTTCCTCGACGAGGCGATCGAGATCGACGTCGACGCGCTCTTCGACGGCGAGGACATGTACCTCGGCGGCATCATGGAGCACGTCGAGGAGGCCGGCATCCACTCCGGTGACTCCGCGTGCGTCCTGCCGCCCGCGACCCTCGGCACCGAAGAGCTCGAGCGCGTGCGCGCCTCGACGCTGGCGCTCGCGCAGGGCATCGGCGTGCGCGGCCTGATGAACGTGCAGTTCGCGCTCGCGCAAGACGTGCTCTACGTCCTCGAGGCCAACCCGCGCGCCTCGCGCACCGTCCCGTTCGTCGCGAAGGCGACGTCCGTGCCGCTCGCGAAGGCCGCGGCGCGCGTCATGCTCGGCGCCTCGATCGCCGACCTGCGCACCGAAGGGCTGCTACCGCCGAGCGGCGACGGCGCCAAGCTGCCGATGGACGCGCCCGTCGCGGTCAAGGAGGCCGTGCTGCCCTTCCAGCGCTTCCGCACCGCCGAGGGGCAGGTCGTCGACTCGCTGCTCGGGCCGGAGATGCGCTCCACGGGTGAGGTCATGGGCATCGACGCCGACTTCGCCACGTCGTTCGCCAAGGCGCAGCTCGGCGCAGGGCAGGGGCTGCCGACGTCAGGCACCGTGTTCGTCTCGTGCGCGAACCGCGACAAGCGCGCGATGCTGTTCCCGATCAAGCGTCTCGTCGACCTCGGCTTCGAGATCCTCGCGACGCCCGGGACGTCGGATGTGCTGCGCCGCAACGGAATCGCCTCGACCGTGGTGCGCAAGCACTCCGAAGGCCCCGGGCCGGACGGGGAGAAGACGATCGTGTCGCAGATCCTCGACGGCGAGGTCGCGATGATCGTCAACACGCCGTCCGGGTCGGATGCACGCGCTGACGGCTACGCGATCCGCGCGGCAGGGACGTCGATGAACGCGCCGATCCTCACGACGGTGCAGGAGCTCGCGGCCGCCGTGCAGGCCATCGAGGCCAGCATGCACGGCTCGTACGCGGTGAAGTCGCTGCAGGAGCACGCACGCGACCTCGACATGTACGGCACGCGCTGAGGCAGGTCGACATCGCCGGATCGACGCCGGTGACGGCTGCGACGACCTCGGGTGACGAGGGTGCCGTGAGTGGCTCCCGAGAGCCCAAGGACGTCGTCGCCGTCACCGGTGAACTCATCTCGACGCGACGTGTCGGCGCGTTCGTCGCGCACACGTTCGTCGCGGCGGGCATCGCCGAACTCGCGCGACCGGGGCAGCTCGTCTCGCTCGCCGTCGGGGATGACGCCTCCGCCATCGTGACGCGCCGTGCCCTGCCGCTTCGCTCGGTGACGCCGAGCGGCACGTACGGCGGCACCGTCGAGGTCGTCGTCGACCCCGATGCGGACGCCGGTTCGGCGTGGCTGGCTGCGCGGCGCCTGCACGACGAGGTGAGCATCCTCGGCCCGCTCGGACGCGGTTTCCCGATTCCGACGAACCCGGTGCCCGTCGTCGTCGCAGCGGTCGGGGCGGGCGCCGCGTCGACGGGGTGGCTCGTCGAGACGCTGCGCCGCGCGGGCTGCCAGGTACCGCGCGTCGTCATCGGCGGTGAGGACGAGCGTCGGCTCCTCGGCGTCATCGAGGCGCGACGGCTCGTCGGCAGCGTCACGACGGTGGTGCCCGACGCGGGCGCGGGGGAGGACCTCGCGTACCGCATGCAGGTGGCGCTGGATGCGACGCTGCGTCAGCACGAGACGGCCCTCGTGTATGCGAGTGGCGACGTGACGTCCTTGGCCGCGATCACCGCTGCGGCGCAACGGCATTCGGTTCCCGTGCAGGCCGCGTTCGGCGTGCCGATGCCCTGTGGAACCGGGTTGTGCAGGGCGTGCGCGCTGCCCGTCGCGAACGCGGCCGGGGAGGTGACGCCCGTGCGTTGCTGCACCGAAGGGCCCGTCCTGCCCGCCGATCGGATGGCGTGGGCGCAGTTGCTCGAGGTCTCGGCATGAGCGGGGCACTCGCGACGACGCTGGGGTTGAACAAGCTCGACTCACCCTTCATCGCGGCTTCTGGGTGTGCGGGGTACGGGCACGAACTCGTGCGCTGGGGTGGGCTCGGCGCGTTCGGTGCGCTCGTCACGCCGTCGCTGACGGTGGAGGCGCAGGACGCGTCGCGCGAACGCGTCATCGTCGAATCGCCGTCAGGGATCGTGCACCCGCACGACACGCCCAACGTCGGCGCGAACTCGCTCAGCGCGACGCGTCTGCCGTGGGAGGTGACGGCGCCGACACCCGTCATCGTCTCCATCGCGGGTGCGACGAGCGGCGACTTCGCCGACGCGGCCGCGGCCGTACGGCGACGGACGGCGCTGCGTGGGGTGCTCGGCGTCGAGGTCAATCTCTCGGTCGCCAACGAGGCGAACAACGGGCGAGCGTTCGCCGGCGACGAGTACGCAGTGACGAAGGTGATCGCGCGCGTGCGGGAGCACCTGCCGCGCAACGTCATGCTCGCGGCGAAGCTGACGCTCGGTACCGACCTCGTCGAGTTGTCGCGCGCCTGCCTCAAGTCGGGTGCTGACGCACTCGTGCTCGGGCACGCTCCGGTCGCCTCCAGCATCGACGTGACGACGCTGCGCCCGCGCGCGGGCACCCGTGCTGCGATGGCCGGGCCGGCGTTGCTGCCGCTGACGGTCGGTGGCGTGTTCGAGGTGAAGGCCGCCATGGTGGCCGGTCGGTTGCCGACGGCACCCATCATCGCCGGGGGAGGTATCGCGAGCGTCGACGCCGTCGTGCAGGCGCTCGCCGCGGGAGCTTCGGCCGTCCAGGTGGGTTCGGCGCTCTTCCGCGATCCACGCGCCGGGGTGACGCTGCGGGACGGGCTTGCCGGTTTCCTCGCCGAGCGCGATCTCACCGTCGCCGGGCTCGTCGGGGCGGCGCATGCGTGACGTGACGCGCCGTGTGGTCGTGGACGAGGGCGACCGCCACCCCATGGAAGCGCGCGCATACCGCGTGTGCGATCGACGGCGGTTCGGCTCGTGCGTGACGCCGGCAACCATGTCATCCAGGCGCGCTGGGCCTCATCCTCGAACGGCCCACGGCGGCCGGGCTCGTGCGCGAGGCAGCCAGGGCCGAAGTCCTTTCCTGTTCATGTTTCATCTTCACGGAGGTTCCCATGACCACATCTGCTGAACCCGCTGCACTTGACGGTGCCGGTTTCGGCGCTCGGCTCGCGGCGGCGCAGGCGCGCTTCGGGCCGGCGTGCGTCGGCATCGACCCGCACCGCTCGCTCGTCGAGTCGTGGGGGCTCGATTACTCCTACTCCGGTGTCGAGCGGTTCGCGCTGACGTGCGTCGAGGCGTTCGGTGGGCGGGTCGCATCGGTGAAACCGCAGTCCGCGTTCTTCGAGGTGTTCGGCGCGCGGGGGGTGGCGCTGCTGGAGCGTGTGACCGCTGAGCTGCGCGCGGCGGGAACGCTCGTCATCCTCGACGTGAAGCGCGGCGACATCGGCACGACGATGACGGCGTACGGCGAGGCGTTCCTCGGCAAGGATGCGCCGGAACCCGCGGATGCCATCACCGTGAGCCCGTACCTCGGATACGAGTCGCTGCGGCCGGCGCTCGATCTCGCGCGTGACACCGGGCGCGGCGTGTTCGTGCTCGCGCTGACGTCGAACCCGGAGGGTGCGGGCGTGCAGCACGCCGTCACGCCGGGCGGCACCGTGGCGGGCGACATCGTCGCCGCCGCGACGCGCGACAACGCCGACGCGGCAGCGCGAGGGGAGTGGGGCCACATCGGGTTCGTCATGGGCGCGACGATCGGTTCGGCCCTCGACGACCTCGGTCTGGGTGGCGCTCTCGCTGCCTCGAACGCGCCGATCCTCGCGCCCGGTTTCGGCGCACAGGGCGGCACCGTCGAGTCGCTGCGATCGGTGTTCGGCGAGTCCATCTCACGCGTCATCCCGACGACGTCACGCGACGTCCTCAAGGCTGGCCCCTCCGTCGACGGGCTCGTCGCCGCCGTCGAGCGCACGCGTGAGTCGGTGGCCGGCCTCCGCTGAGCGGAGACAGGCATCGCGAGGCGCCCGGGCCGACTTGTGCCGGCGCTCCCCAGACGGTGCAGAACCGCACCGATCGGCAGATCGGCGGCGTCGGTGCGACCTGAGATGACGCTCGTGTGGTGCGCGCACCCATGTGAAAGGATGAGCGAACCGCTGATCGGGGCGGGCGTTGACGAAAGGGCATGGCGGTGAGTGCACGACTGGTCGTTCTGGCCGGGCCGACGGCTGTCGGCAAGGGGACGGTGGCCGCGTACATCCGTGAGCACTATCCCGAGGTGTGGCTGTCGGTGTCAGCGACGACGCGCCCGCCACGTCCGGGTGAGGTGGACGGTGTCCACTACTACTTCATGACGGACGACGAGTTCGCCGAGATGGCCGCGAACGGTGGTTTCCTCGAGCACGCCATCGTCCACGGTCGGGCGTCGTACGGCACGCCGAAGGCGCCCGTGGAGCAGGCCATCGCCGACGGCCGCCTCCCGCTGCTCGAGATCGACCTGCAGGGCGCGCGTCAGGTCAAGCAGAACGCCCCCGATGCGTTCTTCGTCTTCCTCGCGCCGCCGAGCTGGGACGAACTCGTTCGCCGACTCGTCGGCCGCGGCACCGAAACCCCCGAAGAGCGTGAGCGCCGCCTCGAGACCGCGAAGGTCGAACTTGCGGCGCAGAGCGAGTTCGACCACGTCATCGTCAACGACGATGTTCGGCGTGCCTCCGAAGAACTCGTATCATTGATGAGAACACCTGAACACTGAGGCACGTTCGCCTGCCCGCGCGCCGCGCATCACGCGCAGCGACGGCGGCCACGCGCCCCGAGGAGAAGAGGGACACATGTCCGGCACGAAGGCCGAGCCCATCGGCATCACCAACCCGCCCATCGACGACCTGCTCGAGATCGCGGACAGCAAGTACGCCCTCGTCACGTACGCGAGCAAGCGCGCCCGTCAGATCAACGGCTACTACAGCCAGCTCGCCGACGGCCTGCTCGACAACGTCGGCCCGCTCGTCGACGCCCAGCCGCAGGACAAGCCGCTCTCCATCGCGCTGCGCGAGATGAACGAGGGCCTGCTCTCCATCGAGAAGCTCGAAGCCTGAGTCGATCTCGCACATGCGCATCGTTCTCGGTGTGACAGGGGGCATCGCTGCCTACAAGGCGGCGTTGCTCCTTCGTCTTTTCACAGAAGCCGGCCACGACGTGACGGTCGTGCCCACCGCGTCAGCGCTCGAGTTCGTCGGCGCCCCGACGTGGGAGGCACTCTCCGGCAAGCCCGTGCAGACAGGCGTGTTCGAGAACGTCGCGCAGGTTCCGCACGTCCGGCTCGGGCAGAACGCCGACCTCGTCGTCGTCGCCCCCGCGACGGCCGACGTCCTCGCCAAGGCCGCGGCCGGCATGGCGAACGACCTGCTCACCAACACCCTGCTGACGGCGCGCTGCCCCGTCGTCATGGCCCCGGCGATGCACACCGAGATGTGGCTGCACCCCGCGACGCAGGCGAACGTCGCGACGCTGCGCTCGCGTGGCGCGACGATCGTCGAGCCCGCGTCCGGGCGGCTGACGGGCGCCGACACCGGCGCCGGGCGCCTGCCCGACCCCGACGTCATCCGTGACGCGGCCCTCGCGGCCGCGGCGCGCGGAGAGCGACGTGGCGGCGCCACCGCGGGTGGCTTGGCCGAGACCACCGGGCGCGATGACGACGCCGTCACCCCGTCAAGCGCGCTGGCCGGCCGGACCGTGCTCGTCACCGCCGGCGGCACGCGCGAGGCCATCGACCCGGTGCGTTACCTCGGCAACCGCAGCAGCGGCAAGATGGGTTTCGCCATCGCGGCGGCGGCCGCCGATCGCGGCGCCGACGTCACGTTCGTCACGACGATGCAGCCCCCGGCCGACCTCGCGCAGCGCGTCCGCGTCGTCAGCGTCGAGAGCGCCCTTCAGATGCGTGACGCGGTGCTCGCCGCGACGCCCGACGTCCTCGTCATGGCGGCCGCGGTCGCCGACTTCCGTCCCGACCACGTCGCGGACGCCAAGATCAAGAAGACCCACGGCGACGACTCGGCGCCCGTCATCACCCTCGTACGCAACCCGGACATCCTCGCCGAGGCGGTGCGTCAGCGTGATGCAGAGCTCCAGCCGACAGCCCCGTCGACGAACGTGTCGAGCCGTGTCATCGTCGGCTTCGCAGCCGAGACGGGTGACGCTGACGGCGATGTTCTCCACCACGCCCGCGCGAAACTGGCCCGCAAGGGCTGCGACGTCCTCGTCGCGAACGAGGTGGGTGACGGCGTGACGTTCGGTCAGGATTCGTCGACGGCTCACCTACTGCGCCGCGGCAGTGATGACGTCGTCACGGTCGGCCCGGCGCCCAAGTCTCACATCGCGGCGGCGCTGCTCGATCTCGTCGCCGACCTCGTCCCCTCTCAGTAACATCAACGATGGGTGCGTCGCACCCAGCCAGCAGCCGCTGCCCTAAGGAGTCATTCCGTTGTCTCGTCTCTTCACGTCCGAATCCGTCACCGAGGGCCACCCCGACAAGATCTGCGACCAGATCAGTGACGCGATTCTCGACGACATGCTGCGTCAGGACCCGCAGGCCCGCGTGGCCGTCGAGACGATGGTGACGACGGGTCTCGTCCACGTCGCCGGCGAGGTGCGCACCGAGGGGTACACGGACGTCGCGAAGCTCGTGCGCAAGGTGATCACGAACGTCGGCTACGACTCGTCCGAAAAGGGTTTCGACGGCCACAGCTGCGGCATCTCCGTCTCGATCGGCGCTCAGTCCGAGGACATCGCGCAGGGCGTGGACAGCGCTCACGAGCACCGCGTCGGCGGCGGCGAGGACCCCCTCGACAGCCAGGGCGCGGGCGACCAGGGCCTCATGTTCGGCTACGCGTGCGACGACACGCCCGAGTTCATGCCGCTGCCGATCCACCTCGCGCACCGCCTCTCCGAGCGCCTGACGAGCGTCCGCAAGAACGGCGACCTCGACTACCTGCGCCCCGACGGCAAGACGCAGGTGACGATCTCCTACGACGGTGACAAGGCCGTCGCGCTCGACACGCTCGTGCTGTCGACGCAGCACGACGCCGGCATCGACCTGGACGGCCAGCTCGCGCCCGACATCACGCGTCACGTCATCGAGCCCATCATCGCGGAGCTCGCGGCGAGCGGCGTCACACTCGACACGAACGAGATGCGTCAGCTCATCAACCCGACCGGCAAGTTCGTCATCGGTGGCCCGATGGGCGACGCGGGCCTCACCGGCCGCAAGATCATCGTCGACACCTACGGCGGCATGGCCCGCCATGGCGGCGGCGCCTTCTCCGGGAAGGACCCGTCGAAGGTCGACCGTTCGGCTGCGTACGCGATGCGCTGGGTGGCGAAGAACGTCGTCGCTGCGGGCCTCGCGAAGCGCTGCGAGGTGCAGGTCGCGTACGCCATCGGCAAGGCGCAGCCCGTCGGCCTCTACGTCGAGTGCTTCGGCACGGAGACGAAGCCGCTCGACGTCATCCAGAAGGCCATCGCGGACACGTTCGACCTGCGTCCGGCCGCGATCGTCGACGCGCTCGACCTGCTGCGCCCCATCTATCAGCCGACGGCCGCGTACGGCCACTTCGGTCGCACGAGCGCCGACGGCGTCGAGAACCCCTTCACGTGGGAGCAGACGAACCGCATCGAAGAGCTGCAGCGCGCGGCCGGCTGAGAGGCGTGATCCGTGCCGCGACCCGCTCGATCGGGCCGCGGCACGGTTGCGTCCAGGCCCCGAAACTCCCGGGATGCCGGGGTTGTCGGAGCACTCGTGTAGAGATGAGGTCATGACGAGCGACGACGTGCACGCCGCGAGCAGCGAACAACTCGCGCTGCTGCGCGACGCCGCGCGCGCCAAGGCACGCGGGGACGATGCCGGCAGCGCGAAGGCTGCTACGGGCGACGGCGGGAGCGAACGGGTCGCCGTGGTCTGGCCGATGCTCGAGGTGCCGCACCTCGACCGCGAGTTCGAGTACCGCATCCCCGCCGAACTGGCCGATGACGTGCGCTTCGGCGTCGCCGTCAAGGTGCGTTTCCACGGCAAGCGCATCACCGGGTACGTCGTCGGCGTGCGCGAGACCCCCGAGTTCACCGGCACGCTGAGCCCGCTGCTCGCCGTCGTGTCGCCCGAGGCCGTGCTCACCGAGCACATCTGGCAGGTGGCGCACGCCGTCGCCGCTCGCATGGGCGGCACCGTCTCCGACGTCCTGCGCCTCGCGATCCCACCGCGGCACGCACGCGCCGAGAAGGCACTCGACGAGCGGATGGCGAATGCGTCGGCGGCGGGTCGATCGATGCCCGAGGTGGCTGAGGCCGGGAACGCTGGTCCTGACGCCGCTTCGGCTGTGCCGGCTGAGCGTGACGACGAGGCTTCGGCTGTCACGGGCGGCGCTGCTGCCCATGATGGTGCGGCTGTCGCTGATAACGAGGCTGCTCCTGGCGAGGCGCTCGCGTCGTGCGGCGGGCATGCCTCGACGAGCGCGACGTCCAGCGGCGCGGTTGCGGCCGACGGGCCTGCACCGGGCGATGATATGGCCTCGACGAGTCATGCGACGAGCGGCGCGGTGGCGGCCAGTGCGCCGGCGCCGCTCAGCGCGTGGCGTCACTACGCCGGGGGATTGAGCCTGCTCACGCATCTTGCCGCGGGGGAGAACCCGCGTGGTTCCTGGGATGTCGCGCCCGGGCTGTTCGGCCCGGATGCCTGGCCTGCCGCCGTCGCGGACGCCGCGGCAGCGGTGCGCGATTCTGGGCGTTGCACCGTCGTCGTCGTGCCCGACGGGCGGGATGTCGATCGCGTCGCCGCGGCGTGTTCGGCCCGGTTGGGCGACGATCAGGTCGTCACCCTCACGGCGGACATGGGTCCGCAGGCCCGCTACACCGCGTTTCTCAAGGCGCTGCGCGGCCTCGCCGATGTCGTCGTCGGAACGCGCGCGGCGATGTTCGCTCCGGTGCCCGACCTCGGCCTCGTCGTGTGGTGGGACGACGCCGACACCCTCCACGTCGACCCGCACGCGCCGTATCCGCACGTCGGAGCCGTGCTCGAGACTCGCGCCGACCTCGCCCCGGCCGCCCTGTTGAGCGCGGGCGCCGTGCCGTCGGTGCGGGTGCAGGCCCAGGTCGAGGCCGGCGTCAGTGTCCCCGTCGACCCCGTCGAACGCACGAGCGCGCGCGTCGTCGTCACGGGCGACGACCGCAGCGTCGAGCGTCACGGCGCCGCAGCCCGCGCGCGCATCCCCGCCGAGGCATGGCAGGGCGCGACCCGCGCGTTGCAGGACGGGCCGGTGCTCGTCCAGGTGCCGCGCCGCGGGTACATCCCGACGATCGCGTGCGCCCGGTGCCGCACGAAGTCGACCTGCGACGTGTGCCACGGGCCGCTCGGGCTCGACGGCGAGCACAGCGCCCCGACCTGCCGGTGGTGCGGCCACGTCGCGCACGTGCTGACCTGCCCCGAGTGCGGCAGCCACGAGATCCGGTCGCTGACGATCGGGGCCGGACGCACCGCCGAAGAACTGGGCCGTGCGTTTCCCGGGGTGCCGGTGCGGCGCTCCGGGGCGCCGGACGTGCTCGCGAGCGTGCCCGACGAGCCCGCGCTCGTCATCTGCACCCCCGGTGCTGAACCCGTCGCCGAGAACGGGTACAGCGCCGCGATCCTGCTCGACGCATGGGCCCTGCTCGACCGGGGCGGGCTCGACGCCGGTCAGCGTGCCCTCACGCACTGGTGCGCCGCGGCGGGCCTCGTGCGCCCGGCGTCGACGGGCGGCGTCGTCTACCTTGCGGGCGTGCCCCGGCACGTGCCGTTTCCCGCCGTCGAGGCGCTCGTGCGTTGGGCGCCGCGGTGGTTCGCGGCGCGTGAACTCGCCGAGCGCGCCGAGGTGATGCTGCCACCCGCCACGCGGATGGCAGCGCTCGAGGGCCCGCGACGCGCGGCCGCTCGGTACGCCGAAGCGCTCGAGAAGGCGGCGCGCGAGCACGACGTCAGCGTCGACGTACTCGGCCCGCTGCCGCTGCGGCGCCGGCACGTGTTCGACCGGGCGACGCCCCAGCGTCAGGCCACGTCGTCGGACGACGACGAGTCGCTCGTGCGCTTCCTCGCGCGGTGGAACGACCCGACCGATGCAGACGTCCCGGCGCTGCTGCGCGCCCTCACCGCGTCACGCTCAGCCGCGCGCGAACCCGTCGTCACGGTGCGCCTCGACCCGCTCCTGGACGGCCTGGCATGACGAGCCCGAGCCGCTCCGCCCGCTACGGTGGCGCCATGATGTCTGGACCTAACCTCACGAGCGGCCTCACCTCGAGTGCCGGCCGCCGCGCCCGGGCGATCGACCTCGACGACCTCGACGGCCCCGACGCCGGCGACCTCGCGAGCCTCGCCGACCTGGGTGACGCGCCGCAGCCGAGCCCGGTCGACATGGTCGTGTTCGACATCGGCAACGTGCTCGTGCGCTGGGAGCCGCGCGCGGCACTGCTCGACGCCGTCGGCGAGGACGCGGCGACAGCGCTGCTCACCGACCCCGAACTCGACTTCTTCGCACACAACCTCGCCGCTGACGGCGGGCGCGCGTGGCGCGAGATCGTCGCCGAGATCGACGAGCGACACCCGCACCACACGGCCGCGGCGCAGGCCTACATCGACAACTTCCACCTCGCCATCGCCGAGCCGATCGCGGGCAGCGTCGCCATCGTGCGCGAACTCGCTGAGGCGGGTGTGCCACTGTTCGCGCTGACCAACTTCAGCGCCGAGCTGTTCGAGGTCGCCCGTTCGCTGCACGGCGACGTGCTCGACCTGTTCGAGGAGATCATCGTCTCCGGCGAGGAGGGCGTGACGAAGCCCGACCCGGAGATCTGGGAGATCCTCGAAGAGGTGACGCGCCACCGCGGCGGGTTGAGCGACGCCGTCTTCATCGACGACTCAGCCGCCAACGTCATGGGGGCCGAGCAAGCCGGCCTCGACGCGATCCTGTTCACCGACCCCGACACCCTGCGCGACGATCTGCGCCTGCGCGGGCTGCCGTTGGAGCCGTCAGCCGGCCCGCGCCAGACGAGTGCCGGCGTGTCCGAGACGCCCGACGGCACCGCCGGGGCCGGCGCGGCTCAGCACTAGACTGATTCCTCACGACTCACCCCCTGCGGAGCTGCGCGAGCCGCCCGCTCGAACCGACGAAGGGCCCACCAGCCGATGCGCGTAGTTTTCGCCGGAACCCCGGAGGCGGCTCTGCCGTCGTTGCGGGCCCTGCTCGATTCGGCCCACGAGGTCGTCGCCGTCGTGACGCGCCCCGAGGCGCGTCAGGGGCGCGGGCGCAAGACGTCGCCGTCGCCGGTGCACGAGCTCGCGCTCGAGGCAGGCCTCGAGGTGCTGACGCCGACGAAACCGTCCGACGACGACTTCGTCGCGCGGCTGCGCGAACTCGAGCCCGACGCCGCGCCGATCGTCGCGTACGGCGGGCTCATCCCGCCGTCGGTGCTCGCGATTCCGCGGCACGGCTGGATCAACCTGCACTTCTCGCTGCTGCCCGCCTGGCGTGGCGCCGCACCCGTGCAGCACGCCCTCATGGCCGGTGACGACGTGACGGGCGCCTCGACGTTCCTGCTCGAGGAGGGGCTTGACACCGGGCCCGTCTTCGGCACGATGACGGAGGCGATCGGCCCCACCGACACCTCCGGCGACCTGCTGACACGCCTCGCCGAAGGTGGTGCGTCCCTGCTCGTGTCGACGCTCGACGCCCTCGCGAACGGTGACGTGACGCCGATTCCGCAACCTCGCGACGGTGTCTCGCTCGCGCCCAAGATCCAGGTCGACGACGTGCGTCTCGACTTCTCGGTGCCCGCGTTCGCCGTCGACCGCCGTATCCGCGGCGCGTCTCCGGCGCCCGGGGGGTGGGCGATGCTGCGTGGTGAGCGCGTCAAGCTGCTGCGCAGCCGCCTCGCCGACGCCGACGGGTGCCCGCCGCTGACACCCGGCGAGCTGCACGCCACGAAGACGCAGGTGTTCGCCGGCGCACTCGGCGGCGTCGTCGAACTGCTCGAGGTGCAGCCGCACGGCAAGAAGGTCATGCGTGCCGCCGACTGGGCCCGCGGGCTGCGTTTGAACGAAGGGGAGAGCTTCGGTGAGTGACGAACGACGCGGCGGCAGCGGCTCCAGCCGCCAGAGTGGCGGACAGGGCGGCCGTGACGAACGACGTACGGGCGGCCCCGGGCGCGACGGCCGAGGCGCGCAGCGGAGCGCCGGTCGTGGAGAACAACCTCCACGCGACGATCGCCGTGACGCGCGGGGCCGTCAGCGTTCGGATGCGCGCTTGCGCGGCGCGGGCCACCGCAGTGAGCAGGCGCCGTCAGCGCGCCGGCGCACGGGTGATCCCGCCCGCAGTGCGGCGCTCGCCGTCCTGCGCGCCGTCGACGACGGTGCCTACGCCAACCTCGAGATGCCGAAGGTCCTCACGCGCCATGATCTGAGTGGCCGCGACGCGGCGTTCGCCACGGAGCTGGCCCTCGGCACCATCCGTCGACAGGGGTTCTACGACCGCGTCATCGAGACGGGCTCGGGTCGCGCGCCGTCGCAGATCGACCCGGTCGTGCTCGCCGTGCTGCGCCTCGGCGTGCACCAGATCCTGTCGATGCGTGTGCCCGTCCACGCCGCCACGTCGGAGACCGTCGCCCTCGCCCGCGAGCACGCCGGCTCGGGTGCGGCGGGTTTCGTCAACGCCGTCCTGCGACGCGCGGGGGAGCGCGACCGTGAGACGTGGATCGCCGACCTCACGCGCGGTGTCGATGACGCCGACGAGGTGCGCACCGTCGCGACTTCCCACCCGCGCTGGGTCGTCTCGGCGCTGCGCCAGTCGCTGCGCGGCCACAGAGCCGCGGGCGGGGACGGTCAAGCGAGCCTCGACGACGCACTCGACGCGCTGCTCGAGGCCGACAACACGCCTCCGCGCGTCAGCCTCGTCGCCCGCCCGGGCCTTGCCACCGTCGACGAGCTCGTCGCATCCGGAGCCGAGGCGAGCGACCTGTCGCCGGTCGGCGCGGTGCTGCCGTTCGGCGATCCCGCGAACATTCCCGCGATCCGGCAGACGAGGGCTGCGGTGCAGGACGAAGGTTCGCAGCTGCTCGCCCTCGCACTCGCCGACGCTGACGTGCCGCCGCGCACGGCATCGGGCGATGACGCACGCGAGGATTGGCTCGACCTGTGCGCCGGCCCCGGCGGCAAGGCCGCGCTGCTCGGCGCGGTCGCGCACCTGCGCGGCGACGTCCTCTACTGCAACGAGGCGAGCGAGCACCGCACGGACCTCGTGCGGCGCACCCTGCGCGCGCTGCTCGACGACGGCGCGGAGATCTACATCGGCACCGGCGACGGGCGCGACCTCGGTCGTGAGGAGCCCGGCACCTACGACCGCGTGCTGCTCGACGCGCCCTGCACCGGCCTCGGCGCGCTGCGCCGTCGCCCCGAGTCGCGCTGGCGCCGTCAACCATCGGACGTCGCGGAGCTTTCCGCTCTGCAGGTCGAACTGCTCGACTCCGCGATCGACGCGACGCGTGCGGGCGGCGTCATCGGATACGCGACGTGCTCGCCGCACCCCGCAGAGACCCTCGCCGTCGTCGCGGAGGTGCTCGGACGGCGCGACGACGTCGTCCAGGAGGACGCCTGGCCGCTGTTCCGCGACGCGTTCGACGAGCCCATCGAGCGCGTCGGCGACCTGCCGTCCGTCCAGTTGTGGCCGCATCTGCACGGCACCGACGCCATGTTCTTCGCCCTCCTGAGAAAGAAGTGACCCGCATGACCGACGCCCGTGACGTCCGCATCTCGCCGAGCATCCTCTCCGCCGATTTCGCCAACCTCGAACGCGAGCTCGACGCCATCAACAACGCCGACTGGGCGCACGTGGACGTCATGGACAACCACTTCGTGCCCAACCTGACGCTCGGGCTGCCGGTCGTCGAGTCGCTGCTGAAGGTGAGCCCGATCCCGCTCGATGCGCACCTCATGATCGACGACCCCGACCGCTGGGCGCCCGCCTACGCCGAGGCCGGGTGCAAGAGCGTGACGTTCCACGTCGAGGCCGCGGCCGACCCGAAAAAGCTCGCACGCGACATCCGCGCGGCCGGAGCTCGCGCGTCGATGGCGATCAAGCCGAACACGCCGTGGGAGCCGTACGCAGATCTGCTGCCCGAGCTCGACATGGTGCTCGTCATGACGGTCGAGCCCGGCTTCGGTGGCCAGTCGTTCATGGCGGAGCAGATGCCGAAGGTGCGCGCGGTGCGCGAGAGCATCCGCACGCACGGCGGTGACGTGTGGGTGCAGGTCGACGGCGGCGTCTCGGCCAAGACGATCGAGCAGTGCGCCGAAGCCGGTGCCGACACCTTCGTCGCGGGATCGGCCGTCTACGGTGCCGAGTCCGCTGCCGCCGCGATCGACGAGCTGCGTGCCCTGGCTGCGGGGCACGCGCACTGAACTGACGTGTGTCGCACCGAGCGGGGTGGGCGAGCTTGCGAGGGAAGACGCGCAGAAGAGCGCGAAGGAGTAACATGTTGGGCGTGTACCCGGGGTAGGTGAAATTCCTAGCCGGCGGTGAAAGTCCGCGACCCGGCCCGCTTCGACAGGGGTCGGTTGACTCGGTGAGATTCCGAGACCGACGGTTAAAGTCCGGATGGGAGGTTGCACGCGGTTGTTCGCGCTCTGCGCGGGCGGCCGACGAGCCGTTGCGGCGTGCCTGAGGGCATCGCGCGTGGCGTCTCGGCCGATGTCGTCGGCGCCTTCGTGGCGTGCGGCGGGCGTCAGCTTTCTCGTGCCCCGGTGATCGGTTGTTCGATCGGACCGGAAGGCATCTCGTGAGACTCGAGCGTCACAGCGCCATGGAGCGCGCCGCGCAGCTGGCTGCGCTGTCGCCGCGTGTCGACCCCAATCCTCGTGTCGGGTGCGTCGTCGTCGACGCTGACGGCGTCATCCTCGCAGAGGGCTACCACCGCGGCGCGGGCACGTGGCACGCCGAGGCCGCGGCCATCAACGAAGCGATCGCGACGGGCGTCGACCTGCGTGGCGCGACGGCGTACGTCACCCTCGAACCCTGCTCGCACACCGGGCGCACCCCGTCGTGCGCGCGCGCTCTGATCCGCGCCGGCGTCGCCCGTGTTGTCTTCGGCCAACCCGACCCGAACGGCGCGGCCGCCGGGGGAGCGCAGATCCTGCGCGAGGCAGGCGTCGCCGTCGAACAAGACGACACCCTCGCGGCTGCGAGCCGAGACCTCAACGCGGACTGGACGTTCTCCGTCACCCACGCGCGCCCGTTCGTGCGCTGGAAGTACGCCTCGACCCTCGATGGATTCAGCGCGGCGTCGGATGGCACGTCGCAGTGGATCACCGGCCCGGCCGCGCGCGTCGACGTCCACGCGCAGCGTGCCGAGCACGGCGCGATCGTCGTCGGCACCGGCACCGTTCTCGCCGACGACCCGCAGCTCACAGTCCGCGACGCCCAGGGACGCGCGGGGGTGCAGCAACCGTTGCGCGTCGTCGTCGGCGACACCCCGATCCCCGACACTGCCCGCGTGCTCGACGACGCCGCTTCCACCCTCGTGCTGCCCCGGCAGAGCCCGACCGACGTCCTCGCCGCGCTGCACGCGCGCGGCATTCACGCCGTCTGGCTCGAAGGTGGACCGACGCTGGCCGCGGTGTTCCTGCGTGCCGGGCTCGTCGACGAGATCGTCGCCTATCTCGCCCCCGCCCTGCTCGGCGCGGGCCGCCCCGCGGCCGCCGACCTCGACATTACGACGATCGCGGAGGCCCGCCGCTTCGACCTCGTGGACGCCACGACGCTGCCCTCGAACGAACCGCCCACCACCGACCTGCGCCTGCGCCTGCGTCCCACGAAGGAGATCTGATGTTCACCGGAATCATCGAAGCGACCGGCACGCTCGAGCGCATCGAGCACACCGCCGACGCGGCGATCCTCACGATCGCGGGCGCCGCCGTCCTCGACGACGCCCACCACGGCGACAGCATCGCCGTCAACGGCGTGTGCCTGACGGTGACCACGTTCGACGAGCAGCGTTTCAGCGTCGACGTCATGAAGGAGACGCTCGATCGCACGAGCCTGGGCGCGCTCGTGCCGGGCAGCCGGGTCAACCTCGAACGCGCCATGAGCGCGCAGGCACGGTTCGGCGGTCACGTCGTGCAGGGCCACGTGGATGCGACCGTCCGCATCACCGCCATCGAACCGGGGGAGCGCTGGAGCGTCGTGCGTTTCGACCTGCCCGTCGACCTGGCGCCCTACGTCGTGGAGAAGGGTTCGGTGACGCTCGACGGCGTGTCGCTCACGGTCGCCTCGCGCCAGGAGGCGTCGTTCAGCGTCAGCCTCATCCCGACGACGCTCGAGCTGACGACGTTCGGCGCCGCCCGCGTCGGTGATCTCGTCAACGTGGAGGTCGACGTGCTCGCCAAGTACGTCGAGCAGATGCTCGCGCCGCGCCTCGCTGCGCTCGACATCCGTCTCGTGGAACTCGACGCCCGCCTGGCGGCCTCCGAGGGGCGCGCATGAGCATCTGGGAACAGGCCTACTCGGCGCACCTGACGATCGGCGGTGCGCAGATCACGTGGCGCGAGATCATCGGCAACGCGTTCGGGATGGCGTCCGCGATCGGTGGCATGCGCCGCAAGGTGTGGGCGTGGCCGGTCGGCATCATCGGCAACATGCTGCTGTTCACCGTGTTCGCCGGGCTCGTGTTCGGCATGGACGATCGCGCGCCGATGCTCGGTCAGGCCGGGCGGCAGATCTTCTTCATCATCACGAGCCTGTACGGCTGGTGGGTGTGGCGCGCGAGCCGCCGCGACGGCACGAGCGGTGAGGCCGTCACGCCGCACTGGGCGAGCACGAGCCAGCGCATCGGCTACCTGCTCGCCTGGGGCGCGGGCGTCGTCGTCGTGCACTGGATCTTCACGCTGATCGGCGCGGGTTGGCCGGCGCCGTGGTGGTACTTCTGGTGCGACGCCTGGATCTTCGTCGGCTCCCTGCTCGCGACGTTCGCGATGGCGCGCGGCTGGAACGACTTCTGGCTCATGTGGATCGCAGTCGACGCCGTCGGCGTGCCCGAGCTCATCTATTCCAAGTACTACCCGAGCGCCGTGCTGTACGCGCTCTACGCAGCCCTCGTCGTCGTCGGATTCGTGCAGTGGGTGCGCATCTCACGCCCCCACAGCGTCGCCGAACGCGAGATGGAAGCGGCCTGAGCGATGCACAGCCCGTCGAAGCAGACCGAGACGATGAAAACCGAGACGAGAGAGAGCCTGATGAGCGCCGCACCCAGCGCCGCAACGCCCGAGGACACGCCGCTGGCGCTGTCGAGCATCGAGGACGCGCTCGAGCAACTGCGGCTCGGACGGCCGGTGCTCGTCGCCGACGACGAGAACCGCGAGAACGAGGCCGACATCGTCATGTCGGGCGCGACGATGACGCGCGAGTGGATGGCGTGGGCGATCCGGCACAGCTCCGGGGTCATCTGCGCGCCGATGCCGGACGCGATCGCCGACCGCCTCCTGCTGCCCCCGATGGTGTCGCGCAACGAGGATCCGAAGGGCACCGCCTACACGATCTCCGTCGACGCGAAGGACGGCGTGCACACCGGCATCTCCGCAGCCGACCGCGCGCTGACGCTGCGGTTGCTCGCCGACCCGAGCACCGAGCCGAGCGCGCTGACGCGCCCCGGGCACGTCTTCCCGCTGCGCGCCAAGCCGGGCGGCGTCCTCGAGCGCGACGGGCACACCGAGGCCTCCGTCGACCTGTGCCGCCTCGCCGGGCTCGAACCGGTCGCGATGATCGTCGAACTCGTCCACGACGACGGCGCGATGATGCGGCTGCCCGGCGCGATCGAGCTGGCGCAGCGCGAGGGCCTCGCCGTCATCACGATCGAGCAGCTCATCGCGTGGCGGCGCCGCCACGACCGCGTCGAACACGTCGCGAGCGCCGACCTGCCGACGCAGGTCGGAACGTTCCGCGTCGAGGCCTACGCCGATCGGGAGAACGGCGCCGAGCACCTCGCGCTCGTCGCGCCGACCGACGGTGATGACGTGCCGCTCGTGCGCGTCCACTCCGAATGCCTGACGGGCGACGCGCTCGGCTCGCTGCGCTGCGACTGCGGCCCGCAGCTCGCCGAGGCGCAGCGGCTCGTCGCGCGTGAGGGCGGCGTCGTCGTCTACCTGCGCGGGCAGGAGGGCCGCGGCGTCGGCCTGCTCAACAAGATCCGCGCGTACGCCCAGCAGGACGCCGGCGCCGACACCGTCGACGCGCAGACGAACCTGGGGTTGCCGATCGAGGCGCGCGAATACGGCGCTGCCGCAGCGATTCTGCGCGACCTCGGCATCGAACGGGTGCGGCTGCTGACGAACAACCCGGCCAAGGTACGCGAGCTCGTCGAGCACGGGATCGACGTCGTCGAGACGGTGCCGCTCATCGCGGGGCGCACCGTCCAGAACGCCTCCTACCTGCGCACCAAGCGCGAGCGCATGGGGCACACGTTCGACGCGTGAACCGCGCGTCGCATCGGAACCACCTGCCCGGCACACCACCCGCACGCACGAACCACCACTGCAGATCGATCGAAGGAGAACATCATGAGCGGCCACGGAGCCCCCACCCTCAGCACGGACGCGGCGGGCCTGCGCGTCGCCGTCGTCGCGGCGAGCTGGCACGAGCAGGTCATGAACGGCCTCATCGACGGCGCCCGTCGCGGCCTCGCCGACGCCGGCGTGCGTGACGACGACGTGACGCTCGTGCGCGTGCCCGGCACGTTCGAGCTGACGGCGGCCTGCGCGCGCCTCGCGCCGCACTTCGACGTCCTCGTCGCGCTCGGCGTCGTCATTCGCGGTGGCACTCCGCACTTCGACTACGTCTGCAGCGCCGCGACGGACGGGCTGACGCAGATCGGCGTCACGACCGGCAAGGCGATCGGTTTCGGCGTCCTCACGTGCGACACCGACGCCCAGGCGCTCGATCGTGCGGGCCTCGAGGGTTCGAGCGAGGACAAGGGTCACGAGGCGGCGACGGCGGCCGTCGTCACGGAGATGACGTTGCGCTCGCTGCAGCTTCCGGCCGCGACGCTGTGAGCGGCGCGACGCCGGGCGCGGTCGGCCCGGCGCGAACGCAGCCGGTAGCCTTGGGCACCGTGAAGAGCTTTGAGCAACTGTGGGAAGAACTGAGCGAGAAGGCGGCCACGCGCCCCGCGGGGTCGGGCACCGTCGCCGAGCTCGACGCGGGCGTCCACTTCATCGGCAAGAAGATCGTCGAGGAGGCCGCCGAGGTGTGGATGGCCGCCGAGCACGAGGGCAACGCCGCCGCCGCCGAGGAGATCAGCCAGTTGCTGTACCACCTGCAGGTGCTCATGCTCGAGCGCGGCATCACGCTCGACGACGTCTACTCCCACCTGTGATCGAAGGGTCCTCCATGCTGCGCGTTGCCGTGCCCAACAAGGGCGCCCTGTCCGAATCCGCCGCGTCGATGCTCAAGGAAGCGGGCTACCGCGGGCGTCGCGAGTCGAAGGAACTCGTCGTCGTCGACCGCGACAACGACGTCGAGTTCTTCTTCCTGCGCCCCAAGGACATCGCCGTCTACGTCGGTTCGGGCACCCTCGACCTCGGCATCACCGGGCGTGACCTGCTGCTCGATTCCGGCTCGAGCGCCGTCGAACACCTGCAGCTCGGCTTCGGCGGTTCGACGTTCCGCTACGCCGGCCGCCCGGGTGTCGCGACGTCCGTCAGCGAGCTGGTGGGGCGCCGCATCGCGACGTCGTTCGCCGGCCTCGTGCGGGCCGATCTCGCCAAGAACGGCGTCGAGGCCGAGGTCGTACGTCTCGACGGCGCCGTCGAGACGGCCGTGACGCTCGGCGTCGCCGACGTCATCGCCGACGTCGTCGAGACCGGCACGACGCTGCGCAACGCGGGCCTCGAGGTCTTCGGCGAGCCGATCCTCACGAGTGAGGCCGTCCTCATCCGCCCGGACGCGCGCGAAGTCGGTGACGCCGCACTGACGCTCGTGCGTCGCCTCGAAGGTGTCCTCACGGCCCGCAACTTCGTCATGATGGACTATGACATCGAAGCTTCCCTCGTCGAACGCGCCGCGGCGCTGACGCCGGGGCTCGAGTCGCCGACCGTCTCGCCGCTGCACGACCCGAACAAGGTCGCGGTGCGCGCGATGGTCAACCGCAAGGTCATCAACCACGTGATGGACGAGCTGTACGCGCTCGGCGCGCGCGCCATCCTCGTCACCGACATCGCAGCCTGCCGCCTGTAGTCGAGCCCGCGAGGAGCAATCATGAGTGACGTCGACGCCTACCGTCCCTTCGTCCCGCGACGCGGGCGGGCGATGGCGTTCACCGCGGCGGCGCTGTCCGTCGTCGTGTTCGGCATCGTCGCGTTCGTCCTCGTGCCCGGTGGCGGTGCGACGGGGTGGACGACGACGGACAAGTGGTCGCTGTTCTTCCTCGGGTGTGCGATCGGCTGGATGCTGTCGCGCTGGGGGCTGGTCAAGGCCGTGCCGAACGAGCGCGGTCTCAAGGTGCGCAACCTCATCCTCACGCGTGAGATCGAGTGGGCCGAGATCCTCGGCGTCCAGTTCGGCGGCGGGCGGGCCTGGGCGACGCTCGACCTCGCCGACACCGAGCAGCTCGCCGTCATGGCCATCCAGCGTGCTGACGGCCCGTCGGCCGAGGCGGAGGCCTCGCGCCTCGCGGCCCTCGTCGAGGTCGCTCGTCAGCGTGCCGCGGCCGCGGCGGGCGCGCACGACTGACGCTCGTTCAGCCCCGAATGGGGTCGTCCGGCACGGGAACGAGCGCGTCGGGGCGCGGTGGGTGCGCCGCGAACCAGGCGTCCTCCTGCAACTCCCACGCGAGCCAGTAGGGCACGAACGTCTCGCCGTCGCGCTCCAGCGCGCGCCGTCTGCGCGTCTCGCGCTCGGCCTCCAGCCACAGGGCGGCGTGGGCGAGCGACCGTCCGACCCAGGTCGCGCCGACGCCTTCGACGATGAGCGGACGATCGGGTGTGACGGTGACGCGTCCTCGCGCCGCCGTGCCCGGCCAGTGGGTCGGCAGGTAGGTGCTCGCGTTGTGGCGTGACCACTGCTCGGCGATGTGACGGGCCCGCACGAGCCCCGCCGACAGCCCGTCCCAGTCGCGGTACAGATCGTCGAGGTGGACGATCTGGGCGTCCGCGTGACGATCGTGCAGAGCGCCGGCGAGCTGCGTCTTGCCCGAGCCGGAGCGGCCGTCGATCGTGACGAGCCAGCGCGGGCGCGTCATCCGCGCCTCGACGTGCGCGAGGGCGTCGTCGTATTCGACGTGCGGCACGCACGCGAGGGCGGCGGCCTCGGGACGCACGGGGGCCGAGAGCGAGCCGGCGCGAGCGTCATCCACGGATCAAACCTATCGGCGCTGCGTCGCCGTGCCCTCTAATCTGGTGCCATGACTGTTGCCGTGCGTGTCATCCCGTGCCTCGACGTCGACGCCGGCCGCGTCGTCAAGGGCGTCAACTTCGAGAACCTGCGCGACGCGGGCGACCCCGTCGAGCTCGCCGCGAAGTACGGCGCCCAGGGCGCCGACGAGTTGACGTTCCTCGACGTGACGGCGAGCTCCTCGGATCGTTCGACGACGTACGACGTCGTCTCGCGCACCGCGGAGCAGGTCTTCATCCCGCTGACGGTCGGGGGAGGCGTGCGCACGGTCGACGACGTCGACCGGTTGCTGCGCGCCGGCGCCGACAAGGTCGGCATCAACACGGGCGCCATCGCCCGCCCCGAGGTCATCGGGGAGATCGCCGACCGGTTCGGCGCGCAGGTGCTCGTCCTGTCGGCCGACGTGCGCCGCGTCGATGGCCACTACGTCGTGACGACGCACGGTGGGCGTCGCGCGAGCGACCTCGACGCCGTCGAATGGTGTGCTCGCGCGGAGGCGCTGGGCGCGGGGGAGATCCTGCTCAACTCGATGGACGCCGACGGCACGAAGGCCGGTTTCGACCTCGACCTCGTCGACGCGGTGCGCCGCGAGGTCAGCGTCCCGCTCATCGCGAGCGGCGGCGCGGGCGCCGTCGAGCACTTCGAGCCGGCCGTCGCGCACGGCGCTGACGCGGTGCTCGCCGCGTCGGTGTTCCACTACGGCGAGCTGACGATCGGTGACGTCAAGGGTGCCCTTGCGGCGGCGGGGCACCCGGTGCGCTGACGCTCCGTCGTGCGCTGACGCTCAGATGCCGCGCGGTTCGGCGACGAACCGGTTGATGTCGTCGGGCTCGCCCTCGAACTCGACGAAGCTCATCCGCCCGGCCAGGTGCAGCAGCACCTCGCTCGGCTGGCCGGCGACGATGAACTCGCCGATCGGCTCCGACGGCGAGTTGAGCGCCAGCGGCGCGTGCCCCGGGCACAGCGCCGCGACGCGCATCGCCGAGCGGCGCAGCGTCATCCGTGCGGCCGTGGGCAATGCGTCGTAGAGCGCGTTCTGCAGGTCGGCGCCCAGCACGCGGACGCCGTCCTGGTCGGCGGCCGGCAGCTGAGCGCGCAGGATGTCCTCGTGGTGGATGAAGTACTCCTGCAGGTTCGCGTGCGCATCGACGGCGGGGATGCGGAACGGCGAGAACTCGTGCGGACCCTTGCGCACCATGTCGACGAGATCCTCGAACGGGCGCAACGCGTAGCGCTCCCGGGTGCGTTCGGACGCGTCGCGCACCTGGGGCACGAGGATACCGAGGGCCTCCGGGCGGCGCTCACGCATCGCGAGGTGTGCCATGAGATCCCTGACATTCCAGCCGACGCACAGCGTCGGCGCGTCCGGGCCGAGGCGCAGGGCGGTGTCGCACAGGGCATGACGTTCGGCTTGGGCATACTTGCGCATGCCGCAATGTTGTCACCTGCGCGAATGCGCGAGCAAAGGAACCCCACGTGACCTCAGCCGACCTGGCCCCTGACGCCTCACCTGTGCGCGTGGCCGCCGCCGGCGCCCGCGAGCAGTGGCGAGCGTTCGCGCCCGCCGTCATCGGCGCGACGGCATACGGCATCCTCACCGTCCTCACCGCCCGCGTCATCGGCCACCTCGTCGCGGACGTCGTCACGCCGGCGGTGCGCGATCGTCACCTGGACGGTGCGATGGTCTGGCAGATCGTGTGGCAGCTCGGCGGCGTCGTCGCGCTCAACGCGGCCGCCGTCATCCTGCGCCGCATCGCGGCGGGCGTGGCGTACAACAACCTCATCGCCTCGACGCGGCGGCAGGTGACGCGCGCCTACCAGCTACTGCCCATGCGCTGGCACCTCGCGCACCCGTCGGGTCAGCTGCTGTCGCACGCGAACTCGGACGTCGAGGCGATCTGGAACATCTTCCAGCCGCTGCCGATGGCGCTCGGCGTCGCCGTCATGCTGGCGTTCGGGTTCGTCTCGATCTTCCTCGTCGACGTGTGGCTCGGCGTCGTCGCGCTCGTCGTGTTCCCGCTGCTCATCGTCATCAACTACTGGTTCCAGGTCGTCATGCGCGCCCGCGTGGAAGCGTCTCAGGCCGCGCGAGCGCGCGTCAGCGCCGTCGCGGACGAGAGCTTCGACGGCGCACTCGTCGTCAAGGCGCTCGGGCGAGCGGACGCGGAGGTGTCCCGGTTCGGTGACGCCGCGGGCGAGCTGCGCGACGCCAACGTCAGGCTCGGACGCACCGAGGGCATCTTCGACCCGATGACGAACGCGCTGCCGACGATCGGTTCGCTGCTCGTGGTCCTCGTCGGCGCCGAGCGGGTCGCGTCAGGCGCGATCACGGCGGCCGACGTCGTCGAGGTGGCGTACCTGTTCAACCTGCTCGCATGGCCGGTGCGTGCGTTCGGCTGGATCCTGTTCAGCCTGCCGCAGGTCGCGATCGGGTGGAAGCGCGTCAAGCCGATCCTCGACGAGGCGGGCTCGACAGTGGTGCCCGCCCGCACGCTGGAGCTACCCGGTGGGCCGATCGCCGTCGACGTCGAGCACGTGACGTTCCGTCACGACGCGCGGCCGGCGGCGGGGGCTGATGCTGAGGGCGAGTCGGAGGACGGTTCCGACGTGGCCGAGGGCCTTCAGGAGCGGCGCGCAGCGTTGACCGACGTGACGCTGCGCGTGCCCGCGGGCGGATCGCTCGCCGTCGTCGGGGCGACGGGTGCCGGCAAGACGACGCTCGCTCAGGTCATCGCGGGGCTGACGACGCCCGATTCGGGCAGCGTGCTCTATGACGGCGTGCCCGCCGCGCATGCCGTGGCACGCGAGGAGCGGGTGGCGCTCGCGACGCAGGAGGCGTTCGTGTTCAACGAGTCGACGCGTGAGAACGTCGCGCTGGGGCGCGCCGGTGTGGATGCGGGGGCTATTGATGAGGCGCTCGGTGTCGCGCACGCCAAGGGGTTCGTTGCGGCGCTGCCGGAGGGGGAGGACACTTCGCTCGGCGAGCGCGGATCGCGGCTCTCTGGCGGTCAGCGTCAGCGCGTGGCGCTCGCGCGCGTGCTCGCGGGACGCCCCGGGCTCGTCGTGCTCGACGATGCGACGAGTGCCATCGACCCCGCGGTCGAAGGGCAGATCCTCACGTCCCTCGAGGAGGCGACGGACGGCTGCACGAGCGTCATCATCGCGCACCGCCGCTCGAGCATCCTGCTCGCCGACGAGGTCGCGTTCCTCGACGCCGGGCGCGTCGTCGCTCAAGGCACGCACGAAGAACTCATGGCGACGCAGCCGGCTTATGCGCTGTTGCTCACGGCGTACGAGACGCAGGACTCTTCAGCGTCCGGGGACGAGTCTGAGGGCGAGGGCCAAGGCGACTCAGACCGCGGCGCATCGGACGGGGCGACATCGGCTCCGCCTCATGCGGGGTCGGACGAGGCGCCCGCGGGGCAGGGGATCGCAGGGCAGACGGGGGTGTTCCACGAATCGGGTGAAGCGGACGAACGCGGCGCGTTGGGAGCCATGACCGCGGCACCCGAAGCGTCGGTCGTCGATGCCGTCCGCGAGGAAGGCGAGGCGCGATGAAGCGGCGCTCGACAACCGCCACGGAGACAGCCGCCACGGCGCAGGCGGCCGGCGCGACTCCCGTCGTCAGTGATCGCGGCACCCTGCGGCGCGGCCTGCAGCTCGCACCCGAGATGACGCGTGGGCTCGGGTGGACGCTGCTGCTCGCTCTCGTCGCGACGACGAGCAACGTCATCGTCCCCATGACGATCCAGCGCGCGATCGATGACGGCATCCTCGCGCCGGGCGGCATCGACCTCGGTGTCGTGCGCTGGACGTGTGCGCTCGCGGTGGTCGGCGTCGTCGTCGCCGGGCTGTGCTCGTACGTGATGAACGTGCGGCTGTTCAAGGCGTCGGAGGCGGGTCTCGCGACGTTGCGCGTCAAGGCGTTCGCGCACGTGCACGCGCTGTCGACGTTGACGCTCAACGCGTCGCGGCGCGGTTCGATGGTCTCGCGCGTGACGAGTGACGTCGACCAGATCTCGATGTTCGTGCAGCGCGGCGGCATGATGCTCATCGTCTCGATCGGGCAGTTGCTCGTCGCGACGGCCCTGATGCTGTGGTACTCGCCGCTGCTGACGGCCGTCGTGTGGGCGACGTTCGTGCCGCTCGTGTTCCTGCTGCGGCACTTCCAGCGCGTCGTCGGGCGCGCGTACGGCGTCGTGCGTGAGCGCGTCGCGGACATGCTCAGTGCGATCTCGGAGTCGGTCGCGGGTGCCGCGACTGTGCGGTTGTTCGGGGTGCAGGAGCGCACGCAGGCGCGCATGGACGAGACGATCGAACGTCAGCGTCGTGCGGCCATCAGCGCGCAGATCCGCGCGGTCGGTGCGTTCGTGTCGGGGCAGGGCATCTCGGGGCTCGCGCTCGTCCTCGTGCTCGCCGTCGGCGCGTGGCAGGGGGCGCACGGGCGGATGAGCGTCGGTGAGATCACGGCGTTCGTGTTCCTGACGAACCTGTTCACGCAGCCGGTGCAGACGGCGACGGAGGTGCTCAACGACCTGCAGAACGCGCTCGCCGGGTGGCGTCGCATCATCGAGGTGCTCGACACGCCACTCGAGGTCGAGCCGCCCACCGAGCCGGTGACGTTGCCGCGAGGGCCCGTCGGGGTCGAGTTCGATGACGTGACGTTCGCGTATCGCGCGGGCGACAAGCCCGCGATCGTCGGGCTGACGGCGTCGGTGGCCGCAGGTCGTCGTGTCGCCGTCGTCGGTGAGACCGGTTCGGGCAAGAGCACGCTCGCGAAGTTGCTGACACGACTCGTCGATCCGTCCGACGGTGTCGTGCGTCTCGGAGGCGTCGATCTGCGCGACCTCGACGACGCGTCGCTACGCGCGTCCGTCGCGTACCTGCCGCAGGAAGGGTTCTTGTTCGACGGCACGATCGCCGACAACGTGCGCTTCGCGCGCCCCGACCTGTCGAATGAGGACGTCGCCGCCGCGTTCGACGCCATCGGCTGCGGCGCGTGGTTGGCGGGGCAGCCCGCCGGAGTGCTGACGCAGGTCGGCGCTCGCGGCGGGCGGTTGAGTGCGGGGGAGCGGCAGCTCGTGGCGCTCGCGCGCACGTACGTCGCGGGCCCTGACGTGCTCGTGCTCGACGAGGCGACCTCCAGCGTCGATCCCACGACGGACGTCGCCGTGGGTCGAGCGCTCGATCAGTTGATGACCGGCCGCACGAGCGTCGTCATCGCGCACCGCCTCGCGAGCGCCGAGAGTGCCGACGAGGTGTGGGTCATGGACGCAGGGCGCCTCGTGCAGCGAGGCCCGCACACGGCGCTCGTCGCCGCCGACGGGCCCTATGCGCGCCTGCACGCCGGCTGGGTGGCGTCGCACGCGCATTGACGTCTGGGCCATGGCGATCTGTGCCGAGTGGCCCGAGCGCCGGGCGCCCGATGGCGGGTAACTCACACGGAGGCAGGT
>ERZ941706.37-NODE-37-length-49296-cov-8.118783_pt1 | contig 49296 bp, 45 predicted proteins | sample MGYA00521232_ERZ941706 | MGnify/ENA primary metagenome ERZ941706 (study PRJEB32759, sample SAMN07749893) | skin metagenome | biome: transportation; feature: city; material: polyester macromolecule | host: Homo sapiens | place: Hong Kong:ER line | collected 2017-07-19...
CTAAACCAAACAGATATGCAGTCATAGCTGCAACATGTTTCCATGAACCTGTTTCGCGACGTACCGTTGCCAGTGTTGCCAAACAATGTGGAGCATAAATGAACCACACTAAAAGTGATAAACCTGTTGCCAAAGACCAACCTGTTCCATCTGCACTAATCAGATGTGACAAACCTTGTGCCACAGCATCATCATCTGTTGCAGACAAGGCATAAACTGTACCTAATGCCGCGACAACCACTTCACGAGCAGCCATAGCTGGGATTAAGGCGATACAGATTTGCCAGTTAAAACCAACTGGAGCAAATAAAGGTTGGATAAGATGTCCGAGCATACCTGCAAAACTATAATCTATGGCAGGTAATGTCGCCCCTTCTGGTGGCTGCGGGAAAGTACACAAGAACCAAAGCAAAATAGAGAGCGCAAAAATGATTCCGCCGACGCGTTTCAAGAAGATCTTTGCACGATCCAATAAACCGATTCCCACACTTTTTAAATCAGGAAAACGATAACTTGGTAGCTCTAGCAGTAAAGCATGTTGCGATTTATCTTTTTGCAAAAACTTCATTAAAAATGAAACGCAAAGCGCACTCACAATACCAGCCATATACAGACCAAAAAGCACTAAACCTTGCAGGTTAAAAATACCCCAGACCATTTTCTCTGGAATGAAGGCAGCAATCAGCAAGGCATAGACGGGTAAACGTGCCGAACAAGTCATTAAAGGCGCAACCATAATGGTCGTAAAACGATCACGAGGGTCACTAATACTACGCGTTGCCATAATTCCCGGTACTGCACAAGCAAAGCTTGAAAGTAAAGGAATGAAAGCTCGACCACTTAAGCCCGCTTGGAACATTAATTTATCAAGTAAGAATGCTGCACGCGGTAAATAGCCTGATTCTTCGAGTACTAAAATGAAGAAGAACAAGATCAAAATTTGTGGCAAGAACACAACTACGCCACCCGCACCTGCAATAATTCCGTCAACAACTAAACTATGCAGTAGAGGTTGGGTAATCACAGTTCCCACTACCTCACCAAGCCAGCCGAAGAAGCCTTCAATACCATCCATGAATGGAGCTGCCCATGCAAAAACTGCTTGGAACACAATAAACATCATGAGCGCAAGGCTAAGTAGGCCCAAAACCGGATGTAAGAAAATTCGATCTAGAAAATCAGTACGCTTATCTCCCTGATCAACATAATGAACTACATCTTTAAAAATCATATCGATTTTTTGATGATGAGTTCCAGTTAAACCACTTAGTTCAGTTTGTGGCACACTATATTTTTCTTGATCAAGGGCATGTAATAAATTTTCAATACCCGCATTACGGACGGCAACTGTTTCAACAACTGGTACGCCCAAACGCTGAGATAACTTTTGAGTATTAATTTGGATGCCACGACGACGCGCTTCATCCATCATATTCAGTACAAGTAAAATCGGACGACCCAACTCGATCATTTCGAGTACTAGTCCTAAATGCAATTTTAAGTTAGTGGCATCAACCACACATAAAAAGGCATCTTGCTGCCCTTCTTCTGCAATTTTACCCAAACACACGTCACGGGTAATTACTTCATCAGGACTGGTGGCATTAAGGCTATATGTACCCGGCAAATCAAGTACACGCACTGCTCGGCCTGAAGGCAACTGAAAATGACCAACCTTACGCTCGACCGTTACGCCTGCATAGTTTGCAACTTTTTGTCGAGTTCCGGTTAAATGGTTAAAAAGAGAGGTTTTACCACAGTTAGGATTTCCCACAAGGGCAATACGTAACGCATCACTCATGCGGGTACTCCTTCTTCTACTTGAATTTCAATTTTTTCCGCTTCTGCTTTACGTAAAGCGAAACGAGTAAAGCCAATTTGGATTAAGATCGGATCACCACCAAAAATACCTTTGGTAATCACTTCCACTCGTGTGCCCGGTACAAAGCCCAGACTTTCCAAACGAATTGCGACCAAATCTTGCTGCTCGGACTCTAGTTCTATCCGATTCACTTTGGTGATGGTCGCCGCTTGCTTCACTTTTAAAGCTGATAAACGCACCGCATCCGATCCTAAACCTTTTTTAATAGTATACATATAAATGAGAATAATTACCAAATAAGGTTAAATTTCACTTCTTATCTAGTTTAATCGACAAACCTTAAAGTTTCTTTTACAGTACAGAAGTTTAGAGGATCTAGTGTATGTTGAATAAAAAACCGCGTATTCCAAGCCCTGTTCAAATTCCTGAACATTTGAGCTTTTTACAAGGTTTTCGTGACTATCTCGTTGCTCAGACGGTAAGTCCACATACACGTAATGCTTATTTATCCGACCTTATTCAATGCAGTGAACTTCATAAAAAATTAGTTCTTCCGGAGTGGACAAGTGATGATATCGCTGATGTTTTGATTGAGTTGACTAAAGCTGGAAAAAGCCCACGCTCGATTGCTCGTTGCTTATCTGCCCTACGCCAGTTTTACAAATTTTTACGTGAACAGAAATTACGAAGCGATAATCCTGTAGCAACCCATCATTCTCCCAAAATTGGCAGAGCCTTACCCAAAGATCTATCAGAAGAAGATGTCGAAGCACTGATTCAGGCTCCAGACATTAATACAGAACTGGGTTTACGCGATCGGGCAATGTTTGAAGTTCTTTACGCATGTGGTTTACGTGTTTCAGAACTGCTGAACTTGCGCCTAGAACTTATTAACTTAAAACAAGGCTATTTAAGAATTACTGGTAAAGGTAATAAAGAGCGTTTGGTCCCGCTAGGGCAATTTGCTTGTGAATGGGTAGAACGCTACTTGCAGGATGCTCGGCCTCAACTCTATAAAAGCTCTACTGACTATCTCTTTTTAACTCAACACGGCGGAATTATGAGCCGTCAGAACTTCTGGTATGCCATTAAGCGTTACGCCTTACAAGCCAATATTCAAGCTGAACTCTCACCTCACACCTTACGTCACGCCTTTGCAACACACCTGCTCAATCACGGCGCCGATTTACGCGTAGTACAAATGTTATTGGGTCATAGTGACTTATCAACTACTCAAATTTACACACATGTAGCACAAGTGAGAATGCAACAATTGCATGAAAAACATCATCCTAGAGGTTAAAAAATTTAAAACTTATTATTTGAAATACACCCAACAATCAATTGATTTCGTTCACAAAGGTTAAGAAAGTTTTAACAATACACACTAGATTTTTTGTTATGCTTAGCAGCTTCTGACTATAAATACTGATGAAATAAGGGTTATCTATGTCTTTTACCCGATCTCAACTGTTTCTTGCCTGTGCTTTGGCTTCTAGCCTGTTATTCAGTGCTTGTTCTAAAGAAAACAAACCACAAAAAGAAGATGCGCTCACTGCGACCGCACCTGCTACTGGGGAAGCTTCAACCATCATTGAACGCAATGCGAAACAGCGTTTAATTGAAACTTTGCAAAAACAATTTAAGAGTGCAAACATCAACGCCAAAATTTTAGATATCAAGCCTACTGAAGTGCCTAACTTATATTGGGTAAATCTCGAAGGAATGACGTCGATTTATACAACCAGTGATGGTAAATACCTGATTCAAGGTGATGTCATCCGTTTAGGCGGTAAAGAACTGCATAATATCGGCGATAATCTTCAAGCTTCAGAAAACAAGAAGCATCTGGCTGCTTTAAAAAATGAAGATTTGATCGTTTACCCAGCTAAAGGTGGTAAGGCTAAACATGTGATTTATGTGTTTACCGATGCAAGCTGTCCTTATTGCCACAAATTACATGAGCATTTACCTGAAATTAATGAAAAAGGTATTGAGGTACGCTATATCGCTTGGCCACGCGGTGAACAATTTATGCCAACTATGGAAGCTGTATGGTGTAGTGCAGATCGTAAAGCTGCCTTTAACCAAGCAGTACAAGGTATCAATATCCCACCTGCTCAATGTAAAAACCCTGTCCGTGAACAATATCAACTTGGCTTAAACATGGGTGTAAATGGAACACCGGCTATTTACAATGTTGATGGTGAGTACTTAGGTGGATACCTAACACCGGATGAATTAATTAAACGTCTGGATAAATAACATCCTTTAGGCTGATGAATGATTAATCATCTATCTCTTTTAAAAAGCGCTGCTCTGATCGCAGCGCTTTGTTTTTTCAACAATTAATATTTAAACAACCTCTGTTTAAAGACTGATCTACTCTTCTTTTCCAAACATCGCACTCTAATTCATTGAACAAGCACTAAAAGCGCTAGAGTCTGGCGTTTTTTTTAGCTATGATCTAGCTTCAACTAAATGATTAAATGATGAATGGAGTGTGACGTGAAACCAGTTCGCCTGGCAATACTCGGTCTAGGAACCGTAGGTGGAGGAGCCCTTAAACTACTACAAGAAAATGCCGCTGAAATTAAACGTCGCACCGGTCGAGAAATTCAAATTACCCACGTTGGAACACGCCGCCCTCGTCCAGATCTTGAATTGGAAGGGATTAAACAAAGCGCCGATTTACTTGACATCGTTCGTCAACCAGACGTTGATGTAGTTGTAGAAGTTATGGGTGGGATCCACCCTGCTTACGAAGTTATCATGGAAGCGATCAAACACGGCAAACAAGTCGTGACTGCAAATAAAGCGCTACTCGCTGAACATGGCAATGAATTATTTAAAGCAGCAGAAGACAATGCTGTGCAAATTGCTTATGAAGCAGCAGTTGCTGGCGGTATTCCAATTATTAAAGTGATCCGTGAAGGTCTTGCTGCAAACCATATCGAATGGTTGGCAGGTATTATTAATGGTACAGGTAACTTTATTCTGACTGAAATGCGTGAGAAAGGTCGTGCATTTGATGATGTATTAAAAGAAGCTCAAGAACTCGGTTATGCAGAAGCAGATCCAACGTTTGACGTTGAAGGTATTGATGCTGCGCATAAACTTACCATTTTAGCGTCTTGTGCGTTTGGTATTCCTCTTCAATTTGATAAGGTTTATACCGAAGGTATCAGCAAAATCACTGCGCAAGATGTGAAATATGCCGAAGATCTTGGTTTCCGCATTAAACATCTTGGTATTGCACGTCGTGCTGAAAAAGGTATTGAATTACGTGTTCACCCAACACTTATTCCAGATGAACAGCTGATTGCGAATGTAAACGGCGTTAAAAATGCTGTTTTAGTTCAAGCTAATGCCGTAGGTCCAACACTCTATTACGGCGCGGGTGCAGGCGCAGGTCCTACAGCTTCTGCGGTTGTTGCCGACGTTATTGATATTGTTCGTGACATCTCTTATACCGAAGACGGCGCAGGAACAATTCCTCAGTTGGCTTTTGAAGCATTAACCAATGTGCCAATTTTAAGCCGTGAAGAAATGACCACAGGTTACTACATCCGCTTAAATGCAGAAGATCAAACTGGCGTACTTGCAGATGTGACTACCATCTTAAGTCGCGCTGGAATTAGTATTGATGCGATCATGCAACAATCTCGTTTAAAAGACCTTATTCCAATCGTGATTCTGACTGATCCAATCGTTGAATCAAAAATGGATGATGCTCTTGCACAAATCCAAGCATTACCTGCAATTCGTGGCGAAATCGTAAGAATTCGTTTAGAATCGCTCGATAGTTAATCAGGTTGAGGGAAAGATTCCCTCTCCCGCTTCACCTCTAATTGGAACACCATCATGTCTAATGCCAATCGTTATACTGGTCTTGTAGATCGTTATCGTGACCGTTTGCCAGTTTCGGCAACTACTCGTGCTATCTCTTTGGGTGAAGGCAACACCCCACTCATTAAACTTGAGAATATTCCACGTATTATTGGCAAAGATGTTGAAATTTATGTGAAATATGAGGGTTTAAACCCAACTGGTTCATTTAAAGACCGTGGTATGACCATGGCTGTAACCAAAGCGGTTGAAGAAGGCTCTAAAGCGATTATCTGTGCATCTACTGGTAACACTTCTGCTGCTGCTGCTGCCTATGCTGCACGTGCAGGTATCAAAGCATTTGTTTTGATTCCAGAAGGCAAAATTGCGATGGGTAAAATGGCACAAGCGATGATGTATGGTGCGATCACTATGCAAATTCGTGGTAACTTCGATGATGGTATGCGTCTTGTAAAAGAAGTCGCTGATCAAGCGCCTGTAACGATTGTAAACTCAATCAACCCTTACCGTTTGCAAGGTCAAAAGACTATTGCTTATGAAATCGTTGAAGCTTTAGGCCGTGCACCTGATTACCACTGCTTACCTGTAGGTAACGCAGGTAACATCACCGCTCACTGGATGGGTTATACCGAAGCTGTAGCAAACCAACCTGCTGATCAGTTTGAACAAGTGATTTATGATGCTGCTACTGATCAATTCACTGGTCCAAAACCAGAAGGTTTACCGACTATGGTGGGTTACCAAGCTTCTGGCGCAGCTCCATTCTTACGTGGCGCTCCAGTTGAAAGCCCTGAAACTGTTGCAACTGCAATCCGTATTGGTAATCCACAAAGCTGGAACCATGCAAAAGCTGTAGTACGTGACTCTAAAGGCTGGTTTGATGAACTTCAAGACAGCGAAATTTTAGAAGCTCAACGCTTACTTTCTATGTATGAAGGCGTATTTGTTGAGCCAGCGTCTGCTGCTTCTATCGGCGGTGCGATCCGTGATATTAAAGCGGGTAAAATTGCTGAAGGTTCTGTAATTGTATGTACAGTAACTGGTAATGGCTTGAAAGATCCTGACACTGCAATCAAACAATGTGCTGATGCAGTGATGTTGTCAATTGATGCAACAATGGACCAAGTAAAAGATTCGATTTTATCTAATATGTAAGATCTGATTTTTCAAAAAAACGGCTGTATTAAACAGCCGTTTTTTTATGTCTTTTTTATAGCCATAAAAAAACGCTTCTTGATAGAAGCGTTTTTAGAATATTGAACTTAAATACGTTTTGGTAAATTACTTAACCAACCCAATAAGTTAGTTGCATCATTATTACGTGCCTGTGTACTTGGTTCACCAAGTAATACAATGACTGCTGGACGTGAATTTACAGTCGTGTGCATTACAACACAGCGACCTGCTTCATTAATATATCCAGTTTTAGACAAGTTAATATTCCAACCACCATTACGCACTAGAGCATTGGTATTATTAGATTTCAACACGCGATAACCCAAGTTAAAATCATAAGTCGGTGTGGTTGAGAATTGACGAATCAAGCCATATTGAGAAGCTGTACTTACCAAAATTCCTAAGTCACGTGCTGAAGACACATTACGCGGATCTAAACCAGTTGACTCATAATAGTGAGTCGAACTCATACCCAAGGCACGAGCTTTAGCATTCATTGCAGCTACGAATGCAGGACGCCCACCCGGATAAGTACGTGCTAAAGCTGCTGCTGCTGGGTTTTCTGACTTCATTAGAGCGAACAGAAGAACTTCTGCACGGTTCATCTTGTCACCAACACGTAAGGTTGAACTTGAGTTTTTACCACCTGCACCAGCAAAATCAATTTGCTCAAGTGTAATTTCTTCTGACATGTTTAAACGGGCATCTGCCGTTACAACCGCTGTCATCACCTTTGTAATAGATGCAATTGGCACAGAAGCGTTAGTATTTTTACTGTAGAGCACTTCACCAGTTTGCGCGTCCATCACAAGTGCAGCTCGAGCACTTACACTCGGCTGGGCATTGTAACCAGACGTATCACGGATTGGAGCAATCTTCGGTGCAGATGCTACAATTTTAGGTGCGCTACCACCACGCAAAGTTGTGGTTACCGATGTTGAACCTTGCGGAGTAGGTTCGTCATCTTCATCATTTAAAAATTGGCTAGCATCAGCTGAAGACCAATTTAAGCTTGCAGTACCACTATTCCCTGAGGACGGGTTATTGACGAGTTCTGCAAAGCTTGTTGAACTCAAACTAAGCAAAATAGACATGCTTAGCACATGCATTAAAGACTTTTTAGAATTTTTCACGGCACAATACTCGACTCAGGGTGATACACATTTGCGCTTACTATAATTATGCCTTACATTTGAGGTATAAGGTATAACGCTTTTACCGACACAATTGTGCACAACTATTCGCTCACTATATAAGAATAGGATTGCTAATTTTGTCATTCCATTGCAAGCTAATTTTGCTTTATGTAACAAAAAACTTGTTTTTTGAAAGAAAGGAGGTCTTCTTGATTACAGTTTTAGTTGTGGATGACCATGAACTTGTACGTACAGGTATCTGCCGTATGTTAGAAGATCATGCCGATGTAGAGGTCATTGGACAAGCCGAATCGGGTGAAGAAGCAATTGCTATTGTTCGTCAGAAACATCCTCAAGTTGTGCTACTTGATGTCAATATGCCTGGCATCGGCGGCGTAGAAACAACACGTCGTTTACTGCAAACCGCACCAGATACAAAAGTGATTGCAGTCAGTGGCTTAGCAGAAGAACCTTACCCTTCTCTTTTGCTTAAAGCAGGAGCTAAAGGTTACATCACCAAAGGTGCTCCAATTACCGAAATGGTTCGGGCTATCAATAAAGTGATGCAAGGCGGCAAATACTTTAGTGCCGATATTGCGGAGCAATTAGCAAGTTCTTATTTATCCGATACACAGCAATCACCTTTTGATTCTCTCTCTGAACGAGAAATGCAAGTTGCAATGATGGTTGTAAATTGTATTAGCGCTCAAGAAATTGCAGACAAACTTTTTGTAAGTGTTAAAACAGTGAATACTTACCGCTACCGTATTTTTGAAAAGCTAGCCATTGATAGTGATGTTAAACTGACTCATCTCGCGATTCGTTACGGTCTGATCAATCCTTAATCAGACTTACATGCAATTTCCCGTAAACTCATCCTTGTCCCATACGATATTTCGTTTGGGCACGTGGTATGGTTTATATCGCCTTATTATTGCGGTTAGCCTGAATATTATTTTGGTTTTAACCGATGCTCAAATCGACAATAGTCTACAACAACCCACTTTATATTCTTATACACTACTCGGCTATTCGCTCTTAAGCCTTCTTCAACTTTTATGCTTCAAGTTTATTGCCACTCAGGCAACAAGGCAGCTCATTTTATTTTTTGTAGTTGATATTATCTGTCTGAGTTTACTTACATTTTCAGTAGGCGAACCCAATCTTCAACTCAGCTTGCTCTATGTTATTGCCATATTTACTTCGGCCATTTTACTTAGCGCAAGAATGTCGTTGCTCATTACATTACTTGCAGTCATTGCGGTTATTTACCAACGCTTCGTTGGCAGTTTATTTGACTACAATAATTTAAATACGATTGGTAATAGCGCCTTATTGGCATTCTTGTTTTTTGTAGTACATGGAATCGGACAAATTGCGGTCCAGCGCTTTAAATTACTTGAAGCGCTAACTTTCCATCAATCAATAGAACTCTATCAACTACAAAATATTAACCGCTATATCTTGGAACAAATTGAAGAGGGCTATTTAGTTCTAGATGAAAACTACGACATTGTTTTAAGTAACCCAGCCGCCTGCTCTCTTTTAGGAATTCCACCTCAATTTGCCAGTGAAAAATATCCCTTAGCAAAATGGCATGCTGACTTATTTGAAATTCTTAAGTTTGATAACTTAAAAGAAGGTGATCGATTTATTTTTGAGTCTCGACTGTCGGCTTACTCTATTAATATTAAAGTGCAACATCTTTTGGTGCCGCAGCAAGCATTAACACTACTCATCTTACAAGATGCGCAGCAGATTAATCAGCAAGCTCAACAACTCAAACTTGCTGCTTTAGGACAACTCTCAGCAAGTATTGCACATGAGATCCGTAATCCTCTTGCAGCCATTGTTCAAGCAAATGAATTACTCAAAGATAGTGACGCGGAACAGCAAAATACTTTACGCAATATGATTGGCAAGCAAACGAAACGCATTGATAGTATTGTTCAAGATACGTTAGGACTTGCCCGCAGTGAAAGAACGTATCCCATCCAGATTGAATTAAATGACTTCTTAAAAACGTTATTAGATGAAGATTTATCTGATGTTAAACATGCGATCCAGCTTAAAAGTTCTGATTTATCCTTAAAGCTATTGTTTGATGAAAAGCAACTCAGACAAGTGCTCATTAACCTTGTTAGGAATGCTCTACGCCACAATGCACCCCACTCTCCCGATGTTCTGATCAATATCCATTCACAAACAAATAAAATTTATATTGATGTGATCGATTACGGTGAAGGGGTTTCAAAACGTGATATATCTCAATTATTTAAACCATTTTTTAGTACCGAAATTAATGGAACTGGTTTAGGATTATATTTGTCTCATAGTTTTTGTGAGGCAAACCATGCAAAGCTCACCTATGTAGAGCAAAAACAAGGGGCATGCTTCAGAATAGAATGCCCAATAATATATTGATTTTTTTATTAGGTTTTTGGGGAAATGGCAGAACAGCAACCACTCGTTTTGCTTGTAGACGATGAAGAAGATTTGTGCCTGTTAATGCAAATGACTCTTGCACGAATGGGGATTAAGACACATCTTGCTTATCGGGTTGAACAGGCCAAACAGCTCTTTACTCAGTTTCATTACGATGCGTGCTTGACCGATTTAAATCTACCTGATGGTAGTGGTTTAGAATTGGTTCAACATGTTTCTCAAACTTACCCACACACACCCATTGCAGTCTTAACTGCATACGGCAATATGGATATTGCAATTGCAGCACTAAAAGCGGGAGCTTTTGATTTTGTCAGCAAACCGATTAACCAAATTCATTTAGATCAATTGTTAAAAAAGGCGCTTAACCAGCCAAAACCAGAGCATGAGTTCGGTGAAACAACATTAGAAAATGACTTATTAATTGGGCGTTCACCACCTATACAAAACTTACGGACAGCTATTAAAAAAATAGCCCGCTCCCAAGCTCCTGTATTTGTTACAGGCGAGTCTGGTACGGGTAAAGAAGTTGTTGCGAATCTGATTCACCGATTAAGCAACCGCAGTGAAGGACCATTTATTGCAATTAACTGTGGAGCAATCCCAACTGAGCTCATGGAAAGTGAACTTTTCGGGCATAAAAAAGGGAGCTTTACTGGCGCGACTCAAGACAAACAAGGTCTGATTTTATCGGCACACGGCGGCAGTTTATTTTTAGATGAAATTGCCGAATTGCCTTTAAGTATGCAAGTTAAATTGCTTCGGGCAGTACAAGAGAAAAAGATTCGCCCTGTAGGTTCAGATCAGGAAATTGATGTTGATTTTCGAGTAATCAGTGCGAGTCACCAAGACTTAGATTTATTAGTTCAACAAGGTAAATTCCGTCAGGACTTATTTTTCCGTATTCATGTTATGGATATTATGCTGCCGCCACTGCGTGACCGTGGTGGAGATATTTTGCTATTGGCCAATCATTTTATTCAAAAGGTTTGTACGGAATGGGGAATTTCAAGCAAGCAATTAACGGCGAGCGCTGAGACTTACTTATTGCAGCAAGACTTCCCGGGTAATGTTCGTGAATTAAGAAATATGATTGAACGGGCTATTACTTTAAGTGATGATGAGTCCATTGATTTAACACACTTAGCGCCTCCTCTTAGAGGCAGTAGCGTGAGCCCGCAAATCGTAACGAAACAACTAAATCAAACACCGGCTGTTCAGACTCACCCAAAATTTCCAATGGAAGGTTTAGAACGCTACTTAGAAAATATCGAAAAAGATATTTTACTGAATGCTCTGAACATGACGCATTGGAATCGAACTTTAGCGGCTAAAAAGTTAGGAATGACTTTCCGTTCTTTGCGCTATCGACTCAAAAAGTTTGGCTTAGATACTGAAATGGGAGAGGAAGTATAAAAATTACTTCCTCTTTAGGAATAAATCTGCAACGCGCTCTAAATATACGTCTTCTTTCATTTCTGCAGGTAATGGATAGGTCTGGTTAGGTTGAATACCCTGACCTTCAATCATATTGCCATTTGGCGTGTAGTAGTGTGAGACCGTCATTTGTAGAGCCGCCCCACTTGGCAAAGGAAATAGCTTTTGCACTACACCTTTTCCATAACTTTTTTCACCCATCACCCAAGCACGCTGGTGTTCTTTCATGGCCGCAGTAAAAACTTCTGCCGCCGATGCAGAGCGATGATTAATCAATATACCCAGTTTTATATTCTGAAATTCATTACCGGGCAAAGCCTGGAACTGCTGGTTACCTTCCGAACGGCTTTTGGTCGAAACAATAATTCCGTTATTTAAAAATAAATCTGCTGACTCAACTGCTGCCGATAACAACCCACCCGGATTGTTTCGCAAATCGATTAAAACAGCCTTTAAACGTGGAGAACTGTTTTCTTCAATTAATCTTTTAATTTCATTAGCAGTGTCTTGTTGGAATACTCTAATTTTGAGTACGAGCACCTGATTATGTAACATTACAGGTTCTATATCGGTTTCTATTTTTTTATTACGGACTAAGTTAATGTTTCCGTTTAGCTCTTCTGCTTGTACTTGAAGTGTACTTCCTATAGAACCGTAAAGTAGTCCAAGCACCTGATCTTGGTTTAAATTTTTTAAATCTTGGTTATCAATTTTGAGAATCGTCTGACCATTTCTCAAACCTAATTTATAGGAATCAGAACCGGTTTTAAGATCACGAATCATCCATTTATGAGCATGTGATTCAGGGCTTAATGCAAAATCAACTGATGCAAGATCACCCTCTGTGTATTGAATCAGTTGGCGATATTCTTCTGCCGATAAATAACGCGAATAACGATCTAACCCACTCACTAACCCTTTTATGGCTTGTTGAAACAAGGCATCGTCAGATTTCACATCAACGTAGTTATCTCGAACAATTCCATAGATTTGCACAAACTGTTGAATCGACTCGATCGGCACCTCTGCATAGCTATGTTCCGGTTCTTCCGAATCCGAATGCAAAGGTGACATTTTTTCTTTTACAACTGGCGCTGCAAAGGTAAATTGGCTGCAACATAGCAACATACTTACAATAAGTTTTTTATATTTAATGTGTTGCAGCATCCAATCACCTTTAACTTATGCAGATAGTGTAATCAGATTACGTCCTTGCATTTCGGCGGGAACAGGAATCTTCATTAAATTGAGAATTGTCGGTGCTACGTCTGCAAGCACACCACCTTCTGCAATTGTTGCTTGTGTTGGACCAACATAGATAAACGGTACAAGCTCGGTTGTATGTTGAGTATGCACTTGCCCACTTTCGTAGTCTTGCATTTGCTCAACGTTACCATGGTCAGCAGTAATGAGCATATGGCCTTTTTTCGCCATAACTGCCTCATAGACACGACCTAAACAAGTATCAACCGCTTCAACTGCTTTAACCGCAGCATCAAACACACCTGTATGACCGACCATATCACCATTTGCATAGTTCACAACTAATAAGTCGTATTCACCCGAATTAATCGCTTTAACCAACTCATCAGTGACTTCATAAGCACTCATTTCTGGCTTAAGGTCATATGTCGCAACGTTTGGAGATGGAATTAAAATACGTTTTTCACCTGGATATTCATCTTCACGGCCACCACTAAAGAAGAATGTTACATGCGCATACTTTTCAGTTTCAGCAATACGTAACTGGGTTTTACCTAAAGAAGACAGATACTCACCCAATGAATTTTTGAGGGCTTCTGGCATATATGCAACGGGCGCATCAATGCTCGCCTGATAACGCGTTAACATCACAAACTTAGAAAGATTCGGTACAACTTTACGTTCAAAACCAGCAAAGTCTTTCTCTACAAATGCGCGAGTAATTTCACGAGCTCGGTCAGCACGGAAATTCATAAATACAACGCTATCACCATCTTGAACTTTAGCAATATCACCAATACGAGTCGCTTTTACAAACTCATCATTTTCATTGGCTGCATAAGCTAATTCCAACCCTTCAACCGCTGTTTGCGCAGTACGAAGTGCTTCACCTTCTGTTAACAAGCGATAAGCTTGCTCAACGCGATCCCAACGGTTGTCACGGTCCATTGCAAAGTAGCGACCAATCATGGTTGCGATACGGCCTTGGCCCGGATATTGAGCAAATAATGCATCTAATTTTTCTAAAGACGGCTGAGCACTACGTGGAGGTGTATCACGACCATCAAGGAACGCGTGTAAGTAAACTTTTGCACCGCGTTTTAATGCAAGCTCACACATCGCCACAATATGATCTTCATGTGAATGGACGCCACCTTCTGAAAGTAGCCCCATAATATGAACAGCACCGCCAGCAGCTTTGGCTTTTTCAACCGCATCGATCAACACTTCATGTTTGAAAAAGTCACCAGTACGGATATCTTTAGTAATACGGGTAAAGTCTTGATATAACACACGGCCAGCGCCAAGATTCATATGGCCGACTTCAGAGTTCCCCATTTGTCCATCAGGCAATCCAACATCTTCACCTGAACCAGAAATTAGACTATTCGGATGCTTGGCTTTCATTGCCGCCAAATTTGGTGTTTTTGCTGCAAGAAAAGCATTATCTTCAATCGCTTCACGGTGTCCAACACCATCCATAATGACCAGAACGTGAGGGATCTTGCCAGCAGTTGCATCCGTCATAATCAATTTCTCTTTTGTCTACAATTTCGTCACAATATCTTACCGAATTTTCGGCCAAGACTCTATTTATTCCTATGGCTTTCACCAATATCCGCGATTGATGAAAACTATAAATATCACTTATTTCTAACGAGCGCGGTAAAGCAAATAACTTCCGGCACCAAACATTAGCAAGATAGGTACAAGTACGAACCATGCTGGAGATGGGGAATAAACCAAGCTCGCATAGCCCAAGAAATCTTGCAAATAATAGAAACTCAAACCAATGAACAATGCGATCACCAAACGGAAACCCATTGATTGTTGGCGTAACGGTCCAAAAATAAAAGAACACGCCACTAGAACTAATGCAATGAGTGAAAATGGCGAAGCAACTTTTTGCCAGAAAGCCAATTGGTACGTCTTTGGTACCTGACTATATTCATCCATATAACGCATAAAGCTAATCAGTTGGCTTGGCGATAAATCTTCAGGATCTAAAGTCACCATATGCACATATTTAGGCTGTAATGCTAAAGCAAGCGATTGTTCTTCATGGTCAGTTTTGATGGCATTGCCTGCCGCCAAAATGTCCATTTGTTCAGCTTTTTTCAAAGCCCATTGACCATTTTTAATAAACTGTCCTTGCTGAGCATTAATTAATGATTGCAAGTAATAATTCTGGTCAAAGTCGACCACTTGAATGTCTCTTAAATTGCCTTGAGAGTTAGCATAGTCGATATAGATAAATCGCTGCCCTTCACGTGACCAATAACCTTTAACTTCACCTAAAGCAGCTACTGAACGATGGCTTTTAACACTTTGTGCTTTTTCATTCGTGTAAGGGATAACCCATTCACTTAAAGCAAACGACAAAATAATAAGCAGTAAAGCTGAGCGCATAACCCAACCGACAATACGCCATAAGCTAACACCCACTGAACGCATAACAATGAGTTCACTACTCGTTGCCAATGAGCCCAGTCCAATCACAGCACCAATCAAGGCAGAGATAGGTAAAATTTCATAGAGATAGCGAGGAGCTCCCCACAAGACATAGACGAGAGCTTGCCATGCGTTATAGTCTGGTTTGAGCTCACCCAACTCGCCAAGATATGTAAATAAGACCTGAAGAATGGACAAAACAACTGTGGTGCCAAACATCGCAAGCGCAGTGGTTTTCGTCACATATTTGGCGACTATTCGACGTGCTAACATTATAATTTCACTCGCTTGATCTGTTTCTTGATTTTTGGTCCTAACTTCTGCTTACGTGAGAATAAGGCGGCAGCAACGCCATACACAACTAACACGGCAGGATAAGCCCAAATATCGAGTTCTTCTTTACTAATACGAGTCTTGATTGCAATCATTAATACGATCAGACTGGAAAAAATAAAAATCGCCGGAATAAGACGGTAATAACGGCCTTGTCGTGGGCTCACCTCAGACAATGCCACTGATAGCATTAATGCAATAACAATGGTGAATGGCCCAAATAAACGCCATCCCAACTCACTTCTGATGACTGGATCATTTGTTTTTGAAAAGAGTTTTGTTGTTGATAGTGCTTCTACATCGCCACTCTCAAACTTAACATCTTTGTCATTTTCTAAACGTAGACGATAAGACTGAAACTCTGCTTGTGTATATTTTGGTTGTCCCGGAAATATTTCATAGCGACGACCTTGTACCAGATCAACGACATTGGCGGTGTCATTTGCAACTTCTACACGAGTCGCTTCTTTTGCCAAAATCATAACATCTGGCTTATCTTCTTTAGCAGCGCGCTGATAAAAGAAAATGTCCTTCAAATTCTTTCGGTCTTCTGACAATGAACCTGCATAGATCGTATATGGCCCAGAGGAAATAAACTCTCTTGGTCGAACCAAATCGAAACCTGTCCGGACAGCTTGTGTAGTTGTCAGTTTTTCAAACTCACGTAGTCCCCACGGCGTCATCCAGAGCATAAGCACAGACTGAAAAACCATATAAACAAGCGTCATTGGAATGAGTAATCGTGCTAATTGATGACGGCTTACACCACTACCATTTAATACAGCCATTTCATGGTCAACATATAAACGACCAAACACCAACATTAAACCAATGAAAAAACCCAATGGTAAAATGAGTGTTAGAAATTCAGGTAAACGATATCCAATGATGCTAAATAAGATACTGGCATCTAAACGCCCCTGCGCCGCCACACCAAAGTATTTGATCAGACGACCACCCATCATGATTAAGGTCAGTAAAGAAATGACCACCAATGAGGTAGAGACAACTTGCTTGACGAGATAACGCCGAATAATCAAAGTAATACTTCCAAAAGGCTAATCGGGACGTGTGCTAGTTTACCCGAATGTTAAAAATATAAAACCGCACATTGCAACGCTATGCTTGAAAGTGTTTCAATGTTTTAATCCAACATAACTTTCTATAGGCAATCACGGCAGCCATGAAATTTACAACTTATACAACTTTTCCCGAACAGACATCTAATGAATCTTTGTGGGTTTTAGTTGATTCAGAACAGCTACAAAGCAACATCAACACATATCAAATCAATAACCTAGAAAGCGTTCTTACTGCCACCCAATTCAAAGGCAACTTCAATGAAACTCTGCCTTTATTCGGTCAGGTTTCAAATCAACCTCATAGCCAATTACTTGGCTTAGGAAAAACAGCCGAACTTCAGGCAGTTAAGCTCGCTAAACTTGCCCAAACCATTATCAAATCGACACAAAATAAATTTAAGCATATCGCGATTGATATTGCTGCGTTACCTGTCGAATACCATTATTTATTCGCTTTAAGCTTAACTCAAGCAGCTTATGGTTATGATGAGTTTAAATCGAAAAAAAATGAATTTGTGTTACAACAGGTTGATTTAATTAGTTCAACGACGAGCCTTGATGAAAAACAACTGGCTTTAGTGCATGCCGTACAGTCTGGTCAGTCGTATGCACGTGACCTTGGAAATCGTCCGGGTAACATTTGCTTCCCTGAATATTTGGCAGAACAAGCATTAGCTTTAGCCGCAGAATTCCCTGATTTACTCAAAGTGACTGTCTTAAATGAACAGCAAATGGCTGATTTAGGCATGTATGCTTTCCTTGCAGTCAGCAAAGGATCGGAGCGCCCGGGTCGTATCGTAACACTTGAATACCAAGCTGGAATCGATGAAGCACCTGTTGTACTTGTCGGTAAAGGCGTTACTTTTGATACAGGCGGTATTTCTTTAAAACCAGGCCTAGGCATGGATGAAATGAAGTTCGATATGTGCGGTGCAGCCTCTGTACTAGGTACCATTCGTGCGCTATGTGAAGCGAAACTCCCTATTCATGTCGTTGGAGCAATTGCAGCTGCAGAAAACATGCCTTCAGGTAAAGCAACTCGCCCAGGTGATATTGTGACAACCATGAGCGGTCAAACTGTTGAAATTTTAAATACCGATGCAGAAGGTCGTTTGGTACTGTGCGACACATTGACCTATATCAAACGCTTCAATCCAGCAGTCGTGGTTGATATCGCAACATTAACAGGTGCATGTGTAGTCGCTTTAGGTAAAGTACTGAGTGGTTTGTTCTCACCAGATGATGCTTTAGCAGCTGAACTTCAACAAGCGGGTGAGCAATCATTTGACCGTGTATGGCGTATGCCAGTGATTGAGGATTATCAAGAATTACTTGATTCACCATTTGCTGATATTGCAAACATCGGCGGTCCATACGGCGGTGCGATTACGGCAGCATGTTTCCTTGAGCGCTTTACACGTGAGTACCGTTGGGCTCATTTAGATGTAGCAGGAACAGCGTGGTTATCTGGTCCAGCTAAAGGTGCAACAGGTCGTCCAGTACCATTACTCATGCAATTTTTAGCGAATCGTGTAAATACGAATGGCTAAAGTTAGTTTTTATCTGTTTGAAACCAGTGAAGAACGGCAAGTCGATAGTGCTTGCCGTTTATGCCGAAAGATTTTACAGAAGCATCCTAAAATCTGGTGGTATTGCCCAGATGTGCAGCTACAACAAACTCTTGATGAAAGATTATGGGATTTCGACCCTGCAAGTTTCATTGCGCATGGCATTGACCAAGCTGAAGCTGCTGTATGTATTTCGGCTAAACAACCGCTTGAACAAGGCTTGTTAGTATTTAATTTTAACAATCATGCACTTGAACAAGTTGATCATTTTAGCCACATTATAGAAATTGTTGAAAATAATGAAACAGCCAAGCAAATTGGCCGAGAAAAATTTAAAATGTATCGCCGTTTGGGTATAGAACCGCGGACCTTTAAATTATAACGCGCTAAAATGTAAATACTGTTGAACAAAGGAGAAGCATGGTGGCATTAAATGTCGGGCAAGATTTTAAAAAAAGATGGTTAAATGCGCCTGAAGCTGTCCGTCATGCCTATCAACAGGATCTGGCACGTATTTGTGACTTATTAGAACCACAAACCCCTATTCAGCTTTGGGTTTTAAATGACGAAAAAGCGCAGTTAGAATCACAGCAAAAAATTGAACAAGCTTACGCGGACCTTAAGGCAGAGCTTATTGAGCAAGCACGTATCCGTCGTCAACTCGCTTTAGAAAAAGCACTTGCTGATAAACGTGCATCAGAAGCTGCTTATGCTGCGGAGTTGCAAGCAGACGAAATTCGCAAGTTTAATGAACAGACTGAAACATTACAGACATTACGTAGTCATTTAGAACAAGAAGTTGCAGAACAAACTGCACGTTATCAGAAAAACCCTGAAACCCCAGCCGTCAATTACTCTGCTGGCGTAAAACTTAGTATCACCGATGATCAAATCTTATCTGAGCTTGAAAGTTTACGCATTCGTTTAGAACTTGAAGCTGAAAACTTAATTGAAGAGTCTGTAACGGCTTTCCGAGCCAAACTACATTCGGCAGCTCAAGAAGAAATTGAATACATTTTAAAGAACTCTAAGTTTTCTGATGAAAAAATAGAGAAGTAAAGTTTTTAAAACTTCTTCTGTCATAAAACTGACACCTATATGTCACAAAATAGACATAAATATTATTCTTGTAGATCAATTGATTATGAGAATAGAAAGTAGTGATTTTAAGATAATTAATGAGGGTAAGAAATGGACATTCCGCATCAGATTTCAAAGCAACTTGAGCAGCTTAATCAGGGTGAGCAATGGACATTTTCAGCACAAGAACTTTATATGAGTCATAACGACTTTAATTCGCTTTCAATCTTGTTGACACGAGCGTCGGAAAAAGGTGAGTTTTCAATTACACGTACTCCGCATACTAAACCATGGGTCGGCACACATTCGGTTACTCTCACCAAGCATTAATTTTTAAAAATAAAAAAACCGGAACATATGTCCGGTTTTTTTATTTTGACGATTTGGCTTTTATTTTAAAAAACCATTTTCAGCTAAAAAAGCCATACTAATATTTGACTCAGTTTTTTGCTCAGCTGCTTTATCACCTAGCAATAAACGCTCGATATAACGCGCCAACACGTCGACTTCAAGGTTGACCTTACTGCCTACTTGCCACGTTCCAATATTGGTACGTTCTGCAGTATGCGGAATCAAATTCAAGCTTAAAATATTTCCACGCAAGTGGTTAATCGTTAAGCTAATTCCATCAACGGTTACAGAGCCTTTTTCCGCCAAATATTTAGCAAGTTCTGTCGGTGCTGTAACTTCATAATAGATTGATCGAGCATCTTCACGCACTACGGTAATTTCACCTACGCCATCAACATGACCACTTACAATGTGCCCACCAAAGCGCGTTGTCGGTAACATTGCCTTTTCAACATTGACACGTTGCCCAACTTTCCAGTTACCCAATGTTGTTCGATTTAAACTTTCACGAGAAACATCTGCCGCGTACCAGTTATCGCCCCATTCAATCACTGTAAGACAAATACCATTGGTTGCAATCGAATCACCCAAATGTACATCAGACATATCCAGATCTGTCTGAATACGTAGACGTACATCACCACCTACACTTTGCAGGCTTTCAACTTTACCTAAACTTTCAATAATGCCTGTAAACATGGCTCAATCTCCAAATCTTTTTACACTGCTTAAATTGCAGCGCTTACCAAAGTGCGAGCTGTGTACTATTGCCTGAGGTATCTACACCACCTAGCTCGGCGAAGTGGTAAAGCTGGCCTAATAACTGACGTAATGGTGGTCCTGACTTAGCATGAGTATCAGTAATCACAATAAACTCAAGCACCCGTGCACGTTCAGACTGTCGTTGTTTACTCACTCGATAACGCGGAACATCTTGTGTTAACAAGGTCACTTTGCCTCGTTCCAGATTGGCCATAAGTAAATCTTTCGGCTCGATATTACCATCAGTTGAATAGCTGGTCAGAATATAGCGTGCATTGATCGTTGAAAGTAATTTCTCATACGCATCTTTTGCATGTTTAGAAGAGTTATATGGACTTGGGCGTTCTTTACGCCATGCTCTATCAATACCACTCTTATAACCTTTGGTATCCGGTGAAGGTAAATCCACCTGATCCCATAAAGTTAATGCATTTAAAACATGGTAATTACTACTATATGCGTGCTGGTTATATGGTGGATCGAGATAGGCAACATCAACCTCAAAACCACTCATTTGATTTGCTAGATGTTGTGAATCTACACACCACATTTCAGCAGCCGGACGTTTGCGATCACCAATCTCACAAAAACGGCTCGGTGTTAACCAAAGTAATGATTCAATTCGTTCTAACGCAGTTTGAGTACGTCCGCCCCACCCTTGGTGGAAGCTTTTAAATACACCACTCGTGTTACTGACAAAACTAGCTGAATAGAGCAATGGCGCAAGCAAAGCACTCATCTCTACATCATTAATTGCACCTTGTGCCTGCCATGTTGCAATCTGCTGACGAATTGCATCGATACGCATACCGTTACGGCGTTTAAAGAATAAACGGTCACGGGTTGGATCGTATACATCATCGTTACGTGGGCAAAGGTTATGCGTTACCCAACCTTTAACTTCAGGTAAGCGATTTAAATAATCGATTGCCTTTTGATAGCCACCTAATTCTTTAAAAGCAGGTGCATCTACACAGGCTAAAATCGCATGATTTAAAGCATGACTATAAGGTTCCCAGTCGTTTGCAATGACTCGGTAACCATTTTGACGTGCTAAACGAGATACAACGCCACTGCCGGCAAAGAAATCGGCAAAAATCGGTGGATTCTTTTTCTTGCTATTCAGTGTCCCTGTAATTTCAAGGGCTTCTAAAATTAGATGGAGCAATCGGCGCTTGTTACCCAAGTACGGCACAAGCTGATGGAAAAGATATTCGTCTGTCGTACGGGCTGCATGACGACGTTTGTGATAAACCGAAGGCTCTGAATTCATACTTTCTCTTGCGTAGGGATTAACCTTAAGCGTATATCTTGATCAATTTGTGTCACATCAAGAAGTGTAAAACGAAGTTGCTCTGCCATATATTCAAATTCTGCATTGAACATGGCCCTTGCACTTTTCCCCAATAAGGTCGGGGCAATATAACTGATCAATTCGTCCACCAAACCTTCTTGCAAAAAGGCAGTAGACAATGTTGCGCCAGCTTCAACCAACACATCATAAATTTGATGTTGCTTAGATAGGGTCTGTAACAGCATTTTTAAAGGCTGAATTTCTAATTGTATCACGCCTAAATCAGCAAGTTCTTGACGATACGGCCCCATTACCATCACAGTTTCAGGATTTTCTAAGATCTTAGCGTTAAGTGGTAAACGTCCTTGGCGATCTAAAACAACACGTTTTGGCTGAGCAACTGTCTCGATATCAAAATTATTGAGTGAACGCACGTTAAGCTGACAATCATCTGCAATCACAGTTTCAATACCTGTAATCACTGCTCCAGAAATGGCACGCCAATGTTGTACATCTTGGCGTGCAGCCGAACCGGTAATCCACTTCGACTCACCTGATGCCATTGCAGTACGTCCATCTAAACTTGAGGCTACCTTTAAACGTACATAAGGCATGCCTGTAGACATTGCCTTTAAAAAACCTTGATTAAGTTTTGATGCTAAATCTTCACAAATGCCAACTTCTACTTCAATTCCGGCATTTTCCAAAATCTGAACACCCTTACCCGCCACCAATGGATTTGGATCAGGACAAGCAACCACTACTTTTTTAACTTGGGCTTTTACCAATGCTTCGGCACAAGGAGGGGTTCTGCCATAATGTGCACATGGTTCAAGCGTAACGTAAGCTGTTGCACCTTGTGCATGTTCACCCGCTTCGCGTAAGGCAAAAACCTCTGCGTGTGGCTGACCCGCTTTAGGATGAAAACCTTGGCCAATTAACTGATCATCTTTGACAATCACACAACCAACATTTGGATTAGGCTTGGTCGAATATAGTCCTCGTTTGGCAAGTTCAATGGCTTGCTGCATCCAATACTGATCTTGTTTCAACTCAGACATAAAAATCTCAAATGATTAGTGTTCACGTTGCTGCATTTGCTCTATTTGACGGCGAAACGCTTCAACATCCTGAAAATCTTGATAGACAGAAGCAAATCGGACGTAAGCAACATGGTCAAGGGCAAATAAAGATTGCATGACGATTTCGCCAATTGTTCTAGATTTCACATCACGCTCACCTAAACGGCGAATCTGCAACTGAATATCACTTAAAACTGTTTCTATCTGCTCTTGTGTGACCGGACGTTTTTGCAAAGCATGCATTAACGAACGGCGTAATTTGGCCTCATCGAAAGGTTCATTTTTTCCATTCGATTTGATCACACGGGGCATTACCACTTCATAGCTTTCAAAAGTGGTAAAACGTTCACCGCAACTTACACACTCACGACGTCGACGAATCTGACAGCCTTCGGCGGCTAAACGTGAATCGATGACTTTACTATCTGCGGCGTTGCAAAATGGACAATGCATAGCGGATTTATAGGGTCGATTACTTTGACCTAGTGTAGCAAAATTTCTACACTTACAGAACCAGCATTCTATAAGACAAAAAAACAGTCCGAAGACTGTTTTTTGATTGGAATATATTACGAATTATTCGATACGTTCGCCATGTTGGCTTAAATCCAGCCCCATACGTTCATCATCAGCATTAACACGAATACCAATCACAAGATCAATCACTTTAAGAATAATGAAAGTCGCGATACCACTGTAAACCATGGTTGCCAATACGCCTTCAACTTGTACCCATAATTGGCCAGCGAATGTTGGAGCTAATGCAACGTTCGCTGCTTTAATAATTTCGTCACTGTAGAATACGCCTGTTAAAATCGCACCGACAATACCACCTACCGCATGCAAACCAAACGCATCCAAAGCATCATCGGCTTTAAGTAAGCGTTTAAGTGCTGTAATACCCCAGAAGCACACTACGCCACCAATAAGGCCCATGACTAAAGCACCGCCTACCCCAACAAAACCTGCTGCTGGTGTAATCACAACTAAGCCAGCTACCGCACCAGAAGCACCGCCTAATACAGATGCTTTACCACGGATCATACGTTCAACAACTAACCAAGAGAATGCAGCAGCGGCAGCGGCAACTTGAGTCACTAAAATTGCCATACTTGCACGAGCACCAGCGCCTAGAGCACTACCACCGTTAAAGCCGAACCAACCCACCCAAAGTAAGCTTGCACCCACTACAGTTAAAGTCAGGTTATGCGGAGCCATAGATTCGCGGCCAAGGCCAATACGTTTTCCAAGCATGTAAGCAGCAACTAGACCTGCAACACCTGAGTTGATATGTACAACTGTACCACCAGCAAAATCTAATGCGCCTGCTTTAAATAACCAGCCATCTGCAGCCCACACCCAGTGGGTAATTGGTGCGTAAACAACGAGCACCCAAACTGCAATAAACACCATGAAAGCTGAATATTTAATACGGTCTGCAATAGAACCGCTAAGGATCGCCACTGTAATAATGGCAAAAGTCATTTGGAAAATAACAAAGAGACTTTCAGGAATTGTCCCACTTAATGCATCAAACGCTACCCCGTTTAGCATTGCTTTAGACAAATCACCAAAAAATGCACCTGTGCCAGAGAACGCGATTGAATAACCAGCAATCACCCACAGCAAACTTACCAAGATTGCAGCTGAAAGGCTGAACATCATCGTACTGAGTACATTTTTTTTACGTACCATACCGCCGTAGAATAATGCCAATCCCGGAATGGTCATTAATAGAACCAATGCGGTTGAAACTAAAATCCAAGAGGTATCACCCGTATCAAGCGTAGGTGTCGGTGCTGGAGCTGCTGGAGTTTCAGCAACTGGTGCTTCTGCAGTAGTTGCAGTAGCTGGAGATGTTGATGCAGCCGCAACTTCCGATGTTGGTGTTGTTACAGCTTCTTCTGCCCAAACGGCAGTACCACCCAAAAGAGCGCCTGATAGACTGAGCGCCATAAGCATTTTTTTCATTCGTGTCCCCCAACCTCATTTGCGAGTTATTTTCTACTCAGCAAGCTTTGTGCCAATTTAGACAGCATCCGGTCCAGTTTCACCCGTACGGATACGGATTACTTGTTCCAGGTTAGTCACAAAAATCTTACCATCGCCGATTTTTCCAGTGCTTGCGACACGTGTAATTGATTCAATTACTGCGTCGACCATTTCATCACTAATCGCAATCTCGATTTTTACTTTAGGTAAGAAATCAACCACATACTCCGCGCCACGGTAGAGTTCAGTATGCCCTTTTTGACGACCAAAACCTTTAACTTCAGTTACGGTAATCCCTTGTACACCAATGTCAGAGAGTGCTTCACGCACGTCATCCAATTTAAACGGTTTTACAATTGCAGTTACAAGCTTCATGTTTGTTTCCTTCGGCTTCTTTTCACCAGTAAGGTTTTATGTTCAATTTTCATGCCAATATTTCAAAGGTTGAGGGAAATGAATCTTTTGCATGAACTTTCTTTATAACCTATTTAGTGAGCAAGATGTAGATGAGCTATCAAAAATAAAATGAATTTTCAGTAGTGTTGTATGCTGATTTAATGATCTATTTGCACTAAAAAAATTGAAACCTATATCCAGCGCTTAAGCAGTGTTAAACTGTAAAGCATAAGGTAATACAACACTTTGGATATTTCATGCTAGAAACTTTGCTACAGGCCATTCTGGAACAAATTGATGAGCCTAAAAAAGATTTGGAAAAAAATTTACGTGCATTATTAAATGAAGCGGTCGAAAAGTTGGATCTTGTTTCCAAACAAGAGATCGACCGTCAAAAGACTGCACTTCAATCAGCCAATCAACGTTTAGAAGGGCTACAAAAACAAGTAAGTTTGTTAGAAGAAACTTTAAAGAATAAAAAATAAGCACCAACGTAGCGCATTTATACTTTACAACGATTAAAAATGAAGCACCATAATGGAACAATAAGATGTCTTTTTCTAAAATTTATACACGGGGACTTTTAGGTTTACATGCACCTTTGATTGAGGTCGAGGTACATGTGAGTCAAGGCTTACCTTCTCTTACTATTGTCGGCCTAGCAGAGGCGGCGGTAAGAGAAAGTAAAGACCGAGTTCGCTCAGCCATTATTAATAGTGGATTTCAATTTCCAACAAAACGGCTGACCATTAATCTTGCACCAGCAGATTTGCCCAAAGATGGATCACGTCTAGATTTACCTATTGCTATAGGTATTTTAATTGCATCTGGCCAGCTCCCAGAAAACTGTGCCGAAGATTTTGAATTAATTGGTGAATTAGCTTTAGATGGTCATGTAAGGCCAGTGTCAGGCACTTTAACTTTGGCAATGGCGTGTCAACAGGCCAAGCATAAAATGCTTTTACCTCTCGATAACAGTCAGGATATTAGCCATTTACCGAATCTTGAATGTTATCCAGTGAGCCATTTAAAAGAAGTTTGTGATCATTTCTTGGGCATAAAATCACTATCTTCGATTGAACCTGCAACGACCTCAAACCAAATGCCTTATAAATTTGATCTGGCAGATGTAAAAGGTCAGCTACGTCCACGTCGCGCACTAGAAATTGCCGCCGCAGGCGGGCACTCGCTGCTCTTTAAAGGACCACCAGGTACAGGTAAGACTTTACTCGCTTCACGTCTTCCTTCAATTTTGCCACCGCTTTCTAATCAGGAAACGCTTGAAGTCGCGAGTATTTATTCTATTTCAAATACACCACATACCTTTGGACAGCGTCCATTTCGGGCGCCCCACCATACAGCATCAGCCATTGCACTAGTTGGGGGCGGCTCGCATCCTAAACCGGGTGAAATTACCTTATCTCATTTAGGCGTTTTGTTTTTAGATGAACTCCCTGAGTTTGACAGAAAAGTTCTAGAAGTCTTACGTCAGCCACTTGAATCAAAAGAAATCATTATTTCACGTGCAGCTCGGCAAATTACCTATCCTGCAAACTTTCAGCTCATTGCAGCAATGAACCCTTGTCCATGTGGTTATGCGTTTAATCAAGACAGCCGTTGCCAATGTTCGCCAGAGAGTATTAAGCGCTATCAAAACCGTATATCAGGACCATTACTTGACCGTATCGATTTACATATTGATGTACCGCCTTTAAAAGCTCAAGAACTGCAAGATCCAATGCCTGCTGAAGACTCTACGGCTGTAAGACAGCGTGTGATTTATGCTTATAAACAACAAATGCAAAGACAAGATTGTTTAAATCAAGCACTTTCACCGAAACAACTTGAGCAATATGCTGTACTTGATAGTACTTCTCAACGAATGATTGAAATGGCTCAACAACGTTTGAATCTGTCGGCTCGTGCTTATCATCGTGTTTTACGGGTTGCTCGTACCATTGCCGATTTGGCGCAAAGTGAGATGATCCAAAGTCCTCATCTTACAGAAGCGCTCTCTTATCGAGGCAATCATTCTTAAAATAAAAACAGCGGATGATGAGTCCGCTTTTTTAATATTTATAGAAGTTATTAATAAGAGAATTTATTACTCCCTATGTATTAATACAAGTAAAGAGGATGCTATGAAAATTTTGGCTATCTCAGGTAGTGCAAGAAAAGAATCTACAAATACTGCTCTATTAAGAGCAATGAAGGATATAGCACCGTCCGACATTGAATTGACAGTTTTTGATCATATTAATAATCTGCCTGTCTTTTCTCCAGATAATGAAGGAGAAAAAACGCCTACTGTAGTGGAAGATTTCATCAAATCTGTTTCTGATGCAGATGGCATTATCATCTCAAGTCCAGAATATATCCGTTGTATTCCAGGTGGTCTCAAGAATGCAATTGATTGGATGGTTTCCCGTACCGAAATTATAGATATACCTATTGTCCTGGTTCATGCATCTAGCCGCGGCGACGACATGCTAGTTTCTTTAAGAAGAGTATTGTCGACTGTTAGTAGCAATTTCTTTGAAGATTTATTTTTAAGGATTTCTCTCATCGGCAAATCTCCTGAACAAATTAGCGAGATGCTACAAACCGAAAAATATAAGTCACAAATTACTCCCTTTCTGCTTACCTTTGTCTCAGAGATTCAAAAATGTAGAAATGAATTAGAGTGAACTTTCTTAAAATAAAAGAGCGGATTATGAGTTCACTGTTCTTTTATTAAGAATCTCATTTAGCTTCTCGATTAAAGCAGTGATTTCCTTTTCTGATAAAGCAGCAAAGCCAAAACGAACACAATGGTTAGAAGGCTCCCCCTGTTTAAACTTCTGCTCTGTATCAATGTTGAGTTCTTTTAATTTCATAAGCTGATCTTGAGTAAATGGTTTCTGGAATTTCACCCACAAAGCCATTCCACCTGCGGGTGGCTGTATCTGAACACTCTCTGCAAAAATTCGATTGAACTCAGTTAATGCATGGTCTCGGCGTAGTTGATATATTTTTTTCATTTTACGGATATGTCGCTTGATCTCCCCTCGCTGCATTAAATCTGCTAAAGCAAGTTCCGTAATGTTATTGCCTTGCCGATCAATCAATAAAATATCTTCAGTAATGGATTGAATGATTGTTGGGGACGCTACCATATATCCCAATCGGACACCGGGTGCAAAGACCTTAGACAATGAACCTACATGAATGACCAACTCAGAATGAGGCAAACTTGCTAAGGGTGGCATAGGCCGGCTGTCATAGTGGAATTCGTGGTCATAGTCGTCTTCAATAATGTGAAACCCCCATTTTTTTGAAAGCTCTAAGAGTTGAAGACGGCGAGACATGGTCATGGTGACAGTTGTAGGATATTGATGATGTGGAGTTGTATAAATAGCAGCAACCGAATGTTCTTGTAAAATCCGTTTTAGGTCGTCAATGACGATACCTTGTTCATCTAATTTGACAGAAACCACTTGAAAGCCATTTGATTGAAATGCTTTAAAAGCAGATGGATAATACAATTCCTCAATAACGATAACGCCCTGCCGATTGGGTAATGCTCGAGAGGCAAGAAAAATTCCCATCTGGCTACCACGTACAATACAAATCTCATCTTCAGCAACATTCATAAAACGTTCCATTGACAACATTTGTTGTAAAGCCTGTCTTAGCTCAACCATCCCTCGTGGGTCACCATATCCCATGTACTGGTTTTGCGTAATTTTAATCAGTGCATGCCGGTATGCCCGCGAAAATAGTTCGTAGGGAATAAGCCTCGGATCTGGCACACCATCGTTATGTGGGCGTTGAATCACTTCTTGAGTGATTGGTTTATCATTAACTGTTCGCTCAGATACTGGCTCTATTTGAAGCTGTTTTTCCGGCAAAACATCCGCCACAAATGTGCCTTTTCGGGGACGGGTCACAAGCCATCCTTGTGCCTCTAACTCTTCATAGACTGCTTGTACGGTTTTTCGATTAATTCCTAGTTCTTTTGACAAGCTACGAGACCCCGGCAGCATCGTCCCCTGCACTAAACGGCCACATAAAATTTCCTGACTAATCAAGTTAGTCAGTTTTAGAAAAACCGTTTTTTCTTCTCTTTCATCGATACGAAAATTTACTTGCCAAGGTCTTAGCATATTTGCTCCATCTGGACCATACAACTTATATAAACTGGATGTATTTATTAACCCAGTTGTTTTCTATTCTGCCTTCACCTACTTAATTTGGTCAACTGGACTGGAGAAGAGATGAAAACTGCTGCTGTAAACAAACAAGACCTGATGCAACATGCACAGCAAGACATGCAAAAGTGGATTAGCGACTCAGATTTAACTGATCGTCAAAAGCTTGCACTCACTTGTCGTATTTTATTTGACCATGGCCATGATGCTGGTTTAGCAGGCCAAATTACCTGCCGTAGTGAAAATAAAGAGTCCTTTATTACCCAACGTTTTGGTTTAGGTTTTGATGAAATTACTGCCTCAAATTTACTTGAGGTGAATCAAGATTTAGAACCTATCAACCAAGAAGGAATGGCAAACCCAGCCAATCGTTTTCACACATGGATTTATAAAGAACATCCAGAAGTGAACTGCATTATCCATACTCATCCTACCCATGTAGCAGCCCTATCGATGCTACAGGTTCCACTTATGATTTCCCAAATGGACGTTTGTGCACTTTACGAAGACTGCTCATTTGTAGGTCATTGGCCAGGTGTCCCTGTAGGTAATGAAGAAGGTATTTTGATTTCTTCTGCGCTTGGTAAAAACCGTGCTGTTTTGTTGTCTCATCATGGCCAACTGGTTACAGGAAAAACCATTGAAGAAGCCTGCAACTTGGCTCTTTTAATTGAACGAGCAGCTCAACTGCAACTGCTAGCCATGTCTGCCGGACAAATCCAGCCCATCCCCCATGCTTTAGCAAAAGAAGCTCATGACTGGGTTTCTACCGATAAACGCAACAAAGTGAACTTTACCTACTACGCACGTAAAGCTTTGAAAAAACATTCTGACTGTATTTAAAAAGAGATTTCCACCATGAAACTAAACGGCATTATTGGCTATCCTGTTACCCCATTTTCTGATGAAAACACCATTAATCTTCCTGTTTTAAAACAGATGCTGGATTTGCTTATTGAAAACGGTTGCGACGCGATTGCGCCTTTAGGCAGTACAGGCGAAAGCGCTTATCTTGAATGGGATGAATGGTGCTTAGTCGCGAAAACTTCAATTGAAAGTATTAATAAACGCGTGCCTGTCATTATTGGAATTTCAGAACTCACGACGGATCAAGCCATCAAAAAGGCGCAAATCGCGCAAAGCTATGGTGCAGATGCACTTATGGTGATTCCTATATCTTATTGGAAGCTAACAGACCAAGAGGTTTTTGAATATTATCAAGCAATTGCCAAAGAAACTACTCTACCAATTATGATTTATAACAACCCCGCGACTAGCGGTGTTGATATGTCTCCAGAGTTAATTGTGCGTATGTTTAATAGCATTGCAAATATTACGATGGTGAAAGAAAGTAGCGGTGATATTCAGCGCATGCATAAAATTTATGAGCTATCAAAAGGAGAACTCCCTTTTTATAACGGGTGTAACCCTCTAGCTTTAGAAGCTTTATGTGCGGGAGCAAGCGGTTGGTGTACAGCAGCACCGAACCTGTTAGGTCAGCGACCTCAACAGCTTATTGAACATGTGAAAAATGGTGAATTGGAACACGCCCAAAATTCATTTTATCAGCAACTTCCTCTACTACGCTTTATTGTAAATGGTGGTTTACCTAAAACGATTAAAGCTGGTTTACAACTAAAAGGTGTCTCTGCGGGCTTACCACGCAAGCCATTATCTAAAGCTACGGATATTGAGCTTAACCAGTTAAAACAGCTATTTTCTGAAATAGAAAACTAATAAAAAAGCGGGTTACTCACCCGCTTTTTTAAAACTCAAACTTAGAATGTTTTAGTTAAACTAAACACTAAACCTGTGTCATAAGGTTTTTTCTGAGCATCAGTCATACCAGAAGTACTAATGTCTGTACCAACAACATCTAGCTCAGCAACAATACCTAAAATGTTATAGTTGACGCCAACTTTATAATCGATATAGCTATCGTCTTCACCTGGCCCACCTGCAACTACAAGTAAAGAATCTTTGTTTTTGAGTTTGTTATAACCAACTGAAGCAAGTCCAGTAAATCCTGTATCTGCAATTGGTGCTGAATAACCAACGTTGAAATACCAGAACTCATCAGAGTGGCCCCAGTAATCATCTGAATAGCTTACGCCCACACTAAGTGCATCACCTTTAAACAAAGAGTCTGCAAACGTTAATTTTCCGTAAAATTCGGTGAAGTCGAAGCCAGTATCACCATTGTATGGGTTAGTAAATTTTGAGTCAGAACCAATATAGCCATAATGAATTACACCCACATCATACGTTGGTGCAAGCGTATCAGACAATTTTAATGTATTTGTATAACCTAAAGAGATATCGGTTTCAGTTGAAACGCCAGGTGTATTAAAGTCTACGCTTGACCCCCAAAGCGCAACATAAGCACCTGACTTATGAGAAAAGGTGAACCCACCTTGAATAGCTGGGTTATTTGACGATTGGGTAACACCACGGAAACGGTAGTCTGTGGTCGCTGCCACACTACCTGTTGCCGTGATTCCATAAAAAGATGGAGCATCTTCAGCCATAGCCATAGTTGACCCTGCTGCAAAGATACCAAGAGTTACTGCCTTAAGTGCAAATTTCATCATTTTGATCTCCCCCACAATGAACGCACGATTTATAGGAATTAAACAAATTGTGTTACTTGAGCTTTAGCAATTGCTGTGCCAAGTACGAATTTGCTATCAGTTCTCTTCATTAATTTTGAGATCAAACTCACTTTATTATAAAATTTCTGGGTAATTTTTATAAAAATATATCCATAAAAAACATAGCGATAAAATAAAATTCTTATGCGATAAAAAATACTAAACATACGAAAACCCCTTATCGGAAATTAATGAGCGAGGCGTGAAGTATTCATTTGTTGCACATAAATTTTCTATTTAATCTTAGAGGCGAGATATAAAAAGTATGTAAATTTCTGGAAGACAATGCTTGTAATGATCTGTGATTGCGCATTTCTACTCATTGGATTTGTTTATTTATTACTTGTTTAAAGTAGATGTACTATTTTGGGTCTTTTTTAAGCAATAATATGGATAAAAAGAGTAGTGCACAAAATACAAGCAATTTATTGCACTAAATTTGATCAATCTAAACATATTTTGTTATCCGCCAGTAGTGATCTATTTTTGTACATTCCATTTTTAAAATAACGTTATATAGTAACAATTTAAAGGGTATAAAAATAAAAGTGATGAAAAAAGAAACTTAAAATAAGATTAAAAAGTAAACATATCCAACAAAAAAGAGTAAAAAATGAACACAAGAATCAACTATTTTTTGAACTTTAAATACAAAATAAATGGTAAAAATCCACTAAAAATTAAATTACTTTTTTTATTTTAAACAATAGATTAAGTATAAAAGACGAATTATAAATTTATTAAACAACCCCTACCACATTAATCAAATCCTGCATAGCATATATAAAATAAAATGAACAAAAATATATCTTTTTTACAGATTACTTATACAATTGATGGAAATCCTAGGCCCTGAACAATAACAAGGCACAGGATTTATCGTTTTTATGAGGTTCTTTAAATATGCTAAAAGCACAAAAACTTACATTAGCAGTTCTCATTTCTGCGGCAATAATTTCCTCAGCTCAGGCAAGCGAGCAAAGTGAGGCAAAAGGATTTGTTGAAGATGCGAACGGTTCTATTCTCTTCCGTACAGGTTACATCAACCGTGACAAAAAACAGGGCGCAAAAGATACTAGCTCATTTGCTCAATCAGCAATTGTAAGTATTGATTCTGGCTTTACCCCTGGTATTATTGGTTTCGGTGTTGGCGCTGTGGGTGATGGTTCATTTAAGATCGGTGAAAATAAAAATGCCGGTAACCAAATGATCCCATTACATAATGATGGCTCCGCTTATGATCACTGGGCTCGTGGTGGTGGTAGCGTTAAAGCACGTTTCTCGAATACAACAGTACGTTACGGTACTCAAGTACTCGACCTACCTGTTCTTGCAAGTAATACTGGACGTATGGTTCCTGAATATTTTACAGGTACTTTATTAACTAGCCATGAAATCAAGAATCTTGAAGTTGTTGCTGGTAAATTTACTAAAAACCAAATGTCTGATCAAATCAATACCGATGCTGACGTAAATGGTAAGGGTCTTGATCGTGCAATTGTGTGGGGTGCTAAATACAAGTTTGATGATAATTTAAATGCATCTTACTATGGTTTAGACAGCAAGAATAAGCTTGATCGCCATTATGTAAATGTGAACTTTAAACAGCCATTGGCGAATGACAGTTCATTAACATATGATTTCAGCGGTTATCATACTAAGTTTGATGAAGGTGCTTTTACTTATTCTCAAACTACTGATGATCTATCTAATCGTCAAAATAACATTTGGGCTATCTCTACGGCTTATAATACGGGCCCACATAACATCATGGTTGCTTACCAACAAAACAGCGGTAATGTTGGTTATGACTATGGTCAAAATGCTGACGGCTTCCAAAGTATCTATTTGCCAAACTCTTACATGTCTGACTTCATCGGTAATGATGAAAAATCTGCACAAATCCAGTACAGTCTCGATTTTGGTAAATTAGGTGTATTACCTGGTCTAAACTGGACAACTGCATTTGTATATGGTTGGGACATCAAAGTTAAAAATGTAACTGATGATGCTCAAGAACGTGAGTTCTTTAACCAAGTGAAATACACAGTTCAAAGTGGTTTCGCTAAAGATGCAAGCCTCCGTATCCGTAACTCGTATTATCGTGCAAGCGACTCATACCAAGGTGCGTACATTGGTGATACCAATGAATGGCGTTTATTCCTTGATATTCCTGTGAAATTATTCTAATTCACAAATCTATCAAGCATAAAAAAACCTACGTCTGGTAACAGATGTAGGTTTTTTATTAAGCTCAAAATATCAATTGAGACATTCTGAGCTTATAAATTAAAGCTTATTTAGCAGCTTCAATTGCTTTTAATACTTCGGCTTTAGCAACATCAGCACCTTCCCAACCACTGATTTTTACCCACTTACCTGGTTCTAAATCTTTATAGTGACTGAAGAAATGCTCAACTTGGCTAATCAATAACGGAGGAAGATCTGTATATTCCTTCACGTCTTTATAAAGTGGAGATAATTTTTCGTGTGGAACAGCGATTAATTTCGCATCAATACCACCGTCATCTTCCATATTTAATTTGCCCACTGGACGGCAACGAATGACTGAACCAGCAGCAACAGGATGAGGAGTTACAACAAGTACGTCTAATGGGTCGCCATCTTCAGACAAAGTATTTGGAACATAACCATAGTTCGCTGGATAGAACATTGCTGTACCCATGAAACGGTCTACGAACAATGCATCAGAATCTTTATCGATTTCATATTTAATTGGTGCTGCATTTGCAGGAATTTCAATAATGACATAGATGTCATTTGGCGCATCTTTACCTGCTGGGATATTGCTGTAACTCATATCAATACTCTTTCGTTATGAAGTCAGATGTAAAATCCACTCGATTATAGCGTGGATATCATCAAAATGATGCCGATTATACAATGGGCACACGCGAAAGTTGATATGAATGATGACAGAATGACACTCAAGTCAGTTTAATCGTGACCACAAGTAATAAGATTGGACACAATATAGATAAGAACCAAACAATCGAGCGCAAAGTTGCCCAATTACTTAAATAGCAAATACCATAAATAACTCTTAAAATAATATATGCCCAACCTAATCTCAGAATAAAATATTCCGGAACAACCATATATTCAGCCATTAAAATAGCAGTTAAGAATAAAGGTAGGCTTTCAAAGCTATTTTGTTGTACGGCATTAGCGCGAGCAGCAAGACCTGTTGTTTTAGCCAAAAAAGCTCTTGGGTTTTGATTATCGACGGGCTGAAAACCACCTGTAAATTTTGCAATTACGGTAAATGCGTATGGCAGCAAACATGCCACTAAAATAATATAGATAATGCCGCTGATGCCCTGCATAGTGCCATCCATCACTAAAAATACTGTTGATCATGCTATCATAACATTGCGTTTTTACCTGAAATTTTATGCAATCACTTGTCATCACTGATTAATAGGGCCATGTATGCAACAACCTGATCAAAAAGAATTGTTTGACGTCTTAGACAAGCAAAAACAAAATCAGCTTCAGGTAGACCGTATATTAAAAATCGTATTTCCTATTGTCGCTTTTTTATTGAGTGTGATTTGTGCAAATCTAAATTGGCAATCGACATTGGGCACCTTTGTTATTTTAACAATTACTTTTATTGCAGTCGGTATTAAACGGCTTCCTTTATGGCATTGGTTAATTGTGATTACCCTATATTGCCTAGTAGATAATTATTTAAGTTATGGTCAGCTCGATTTAACTCATTTGCGTTTGCAATTGGGCACAATGCTAGTTTTTGTTGGGATGGTAGGAATTGGTCGTCCTTACATAGACCGCTGGTTTATGAAAAGCCACAACAAAATGTAAAAACAAAAAAAGCGCCCTAAGGCGCTTTTTTATTAACTTTTTAGGCTGGCTTACGTAAGTCCTTACGTAAGATTTTGCCTACGTTTGATTTAGGTAATTCATCCATAAACTCAACATAACGAGGGCGTTTATAACCTGTTAAGTTTTCTTTAGCAAAGTTCAAAATTTCTTCAGTCGTTAAGCTTTGATCTTTTTTCACGATAAAGAGTTTTGGCACTTCACCTGATTTTTCATCAGGAACACCAATTGCTGCAACTTCCAATACTTTTGGATGTTTAGCAATAACTTCTTCGATTTCGCTTGGATAAACGTTAAAGCCAGAAACCAAAATCATATCTTTTTTACGGTCTACAATTTTAGTATATCCACGGCTATCCATAACGCCGATATCACCAGTACGGAAGAAACCGTCTGCAGTCATGACTTTCGCAGTCTCATCAGGACGCTTCCAATAGCCTTTCATGACTTGAGGACCACGAATAGAGATTTCACCTTGCTCACCTAAGGCAACTTCTTTACCGTCATCATCTAAAATAGCAACTTCAGTTAAAGGTAACGGAATACCAATAGTGCCGCTAAATTCAGTAGATGCAGGAGGGTTTGCAGTCGCTACCGGAGAAGTCTCAGACAAACCATAACCTTCAATAATGGTTGTACCAGTAATCTTCTTCCACGCTTCTGCTGTAGAAGGTAGAACTGCCATACCACCGCCCATCGCCATTTTTAAATTGCTATGGTCAAGTTGTTTAAATTCTTCATTGTTTACTAAAGCATTAAATAATGTATTTACTGCTGGGAAGAATGATGGCTGATATTTACGTAATTCATTAATTACCGCTGGTAAATCACGTGGGTTCGGAATCAAGATATTTGCCTGACCTTTATACATACCGTACATCGCGCAAACCATGAACGCAAAAATATGATAAAGCGGTAATGCGCAAACAATACGGTCGCCTTTAGCACCATCATTTGCACCAAATTTACTTTGGAAGATACCATCACACTGTAAAAGGTTGGCAACCAAATTAAGATGTGTTAATTCCGCACCTTTTGAAACACCTGTAGTACCACCCGTATATTGAAGCACGGCAGTATCACTTAAAGTTAAATTTGGACGCTTATAATTACTCGGACTTACTTTATTTAATGCTGTATTAAATTTAACGTACCCTGGAATATTCCAAGCAGGAATTTGCTTACGTACTTTACGTAATACAAAATTTACTAATGTACCTTTAAGCGTACCAAGCATATCTCCTACTGTCGCAACTACAACATGCTTCACAGGAGTTTTACCTAAAATGCTTTGGTAAACACTGGCAAAGTTTTCGATAATCACGAGTACTTCTGAACCCGAGTCATTTAATTGATGCTCAAGCTCACGCGCAGTATAAAGTGGGTTTACATTCACTAATACTAAGCCTGCACGTAACACAGCTAATGCAACTACAGGATATTGCAATACGTTTGGCATCATCACTGCCACACGAGTTCCCTTTGCTAACCCCAAATTTTGCAAATAGGTCGCGAACTTACGGCTTGCAAGTTCCAACTCGTTAAATGACATCGCTTTATCCATAAAGATAAAGGCATCACGAGAACCAAATTTTTGGAAATTACTCTCAAAAATATCAACAAGAGAGGTATTTTCCGCAGGCAATGCTACTGTTTCTGGAATCCCTGTTTTTTGGTATTCTGCAAACCAAATCTTTTCCATAATGCCATTATCTCCGATTCGTAATCCTTAGTAATAACTGTTATTCAATGCCCCAGCTATTCTTTAGCTTCTTGGTGCCAGAACATATTTAAAACTTATTGGCACATTCATGACACTTTCGAACAAGATTATGAGACAGAAGTTTTGACAATTTGACCCTGTCAAATTTTTTGCATGGAGTACAAATTGCGTACTCCAAATTGCTGTCCTTTTAATCATTATCCAATACCAATAAGTTCAGTTCATTGCTTGAACTTATTGCCATATATAGCGTATTTATGTTGCTCGACGCTAGCTTTATCTCTGAATCAACAGTTTATTTGCTTTTTGATATCCACGTGGTAAGAGGTGCCCTTTTGAAGCTCGTTTACCCATGTATTTCTGTAGATCATCACCTTTTAGTTTTAGATGTTGTTGACCTGCAACCACCTGAATTATTTCATCTAAGTTCAGGGTTGTCATGGATAAAATCTGCTCTTCCGCTTCAAGTTGTATCAACTTATTACCTTTACCCTTATTTAAATTTGGCAGTTCTGACAAATCAATAATCAAGAGTCGACCTGCTGAGCTGAGTACAGCCAAATGTGTCATGTTTTGGGCAGATATTAACGGTAGCGCTTTTGACTTTTCAGGTACCGACAAGAAGCTTTTTCCTGCCTTGGCATTAGTATCTAACTGTTTGACTTGAGTTTTAAAGCCATAACCTGATGAGCTAGCAGCAATAAGTTCTGACTCTTCATCATCTAAATAGACCTGAATAAACGCGACTCCACTTGCAGGAGCAAGTTTCGAACTTAATGGCTCGCCTAAACCTCTTGCTGATGGCAAACTACTAATAGGCAAGGCATAACTACGCCCTGTCTCATCAAGGAAATAAATTCGTTGATTGGTTTTACCCACCGCATGACTTAAATATTGGTCACCAGCACGATAGTTTAAATTCTCTGCATCAACATCCGCACCTTTTGCAGCACGAATCCATCCCGCCTCAGATAAAACTACCGTTACTGCTTCAGCCGGCATTAAATCTTGTTCTCTAATTTGAACAGCTTCAGCACGTGCAACAATTGGAGAACGGCGTTCGTCACCAAACTTTTTCGCATCTTCTTTTAATTCGCCAATAATCAGGTTTTTTAAAGATTCTGGGTTTTCTAATTGTTCACGAATAATCGCTGCTTTTGCTGAGAGCTCATCCTGTTCTTGACGGATTTCCATCTCCTCAAGTTTTGCTAAATGACGTAACTTGAGTTCTAAAATTGCTTCTGCCTGTATCTCATCAATTTTGAAATGGTCCATCAATACAGGTTTAGGCTGATCTTCTTCACGAATAATACGGATAACCGTATCAATATCGAGATAAGCAATTAAAAGGCCTGCCAAAATATGTAGACGTTTTTCAATTCGGTTTAAATGATATTCCAAACGGCGAGTAACCGTTTTTTTACGGATCTCAATCCACTCAAGCAAGATACGTCGAATCGACTTAACCTGAGGACGACCATCCTCACCAATCATGTTTAAATTAACACGGTAGCTTGATTCTAAATCGGTAGTCGCAAATAAGTGGCTCATCACCGCTTCAGCATCAATACGGTTAGAACGAAGTACAATCACGAGTCGTGTTGGGTTTTCATGATCCGACTCGTCACGCACATCCACCACTAATGGTAGCTTTTTGGCCTGCATTTGGTCGGCAATTTGAGTGATCACCTTAGAACCCGATACTTGATACGGCAATTCGGTAATCACGATTTCATTTTTTTCGATGGTATAAACCGCTCGCATGCGGTAACTACCACGTCCAGTCGTCTGGATTTTGAGTAATTCTTCAGGCGGAGTAATAATTTCAGCTTTGGTTGGTAAATCTGGCGCTGGAATATATTCAGCCAATTTCTCGTCTGATGTTTGCGGATTACGAATTAAGGCAATTGTTCCTTTAATCACTTCACGCAAATTATGTGGCGGAATATCAGTCGCCATACCAACCGCAATACCAGTTGTACCATTCAGCAGAATATTAGGAACTCGTGCTGGCAAAGTAATCGGTTCTTTTAATGAACCATCAAAGTTATCTTGCCATTCACTCGTGCCTTGTCCTAACTCACTTAGTAATAACTCACTGTAGGCAGAAAGTTTTGCCTCGGTATAACGCATCGCTGCAAAGGATTTAGGGTCATCTGGTGAACCCCAGTTCCCTTGACCTTCAATCAAAGGATAGCGATAACTAAACGGCTGAGCCATCAACACCATGGCTTCATAACATGCCGAATCACCATGAGGATGATATTTACCTAGTACGTCACCTACAGTACGGGCCGATTTTTTTGGCTTACCACTGCTTTTTAAGCCCAACTCGCTCATGGCGTAGACAATACGGCGCTGTACAGGTTTTAAGCCATCACTGATATGCGGCAATGCACGGTCCATAATGACGTACATGGCATAATTCAGGTAAGCCTGTTCAGTAAATTCGGCCACAGAGCGGTTTTCTGTCGCTTGATGCGCAAGGCTGGTCATAGTCAGCTTATCTTCCAAATCAGTCGTTATTTTAAGTGAGTCTTATGCTAAGTGGGCTATGTTACAGACACAAGAGGGACTCTGTCACCTGAGCGTCAAATTATGTCTCATCTCTCTATATTTTTAGTTACTTGCTATAAAGTTAGGCAAACTAGAGACCTATCGACTCTAGTCTTTTACCTTGGGTTTCTTCACCTAATATTAAAATTACAGCTGCAACCAAAAGTAAAACAATAGTAAACATCATAAAAACATGGCTAAATCCATTTTTGGAAACCATCATATGAGTGACGACTATCGGCGCCAAAATTCCACCTAAACGGCCCATTGCCGATGCCCAGCCCGAACCAAAAGCCCGAATGTTGGCTGGATATTGCTCTGGTGTATAGGTATATAACACTCCCCATGCACCCAAATTAAAGAAGGACATGAGACAACCCCAAAATATAATGCTATTTACACTATCGGCTTGTCCAAAGAAATATGCAGACAACGCACAAAACCCGATAAATGCAGCGAGTGTAATTTTTCTACCTAACTGCTCTACAAACCATGCCGCTGCCAAGTAGCCTGGTAGCTGCGCCAAAATCATAAGCAAAACATATTCAAAAGATTTAACGATGTCATAGCCCTGTTTCACTAATAAACTTGGCAGCCATGTAAAGATCCCGTAGTAGGAATACACAATTCCAAACCAGATGAGCCAAAGCATTAAGCTTCTGCGAGCAAATTGACCACTCCAAAGTTGTTTAAAAGAGACTTTTTGTCGCATGGCTACAGGCACGACTTCAATATGGTGAACAATTTGAACGCCTGCTTGAGCTTCTAATTTTTGAACCAATGCATGTGCTTCTTCAACACGTCCACGGTTAATCAGGTAAGGTATGGATTCAGGGAGTTTTTTCCAAATTACTAAAATATAAATCAGTGGGAGGCCACCCATAAGAAATGCAATGTGCCAACCAAATTTAGGAATAATAAAATAAGAAATGAGTGCGGCAACTAACCAGCCCAAACCCCAAAAACTTTCGAGTAGGACGATAAAACGACCACGTACATGGGCAGGTATATATTCACTCACCAATGTCACTGCAACGGGTAACTGTCCACCAAGCCCAAGACCAACAATAAAACGGAAAATTAATAACCACTTCAAATCTGGAGCAAAAGCACATAAGGCAGTCGCAATACTATAGATGGCCATGGTAACTGCAAATATTGTCTTGCGGCCAAAGCGATCTGCTAAAGCTCCTGAGCAAACAGCTCCAATAGCCATTCCTACAAAACCAATACTCACAATCCAACCGCTTTCGGCTGGTGTTAATGCCCAGTCTTTAACAAGCGTTGTCATGATAAAAGCAATGATACCGGTGTCCATCGCATCAAACATCCAACCTAAACCAACCACCCACAGTAATGTGTAGTGAAATTTGCCAATTGGAAGATTTTGTATACGTGAAACCAGATCCATAGGAAAAACTCTACTGGAAAAAATAAGTGAGCAAGACAATATATTTAATTGTTATATCATGCTCACATCGAATTCTGCATGATTAATGTTCGTCAGTTGAAGAAGCCGATTCTGCATCATCATCTTTATAAATAAATTTAGGCATTTCTAAGCCAAAATAGATTGCAATCAGACGTAAGGTAAAGCCAAAAATTAAAGTTGAAATAACGGTTAACTCTAGGCTTAATCCTAAATCCTGACAAACCCAGTAACAGATGACTGCCACAAAAGAGATACTCGCATAGAGTTCACGGCGGAAAACGAACGGGACATCGTTACATAAAATATCACGTAAAATACCACCAGATACTCCAGTCAACACTCCAGCTACTGCTGAGACGACAAAACCATGTCCCATTTGTAAGGCAATCTGGCAACCAATGATCGTAAAACCAATCAAGCCTAAAGCATCGAGCACCAAAAAGATGTTATGTAAATGACGCATCCATTTGGCAATAATAATCGTGACAAATGCAGCACAGCAGGTCAGAACTAAGTATTCAGGATGTTTTACCCAAGTTAAAGGATAGTGACCAAGCAATACATCTCGCACCGAACCACCACCTAAAGCAGTCACACAGGCAATCAGTACGACACCGAACCAGTCCATACTCCGTCGACCAGCAGATAATGCTCCTGTCATGGCTTCCGCAGTAATCGCAATAATATAAATAACGGTGAGTAACATCGCCCTTTCCCTCAGGCCAAACAGTGGGCGTATTTTAAGATAAACTTACAGAAATTGTGCACAGCATTGCTTAAATTTTTTTCCTGAACCACATATACAAGGTTGTTTCATGGTGACCTGCATATCGACCGTTGGGTCGAGGAAAAACCATTTTTGCTGGTGATAAACAAAATGTGAAACCTCGTGGTGAATTTGAGCTTTTTGCCCATCATGATAATGAGCCTTGAACTCAACCTGTGCATGAGTTTTATCTAATTTTTCGTTGGCGTTAACCACCTCTAAACCCAACCATTGATTTTGTTTGCTCCACTCTGCGATAGCATCTTTATCAAGAGCTGTTTGCTGACCTAAAGCAGTCGTTTGCACAATATAATCAATTTGCTGTAATGCAAAAGCGCTATAACGTGAACGCATAAGCTGCTCTGCCGTTAGTGCTTTGGCTGTGCCTAAATGTAAAGGCTCACAACATTCTATATAGCGGCCTTTTCCACATGGACAAGTTTGTTGGGTCATTTGGTGTGTCTCAAATAAAAAAATAGCTCAGAGTTGAGCTATTTTATGATGTTTCTAGACTTAAAACGTCATTTAATCTTTTGATTCATCTTGTTCGATAGAAACAATATGAACTTTCTCAATTTTATGACCTTCCATCGTAATCACTTCAAAGCGATAACCGTCTGCCTCAACAGCTTCACCATTTTCCGGTAAACGGCCTAAATGGAATAACAAGTAGCCCGATAAAGTTGAATACTGTTCACTTTCGTCAACGAGATCACGACCTAATAAAAGTGATACATGGCGAATATCAGTTGAACCTTCAAGCATTAATGAACCATCTGCCAAGCTTTCAGCAGCAGCGTCTAACTCATCTTCATCTGGGAATTCACCAGCAATCGCTTCTAAGATATCAATTGGTGTTGCGATACCTTCGATGGAACCATATTCATTTAATACGATAGCCATTTGTAAAGGTGCTTGACGCAATTGCTCCATCACCATAAGCACTTGAGCATTTTCATGCACAATCACAGGTTCACGTAAATGCTTTTGGAAATCAATTACGCCTGTTTCAATAAAGTTGTTTAAAACTTTATGCGTAAGCGCAATACCCTCAATATTATCAAGTTCACCGCGTGCAACGATCAAACGAGAATGTGTCATCGACATTAAACGTTCTTTTAAAACTTCAGGTTCATCGTCTAAGTCAATCCACTCAAGTTCAGGGCGTGGAGTCATAACAGATTTTACAGGACGCTCTGATAAACCAAGCACACCTTGTACAAGCACACTGTGATAAGCACCATTTTCTTCGTCAAAAACTTCATCAGCAAAAGCTTGCGTCGCTAATACATCTTCTTTATCAGAAGATTGAGTATCTGAAGAACTACTATTTTTACTGCCTAACATACGTAAAACCGCAGAGGCAGTGCGATAACGTAAATCTGTAGTGGTAACTAGCTTTTCCTGATTGCGACGCATGCTCTGATTGATAACTTCTACCAAAACCGAGAAGCCAATTGCAGCATATAAATAGCCCTTCGGAATATGGAAACCAAAGCCTTCCACCACCAAAGAGAAACCGATCATCATCAAGAAGCCAAGACACAGAATGACAACTGTTGGATGTTTATTGACGAAGTCCATGAGTGGTTTTGATGCCCACAACATGATTCCGACAGCAATAACAACCGCAACCATCATGACTGACAGCTCTTTCACCATACCTACAGCTGTAATCACGCTATCTAGTGAGAATACCGCATCAAGCACAACAATCTGAACAATGACCATCCAAAATGCAGCATGAACAGGATTATCTTCTTTATGAAGTTGTTTTCCTTCCATCCGTTCATGCAATTCCATGGTGCCTTTAAATAATAAGAACACACCACCGAATAACAAAATCAAATCACGACCAGAGAATGGATGATCAAAAATATGGAAGAGTGGTTCAGTCAGCGTCACGACCCAAGCAATTGAGGCCAAGAGTACAAGGCGCATTCCTAATGCGAGTACCAAACCGACTATACGTGCTTTAGCTCGTTGCTCTGGCGGCAATTTCTCAGCTAAAATCGCGATAAAAACGAGGTTATCGATCCCCAATACAATTTCAAGAACGATTAAAGTTGCTAAACCCACCCAAGCAGAGGGATCAGACATCCATTCAAAGATCATTGATCCTGCTCCTGTGTTGTTTGGATTTTATCTTTATTTGGCAACACAACAGGCGCGCCTATACAAAGGGGGGAAAATGTTTTTTTAAGACAAGAAATTAAAACGGAGCGACTACAACCACTACCCATATTTGTTCATATGTTGTTAAACGAATTTTTAGTATAGGCAAGATTTAACATAAATTCATCATTTTTATTTGTTCATGACCAGCATTCACCAAACCCATACAAAACATGAATCTTTCTTATAAATCTGCTTATAAAGTTGTCATATCTTTTGCTTACTGTAGACAAGAAATATGAACGTGATAAGGTAAAAATAAAACAATGAATAGCGTATTAACAATGGCAGTAAATGATTCACCAATAACAGCTGTAAAAACAAAACAACCTCTTATTGCATTATATTGTGGTTCACGTGCAGGAAATAACCCAATCTACCGAGAAAAAGCAATTGAACTTGCTCATGGAATCGCTGAACAAGGCTTTGGATTAGTCTATGGCGGTGCCAGTATCGGTTTAATGGGACAAGTCGCAGAGAGCGTTCTCGCAAACGGCGGAGAAGCTGTCGGTGTGATCCCTGAATTTATGCTTGATTATGAAGTCGCTCATGCAGGCCTAACTGAATTACATGTCGTAGAAACCATGCATGAACGTAAAGCCATGATGGCAGAACGTGCAAGTGCATTTATTGCGTTGCCGGGTGGTTTAGGAACATTTGAAGAAATATTGGAAATAGCCACTTGGGGCCAACTCAACCAACATCAAAAGCCCATGATTTTATATAACGTAAATGGCTTTTATAACGCTCTTATTGCTCAATTAGATCATGCAGTTCAAGAAGGTTTCCTTCCCCTTCAACATCGAGCTAAATTAATTGTATGTGATGATGTTAACCAAATTTATAACGTCATTAAAAACTTAAAAATGCCAAAAAGATTTGTTGTCTAGTTGTTCCCCTACTCTACTTAAAAAAGCGGTTCTGCCGCTTTTTTTGTTTTAACTATTTTCACCTCTGCCTTCAAAAGAACTTAGATTTAGTAAAGGGGTATTCAACATTGGCTTACTTCTTTTAAATTCAATTTGTTTTACACTAGACCAAAACGTTAATTTTCAAATGTTATGAATGCCACGCCGACTCACCAAGCCTTGCAACCCGAATATCGACTACTCGTTCTTTTGGTTTCTATTGGCTTTTTTATGCAGGCCTTGGACACAACCATTGTAAATACCGCGATTCCTGCAATGGCTCATCATCTAAATGAAGATCCTTTACGCATGCACAGTGTAGTGGTGGCCTATGTATTATCGGTTGCTGCCTGTATTCCTCTAAGTGGATGGTTAGCAGACCGCTTTGGTGTTAGAAATATTTTCTTGTCGGCAATCGTAATTTTTACTCTGGCTTCTTTAGGTTGTGGTCTTTCTCAGAGTCTCAATGAGCTGTTATTTTTCCGGGTCATCCAAGGCATAGGCGGCGCCTTACTACTTCCTGTTGGCCGATTATCACTTTTAAAAATTATTCCTCGAACTCAGTTCTTAGCTGCGATGAGCTTAATGAGCCTTGCGGGTTTACTCGGGCCTTTGGCTGGTCCAACTTTGGGCGGATGGTTGGTTGAAGTTGCAACTTGGCATTGGATTTTCCTGATTAATATTCCTATGGGCATACTTGGCATACTAATGACACTAAAAGTCATGCCAAATGTAAAAGAACCCTCAGTCAAAACATTTGATTTGGGTGGCTTCATCTTATTAGTCGTGGCCATGATTGGCTGGTCTTTAGGGATCGAACATCTAGCCTCACCTGAATATTCAAAATGGTTTAGTATTTCGCTATTAGTCGTCGGAATAATCGCAACACTATGGTATGCCTACCATTCACATACTCATCAAAATGCATTATTTCGTAGCCGACTCTTTAGAAACAAAATTTACGCAATTGGTATTTTAGGTAATTTCTTTGCTCGCTTTGGTGGTAATGCTTTGCCTTTTGTTTTACCACTCATGCTACAAGTTGCTTTTGGTTTTGAACCCTTTATTGCAGGTTTAATGATGATTCCCTTGGTCTTGGGCTCATTATTTTCAAAGCCAATTGTCAGACCTATTATTCAAAAAATTGGCTATCGACGTTTTTTACTCATTAACACAACATTAGTTGGGCTATGTATTGCCTCTTTTGCAATCATGACCGTCGATACTCCAACTTGGTTTAGAGCCTTGCACTTTTTCTTATTTGGCACATTAAATTCACTGCAATTTGTTGGCATGAATACATTAACCTTGAAAGACTTGCCTCAACAAGATGCTAGTAGCGGTAATAGTTTCTTGTCGATGATCATGATGCTATCAATGAGTATTGGCGTGGCACTGGCAGGTACACTCATCAATATCTTTACTCATTATTATGGCCCAGCTCATGTAACCACTGCATTCCATGTCACTTTAATTTGCCTCGGTTGTATCAATGTCATTACTGCTTTTATTTTCTGGCAAATTCCAAAGGATACGTCTGTATAAGCGGTTGCATTTTTAGCATGGTTTCTCTCTTGTGAATCACGCTATGATGTCGACTTCAAATTTTAATGAGTTTTGAATGAGCAAACTGGCTAAAACTTTTTTCACATCACGGCACAATACCCTAATCGGAATTGGCTTAGCTTGTGTTATGGGAGTCTTAGCTTATTTTGGTTTGTTCTATCAACAAAAAGCTGTTGCGCAGGATTATCCGGTGCAAGGGTTCGATGTTTCTCATCATCAAGGTGATATTAACTGGAAAAAAATATCACCGGAAAAATTCCAATTCGTCTATTTAAAAGCGACTGAAGGCGGCGATTACAAAGATTCAAAATTTCAGGAAAACTGGCTCAAGGCACGTGAACATGGTTTTCATGTAGGCGCTTATCACTTTTATCGTCTATGCCGTGATGGTAAAACGCAAGCGGATAACTTTATTGCGACTGTACCCAACAAAGCCGATGCCCTTCCTCCTGTTATCGATCTAGAATATGACGGTAACTGTATTAATGCGCACACCAAAGAACAATTACTTAAAGAAATAGGCATCATGCATGATCGCTTAAAACAGCATTATGGCAAACAGCCTGTTTTTTATATTTCCAAAACTTTTTACCACATTGTATTAATAGGAAGTTTTCCTAATACACCGCTGTGGGTCAGAGATTACGAAGGAAAACCTGAGCTGAAAGACAAAAGAAAATGGCTCTTTTGGCAGCATAGTAATCAAGGTAAAATTGAAGGCATGACAAAACCAGTAGACTTAAATGTTTATGAGGGTTCAGTCAAGGAATGGCATCAATTTTTACAGCAGCAAGGCATCGTGAAAGCACAATAATATGCGCAAAATCATTCATATTGATATGGATGCCTTCTATGCATCAGTCGAATTGCGAGAGCGTCCTGATCTAAAGCATCTTCCCGTCGTTATTTCTTCGCATCATCCGCGAGCTGTGATTGCTGCTGCCTCCTACCCTGCCCGTGAATTTGGTTTGCGTTCTGCCATGTCGATGAGTCAGGCAAGAAAACTATGTCCTCAAGTTGTCATTATTGAACCAAATTTTGAAAAATACCGTATGGTCTCCGCTCAAATTCACTCGATCTTTCAGCAATATACGCTACTTATTGAGCCTTTATCTTTAGATGAAGCTTATTTGGATGTCACTGAAAATTTAAAACAAATTGCGAGTGCAACTGAAGTTGCTATGCACATTCGAGAAGATATTTTTAGATTAACTGGGCTTACTGCATCGGCTGGTGTAGCACCAAATAAGTTTTTGGCAAAAATTGCTTCGGATTGGAACAAACCTAATGGTTTATGTGTAATCAAACCTTCGCAAGTTGCTACTTTTATTCAAGACCTTCCACTTAAAAAGATTCCTGGTGTGGGCAAAGTCACCCAGGAAAAATTGCAGCAGCTTCAGCTACATACGCTGGGTGATTTACAGAAAATTGAAGAAGCTGTTTTGGTTCACCACTTTGGTAAGTATGGACAACAACTCTATCTATATGCTCAGGGCATTGACCATAAACCCGTTCAAGCTGAAAGAGCTCGCCAACAAATTTCGAAAGAAACAACTTTTGACAGTGATTTTACTTTGGCTCAATGTCAGCCCTATTGGCATGGATTAGCTGAAAAAGTGTGGCAAACACTAGAGAAAAAACAGCTCAATGCACGTGGTGTCAATATTAAGCTTAAACTTAAGAATTTTCAGACTTTACAACATAGTAAAAGCTTTAAAAGACCGATCCAGTCGCTACAGGACTTAATCCAAGTTTTATTTTTATTATTAAATGAAATGCAGATTCCCGAACATTTCCAGTTTCGCCTGATTGGTATAGGCGTTTATCAATTACAGACCCAAGCGGATGACTTCCAGCTTAACCTCTGGTAATTGACTACTTATCACTCAAAAGAGCAACTTTTAAACAAAATAGACTCCCTTTTACTGAAACTTTAGAGTAACCTAATCCACGCATATTCATTACCCATGTATTTGCAACATGCCAAAGCAACCTTTACTTTCGGC
>ERZ941706.39-NODE-39-length-47928-cov-4.780461_pt1 | contig 47928 bp, 60 predicted proteins | sample MGYA00521232_ERZ941706 | MGnify/ENA primary metagenome ERZ941706 (study PRJEB32759, sample SAMN07749893) | skin metagenome | biome: transportation; feature: city; material: polyester macromolecule | host: Homo sapiens | place: Hong Kong:ER line | collected 2017-07-19...
CCGTGTTCCTCATCGAGACGAAGAACGCAGAGCCCCGCCCGGCCTATCTGGAGGACGAGGGTGTCGAGATGATCGAACAGGCGGTGGCAGGCAAAAACCCCGGCGACTTCATCTTCATCCGGCCAGACGGCACGCAATGGCAGCGCAGCCAGCAGCTGCGCCGCATGAACGATGCATTCGACCGGGCCAAAATCGATAAGACCACGTTCCACGACCTGCGGCGCACCTATGGCGCTCGGCTTGCCCGGGCCGGTGTCCCCATGGCCGTGATCGCCGAGGCGATGGGGCACAAGGACGAGCGGATCACCCGGAAGCACTACGCCCATTTGGCGCCGAGCTACGTCAGCGAGACCGTGCGCTCGGCCATGGCCGGGATGGGTATCGTGGACCGGGGCAATGTGAAGAGCATCGCGGGCTGATGCCGGCGCAAGGGATCGTCACGGTCGAGGTGAGCCCGTTCAACGCGCGGATGATCGCGTGGTGGCTGCGGACCTATCACCAGCCCACTCGCTACGAAGGCATCCTGGGCGAGTATCTGTGGCAGTATCGTGATCACCACGATGTCGACGCGGTCGCCAAGAAGTTCGAGAAGCTGATCGCCCGGAAGCGACCCGGCGGACCCTTCGCCTCCGTGGCGGTGCAGATCTCTCGCGAGGATGCCTTGTGGCTGGCGAAGCGCGTCAGGCGTCCGGGCATGTTCGGCAACATGCCCCGGCCCAAGCTCCCCGACGCGGTTGCGCTGCTCTGCTATCGTTGTGCCGAGGCAACGACGAAGAAGCGGGGACGAAAGACCCTTGCTCGTGATCGACTCCAGGCGGCGCTTGAAAGAGAGCACCTCGACGAACGCCATAGAAAGCGACTGCGTCGTCGCCACCGTGAAGAAGTGAAGCTGAGAGAGAGCGCGGGGAGCTTTCAGGGCATCCTTGGAAAGGCACTGATGGACGCGGCGAAATCTACCTGAATTACCGCCACTGCCTCGCGCGAGCAGTCTGAAACATCCTGCGACGGTCTGAACAGCCGCTTGGTGCGGCTGAGACATGGAGACCGTCGATGCAAGCCATCACCACCACGGTTCAGGACGCCGCCAGCCTGATCGGTGTCAGCCGCTGTTCTATCTACCGCCTCATCAACGAGGGCAAGATCGCCACCGCGAAGGTGCGCGGCCGCCGCCTCGTCAAGGTCGACAGCCTCCACGCGCTCGTGGACCAGGCTGCGTGAGCCACGGTGTTCGCCGCAAAGGTAGCGCTTCCGCCTAGATGCGAAGCGCCCCGCCAGACCCGTGCAGGGGTCGAGCGGGGCACCACGAATTTCATCAGCAGCAACGTCAACGAAGATAGCACCACCGCCACCCGGCTTCAACGACTGAACGCCGTCTGCGGCGTGAATGGCCACCGGGCCGAGCTGATCGCCTTCCTGATCTGGGGGGAGGCGCAGCATGGATGACTGCTTCCAGGCCCGTCGTGGCGCCGCGATGCTTTTGCTGACCAGCGGCGTGGGGCTTACCCGTCGTGCGGGTTCGTTCCTCGGCCAGTGCGTGGTCGATCCGACGCCGTTGACTGAGGCGCAGTCGGAATGGCTGGGCAAGTTGCTCGACCGTGCCGGCTACCCCCGTCTGGATACGGGAGGAGAGGCATGACCTGCCGGTATCCTGACGCCCCCGGGCATCGCGGGGTCGATACCTCGATCGAGGCGGCCGACCTCATCTGCAGCATCGCGGGTCCCCTACGCCGCATGGTCTATCGCGTTGTGCACGCGGCCGGCGAAGCAGGCATGACGACCGACGAGATCGCGGAAGCGTTGGCAATGCCGCGGTATAGCGTCCAGCCCCGAACCACCGAGCTCAAGCACGACCGCCGCATCATCGACAGCGGAAAGCGTCGTCCGAACGCGTCGGGCTGCAATGCCATCGTCTGGGTCGCCGCAGTCGCGCGGGAGGAAGCTGCATGACCGATCCCCGCACGATCATCATGGCGAGCGAGGCGATGCCGCTCGGCGACGGTTTGACCGTCACCTTCGCGATGAAGGAGGGCCAGATCGACGCTGCCTTCACGCCACCTCTTCCGCGCGGGCGAAAGGCGAGGCGCTACCTTGCGCCGTATCGCCGTGCCCGCGATGAGTTTCTGACTCGTGTAGCGAAGCGGCCTGGGCTGACGGTCGGCGTGGTGGAGCTATGAGCGCCGCAGCTACAGTGTCGCTGGTCGGTCGGGGCTGGCCGGTCGTCTGCGACTGTATCGCCGTCGTTCGTCTGCGGCACCAGCCCGGCTTCGCAGCGGGTGTGCAGCACCGTTTCCGCGCTGCCGGCGTCGGCCGCGTGTGGCCCTCGCTGCGGAAGGCACGCAGGCGCGCCTCCTATCTCGCCAGCCTTCATGGGCTGCCTGTCGTGGAGTCGCTGTGATGGCCAGCGCACCAAGCACCAGCATGCTCGCAGCTGCCGCGCTCGAACAGGCCGCCTGCGGTTGGCCAGTGTTCCCCTGCCATCCTCAGACCAAGAAGCCACTAACGGAGCATGGCTTCAAGGACGCATCTACTGACCCTCGACTAGTTGCGTCGTGGTGGCGGCGCTGGCCATCGGCGATGATCGGCGTGCCGACCGGCCCGGCGATCAACGCCTGGGTGCTCGACGTCGACGATCCGGCGGCATTCGAGGCGTGCTCCGACATCCCGATTCCTGCGACGCGGCGGGCGACGACCGGCAAGGGCTATCACCTGTATTTCCGGTGGGACCCGCGGGCGCCGATTATCAACGCACAGCGGACCGTGAAGGGCTGGGGCATCCCCGGCCTGCCTGGTGCCGACGTGCGTGGCGAGGGCGGCTACGTGATCGTGCCTCCATCGCTTCATCCGTCCGGTAGCAGCTACATGTGGGCAACGGACGAGGAGCCGAGCGAAGCGCCCGACGAGCTAGTGACGCTGGTCCGCAGCCGCGGGAAGGTGGAGCCGGTCGTCGATCCCGAGCCGGCGACTGAGGTGGTGCGGAAGCCGCTCGCTGCGGCCCCGGGCGACGTAGACACAGCCTACGGGCTCGCCGCACTGAAGCAGGAATGCGACCTCGTCGGGCTCGCGCCAGCCGGCGCGCAGGAAGGGACGCTGAACGGCGCGGCCTTGAAGATCGGCTCTCTCGTAGGCGGTGCAGAACTTTCGATGCGAACCGCCACCTCGGCGCTGATCGCGGCCGGGCTCGCGATGCCGTCGGTCGATCCGAACCATCCGTGGACGGCGGCGGCCGTCACCGCGAAGGTGACCCGCGGACTTCAGGATGGAATGCGCAAGCCGCGAAGGGCGCCACCCACGGTTGCCAAGGCGAAGCAGCAGGCGCAGGCCAACGACAACGCCGAAGTGTCCGAGGACACGATCGCCCTGGCGTTTACGGCTCAGCACGGCGGCTCGCTCCTGTTCGACCACAACGCTGGCCGCTGGTTCCGCTGGGATGGTGTCCATTGGAAGATGGACGAGACGGACCTCGCGTTCGATTATGCCCGCAAGCTGGCGCGCGAACTCGGCGAGGGTAAGCGCGCAATGGGTAGGGCCGCGACGGCAGGAGGCGTCGAGAAGCTGGCACGCGCCGATCGCGCGCACGCTGTCACCAGCGATGGATGGGATGCAGACCCCTACCTTCTCGGCACCCCCAGCGGCACGATCGACCTGCGGACGGGTATCCTCTCCGACCCGGACCGCTCGATGCGTATTACCAAGCTAACCGGGGTCGAGCCTCAGCACGGAGACCCGGTTCGCTGGTTTCGGTTCTTGAGCGAGTCGCTCGACGGCGACGAGGAGATGGTGAAGTTCCTGCAGCTCTGGTGTGGCTACTGCCTGACCGGCCTGACGAGCGCCCATGCGCTGCTTTTCATCTACGGGCCTGGTGGCAACGGCAAGTCGGTGTTCCTGAACACGATCATCCGCATCATGGGCGACTATGCCGTCACAGCGGCCATGGAGACGTTCGCGGAGTCCCGCGGCGATCGGCACTCCACCGAATTGGCCATGCTGCGCGGCGCCCGGCTGGTCACCGCCAGCGAAACCGAAGAAGGGCGCGCGTGGGCAGAGGCGCGGATCAAGGCGCTGACCGGCGGCGATCCGATCACTGCAAGATTTATGCGGCAGGACAACTTCACCTTCCGGCCGCAGTTCAAACTGACGATCGCCGGCAACCATGCTCCTGCCCTGCGGAACGTGGACGAGGCGATGCGGCGGCGGTTCAACATCGCCCCCTTCATCATCAAGCCGGCCAACCCGGATCGGCAGCTCGAGGAGAAGCTGATCGAGGAGTGTCCCCAGATCCTCGCCTGGATGATCGCCGGCGCGCGGATGTATCTTGCGGATGGCTTGAACCGGCCGGCGGCGATCGTCGCGGCCACCAACGACTATTTCGCCGAGCAGGACGTGTTTGGGCAGTGGGTCGATCAGCGCTGCATTCTGCGGCAGGGAGCGATGGAATCGTCTGCCCGGCTCTATGCGGACTGGGAGACCTTCGCGAAGGCGAACGGCGAAGTGCCCGGCACCGCCAAGTCATTCGGGGCGGCCATGCGGAAGCGCAACCTGCAGGCGAAGCCTTCGCGGCTGCTCGGCACCATGCAGAAGACCTATTTCGGCGTGGAGCTCGTCCCCATGCCGCAGACCACCTTCTCCCAGGAGCGCGACTGATGCCAGCTGTTACCCGTGTTACCGATGTGACGCATTTTTTGGATCACCCATTCACGTGCGCGCGTGCGGGTGTGCAGAGGAACGGGATAATCGGTCACATCGGTAACAACGGTAACGCCCGGCTCAGCTGTGGCGAGACCGGCGGCACCTTATTCACGCCAGCTAAGCGGTCGGTCTGACATGACCTCACCGCGTAACCCCCGCGCAAATACGCGCGGCAAGCCATTCCAGCCGGGAAACCCTGGGAAGCCCCGGGGCGCCCGTTCGCGCGTCACCCGGGCGATGGAAGAGCTGCTTGAGGGGCAGCACGTCGCGCTGACGCAGGTGGCGATCGACAAGGCTCTGGATGGCGACACGGTCGCGCTGCGCTTGTGCCTGGATCGGCTCGCGCCGCCGAGGAAGGACGCGCCAATTGCGATCGAATTGCCCGCCGTTGCCAGTGCTGCCGATGCCGTAACCGCGTCGGCCGCGGTGCTCGCCGCTGTGGCTGCCGGAGAATGCACGCCTGACGAAGGCGGGCGGGTCATGGCGCTGCTCACCGCGCATAAGGCAATCGTCGAGGCGGGCGACCTCGAACGCAGGATCACCGCACTGGAGACGAAGGCATGATGATCAGGACGAGGCTGGCCATGCTGGAGAGCAAGGGAATGGCGGCAGGACTCGCGGTCGGCGTCCGCGCTTGGCTCGGCCAGACGCATTCGCCTGCGGAACAGCGGCAGGCGGCGATCGAAGCGGCACGACCGCTTCCACCAACGCATTGGTCCAGCATGTCGAAGGAGGCACAGGAATGGTTGCAGGCGTGAACAGAGAGCGGCGCGTCGTGGCGCTCGAACAGCGAAAGCGTGCGCACCGTCTAGTGCAGATTCCCATGATCGCTGCGGACATCAGCGAGACCGGGGATGAGGCAGTGGCCCGGTATGTCGCCGAGCATGGTCCTTTGCCCGAGATGGACGATGATCAGGTGAACGTGGTCGTGTTCATCCCGGTGGCACCCAGCGCGAGGAAAGCGGCATGAACCCGCTTGGCAAGCGGCTCACCGCTCTGGAGCAGGCACAGCCGATTTCTCAGCCGCGCTGGCACTGCCTTCGACGCTATGAGAACGAGAGCGAGGCGGATGCGATCTCGGCCTACGAAGCCACGAACGGTCCGATCGGTGAGGGCAACGTTATCATGCGGGTGATTATCAGCAAGCCGGGGGAACGACCGGACTGATCGCGCTTTGCGCGACGCTTGAAGGAGCGAAGGGGATGCCGAGCCGTTCCTATCCAATTGTAAGGCGCCAGCATGGCGCGGGATGCGTCCGGGCTAGCAAGAAGATTGCAGACATGGCGCAGCAATGATCTAGTCGGACCGTGCACGACTTTTTAGTTCAAGCATGGGCATGGATCACTTGGGGCTCGCCGGCCATTGGCCCGGTGGGTGGCTCGATCGGCATTGCCTCAGGTCTCGCCGTTTTTCGTCGCCGCTGGCTGCGCCTGTCCGCCGAGTGCGTCGAGTGCAATGACGAGGAGGACAGCTGGTTCCAGTTGACGATCTCGAACCGCTCTGACTTGCCGGTCGTTTTCCGCCTGGTTGGTGTAGCCTGGTTCATTTTCACTCCGCTCGGACGGCACCGTCTTGGCTGGGCGTTCCAGGTTGATGACTTGCCTGGACTGAAGACCATCCCGCCGCATGGATCTGAAACGTTCTCCTTGCCTGAGAGGGATTGGTATCCGGCCACCCCACGCGAGTTTCGTCACAACGCCTATCTGCGAGTGTGCATTGACGTCCCGCGGCACGGCGGTGCGTGCTGGATACCCGCGAACAACCGGAATTGGACCGAAAGTGTGCGGGAACGGGCGCTCTTGCGCCTTTATCGCGGATTCGAAGAATAGCGGGTCAGACCTCCACCGGCTCCAGGCTGGACGCTTATCCGTCTCGACTAATGCGCTGCGTTCAGACAGCATTGCGCTTGCTGGTGGGGGCACCGGCTGAGGAGGGGCGGAATGCAGAAGTTATTCGACTCAAGCGGCGTCGCGCTCGCGGGATTAGGAACGTCGCTGGCGACAGCGGTGCTCGTCACCGCCATCGATCACTTCATCGGTCTGAATGTGTTCACGTTCTCGCTCTGGGTTGTGCTCCCGGTCGGTGCCGGGCTGTGCGGCTTCCTGGCCGCGTCGGGCTACTACCTTGCAGCCAAGGCGCTGCACCAGCGGCCCACCTCGATTTTGCTGGCTCAGATGGTCCTAATCGCTGCGGTAACGCAGGCGTTAATCTACTGGCTGGAGTATCGCACCACCGTTATCGACGGTGTCAATATTAGCACTGTGATTCCCTTCTTCGACTATCTCGATGTCGTCCTCACCAAAACGCACATGAAGATGGGTCGAGCCGCGCAGATTGATACTGGTGAGGTTGGATCCTTTGGCTACTGGCTCGCGGTATTCCAATTTGTCGGCTTTCTTCTTGGAGCTGGTTTCGTCTATCTGACCCTCAAGGATCAACCCACCTGTGAGCCTTGCAACAAGTATCTGCGGACGCTTGTCACTAAGAAGGACAGCTTCGCCGATACGGAGAGTCTGGCCTCCTATTACGATCATGAATTCGTGCACCCAGTCGACAGCCCCGAGTTCGCCGCCCACGTTGGGGTCGAGCACACGGCTGGCAAGGCGGAGCGCGGCACCTTCAACATGGAAACCAAGGTGCTCGGATGTCCCTCCTGTGGCGGCCAGGCAATCGCCGAGAAGGTGCAGGTGTTTAACGGGCGCGAGTGGAAAGACGTGCAAGAGCTAAAGCGGTTCGTGCAGATGCCGACTGGGATCAACGTCGCACACGCTTATCGATAAGCGCCCTTCCACGGTTCAGCGCTGCGGGGCGAAATACTCATGTCGGACGATTTGTGGTTGGTCCTGATTGTCGGCGTCGGCATTGCCGCTTGGCTGTTCTGGCCCAAGGGTAAGCCAAAGGTGCCGCGGGTGACGCATGAGGCGCCGCCGCGGCCCAACAAGCCGAAGCGGGAGATGTCGGCCGACGAACTGGAGGTGGAGCGAGCGCGACAAGCGTTCGAGCAGAACGACCGGGACCGCGACCTTGCGCGGCACGAGCACGCCCAGGAAAACGCCGCCGCACGTGAACGCGTCGATCGTGCCCGGAAGTATGCGGTCGACAGCGGCCTCGACAAGGCCGTCCCGGGTTTGTGGCAAAGAGTTGAACACTGGGGGACGTGGGCTGGGATGCCGGATCGCTGGCAACCCCCCGAGGGCGTTTCAGACATCGGCGGCGACGGTGACCGCGAAGACCGGTTTGCGTCCTTCTCGTGGGGCGAACGACATTACCGGATTGGGCTGAGGCGCCAGCCGAACTACACGCCGGACGGCGATTTGGAGTTCGGGGACCTCGACGTGGCTGTCGACGGAGAGCCGGTGTTGACGCTCGCCTGCACCCGATCTGGCTACGAAAGCTGGGAAGAGTGGCGGATGGCCGCCGTTGACATGCTGAAGGTGGGTCCGTGGATGGCTGACCTAATCCGATGTGCGGGCCATATCCGGCTCGTCACCGACCGGCAGACCTGGAGAACTTTCGCGAAGACCGATCAGGAACGAGCGAGCCGAATTGATCTCGGGGATGCATCGGCGTGACGCCTGGGCCGCTCGTTCCAAACCGCTCGTGTGCCGGTTGCACTCTCTGCTGCAAGGTGTTGAGCATCACCGAGTTGGGCAAGCCTCAAGGGGTATGGTGTGTGCATGCGCAGGTCGGTCGCGGGTGCAAGATCTACGATGGCAGACCAAGCGAGTGCGCCACATTCTACTGCGGATACCTGAGCTGGCCCGCTGCTGGAGAGCATTGGTTTCCGGCCAAGAGCAAGATGGTGATCGTGTCCGAGCTGGATGGTGGAAGGATCGCCGTGCATGTCGATCCTGGTCGACCAGCCGCTTGGCGGGATCGTCCCTTCTACGACGATTTGAAAGAGTGGGCGCACTTCGCCGCCCGTGATAATATGCAAGTGGTCGTCTGCGTCGGAAATCGAGCGACGGTGATCCTGCCTGACCGTGACGTCGAACTCGGGCTGGTGAGCCCGGACGAGCGGATTATCACGGGAGAGACCGTAGATGCAGTGGGCAACCGCCGATTCGAGGCGTTCAAGCTAAAAGCAGATGATCCTAGGTTAGCAGGCATGCAGCCAGGCGTGCCTGTCCTAGGGCCATTCTAACCGGGTCCCTCATTCGCCCCTGTTCTCGGCCTCTTGAGCTTCGGCGAAGCCCGGGAACTGAGCGAGATCTTCATCCGTCATGATCGTCAGTTCGCGGCCCGTAATTATGTCGAACTGTTCAAGGCTTGCGACAACGTCCTCGACCTGCCGGGTGATCATCTTAGCTAGCTCTTCGGGATTCTTGAGTCCGGGGTCGGTCAAGCGACGATCAATGGTTCCGAGGAGAGCATCTAGATGAAGGCCGATCTCAATCACGGCGATCATCAGGCTCTCGCTTTCACCTGGCGCCTTGTCGATTAAGCGATGCACATAAGCGTGAGACGTTCGAAGTGGTTCAAGCCGGGATAGAAGCCCGCTTTCCGACCATTCGTTGATCTGCTCCATCACGTGGTTGCGGACAGCGAACATGCCCGTGAGCAGCGCCTTTTCTCGCATGTCCCGCAGCAGATCATCCTGTCTGCTCTTGCGGCGGTCGGCGAGCCATCCCCCGAATAACACAAGGCCGCCGCCGACCAGCGTCCCGAGCAGGCCTTGCGCAATCTTGAGCCACTCCAGCGTCCAGTTCGGCTCGGTCATCTTAGCTGAAGCCGGACAGGGTGCCGCTCATGATAGCCTGCTCAGCACTTCCGTTATCGCCGGAAGAAAAGGCGCAACGACGGTGATATGGTCGGCTACCGTCCCCACGAAGCCTTGATAGGCCTTGGCGAACGTCCCCTTGTCTTTCGCGGCGGACATCTCAGCCAAGCGAGTGTCCACCTCAATTAGCTTTTCCGGAGACAGGCCCGCCGCTTGAAGTGCTGACCTCACGTCGGTGAAGACGTTGCCAGATCCGACGACATTGGTCGAATTATCGGTCGAGTGAATATTTACTCGGGCGTTCGGACCGGAGACTGAGAGCGAATAATTTCCTCCTGCGTGCCGGTCAAACTGGCCCCGCCGCGAAACCCTAATCTGATAATGCGGTCCGAATGGCCCGCCTCCGAAATACTTCGGATCGTTAACGACAAATGCCTCTTCTTGGCCATTTGGAAGAGCTCGCCGTATTTCGTCGCCAGGTCGAACATCAACCGACATCACGTCGATTACGAAGCCGCTGCCGTCATAATAGGCAGGCACTCGGGATCGCACCTCGCCGTCCGGTGAGACGATGTCGACCTGATCCGGCTCGATGAGCGATTCCCAAGGCTTCATCACAGCACAATATCCCTCCCTTTGCTGAAGGGCCACCCTCTAGCTCATGCCGGAGCCGAGGATCGCCCCAAGGGCCGGCAAGAAGGGGGCTACCACCGTCATGTGATTCGCTGCGGCGGAAATGAAACCGTTGTAGGCGCTCAACAACGAGGCGTGGTCGCTCGCAGCCTCCATGACGCTGTTCGCATGCAAAATCGCGTCACGGCTGGTTGGGTCCGCAACCTGTGACTGGACGGCTCGCGCAATCTGCCCGAAGATCGAGTTAGTTGACACTATGTTCGTTGAGCTATCTGTCGACGCTTGGTTGATCCGCGCGTTCGCCCCGGTCACGTTGCCCGTGCTGAAACTGCCGTTGAACGTGCCGATCGAAATATGTGCGCTGCTCGCACGAGCTCGCTCGTCCGGGGTGAAGCCTAATCCTTCACCCGTGACCCCAGCGCGAGCAAGTTCCAGTGCCCAATCCAGCACCATATCGCGCACGTGCTGCACTAGCTGCACTATCAGGCCTCGGGGCACCTCATTTGCGACACGGGGGACCTCGAAGTTGAACGTTTCGTTCAGCATCGAAACGATGTGATTAGGGAGTGGCAGGCGAAAGGGGCCGTCCTTGTCGAGCAAAGCCTCGTAGTTTGCAACGGGCTCGTAGAAGTAGACCGTTGAGATCAGGTCGGCGGTTTCCGCATCACCGAAATGCACCGGCTGCCAGCCATGGTATGGGTTTAAGCCTATCGTGCTTCCGTGGCCTCGCCGATAGTTGGGAAGATCAGAACGGTAACCACCTAATTCATGTTCGACCCAATCTAGTGCGTCATCGAGTCCTAGCTTAACCGCAGCCACTTTAACTTTGCGTAGCAGGGTGCTGACCGGCACGTCAGGGTTCATAGCATCTGATTGAAGCTGCTCAACTAGGCCGGTCATTTGAGTCCTGTCGAAGGGAGGGCGGCAACGGCGAAACCGTTCGCCAGCAAATCTGCCCGAATTAACGCCACTCATCCACGCCGAAATGTTCCGTCACCATTCGGTGAGATGGCTCCGTCGGAGCCGTGATCGGCAGCGAGGACCATGACGGATCACATCGACCTCATCCAGCAAGCGGCGGCGGGCTCCACGTCGGCGCACCTGGGCTTGGTCGACCTCGCCATTGCGGCGGGGGCCTGCGGCAGCTGCCGGCAGATTGAGTCCTTGGCCGCTGCCGAGACCTGGGCGCGGCTTGCGGCCGCCGGCGGGGGCAAGGACGAGAACCGGGCGCTGGTCGGCGTCCTGCTCGCCCGAGCCGAGTTCGAGATCGGCCGGTGCGCCGTCTACAATGCCCAGTGGTATGAGGGCGAAGCCCGGCGAGTGCTGAAGCTGCTGATGGCGCTGGACGACGCCGATGCCCGGCAGGCGCTGGAGGAGCTTGGCGCGCCGCCGGAGGGCGAGCACCATGAACCCGATCTCCTCGTCTTCACCAACTTGGCCGCCGCAGCGAGGGGCGACCTCGCAGCGCTCGGGTCGCTATGCGACGAAGCCTTCCGCCTCCTTCACGACGGCCAGTCCGATCCGATCGAGGCGCTGACCGCGGGCGAGCTATATGCCCGGCTGGCTTCCGCATCGGGCGACGCCGACCAAATGCGCCGATTGGCAGGCGTGCTGCTGAAGCGGGCCGAATACGAATACCGCGAAGGTTGGGCGGCGCTGGCCGACAATGCGGTGGCCGAAGCCACGGTGCTGCTCTCCATCCTCGTCGACACCGGCGATCACAGCATGGCCTCGTGGCTGAGCATGCTGGTGAACGAGTCGCCCATGCCGGCGATCGCGACGGCAACGCGTCACCGTCCCACCATCCTGAAATTCATCGAACCCCAGGGGACCTGCTGATGGCTCTGTTCGGCGGGGCTCGGCCGCGCACCACCATGCCGGGCGTCGTGCACTATTACCCCACGGCCGAGGAGCAGGCGATGGCCATCCCCGGTCAGGCCAGTCCCATGCCTTCTCCTGCTACCCGGATGCCCCGGGGGATGTTCGGTGCGGCGATGGCGGGCGGCGCCCAGCCTGGTGCGGGCAGCGACCTCAGCACGATCATGTCGCAGGTGCTGAACCAGTCGGCCGCGCCGCAGCCGTCGGGGCAGCCGGGGTCGATCCTCGCTGGCGCGCTGGGCCAGCTCCCGCCGTCTGGGCAGCCGACGCGGAGCAACCTGCCGGCGGTGGCGATGACCGGAGAGCTGCCGCAGCCCAAGATCGACCTGTCCAGCCTCGCGGCGCCGGTCAACCTGTCGAACGTGCAGGTGAAACGACCCGGCTTCTTCAAGCACGGTGGCCTCGGCGAGAAAATTCTGCACGGCCTCGGCGAGTTCGCACTTCAGTATCAGGCCAGCCAGGGGGACCCGGGAGCGCTTATGACGCTTCGCGGACGCATGGAGCAACAGGCAGCTCAGCGGCGCCTGCTCGAGCAGGTGAAGCAGCGCCAGGCCGAGCGCGAAGAATGGATGTGGCGCGAAAACTGGAAGCGCGAGCACCCCGACGACCAGTTCACCCAGTATATGCAGGCGGCCGGTATCGATCGGACCTCGCCGCAAGGGCAGGCGCTCTATCGTCAGCGAGCGGAGAGCATCGCGGCACCGCCGATGATGGCGGTCGACGGCTTCGATGCGCAGGGCAATCCGACCAAGACGTTCATGCCGCGCACGGGCTTCGGTGGAATGGGTGGCCAAGCTGCGCCGTATGGTCCCGCGCCCGGCACGGTGAAGAACGGCTATCGCTTCAACGGCGGCAACCCCAACGATCGGAACAGCTGGGTTCCGGTGGGAGGTGCATCGCCAGTCGGCGGTGCTACCTTTCGCTGATCCCGGTCGAGCGCCCGGTAGGATGACGAGCGGACGGCGCACGGTCGAAGGTAACCGACTGGTGGGTGGCGTGCCGAACAGCGCCCACCTCCGTGGTGACGCCGCCGATTACGTCGAAACCGATGCCGCCGCCCTGCGCGCCTATTTCGGTGCCGGTGCCAAGATCCTCGACGAGGGCGATCACCTCCACGTCGAACAGCGCGGCTACGGCCGCACCCCCTATTTCGGCCGCCGCGGCACGATTGGAGCACGATGATGCAGCAGAAGATGCCGTGGGAGGAGGACTGGTCGCAGCCGCAGGGCGCGCCAGCCGCAATGGGGAGCTATCCCACCATCACCATGCAGCGTGATCCCCGCCAAGTTGCACGTGAGGACTCTGCGGCTGCCAGGGCAGCGATGGAGCAGCAGCTGCGGCAGGAAGCTGCGGTCCGCGATGCCGTGCGCTTCTCCGAGCGGAACAAGCCGAACCTTCCTGCTGGCTACATGATGGGGCCGAATGGACAGGCCATGCGAATCCCCGGCCTGCCTCCCGAGAAGGGTGCGGAGCAGTCAGGACAGCGTGACCTCGATAGCGTGCGCGCAGAGGCGCTCGACAAGATCAGGCTGGCCCGGACGCTACAGCAGCGCTCGCGTGACGGCTGGTTCGCAACCGGCTTCGGTGCGTCCGCCATGGGCAGCATCGGAGGAACCGGCGCCTATGACGTTCGGCAGGACACCGAGACCCTGAAGAACGCGGGTGCGCTCACCCGCATCATGGAGATGGCGAAGCAGAACGGGGGCAAGAACCCGCTCACGCCGTTGTCCAACAGCGACTTCCAGGCGCTCGCCAGCAGCTTGTCGAACCTCGACACCAGTCAGAGCGACGGCCAGTATCAGGCCAACGTCCAGCGCGTCATCGACCTCTATACCCGTGCCTATCAGGGCGCTGGTGGGACCGATCTGGAAGGCGACCTCGATCCATCCAAGCGCCGGAAGCGAGCCGGACCCCCTGTGATCGGTGGCGGGATGCCGGGATCGTCTCCGCCCCCCTCGGGTGGGCAGCCGATGCGATCGACCACCTATTACGGTGACGGCGGGAATGCCGGCGGTGGCGCGGCGGCGCTGGCGACTGGCGCGACGAAGACGGAGCGTGACCCGTCCCTCGCTGGCGTCAACGCGCGGTTGGCCTCAATGCTTCGCAGTGGCGCGTCCGATGCTGCGGTTCGCGACTATCTCGCTCAGGTGGGTGCGCGAGCCGATCCCGCCAGCGTCAATGCGGTATTCGAGTTCAGGCGCCGCAACCCCGGCTACAAGGGCGGCTACTCCGTCAACCTTGAGAACCGGGAAGTGCCCACGACGAGGTGGGAGCGTTTCGCTGCGTCGCCCACCGGCACGGGTATGTATGCCGCGCTGGACGCGGGGCTGGGCGGTCTGACCGACGAGATCGCCAGTGTCGCTGGTGGCGGCGACCTGGCGGACCTGAACGCCCGCAAGCAGCTCGCGTTCGCCACGAACCCCAAGGCAGCTTTTACCGGCCAGGCGCTTGGCACGGCCGCATCCATGTATGGCTTGGGCGCGCTCGGCCGCACGGCGGGGATCACCTCCCGGCTGGCGAACCCTCAGCTTGCCGGAGACATCGCGTTCGGCGCGTTCTCGGGTGCCGGCCAGAGCAACGACAACCGCCTGCTCGGCGGCACACTCGGGGCCGCCGGCGGCGTGGCGGGGAACGTCATCGGCAACGGTATCGCCGGTGGCGTAGGAGCGCTTGCCCGGACCCGCCCCGGCATGGCGGTGACGAACCAGGCGCGGGGGATGTTCGGGGCGCCCATGCTGCCAACGGCGCAGCCTCTCGGTGCCGCCGACAACACCATTCTAAGCGCCATCAACCGTGCAGGCGTGGACGACGTCACGGGCGCGCTCACCGAGGCTCGCGGGCTGAACATTCCGATGTCGCTGGCGGACACGAACCCAAACCTGCGCGAGCTGGCGGGTGCTGCGGTGCGCCGGTCCCCGACGGCATCGTCCTTCGCCGAAGACGCGCTGCTGCCCCGCGCCCGCGGCCAATACGACCGGTTCACGTCCTCGGTGGAGACCAACCTCGGTCCGACGACCAACATCCCCCAGCGCAGCGCCGAGATGATGGGGCAAGCACGCACGGCGGCGGCGGACCTCTATGACCGGGCCTATGGCAACCCCGTTCCCAGCACGCCTGAACTGGACGCGGTGCTCGGCACGCCGTTCGGACGTCAGGCGCTCGGCCGGGCGCGCACGATCGCCGCGAACGAGCGTCGGTCCCCGGACGAGCTGGGCTTTGCTCTGGACGATCAGGGGAACGTCGCGCTGAACCCGCGACCGAATGACGCCATCGCCCAGCACCTCGGGGCTCGGGCAGAGTTCGAAGCCGCGCAGGATGCGTATCGGGCCGCGCGACAGAGCCCGACCGCGAACGTCGAACAAGCCCGCGACCGGATGCTTGGTGCCCGCGAGAACCTGCGGCTTGCCGAAGGGCGACTCAGGGCAGCTCCGGACCCGAACAGCGCCGCCAGCGTCCCCGCCTACACCACGCAGACGCTCGACTACGTCAAACGCGGCATGGACGACGTGCTGGAGGAGCAGCGAAACCCGATCACTGGTCGGCTACAGCTCGACGAGGCGGGACGTGCCCAGAACGGCGTTCGCGGGCAGCTACTCAGCGAGGTTGACCGGCTGAACCCGGATTTCGCGGCTGCCCGGCAGGCCTATGCTGGCCCCATGGCATCGCGAGACGCACTGTCGCGCGGTGTCGATGCCTACGGCCTGCACCCCGACGAACTCGGCATGCAGGTAGCCGGGCAGACACCCGAACACCTTGCGCAGATGCAGCTCGGCTACCGGGGCGCGATGGTTGACCATGCGGGGCGGGTGCGCGACAGCGGTAATCCGTGGGACGCGACGCTCGGTTCTCCGGTGGCACGCGATCGGCTCGGCGCTCTCTATCCGAACAATCCGGGCGTGGACCGGATGCTCCGCCAGCTCGACCTGGAGAAGCAGCTGTCGCAGACCACGAACGCCGTCCTCGGCAACTCGCGGACCGCCCGCAACCAGATCGCCGACCAAGCCTTCGCCTCTAGTCCGCTGATTGAGGGCGCGCTTCATGCCGGCGCCGCCGTCGCGACCCATGGCGCATCGGTCCCGGGGACTGCTGCTCGCCTGGCGGGAACCGGCCTGAAGGATCGGCTGGCGCTGGGTCTTGGCAAGCGCGCTGAGGCGAAGGCTGACGCCATCGCTCCGGTCCTGCTCAACCCGGACCCGAACGCGGCGATCGCGAAAGCGCTGGAGTTGCTGGCTCAGCAGCGAGCGTGGCAGGACCTCGTTGCCCGGACGACGCCGCACCGCCCCTTGGGAATGTTCGGTCGCGCCGTGGGCAGCCAAGGGGCGGTGGCGCCGCTCAACCGATAGGTGAAGTCTACGAGCCTGCTTCGTCAAGTTCAGGTGGTTCAGTGCCGGTAATGTCTCGCCATAGGTGCTTCATGAATTCCCGCAGGGACGAGCGCTCCATTGCCCCAGGGGCAAGAACCACAACGTGACCAAGATCGTGATCTCCGTCGAGCGGCATATGCGCCGTGTCTGCGGGGCAGATCATAGAGCCGATATAGCTCCCGGTTATGCCGACGTGAAACGATACGGCATCGTTGTGGGGTATGGCTATAAACACGGAGCGACCTAACCGCTCGCACGCGAGTCGATACAGATATGCCTCACCACCGGGTTGAACATCTCTGTGAAACCGATCGCAGATCTTAAAGTCGGATGCTAAAAGAGCTTCGTCCTTTCGCGCGGAATCTACGTCAAGCATTATTATCTTACGAAGCGAATCGCAGTCGAGGACTGATTTAATCGGCTCACCATAGATGAAGTAGCTGCCGCCAAGGATCACTTTAGCAAGGAACCTGATCGCAGTGAACGCTCCAATGTTGAACGTAAGAGTTATTTCTTGACCAGCAAGTTCGTCCTGTGTGAGATTTCGCCTTTGAATGGCGTCCCAGAATTCAAATCCGGTGGGCGTTAAAGTGGCCTGCGCTGGTCGACCATCAATGGTCGCTTTGCGCCAGCGCGGAACCGTTGGCTTTTTGCTATGACCTTTCACCCCAGACTGCATGAGGTGCGGCGCAATCAGGAGATCTTTGTTGATTGCGCCGTCAACTTCGCTTCCCACCAAGGAGTTATAGTCCTTGTCAGACCAGATCACGAACTCGTTCGTCCCTCCCAATGACAAAGGAATAATGTGGTCCAGGTTGCCAGACTCTTCTGCAACATCCTGGTCAGTGTAGATGCAATACACCGTTCCGTGATCCCCTTGACCGCGAGAAATGCTAGGCTGTGAGCAATACGGTCCAGCCGATCGCGCCGGCCATGACGATGAAGCCGGCGTAGGCGAGCCAGAACAGGCGCTCGCCACGCTTCACTCCCAGGTCGGGCACATACACGCCGCGCCAGTTGCGGCGGGCTACCTGCACGCGCGGGCCGTCCCGCCAGGCCCGGTATTTGGCCGCGGCGGGAGACACGACGCCGCGATAGGCGACGATACCGGCGGCGGTGGCGAGGATAGGTGTCAGGTCCACGCCGGGCTTATAGGGTATGTGGAGGCCGGCACCAACATCAGCGGCCACGCTATCGTCATTCAACCAACAGCGTTCGCTCTCGCGCCCACGCGGATCGCTGCCCACAACGACGCCGCGCTCTGCTGCATGTCGCCATTCAGAACGTCCCAATGAACAGCGTTGCCGTTGAAGGCCAGTTCTGCCGCATCGGACAGTTGGGTTAACTCATCGATAAGCGTCGTGACGTCATTGAATATCGGCGCGTCTCGGCGAAAGTCGAATTGAAGATTGTGCGCTAGGAACTCATCCCTAAAGTCTCGCAGTCGTCGTTGACGGTTCGGCTGCTCGGCATCTAATCGCGCAAGAATGGCGGCGATTGCATCGATAGCCTGAAGGCAGGCCCGCGCATTCTCGTCCCCTTGCCATCCGTCTGGGAGCCAGATCCGCGCACGCTGTTCAAGTTCTTCGCGGACGCCGGCCTGTTCGACGAGCGCGAGCAGGACGGGGAACGACACTTTGTCTGTTCGGAAGGGACCGCGCTGCCCCGCCCGATCAAACGCCCGAACCACAATCATGATGGTTTCATGCAGCACAGCTGACGCCATCAGGTTCAGCGTTGCGGATCCCTGATGACGGGGAAGGCGATCGTCACGAAGCGGGTTGTGCGCGTCGTTGTAGGACTGCCAGACCGACCATAGCGCCTTGGCCCTCGTGAGCGATCCGGTGCGTAGGCGGGTGCTGTAGGTTGCGAGTCGGTCGGCGATGACGTCTGGCGTGGGCGGGCACATGCCCGGATCGTGCTGCTGCTGACAACGCAGCGCAAGGCGCCGATTAGCGTCGCCCTCGACGGGCCGTTAACCTTCGATGCCTATTCCGCCGATGATGCGGGAGGCTCGTATGAAGGCAATCAAAATCGATCGCAGCGGCGCTGTGGAACTGGTCGAGGGAACATTCGAAGAACTCTGCGACGAGAGCGTCACGTGGGATGGGATCACGTTGGAACGCAACCACTCGATCTACTTCGACGACTTCGGGCTGTCCGCCTCTGACGCGATGGTCGCCAAGATCAGTGTATATCCGAATGTGCCATTGCCTGCGATCGTCCTCGGCCTCGACGGCGAGAACGATGTCGACGTTCGGTTCACGGTCGATGAAGTCGCCGCAATGGTGTCGGACGTCCGCGCGGCGCGATAGCTATGGCGGACCTGCTGGGGCTGTCCGACCTGCAGATGGCAGGGGCGCTGATCGAAACCGCGACCATGGTGCGCATTCCTGTCGCACCTTTGGCGGACCCGGCGTGCAGCAGGTGCGGTGGCACCGATCTGAAACGGAACGGCAGGCCCAAGCCACCCCTAAAAGTGGCCGACACGCCGATGCGCGGCAAGCCGGTGGTGCTTGTCCAGGAACGACCCCAACTGATCTGCAAGGATTGCGGCGCGCCTGGCTACACCCGCAGTGGAGCGTTTCATCCGACCCGCGGGATGACGAACCGCCTGGTGCGTCACATCGAAAACCTCGTCGTGAAGCGTAACCTTGAGGACGTCGCACGAGAGCTGGCGCTGAGCGGCAAGCAGGTTACCACAATTGCTCTCGACTTCCTTGAACGTCTCCTGCCGGAGCAGCCGGACGGCAGGCGGCGGCGGAACCATCGGTTCGTGCAGCCCGACATCGTCGCAATGGATGGCATCCAGTGCAATGACAGTCGGTTCCAGATCATCAGCGACGGTCGGACGGGCAAGCCGCTCGCCGTGTCCCGGACTTGGGAGGCAGAACCGGCGTGGAAGGCGCTGACCGAAGCTGTCGACGTCACCAAGGTGCGCGTGTTCGTGACGGACATGCACGTGACGAACAAATCCCTTGCCGCGACGCTCCGGGACAAGTGCCAAGCTCTACATGTCGCCGACCGCTTCCACGTGATCCACGCCTGCAACCAGGCCGTCTCCCGGGTGATCAACTACGAAGTTCAGCGCCTTCGCAGCAAGAAGCAGGCGGGTGATGCAACCGAGCTGCTCGGGATGAAGGCTAAGATCGAGGGGAAGCGCACGCCTGATGAGAAGCGGCAGCAGATCGAGTTTGATTTCGATGTGCCGCCCTCCATCGCGAAATATCCGAAGGTGCTTGCCGCCCATCGCGCCCGCATGCAGCTGATGCACTTCTACAGCAGCACCGACCGGGAGACTGCACGTCGTCGGCTGGTCGAGTTCGACCGGCGCGCGTCGCTGAGAGGGATCGCCGAGCGCTTCGCCAAGGTTGTCGGTTACATCGACGATCACCGCGAGCAGGTCCTCAACTACTTCGACGCGCTGGAGCGGGATGCGAATGGCGAGTTCCGCGGATTTGACACCAGTCGGGCGGAGCGCCGGAACGCGGACATCAAGGACATATGGCGAAGCACCCGGGGCACGAAGCTCGACCTCTTCACCCTGCGCGTGCTGTATCACCCATATACGTTCGGCACGCACATCGTGGAGCATGGGTGCGGTCACTTTGAGGGGCCATTCGCGCCGGACGAGATCGTCGTCCGGTCCCACCTCCCCGTCGCTTCCACACCGACCATTTGCCCTGCCTGTAGCGCGAAGGCTGCCGCCGCTGCCCAGCCACCGCCCTGCGACGAAACCAGCTGCTGATATGACGCCAACCGGTGTCTGACCGAAGAGATGGGGATCGGCGCAGGTCCTGACTGCTCGTCATGAGCGGAAAGGAAAATGGAAATGAGCAACACCCGTGCTTGGCGGCAGAAGCCGCGCACCGCGACGCCTAACAGCAGGCAGAAGAGGAACGGCTTGTTCCTTGATGCGCATCCGTGGTGTGAGCGTTGCCGCTTGAACCTTGCGGAAGAGGCGCATCACGAGCTGCCGAAGAACCACCCGGACCGGCACGACTGGCAGCACATGAAGGCTTTGTGCACCCCGTGCCATACCGAGGTGCACAAGCCGAAACGTCGAATCAGGCTGATGCTGATGATTCAGTTCTAGACGTCGAGATCGAGCTGCTCCGGAGGGGTGGCTTCGTCAGCGGGCGAGCGGAACTCCTCCATCCGCTCGCCCCAGTTCACATTCTTTGCGCCTTCGAAGGCGCGCCGAAGCACTTGCTCAAGTTCGAGCATGTCGGTTGCCATCAGCCCGCGCCGAGAGGTGACCATCTCCAGATAGGTGCGATCTGCATTGGAGAGGGTGTCCCCGCGCATCCGCAGGTGGAAGAGCGCTTGCTCGCGCCAGTTCTCCGTGGAAACGAGATAGACGAAGGGCCGACGCTCCCAAGCGCGGTCGATGTCCTTCTCACTTAGGCGTAGAAGCCGCGCCATCCCGGCCTCAAGAACCGACGTGAGGGTCAGATCGAGTGCGAGAAGGCGCTCGATCAGGTGCCGCATGTGAGTCAGCTGCGCCTGATCGTCGTTGTAGAGGGTGCCGACCGTGGTAATGATCGACAGTTTGACGAGTTCGTCAGCGTGGAAGCGCTTGTCCATCTCAGGCCTCCCCACCATTCAGGCCGCGCAGGCGCTTGACCTCGATGAGCGTGCGACCACGCACCTTTCGCACGGGCAGCGCGCCTTCACGGATCAGGCGGTAGATGGAGGAGCGGGAAACGCTCAGCAGTCGGCCTGCGTCGTTGATGGAAACGCAGATGGGTTCGATCGGCAACATACGTTCTTCCTGATGTGCCAAGGGGTTGATCCCGCTTGGTTTTGCCATCAGACGCTTGTGCCGTGGACCGGTCGCCGCACCGCTCAGGTGTCAGACGACCTCAGTCGTGTATCGAATGTATCAAACCTCCCGAGAAGTGCTCGTGAAGCACTTCAAGGATGCCGTTAGCGACGCGGCCGACGTTCTGTTCGGACAAGCCGCGTGGATCGATTCGCTTATAGAGCGCCTGCACCTCCTTCTGCAGACTGACACCGGTCAGCCCCGCGAGCTTCTCAGGACCCCGGGCGACTAAGTTTAACGTGATTTTCGCGATGACGACGCCGTGGGCGCGGCAGCTTATGCCTCCCCGGTTCTTCGGCTTGCCTGCCACTGGCGCGACGAACCCATGCTCGGCTGCAACCTGCCGCACGTCATCAGCGCGGAAGGTGAGACCGACCAGATCGATAGCCTTCTCGTTTCCGGTGCGCGGCAACGATAGGATCGGCGCCGCCCAGATGTCGGTAGCGGGCGCCAGCTCAACGATGCGCCACCATATGTCGCCCTCGATCTTCGGCGGGTGCGGGTGGACCTGAGGACGGCCGCCATTCCGGGGATCGCTCGCGCTGGATACCTTCGCCTGAGCGCGGCCGGCGCCGACATCATGGCTGAGCTTGAGCAACGCTGCTTCCGGCGCGGTGCAATGGGTCAGGTGATCGCGGACCTGCTCACCGGTCCACCATTCCGCTACGGCGCCTTGGGGTGAGGCGGAGGGGGTTGCTGTTGCCGTTGTCATGGCCAACGCCATGACGGGAAAAGATGAATTCTACGTCGCCGACCTCAGCGACGGCGCAGCGCATCCCACAAGATGCGGCGGACAGCCTCGGGCCGCGAAGGCTTCGGTTCGGCTTGACGATCAATCCAATCGTCCAGCGCCGCTAGCAGGTCCGGCAGCATTCGCACCCCGATCAGCGTGCCAATACCGGTCGGTTTAGGACCCCGTTTCTTTGTTATCAGGGTTTCTTGATCATCCATGAAAACTCTGTTATCAGAGTCACGAGCCGAGGGGAAGTTGGAGCTTCCCGCCCGGCTCTAACCACCACCGTTCCTGGAGAACGATCATGGCTACGAACACCTTACCGGGCGCGATGCGTCCGGCCAAGATCACGCGCGTCACCACCAGCCTGAATAGCATTACGGCTCGTGCCGTCGATATGGCGCGCCTGCACCTGCGCGGTGGCAATCCCGGCGCCTACGCTCGCGCGCTCGCCGGTCAACATCGCGCCGCCAACATGCGCCAGCAGCAGGCGATCGAAGCGGTGATAGCCTCCGATGGTCAGGAGCGGCTTTTCGTCCGGCATGCCGCCAACGGCTGCCTTCTGGCGAAGGAGTGCTGATCATGAACAATGCTCTCGTCCGAGCGGATGCCGCTATCGCCACGACCGATGAAGTCGGCTTCGACTTCTCGAGCTTCCGTGTGTTCACCAGCGTCCCAGACCACAGAGACTTCGGCATCGCCGCGCTACGCGGAATGGTGGTCGTCTACGATGAAAGCGCGTTGCACCGAGAGGGTGTGCTTGCTGGCGGCTTCTACGTTCGGGAGAGCCAGCGCCCGCGAAGCGGAATGGTCTGGGCCTCTTGGCTTGAGCGCGAGCAAGAAGACCGACGGCGGCGCTGCGGCCCCTCAGGGCCGCTGGAGATACGGCGTGAAGTCGTCCAGGCTATCCGACGGCCCGGTGACAATGGCTGGGCAGTGCGGCTGGCCAGCGGGCACATCGACGGTCCCTATTATGACTGGGCATTCGGCACCGACTTCATCGGGAAGGTTGTTGGCGTCTATCTCCCTTCGACCTCGAAGGGGGAGTGCTGAACATGGAACAGCTTCCCCCGCATGTGGCGACCGCTGACGAGCCGATCGAACAACTGCGCGACCGCGCTTGGGACGGTCCGGACATGCGCTGTGTGATGCCGATCGAGATGATGCTGGGCGCTCTGCATCAGACGTCCGACGCCGTCGCTTACCTCGCCCTCTGGCGCACGTTCGTGAAGTCAGTTGGCGGCTGGGTCGGCCTGACGATCAGCCGCGAAGGCGACGAGGAACTCTCGTTGGGTCGGCCGTGCGATGCACAAATCCGACATCGCTCACGATGGCTTCACTTCCTTTCTGACGACCTCAACAGCGATCCCGACCGACGTGATCTCCTGATCTCCACGCTGATCGCGGCCGGGCGCTATGCCGACAATCGTCCGGCGGACATCCGGGCGACCACGCGCGCCATCCGAGACTTCATCCGCACGCAGGGGCGCATCCTCATCGATCCCGATGGCAAGCTCACCGAGGGCGGGGGGATGCCGTGGCTGTTTACCCACGGTTCTGAGGCGGAAGCCGCAGAGTGTGTCCGCGCATCCCGCTGCTACTTTGCGGTTCGCCGTCGCTGGCGATCCGAACGCCACATCAAGCGCGCCGTTCGAATGCTCGGGACGCGAACCGACAACGGCTGGCTGGTGTTGGAGGGACGAGCATGACCACGACACCGATCCGCCACCTGGTCCTTATGCTCGACGCGGCAGCGCAGCGACAGGATGCGATTGAAGCGGCCGAGAAGCGCGACGATCTGTCTCGCGAGCAATGGGCGCCAGCGTCTCGCGTCTGGAGTCGGCAGCAGGAGGCGCTGTCCTGCGCCATAATCGCCGAGCCGCCGCAGTCGTTCGATGACGTGCTGGCTGTGCTCACTGAGCTGGCCGGGCGTCATGACCTAATCACTGTGCAGAGAGATGATGCCACCGCGCGTGAGTCGCGGGATCTCGGCGAGATGACCGCCGTCCCGGTGAAGAACTGCGCCGCGCGGCTTGCCGTGCTCTTTCGCCCAGACGAGGAGCCGACGGAAGCGCAACACCACGCGCTTGTCTGGGTGTCCAAGCAGGTCGAGCAGTGGCTCCCTAAGTCGGAGGGCCGCTGACATGGCCCGTGCAACCAAGGCGGCTCTTGCCGCCCCAAATGTCGTCGCGCTGCCCACCGCCGCGCCGCGCCAGGTCGACAATCTCCGCTACGCAGACCAGCGTCGTGCCGCGAGGGCGGCGCGGGAGGCTGAACCGTGGCCGGGCGAGAAGCTGTTTCCCGGTCAGCGTGACGCGATCCGGAAAGCGGAAGTTCTGCGCAGCATCCAGCAGACGCCGGCGCTCCTGATCGTCACCGCGCTGATGGGGGCGATGAATGATGATACCCGGCGCCGGGTGCTCGAGGCGCTGGCGCCAGGTGCCGCTGTAGGGCGAGACGTGTCGGTCCAAGCGGTGGCAGCCGTGCAGGCCAGCCGCCTCACCATCGGCGAACAGCTCGACCTCGACTTCGCGTTCCGGCGCTTGACCGAGGAGGGACGCTGACAGTGCCGACCATCCTTGAACGTGTCGACGCCTTTGACCCGGTTACCTGGTTACAGGCGCTGACGACGATCGGCGGGGGCTACGCACTTGTCTCCGGCCGCAAGCTCGCGTTCCTCGTGGACGACTGCGATGGTGAGGCGCTCACCAGCGTCATGGCCCAGATCGTCGGCCAGCCGGATCGGCAAGAGGCAATCAAGATCGCGATCGAGCGGCGACAGATGGGGGAGGCGGCATGATGGGCCACGCCTTCAGCACCCCCACCGTCACTCCACGTCGCCGCCCACGATGGCGTCGGACCCGCCGCCGACAGTGGAGCCGACCCAGCGACTTGGTCGGCATGCGCGCAATGTTGGCAGCCATACCGTCGTTGCCGCGCGCCGAACTGGCCCGCCTAACCGAACAGATGATCAACCGCATCGACGAAATCGATGGAGACCCGGACCTCGAACATCTGCTGGAGGACGACGAGGACGGACAGGACCATGAGAAGGAGGAAGCACACGACTAACGCGCTCATCTGGCCGTCGCCGCCGCCTATGTCGGCAGGACTGCGACCCGCACCCCGCACTCCGCAACACCGGAACGGCCGTGGTCCTCACGCGCGCGTCCATCGGTTCGGGGAAAGCCACTCGCTCGCCGCGCAGTATGGCAACGACTGGTGGATCCCGATCTATCGCCGCGCCTTCCCGACGCTGATGTCCGCGGTCGCTGTGGAGCATGACGGGTGGGCGCAGCGCGGCGGCATCGACCGGCTGCTGACGCTCGCCTGTGGCCGCACCTTCACGGTGGACGAGAAGATCAGGACCGAGGACTGGCCCGACGTCCTGCTGGAGCGCTGGTCGAACGAGGGCCTGCGCCGGCCGGGCTGGGTGCAGAAGCCGCTCGCCGCCGACTTCATCGCTTATGCCTACGCGCCAGCCGCAACGTGCGTCCTGCTGCCGGTGCCGGCGTTACAGCGTGCCTGGCGGCAGCACGGCAGGCAATGGATCGGCCTCTACGGTCAGCGTCGGGCACAGAACCAGGGCTACACGACCGTCAGCGTGCCGGTGCCTCGCGGCGTGCTGATGCAGGCGATTGTAGAGGCGATGTTCGTGTCATGAAATGGGGGGGGCGAGGGTAATCCGCTCGCAGATAATGGGGCAGCGTTGGCGGAGTTAGTTTCCCGTTTCGGGAGATTCCGCTGGTGCTGGCCTCGGCTTTGGAATTCGGCGGTAAAACGGTCGATCGCGATGTATCGCTGATACTTGAACAAACGCGTCGCCGCCGTCGATCCACGCGAATAGCTTTTCGTCGGCAAAGAGGCCGACCCACCGTCCGCCGGGCTCGAGCACGTGAGGCAACGTCTGCCCTTCCGTCTGCGGCACGATATAGCTGGGATCCGGCCGATCGCGCAGCCGAGCCACGATGCTCGGGAAGCCGACCGTTCCGAGATGGGTGAGTGTGGTCGGCTGGTCACCTCGATTGCTCACGGTCACCATGATCCAGCGCTTCTCCGGCGCATCGGGGCTGACCATGTGAGGGCTCACCCCAATCGACAGCTTGGGACCAGACTCGACCCAGCGTCGGACCTCCAAAGCCAATGCAGCGGTTCCCACGAATGCGGCATACCCTGCAATGGCGTCGGCGGTCAGCACGTCACGGTTGCACGATCGCCTCGTAGCCCGTCTGATCGAGTGTGCAGTCCACGAGCTGGAGGAAAGCTTTGTTCGGAAGACGGACTTGCTTCGCCATCTGGCTGAGGATGATGTCGGAGACATCGCGGTGCGAGCTGCCTCGGCTCAACTTGGTCCGGATCGCTGTCTTCAGTCCGTCGCTGCGGCGGTAGAGCAGGAAGATATGATCCCCCTCGCTCTTTTCGAACCCCTTTGCCGTGAGGTTGGAGACGATCAGGTCGCGCTTACGCGGCATCGCCTGCCTCGACAAAGATGTCCCGAAGCGAATGCTTCAACGCCAGGGCATCTGGAGCCAGTTCCCCATCGTCAGCTTCGGCATACTCCCGCCAAAGCACCTGGAGCTCGTCACGCACGGCGCCCTCAAGCTCCTCCCGGGTTTCCGCAAAGGTGTCGATACCAAGCTCCGGAAGCGTCGCGAGAAAAAGCTGGTCTTCTTTTTCGAAGGAAGGCTCCACTCGGAGAGGTTGGTTGGTCCGGAAGCGCTTACCCTCGAAGTCGAAGCCTTCAATGTCGAAGGGACTCGCATCAATCTCCAGCACTTCATCAACGCGGACGACTCGGAGCAGCCCTCCCTCATCGTCCCGCTCCACAAGGCCGATAACTTGGATCAAGTCGAGCGGATGTTCGAGCAACATGCTCTCGCCATCGGGATCGTAGGTGCAGCTCAACTTCCGCTCGCTAGGCGGGTGGTATAGTCCGAAGCGCTGGCCTTCGAAGTCAATGTCGAACAGGTAGCCGGTCACTACCCCCCGCATTTGGCCTATCACCTTGTCCCGGTTTCGCGCGAGAAGTGGCCGAGCGCGAGATGCGACCAAGAGATCCCGCCCGTCTTGCTGCACCTCCAGCTCGATCCCGCTGCCAGGCGGTGGCAGCATGTCAGCGAGTGCGGCGAACATAAAGCGACGATATGTCGGATCGGGAACAGCCTTGTCGAGCAGCGCGACATCGCCGCTGTTGGCTGCCGCCATGACATCGGCCAGCTGGCGAGCAATCTTCCCGGTTTCGTCATCGTCCAGCCACTGAGCATCGTGGCGACCGATGACGGTAGGGCTGAGATAGCTTCCTTCTCGAGGCGGAAGGCAGAGCACAGGGAAGCGCTGCTGTATGTCAGCCGAAGGCCGTGCTCGTTTATTGAGCGTCCTGCCTTCTACACGCATCGCAAGCAGGTGAACGAGGCGTTGAAGACCGCCCAGCGCCTGGGCCAGAACGGCGGCTGGCACCGCACCCGAGCGGCGCACCTCATCACCGGTGTAGTGAAGGTCGAAGCGGCGATCTGCAGGCACTTCGGTGGGAGCTGCTGGATTAGTCACGTCGGCCCTCCCTTCCTGAAGCTGCGCCGTTCCTAGTCCCGCATCGCTGAACGATTTGCAACCAACTGCGCGCGCATTCTCAAGCAGGCATTCCCTGGTCGCACCACCTCACAAAAGCTCGACCCGCACGACGATATGGTCGCCTTCGACTTTACCACCGGTTCCGAGGTGGACGCGGTGTGCAATCGCCTCTTCGTTCGGGTCGGCTCCGGCATGGCGTCCATGTTGCTGGCCCCCGCAAAGTGACAAAACCAGCTGCTGATCTCCCGCCAGTCGGTTGCTCATGGTTAGTCTGGAGCTTGCACCAGGATCGAGGGGCCGGGAGCTTGTGCATAAAGCACCTCTACCTCGCCTCTCTCATTATGCATGCGAACCAGGAACACGTTTCCAGGCTCGAGCAGCATAACCACATGGTGCCGGAGTAGTCCGCGTATGCGCGATGTCCAGCGAACGACATCGTCAAGCTGGTAATTTCGTCCACCGCCCGCGAGCGCGTGCTTCAGCACGCCTCGGTGTAGCAGCTCACCACAGGCGGCGTATATTGCCTGCAGCTCGTCCCGGGTCATCTGGTCGCGAAGTAACTCAATATGGATCCCGCCTGATGGTCGGGTGATCCGAGCAGCTCTCGGGAAGCAGTGCGGGTTGAGGTGTGAAAGACGCGCGAACGTATCTTCCGCGTTCCAGCTCTTTAGCAGCTTAGCGCCTACGCCGAGCTGATGGTGGGCGGCGAGGGAAGCGAGGGCGATCAATTCGCAGCAGTAGCGGACCTGGAGGATGCACGATTCTGCTTCAACGTAGCCAGCGTCGATAGTCGGCCGACCCGGCTTGATGCGATCGATCATCCGCTCGATCGCTGCTGTGCGCTCTTTAACCTCCCGCATGAACTGGTGATATAAGCCGAGCGAAAGTTGGATCGGGTCGTCCATCCACGGCGCATACCACACGACGGTGTTCACACTACCGTCTCACGATGTTCCAGCTTAGTTCACGGCGTTTCAGCGCGTGTATTCCCCATCCATTACCCAAGCTACGTGGGTAATGCCGCAAATCGGAGGCTAAGTGGCTGTAATCGCTTGGTGACCCCTACGGGACTCGAACCCGTGTTTTCGCCGTGAGAGGGCGACGTCCTAGACCGCTAGACGAAGGGGCCGTGTGCGGTGGAGGGGCGCGTCTAGGCGTGGGGGCGGGGGGCGTCAAGCGGGTTTGTTGACGCCCCCCTTCCATCACCTGCGATCAGGCCGCGGCCTTGCGGCGTTCAGCCATTTCCGCGTTCAGCATTTCGGCGAGGAGGAAGGCGAGTTCCAGGCTCTGGCCCGCGTTGAGGCGCGGGTCGCAATGCGTGTGGTAGCGGTCGGCGAGGCTCTGTTCGGTGACGTCGATCGCGCCGCCGGTGCATTCCGTCACGTTCTGGCCGGTCATTTCCGCGTGGATGCCGCCGGCGTGCGTGCCTTCGGCGCGGTGGACGTCGAAGAAGCCGCGCACTTCCGCCAGGATGCGATCGAAGGGGCGCGTCTTGTAGCCGGTGGCCGCCTTCACCGTGTTGCCGTGCATCGGGTCGCACGACCAGATGACGGGGTGGCCTTCGCGCGTGACGGCGCGGACGAGCTTTGGCAGGTGCGCCTCGATCTTGTCATGGCCGTAGCGTGTGATCAGGGTCATGCGGCCGGGAACGCGGGCGGGGTTGAGCGTGTCGAGCATGCGGAGCAGCGCGTCGGGATCGAGGCTGGGGCCGCATTTCACGCCGATGGGGTTGCCGATGCCGCGGAGGAATTCGACATGCGCCGAATTCTCGAACCGCGTCCGGTCGCCGATCCACAGGAAGTGCGCGGACGTGTCATACCAGTCGCCGGTCAGCGAATCCTGGCGGGTCAGCGCCTGTTCGAAGGGGAGCAGCAGCGCTTCGTGGCTGGTATAGAAGTGCGTCTGCGACAGCTGGGGCACGGTTTCGGGATCGATGCCGCAGGCCGCCATGAAGTCGAGCGCTTCGCCGATGCGATCGGCGGTTTCGGCATATTTGCGGCTCCACGGGCTGCGACCCATGAAGTCGTGGGTCCAGCGGTGGACCTGGTGGAGGTTGGCGTAGCCGCCCTGCGCAAAGGCGCGCAGCAGGTTGAGCGTCGCCGCAGACTGCGAATAGGCGCGGATCATCCGCTGCGGATCGGGCAGGCGGCTTTCGGGCGTGAACGCGATGTCGTTGACGTTGTCGCCGCGGTAGCTCGGCAGTTCGACGCCGTCGATGACCTCGGTGGGCGCGGAGCGCGGCTTGGCGAACTGGCCCGCCATGCGGCCGAGCTTCACCACCGGCAGTTTCGAGGCGAAGGTGAGGACGACCGCCATCTGCAGGATCACGCGGAACGTGTCGCGGATGTTGTTAGCGCTGTGTTCGGCAAAACTTTCGGCGCAGTCGCCGCCCTGGAGGAGGAAGGCCTTGCCCTCGGCGACCTTGGCGAGCTCGGCCGTCAGGTTGCGCGCCTCGCCGGCGAAGACGAGCGGCGGAAAGCTGGCGAGCGCGTCCGTCGCGCGGGTCAGCGCGGCGGCATCGGGATAGTCGGGAAGCTGGCGGGCTTCGGCGCGGGTCCAGCTGTCGGGGGCCCAGTTCGCGGCCATAATGTCGTCCTTCGGGGTGTAAACGCGGCGCGACATGCGCCCAAAATGGATTTTGCGCAATGAAGGAACGCTTTGGGTGGGTGATGGCGGCGGAGCAGCGGGGCGGTTATGAACGGGGCATGCGTTGCCTGTTCCGCCTCTCCGCCATCGTTGCCGTGTCGTTCGGCACGCCCGCCGTACCTGCTGCCCTAGCGGCACCCAAGGATGAGAATGTCGCCGCGACGTTCGATGCGTTGCGGCAGGTGGATGGGCGGATGGCGGGAATCGCCTATCGCCTGACGACCGCCAATGCGGGGCTGTGCCGGTCGTTGGCGCCGACGCCGGGCTGGGCGATCCATAGCCTGGGGCAATATGATCCGAGCTTGCGGGGCCAAGCGCGCGCCAGCTTCGGGTTCGAGACGCCGATCGCGGTGGAGGCGGTGGTGCCGGGGTCTGCGGCGGCGCGGGCCGGCGTTCAGGCTGGCGATTCGATCGTGACGGTCGACGGGCAGCCGATTGGCGGCGGTGCGCCCGGCAAGGTCGCCACCAGCGCCGCGCGCGATGCGGCAGTGGAGCAGATCGCTGCGCTGCCCGCCGATCGGCCGCTGACGGTGCAGTTGATGCGCGACGGACGGACGCGGACGCTCACCGTGCCCGCGTCACCCGGCTGCCGCAGCGCGTTCGAGGTGCTGCTGGGGCCGGGGATGAGCGCGTCGGCGGATGGGCGGATCGTGCAGATCGGGGTGCGGTTCTTCGAACGCTATAGCGACGACGAGGTCGCGGTCGTGGTGGCGCACGAGCTGTCGCACAATATCCTGCGCCATGCCGCGCGGTTGGATGCGGCAGGAGTCAAGCGTGGGTTGCTCGCCGAAGTGGGGCGCAACGGGCGGCTGTTCCGGCTGACCGAGGATCAGGCGGATGTGCTGGGCGCGTATCTGCTGCGCAATGCCGGATATGACCCGCAAATTGCGGTGCGCTTCTGGCGCGAGCATGGCGGCGATGTCGACGGTGGCCTGTTCCGCAGCCGTACGCATCCCTCGTCCTCAGCGCGGGCGAAGGCGCTGGAGGCGGAGATCGCCCGCATGCCCGCAGGACACGGCTTCTATGCGCCGCCGCTGGTCGCAGAGGCGGAGCAGCCGCTTCAGTAACCGGCGTCAAGGTCGACGACGTTCTGCATCGGTTTGCCTGAGACGAACGCCGCAAGGTTCTCGATGAAGAGCGCCGCAGCGCGCTGGAACATCGTGGTCTGGCTGCGGCCCGACAGATGCATCGAGATGAGGCAGTTGGGCGCGCTCCACAGCGGGTGGTCGGCGGGGAGCGGTTCGGGCGTGGTGGGATCGAGGAAGGCGCCGGCGATGGCGCCGTTGGTGAGCGCGGCAACGAGCGCGTCCTGATCGATCATGTCGCCGCGCGCGATGTTGATGAGCCAGGCGCTTGGCTTCATCGCCGCGAGCTGGTCCGCACCGATCATCGTGCGCGTCGCGTCGGTGGAAGGGGCGGCAAGAACCACCCAGTCATAGTCGCCGATCTGCGCGCGCCACTGGTCGGGTGTCAGCGTGTCATCGCGGCCCGATTGGGTAACGCCGGTGACCTCGACGCCGAAGCCGGTGAGGCGCTCGCCGATCGTGCGGCCGATCGTGCCGTAGCCGATGACGAGCGCGCGGGAGCCGGCGAGTTCGAGGCGGCCGGGCGCGACCTTCGGCCATTCACGGCGGTCAGCCATACGGACCACCTCGTCGAAGCGCTTGGCGGCGGCGAGGATGCCGAGCACCGCATATTCGGCGACCGCGACCGCGTTGATGCCGGCTCCGTTAGTGACGGTGACGCCGCGATCGCGCAGCAGGTCGAGCGGAAAGGCATCGATGCCGGCGTAGAGCGTCGACACCCATTTGAGGTTCGGCCCGGACGCGCGAATGGCCCGTTCGGTGAGGTGGGTCGGCTGCATATCGACCCAGGCGATCGCGGCTTCGGCGATCATCGCCTCGGCTTCCGCCGGCGTGGTGAACCAGAGCGGCTCGACCTCAGCTGGCAGGTGGGGTTCGATCAGGCCGCGGCCGATGGCGGGGAGGACAGCCTTCACGCGCCCAGTTTCCAGTCCCAACCGAGCGGGTCGCCGTCCATGACATCGACGCCCGCGGCGGCCAGCTCGTCACGAATCGCGTCGGAGCGCGGGAAATCCTTTGCCGCGCGCGCTTCGCGGCGTTCAACGAGGCGCGCGGCGATGCCGGCTTCGTCGATCGTCGCGCTGTCGGGGCGGACGCGCAGATCTTCACGAGAGAGGGTGAGGAGCCCGAGCCCCAGCACCGCATCGAAATCGGCGAGCGCGGCAAGGCGGTCGGCGGGGCTGACGCGCTTGTCGGCGAGCAGTTCGTCGAGCACGGGGAGCGCCTTGGGCGTGTTGAGATCGTCGGACAGCGCGGCGTCGAGGCGTTCGGCGTAGGGGGCAGCCGAGGCCACGCCCTTGCCCTCGCCGCGGGCGCGCAGCGCGGCGACAGTCTGGACGAGGCGCTTAAACCGCGTTTGTGCGGCGGCGAGGTTCTCCCAGGAAAATTCCAGCTCGCTGCGATAATGTGCCTGCAGGCACATCAGGCGATAGGCGAGGGGGTGGAAACCACGCGCGACGAGCGCGGGGAGGGTGAGGAACTCGCCGGAGGATTTCGACATCTTTCCCGTGCGATCGACGAGGAAGTTGTTGTGCATCCACAGCGTCGCGCCGGTATCCGCCGTGCCGCCGATCGCCTGGTTCTGCGCGATCTCATTCGGGTGGTGGATCTCACGATGGTCGATGCCGCCAGTGTGAATGTCGAAATGCTCGCCCAGATACTGGCGGCTCATCACGGAGCATTCGAGGTGCCAGCCGGGCGCGCCGCGGCCCCAGGGGCTGTCCCATTCCATCTGTCGGTGCTCGTCCGGCGCGCTGGTGCGCCAGATCGCGAAGTCGGCGGGGTGGCGCTTGCCCTCGACGCTGTCGATGCGCCCCTCGACGGGACCTTCCTCGCGCGTGCCGGCGAGGCGGCCGTAGTCGGGGACGGTGGTCGTGTCGAAGTAGAGCCCGTCGGGCAACCGGTAGCAATGCTTGTCGGCGATTGCCTCGCCGAATGCGATCATGCCGTCGATATGGTCGGTAGCGAGCGGGAAGCGGGCGGGGTCGCGGACGTTGAGCGCCTTGAGGTTCGCCTTGAACGCCTGCGTGTAATGGTCTGCGATCGCCCAGATGTCCTGGCCGCTCTTTTTCGCGGCGGCCTCCATCTTGTCGTCGCCGGCGTCAGCGTCGCTGGTCAGGTGGCCGACGTCGGTGATGTTGATGATGTGGGTGAGGCCGTAGCCTTTCCAGGTGAGCGTGCGGCCGAGCGTGTCGGTGAACAGATAGGCGCGTAGATTGCCGATATGCGCGTAGTGATAGACCGTCGGCCCGCACGAATAGATGCGCACGTTGGCGGGATCGGCGGGCTGGAAGAGCTCGGCCGAGCGGGTCAGGCTGTTGTAGAGAGTCAGCGACGTCATGTGCGCGGCCATAGCGTGGCGCCGATGCGCTCGCCAAGCCTCAGCGACGAAGCGGCAGGTCGCGGCGAAGGTAGACCAGCAGGTGCGCGTCTTCGCGCGGAGCGGAGAGGACCTGCCGATAGTCGCGGGTGAGCGTCGCCTGCATCATTGCTTCCGTCGCCGGGTTCCACGGCGCCATCGGCTCGTCCATCGTCACGATGACCGGGGGGTGGGTGGCGAGGATGCGGCGCAATTCCGCGACCTCGTCGGCGCCCGATGCGCCGCGCTCGGCATCATAGGCGAGCGTCGAGGGGAAGGCGTAGCGGGTCGGGATGCAGGCGTCGGCAAGCAGGTAGAGCACCGAATCGCCGGCGAAGACATAGGGGCAATGGCCACGGTCGTTCGCCTTCATGACCTGTGCGACGGCGCGGGCGGAGGCGGCGTCGGTCGGCGGCAGCGCCACACGCGCGACGAACAGGATTAGGCCGTAGCCGATCAGCGCGACGGGCGCGGCGCGGTGGCGGTCGAGCACCGGTGCGGCGATCATCGCGAGCGGCACCATCAACGGCAGGGCGTAATGATCGAAGAAGGCGCCGATCATCGCGAAGGCGACGAGCGCCGCGGCGAGCCAGCCGAAGGCGAGGGTGCGCTCGCCGCTCCACGGGCGCTGGCGCAGCGCAACAGCGGTGCAGAGGATGAAGGGGAGCAGCTGTGCGGTGGTGCCGGCGAGGCGTGCGGCGATCTTGGCGGCGGGATAGCCCTTGCGCAGCGAGACGGAGGCGAAGTTGGAGAACCAGAAGGCGTCGAACACGGCTGGTCCGCGCCGCCAGTAATCCGCTACGACCAGCCCGGTCGGCAGGATGCCGAGCGCCATCCACAGCAGCGCCGCGCCAAGGCAGAGCGGCAGGGTGGCGCCTGCACGGCGCAGATACCACAGGTGCGCCGCGCCGAAGAAGGCGCCCTCTATCACGGGTGTATATTTGGTCTGGATCGCGAGGCCGGCGAGCAGGCAGGCGGCGCCGCCGTTGACGACGATCGCGCGGGGGGCGCGAGCGGCGGCGAGTGCGGGCAGGCGCAGCGTCAGCAGCGCGGCGCCGGCCGTGAACAAATTGTAGAAGACCGGCGACTGCCCGCCGCGACCGCTGAGCAGCGATAGCCACAGGATGTAGGCCGCGCCTGCAACCAATGCCGCGCCGGGCCGTGCGCCGAGCATCCGGCCGCCCCGCGCGATCGCCCAGGCCGTCGCGGCCGCAAACAGCGTCGCCACAAGCTGGTAGGCGAGGATGCCGTCCCCCGGCAGCAGGCGGATCGCGGCAAAGATCAGGAACAGCCCGACCGGCTTGCGATCCCACAGGTCGACATAGGGCAAGGCGCCGTGGAGCATGCGGTCGCCGACCAGCAGGTAATATTGCTCGTCGACATGGATGATCGGGTTGCCGAAATCGTGCGCCCGCAATGCGGTTGCCCAGACGAGCAGCATCAGGAACGCCGTCCAGCCCGTCGCCCAAGGAGCATGCAGGGGACGGGCGGGCGCGGCACGGGGCTTCATGGCGGCGCTCATACTGGCGGCCACGCGCACGCGGGAAATTATTTTGGCGCCGGCAGTGCGGGTCGCGGCGATCGGCGTCGTCCTGTCTGCAAGGTCCGGAGCGTGCGCGGCATGCGGCACGGGCGGACCGATGGCTGGCTCGTGGGGGGCGTTGGAATGTATCTTGTCGTCGATGAGGATCGGATCGCACCGGGCGGGGCGCCGCTGTCGGGCGCGCTGGCCGGGCCGGAGCGGCGCGCAACGCCGCTGTGGACGGTGCTGATCCCCTTCTTCAACGAAGCGGCATTCCTTGCCGAGACGATCGCCAGCCTGGCGACGCAGACGGTGCCGTTCCAGCTGCTGCTGGTCGACAATGGCTCGACCGATGCGAGCGTCGCAGTAGCCCGCGCGGCGATCGCCGCCCACGGCCTGGATGCAACGATCGTCAGCGAGGCCGTGCCGGGCAAGGTGAGTGCGCTGCGCACCGGCCTCGCGCGCGTGCGGACGCGCTATGTCGCGACCTGCGATGCCGACACGCTGTACCCGCCGCACTATCTGGCCGAGGCCGAGTCGCTGCTGGCCCGCGATGGCTGCGTCGTTGCCGGTGCCTATTTCGTCGATCCCGGCGCGGATCAGGCGGCGCTCGATGCAGAGGCACGCCGTATCCTGACCGCCGCACGCTTCCTGCCGCGCCAGTGCCATGCGGGCGGTGCGGGCCAGTGTTTCGACGTCGCTGCCCTGCGCGCGGTCGGCGGGTTCGATGCGGCGGTGTGGGGCTATATCCTCGAGGATCACGAGGTCATCCACCGCACCATGTCGCAGGGCCAAATGCTCTATTCCAAGGACCTGTGGTGCATGCCCTCGCCACGCGAGCGCGACCGCGCCTCGATCCGTTGGACGCTGGTCGAACGGCTCGTCTACGCCGCCAGCGCGCCGTGGGCGGGCGACTGGTTCTTCTACCGCTTCCTCGCACGCCGGCTGCAGCAGCGCCGCCTGATGAGCGTGCAGATGCGCGAGCGCGCGTTCCAGACCGTCACCACGTTCCCGTCCGTCACCCCGAACCATGGAGGGCCGTTCCATGCCGCGTCTCATCCTGTGCGCTGACGATTTCGCCTTCTCGCGCGACGTGAGCGAGACGATCGCGGCGCTGGCACGCGAGGGCAAGCTCAACGCGACCAGCTGCATGACGCTGATGCCCGGCTGGGCAAGCGATGCTGCGCTGCTGCGCGACCTGCCGCGCCACGTCGAGATGGGGCTGCACCTGACGCTGACCGGCGAGCGGCCGCTAACCGACATGCCGACCTTCGCGCCCGACGGCATGATGCCGGAGATCGATCCGCTGACCCGCGCGGCGGCCCGGCGCGAACTGCCGCTCGACGAGATCGCGGGCGAGGTCGCGGCGCAGTTCGATGCCTTCGCTGCGGCGATGGGCCGCGCGCCGGACTTCGTCGACGGTCACCAGCATTCGCACGCGCTGCCCGGTATTCGCGACATCGTGCTGTTCGAAACCGCGGAGCGCGCGCCCGATGCCTGGATTCGCGACTGCGTCGACCGCGTCGGCGCGATGCTGCGCCGGCCGTTTGCGGGTAAGGCAATCGGCAGCGCCTTCCACTCGCGCGGTCTGAAGCGCGATGCGGCGCGATATGGCCTGCGCTGCAACGACAGCTTCGCGGGGCATTACGATTTTTCAACGGATTACCGCGGATTGTTCCCGCGATTCCTCCGCAAGGCAGCCGGCATGCATCTTGTGATGTGCCATCCGGGCGCGGGCAAGCGCCCCGGCGATGCGATCGCCGCCGCGCGCCCGCGCGAAGCCGACGCCTTGCGCACTTGGTCGATTGCCGACATGGCAGCGGCCGAGGGTCTGGCCTTTCCGGCCTGACATGAGGAGCTTGGGCACAGATTGGCTGACGGGAGCACGGCGGATGGAGGGCTGCGTGCCGTCTTCCTGGCGCAGCGTCCCATGCTGTTGCGCCTGCTGCTCGCGCGCCTGGGATCGCGCGAGGATGCCGAGGACGCGCTCCAAGACCTATGGCTGCGGCTCGACCAGCTTGCCGCGACGCCGATCGCCCAGCCGGCGGCGTTTCTCTATCGCGTCGCAAGCAACCTCGCGACCGATCGGCGTATCGCGGGGTCGCGCCGCGACGCGCGCGATGGGGCATGGTTGTCCGTCCAGCCCGACGCTGCGGACATGCCCGATGCCGAGCGCACGCTCGTCGCGCGCGATGCGCTGCGCGTCGTCGAGCAGGCGATCGACGCCATGCCAGAGCGCATGAGTCGCGCCTTGCGCCTCTTCCGCGTCGAAGGACGCAGCCAGCGTGCCATTGCCGATGAACTGGGCATCAGCGTGAGCGGCGTCGAGAAGCTGCTGCAGCGCGCTTATCGCATCCTGCACGCCCGGCTCGCCGAGTTGGACGGCGGCCCAGCAGTGAGCCTGGAGCAGGACCGATGAGCGCCGTGTCGACCGCCATCGTCGATGAGGCCGCATTGTGGCATGTTCGTCAGGCTGACTTGTCCGCGGATGAGTGGGAAAGCTTCATCCTGTGGCTGGAGGCGGATTCGGCGCATGCCCGCGCCTATGATGCGATCGCCGCGCAGGATGCCCTGATCGCAGAGGCGCATTTCTCGGAGGTGCCGGTCTTGCCGGTTGCCGCCAACGATGATGATCGTGGTGCGCGGCGGCGCTGGTCGCTGTTCGGCACAGCCGGTGCGGCGATTGCCGCGGCGCTGGCGCTGTGGCTGGGGCCGGATACGCTCTTCAAGCCTACGGCAGGGAGTTCGCTGCGTGAGGTGATCGCGACCCGCGAAGGCGAGCACCGCGACATCCGTTTGGTCGACGGTACGCAGATCGCGATGAACGGTGGCACCGTGTTGCGCATGGACCCCGCCGATCCGCGATCCATGGCGCTCGACCGCGGCGAGGCGACGCTGCACGTCATCCACGATGCGGCGCATCCGTTCACGCTTCAGGTTGGCGATCAGGTAATCCGCGACATGGGGACCACCTTTGACGTGACGCGCGGGGATGGCGGTGTCGCCGTCGCGGTCGGCGAGGGATCGGTGCTGTTCGAGGCGAAGGGCACGGCAGTGACGCTGCGTGCCGGCGAATCGCTGACGCGCGACGATCGTACCGGACGGATCGTGCGTGGCACGGTTGCCGCAGAGGCCGTCGGCGGGTGGCGCGAGGGCATGCTGAGCTTCGATGCTGCGCCGATCGCAGAGGTGGCGGCGAGCCTGCGGCGGCTGCACGGCTTCAGCCTGCGGTTGGACAGCGACTTGTCGAAACGGCCGTTCACCGGCATAATCCACGTTACGGGAAAAGCCGATCGCGACATACCGCATCTGGCCGATCTGATCGGGGCGACATGGCGGCGTGACGGCGAGGAATGGGTGTTGTCGGAGCGGTAGGTGGCGGCCCGGCGGGTTGGCCGGCTGCCTGGCCGCGACCGTAACCCTGACGCTGCCCGCTGCCGTCGTAGCGGCGGCGCCCTCTCGTACGATCGTCGTGGACCTGCCGGCGGCGCCGCTTGACCGCGCCCTGCTGGCTCTCGCGCGTACGGCGGGGGTCGAGGTCGTCAGTACCGAGGCGGGCTTGCGCACGGTCCGTGCCCCGGCGCTGCACGGTACGATGACGGTCGCGGCGGCGCTCGATCGCCTGCTTGCGGGCAGCGGCTTTCGTGCGATCACGCGGGGGAGCAGCTACCGCATCATCGCCGCGCCTCTCCCGCGCAAGCTTCCGCCGCGCCCTGCGTCGCCGCCACCGGAGCCGGCACCTGCGGACATTGTGGTCACCGCGAGCAAGCAACGCGTGCCGCTGCTGCGCTATCCGGGCAGTCTGACGCTCGTCGCAGGGGCGCCGAGCCGCGCGAACGGGGCGGACGCCGATCTCAGCCAGATCGCAGGGCAGTTGCCGATCCTGCAGAGCACGCAGCTGGGCCTGGGGCGGAACAAGGTCTTCATTCGGGGAATCGCCGACAGCAGCTTCAACGGCACGACGCAATCGACCGCGAGCGTCTATCTCGACGACGTGCAGCTCAACGCCTCGGGCCCCGATCCCGCGCTGCGGCTCTACGACATGCAGGCGGTCGAGATCCTAGAGGGACCGCAGGGCACGCTTTATGGCGCTGGTGCGATCGGCGGCGTGTTGCGGCTGACGACGCGGGCGCCGGTGATGGATGCGGTCGCCGGCAGCGCGAGCGGGGGCGTGACGCTGACGCAAGGCGGGGCGGCGGGTTATGACCTCGCCAGCATGATCAACGTGCCGGTGGTCGCGGGCAAGGCGGCGCTGCGCGGCGTCGTGTACCGGGCGCGAGACGGGGGCTATATCGATGCGGTGCGGCGCGGAGAGCCGGACGCCAACCATAGCGACACGACGGGTGTGCGGGCGGCGCTGCGGATCGATCCGGGTGACGGCTGGCAGGTGAACACCAGTATCGCCGCGCAGCGGGTCGCCACCGCAGACGGGCAATATGGCGACCTGCGCCGAACGCCGTTCACGCAGGCCAACGTGCTCGCGCAGCCCTTCACCGGCCGTTTTCTGTTCGGGCGGGCGACGCTGGCCAAGGATTGGGGCGACGGCTGGCGCCTGGTCTCCGCAACGGGCATCGCCGATTACCGGACGCACGAACGGTTCGACGCGACGGGTCTCGCGACGCCGGTGTCCTGGGGCCCGGCGCGCTACGACCTCGACAACGACAAGCTGCTGGTATCGCAGGAGCTGCGGCTGTCGCGCTCGCTGGAAGGCGGACGATCGTGGCTGGTCGGGATCAGCCTGCTGAGCGACCAGTCTATCCTGACGCGGTCGGTGGGGCTGGGCGGGACGAACATCGACATCGTCGGCGTCACCAACGTGACGCGGTCGGCGTCGGGATTCGGCGAGGGGACGGTGCGGCTGTGGCGCGATCTGTCGGTGACGCTGGGCGGCCGCGTCACCACGGCACGAGTCGACGGCGAGCCGTCGAGCACGCGACGGCCGGGCACCTATGTCCGCGGTCGATCGACGCAGCGGTTCGATCCGACGGTGGCCTTATCCTATCGCCTCGCTCCCGGGCTGGCGGCGTTCGCCCGCTATCAGACGGGGTTCCGGACCGGCGGCCTCGCGGTGGCGCAGGGGGTGGGGCGGGTCGCCAATTACGATCCGGACTCGATCGAGTTCGCCGAGATCGGCCTGCGGCGGCTGCGCAGCGGGGTTCGGGGCGTCAGCTTTGCGATCAGCGGATCGACTGCGGCGTGGACGAACATTCAGGCGGACCTGATCAGCGGCCGCGGCCAACCCTATACCACCAACCTGGGTAATGCGCGGATCCAGACCGTGGAGGCATCGGTCGACTGGACCCCGACGCCGCGGCTGGCGGTCGAGACATCGGCGCTCTACACCTACAATGTCGTCTATGGTGCCATTGCCGACCAGTCGCGGCTCAACAACCGCCGCCTGCCGCAGACGCCGCCGTTCGCGGCGCACGGCGCGATCAGCTATCGCTGGCCCGATGCGCCGCTGGCGCCGCGGATCGTGGGAAGCGCGGAGTATGTCGGGCGGTCGGTGCTGGGAACGGGTGACCTGCTCGACGTCAGCCAGGGCCGATACTGGACCTTCGGTGTGTCGGGGGCGCTGCGCTGGCGGGCGTTCGAAGTGACGCTGGGGGTTGAGAATCTGACCGACGCCGCGCCCAACCGATTCGCCTTCGGCAACCCCTTCGGCCTGCCGGGTCGCAACGAGACGACGCCGCTGCGGCCGCGTAACCTGCGGATCGGCGTGGCGATGGCCTGGTGATCCGTCATCGCTTGCGGGTCAGTTCGCGCATCGCATCGTCGAGGCCGGCGAGGGTGAGCGGGTACATGCGGTCAGCCATCAGTTCGCGCAGGATGCGGATCGATTGGCTGTAGCCCCATTGCTCCTTGGGCATCGGGTTGAGCCAGACCGCGGCGGGGTAGGTGGTGGTGAGCCGCTGCATCCAGACGGCGCCCGCTTCCTCGTTGAAATGTTCGACGGAGCCGCCGGGATGGGTGATCTCATACGGGCTCATCGACGCGTCGCCGACCAGCACCAGTTTGTAATCATGACCGAATTTGTGGAGCACGTCCCACAAGGGCGTGCGTTCGGCAAAGCGGCGGCGGTTGTCCTTCCACACGCCTTCATACGGGCAGTTGTGGAAGTAGAAGAATTCGAGGTTCTTGAATTCGGAGGTCGCGGCGCTGAACAGTTCCTCGCACAGCTTGATCCACGGGTCCATTGAGCCGCCGACGTCGAGGAACAGCAGCAATTTGACCGCATTGCGGCGTTCGGGGCGCATGCGCACGTCAAGCCAGCCCTGGCGGGCGGTGCCGTCGATGGTGCCGTCGATGTCGAGTTCGTCGGCGGCGCCTTCACGCGCGAAGCGGCGCAAGCGGCGCAGCGCGACCTTGATGTTGCGGGTGCCGAGTTCGCGGGTGTTGTCGAGGTTCTTGAATTCGCGCTGGTCCCAGACCTTCAGCGCGCGGCCGTGCTTGCTTTCGCCGCCGATCCGTACGCCTTCCGGATTGTAGCCCGAATTGCCATAGGGGCTGGTGCCGCCGGTGCCGATCCACTTGTTGCCGCCCTGGTGGCGCCCCTCCTGCTCGGCGAGCCGCTGTTTTAGCGTCTCCATGATCTCGTCCCAGGACCCCAGGGACTTGATCTGCTCCATCTCCTCAGGCGTCAGATACTTTTCGGCGACCGCCTTCAGCCAGTCGGCGGGGATGTCGGCAGGCTGCGTGCCATACGTCGTCGCGATGCCGCGGAAGACCTTGGCGAAGACCTGGTCGAAGCGGTCGAGCAGCCCCTCGTCCTTCACATAGGTGGCGCGGGCGAGATAGTAGAAGGCCTCGGGCGTGCGGTCGATCACCTCGGCATCGAGCGCCTCGAGCAGCACCAGATGCTCCTTGAGGCTCGCTGGGATACCGGCGATTCGCAGCTCGTCGAGGAAGTTCAGGAACATCGCACACCGCCGCGGAAGTGGACAAAGTGGACGGTACGTAAGGTCCGAAACGCAGCCTCGTGCGCGGGCGCTGGAGCAGAACGAGGCAGGGGCAGGGCGCGTGGATCGATCATGGCCGGCACCGACGCTAGGGGCATTGGGGCGTGTAGGACAGCCCCTTTTTCGAAGATCGGGTTTTCGGGCGTCAGCGCGCGGCGTAGGCGTCGATGAGCGCGCCGACGTAATCGGGCTGGCTGGCGGTAAGCTGCGGCGACGGACGGCCGCCGTAGATGAAGCCCTGTACCGGATAGACGCTGGAGCCCAGCCCGTCCGAATCGCGGAACCAGACCTTCACCTCGCTCCAGTCGTTGTCGGGCGACACGTCGTAGAGCGTGACGTCCTGTTCGGCGTGACCGCGCGCCCCGTTCAGTCGCGACCAATTGGCATGGGTGAGCATCAGCACGCGCTTTTCCACGACGCGGCTGACCACCGCGACATGGCCCAGGGGCAGGCGGCCGGTCTTAGCGAAGACGATGACCGATCCGACCCGCGGATCATGGCCGCGACCGTAGCGCCCGTCGGCCTGCCCCCACCAGGTCCAGGCGTCACCATAGATCTGGATGCCGGATGCCTGCCGCGCGAAGGGAACGCACTGGCCGACATAGTCAAGCAGATTGCCGCCTGCTGCCGCCGCCGGGGCGGCAAGCAATATTGCCGCTTCGATTGCCGCGGCGATCATGCCGCATTTGCGAAGAATGCCCTGCATTCCGTAGGTTCTACGGAAATGCCGATGACCATTTTATTGTTGGATGTGGTTAAGGAAGAGTGATGCGGCAAAATGTTGCCGGTCGTTTCGCCTGTGAAATGGACGATTTTGTTCCGTCGATGCAGCAGGTTTTTATGGCGAGCCTTGCCTCTTTCAATCGTCATTCCCGCGAAAGCGGGAATCCATACTGGATGACGGCGCGGCTCTTTTCCTGAACGGCGTGAGTATGGATCCCCGCCTTCGCGGGGATGACGGATCAGGCGAGAGGACGGAGCCGCGTCGGGGTTCCGGTGCGGAAGAGTGGACCCCGGACGAGTCCGGGGTGACGGAGGTGGCTTGGCGGAGGTGGCTACCGCCCCTGCCGCTTCGCCATGAAGGCGAGGCGTTCGAACAGCATGATGTCCTGTTCGTTCTTCAGCAGCGCTCCGTGGAGCGGCGGGATCGCCTTGGTGGGATCGCGGTTCTGGAGGACGTCGAGGGGCATGTCTTCGTGGAGGAGGAGCTTCAGCCAGTCGAGGAGTTCGCTGGTGCTAGGCTTCTTCTTGAGGCCGGGCACCTCACGTACGTCATAGAAGATGTCCATCGCCTTGCTGACCAGGATCTTCTGGATGCCGGGGAAGTGGACGTCGACGATCGCCTGCATCGTGTCGCGATCGGGGAATTTGATGTAGTGGAAGAAGCAGCGGCGCAGGAACGCGTCGGGCAGCTCCTTTTCATTGTTGCTGGTGATGACGACGATCGGGCGTTCGGTCGCGCGCACCGTCTCCTTCGTCTCGTAGACATGGAACTCCATGCGATCGAGTTCCTGCAGCAGGTCGTTCGGAAACTCGATGTCCGCCTTGTCGATCTCGTCGATCAGCAGGACGGGGGGCGTGGGACGCGTGAACGCCTCCCACAATTTGCCGCGGCGGATGTAGTTGGCGATGTCATGGACGCGCTCGTCGCCCAATTGGCCGTCGCGCAGGCGGGCGACGGCGTCATATTCGTACAGGCCCTGCTGCGCCTTGGTCGTCGATTTGACGTTCCATTCGATCAGCTCGGCGCCGGTCGCCTTGGCGATCTCGTGCGCGAGCACCGTCTTGCCGGTGCCGGGCTCGCCCTTCACCAGCAAAGGCCGGCGCAGCGTGACCGCGGCATTGACCGCGACCTTCAGGTCGTCGGTCGCGACATAGCTTTGCGTGCCTTCGAAGCGCTTCATGGCCGGACCCCGGAGATTGAATATCGGGTACGTCGTTGCCGGATAGGGAGGCGGAGCGCAAGCGGGGGCGCAACTTGGGCGCCCCGACACCCGTTCGCCCTTCGACAAGCTCAGGGCGAACGGGATGGTAGCTGACGTTTGGTCTTACCCCTCGCGCGCGCTGGCGCGGGCTTCGAGCAGGTCCCAGATCGCGCGGTGCTGCGCGAACAATTGCTGCGCGCCGAAGCCGAGCGCGCGTTCGGTGGCGGGGGTGGCGCCGAGCGCGTCGACGCTGGTCGTGGTGGTGGCCTGCGGCGGAAAGGCGCGGGGCGCGGGCTCTATGCCGAAGCGCAACGCGGCGGCGTCGAGCAGGCGGCGGATCGTGCTCCAGTCCTGCACAAGGGCGGCGACGGCGCCGGTGGCGCAGCCGCGGCGTTCGGAGGCGCCGAGCATTTCGAGCGTGTGGCGGCTGGTGGTGAGCGCGGCTTCGCTTTCGGCCTGGCCGGGGGTCGAGGGCAGCGGGCCGGCGGCGGCGGCGAGGCGGGCGATATAGGCACGTTCGACGGCGAAGGCGCTGGCGATGGAATCGAGCCAGTCGCACGCATCGGGCTGTGCACATTGCTGGCGCGCGGCGGCGGCGAGGCCGGGGTGGACGCCGTGGACGGCGCAGAGCGCATGGACCGCATCGGACACGTCGCGCGCGGGTACGCTGGCCGAGGCGAGGCGGGCGACATGCGGATGCGTGGCGCTGCCGTCGGTCGTCCCCAGCCGGGCGACCATGTCCCAAGCGCTCGCTTGCAGGGCCGTCTGTGCGGTGTTCAACATATCACTCCGGAACCGTTACAGATGCCGCCCGCCGATCCGGTGCGACACGCCACCCTTGTCCGCCCGTATGTATACCGAAGCACGTAAAGACACGGTTGATGGGGCGGTAACCCTGTCTCGATCAGCCTTTACCTCGGCGGAGCGTGCCGTAAGAACGGCGGCACGTGAGAGTTGGAGAAGGTGGATGCGGAAATGGATCGTGGGTCTGGCGCTGGCGTCGGCGGGAGCCTTGGCGATGAGCGCTGAGGCGAATGCGCAGACCGCCGCCACGGCCCCGCAGGCGGGCACGCTGACGCTGGCGCGCGTGTTCGGCAGCCCCGATCTGTCGGGGTCGCAGCCGCGGGCCTTGCGTCTGTCGCCGGATGGCACGTTGCTCACCTTCCTGCGCCCGCGTGCCGACGAGAAGGAGCGGACCGACCTGTGGGCACGCGATACGCGCACCGGGGCGGAGCGGATGCTGGTCGACAGCAAGAAGGTCGGCACCGGCGCCGAGCTGACCGAAGCGGAAAAGATGCAGCGCGAGCGCGCGCGGATCAGCGGGTCGAAGGGCATCGTCGCCTATGACTTCGCGCCCGATGGCCGTTCGATCCTGGTGCCGCTGGATGGCGACCTCTACCTCGCAACGCTCGACGGCAAGGTTCGCCGGTTGACGAGCACACCGGGCGGCGAGCTCAATCCGATCATCTCGCCCAAGGGCAGCTACGTCAGCTTCGTGCGCGACCAGAACCTGTTCGCCCAGCCGCTCGGCGGCGGTGAGGCGCGCGCGCTGACCACGGGCGGCGGCGGCACCGTTCACTTCGGCGAGGCGGAGTTCGTCGCGCAGGAGGAAATGCATCGCCGCACGGGCTATTGGTGGTCGCCCGACGAACGCTATGTCGCGGTCGAGCGGTTCGACGAGGCGCCGGTGCGCGTCTTCACGCGGGCGTCGATCGGCGCGGCGGGGACCAGGACCTATGAACAGCGTTACCCGGCGGCGGGGACGCCCAACGTGCTGGTCGACCTGTATGTGATGCGGCCGGACGAGTCGGGGCAGGTGAAGGTCGACCTGGGCAGCGACCCCGACATCTATCTGGCGCGGGTCGACTGGACGCCGGACGGCAAGACGCTGCTGGTGCAGCGTGAGAGCCGCGACCAGAAGACGCTCGACATGCTCGCCGTCGATCCGGCGACCGGCAAGTCCAAGGTGCTGTTCACCGAAAAGGCGGGGGCGAAGAGCTGGATCAACCTCAGCGACGATTACCGCGTGCTGAAGGACGGCAGCCTGATCTGGCGCTCCGAGCGGGATGGCTACGGCCACCTGTATCACCGCAGCACGGATGGCAAGTGGACGCAGCTGACCAAGGGGCCTTGGGTGGTCACCGGCCTGGTCGGTGTGGATGAAGCCAAGGGGCGGGCATACCTGACGGGAACGAAGGACGATGTGCTCGAACAGCATCTCTATGCGCTCGACCTCGCGCGGCCCGATGTGCTGACGCGGCTGACCGAGCGCGGCTGGACTAACTCCGCGTCGATGGACGGGGCGGCGAGCCGCTTCATCATCTCGCGCTCGAACGCATCGCAGCCGACGCAGGTCTATCTGGCCGACGCGACGGGTAAGCGGCTGGAATGGATCAACGAAAATGCGATCCGGCCGGGGCATCCCTATTATCCGTATCTCGCCAGCCATCAGCCGACCAAGTTCGGGACGATCAAGGCGAAGGACGGCAGCACGCTGTACTGGGAGATGATCACGCCGCCGCTGGTGCCGGGGAAGACATACCCCGTGTTCTTCGAACATTATGGCGGGCCGGGCACGGGCCAGCAGGTGACGCGCGGCTGGCAGGGGGCGCTGCCGCAATATCTCGTCAGCCAGGGCTGGGTCTATTTCAAGATCGACAATCGTGGCTCGTACAACCGCGGCAAGGCGTTCGAGGACCAGATCTATCATGCGATGGGCACAGTCGAGGTCGAGGACCAGTTGGCGGGTGCGAATTACCTGAAGTCGTTGCCCTTCATCGACGGTGCGAAGATCGCGACCTATGGCTGGTCCTATGGCGGCTATATGTCGCTGAAGATGCTGGAAAAGACGCCGGGCGTGTATGCGGCGGCAGTGTCGGGGGCGCCCGTCACCGACTGGCAGCTGTACGACACGCATTATACCGAGCGGTACCTGGGCGATCCGGCCAAGGACCCCAAGAGCTATGCGACGTCGCAGGCGGTCGAGGATGCGCCCAAGATCAAGGACCCGCTGCTGCTGATCCATGGCATGGCGGACGACAACGTCTTCCTCGACAATTCGACCAAGGTGGCGGCGAAGATGCAGGCGACCGCGACGCCGTTCGAGATGATGTTCTACCCCGGCTACACCCACCGCGTCGGCGGGCCGATGGTGAGCCAGCATCTGTGGGGGACAATCCTCGAGTTCCTGGATCGCACCGTGAAGAACAAGCCGGCGAAGTGACGGCCGCGGCGGGCGGGGTCATGTGCCTCGCCTGTCCGGCAGACGGGCTTCTACGCAATAAAGCGAAAGCTGTTGGACGTGTCCGCGCAATGCGGTTAGGGCGCGCCGCATTCAACTGGAGGACGTGATGGGGTATCGGGTGGTTGTCGCGGGCGCGACGGGCAATGTCGGGCGCGAGATGGTCAACATCCTCGCCGAACGCGACTTCCCGGCGGACGAGATCGCGGTGCTGGCGTCGAGCCGCAGCCAGGGCGACGAGATCGAGTATGGCGACACCGGCCGCATGCTCAAGGTGCAGAACATCGAATATTTCGATCCCACCGGCTGGGACATGGCGCTGTTCGCGATCGGCAGCGAGGCGACCAAGGTCTATGCGCCCAAATTCGCCGCCGCCGGCTGCACGGTGATCGACAATTCGTCGCTCTATCGCATGGACCCCGACGTGCCGCTGATCGTGCCGGAGGTGAATGCGGACGCGATCGATGGCTATCGCGCCAAGAACATCATCGCCAACCCCAATTGCTCGACCGCGCAAATGGTCGTCGCGCTGAAGCCGCTGCATGACGCCGCCAAGATCACGCGCGTCGTCGTCGCGACGTACCAGTCGGTGTCGGGCGCAGGCAAGATCGGCATGGACGAATTGTTCGAGCAGAGCCGCAACATCTTCGTCGGTGATCCCGCCGAGCCCAAGAAGTTCACCAAGCAGATCGCGTTCAACGTGATCCCGCACATCGACAGCTTCCTGGACGACGGATCGACCAAGGAAGAATGGAAGATGGTCGCCGAGACCAAGAAGATCATGGAC
>ERZ941706.40-NODE-40-length-47868-cov-109.916090_pt1 | contig 47868 bp, 78 predicted proteins | sample MGYA00521232_ERZ941706 | MGnify/ENA primary metagenome ERZ941706 (study PRJEB32759, sample SAMN07749893) | skin metagenome | biome: transportation; feature: city; material: polyester macromolecule | host: Homo sapiens | place: Hong Kong:ER line | collected...
GGGGCGGAGGTGATGTTGCCGCGTGCCTATGCGCTCGCCAGCGGGTGAGGCGGCTTCGAGGTGCGGAGGGTTCAAACGTCCGTAACGGCCCACTGGGCCGCATATTCATTCATCTGCCCGGCGCGACGCTGGGCGGTTCGCCGCTGACGCAGCGCGACGCTGCCGGAGGTTCCGATCATGACTCGAGGTGGAGCTCGTAACCGCTCTGGCCCGCAGGCCGACCCGAACTCTGAGCGTAGTGAGCGTCGCGGCTACTCGTTGACGGCGCTGCCGGCTGAGGGTTTCGACGGACCGGTGCCGCCGTGGCCGTTGCCGAGGCGTGAAGTGATCGAGAAGATGCCCGACGGCCCGCAGGTTGACGCTGGTGCGACGGCGCAGGTCGCTGCCCGTGAGGCTGAGCTGTGGGAGTGGGCGTGGTCGACGCCGCAGGCGTGCGCGTGGTCGATGCCGTCTGAGTCGTGGCGGCTGCACACGATCGCGCTGTGGGTGCGCACGTTTGTGCTGTGCGAGTCGTCGCATGCGACGGCCGCCGACAAGGGCAGTCTCCACCGCTTCGCGGATCAGATCGGCATGACGCCGGCCGGGCTCGCTGAGAACGGCTGGAAGATCAAGGTCGATGACCTCGCCGAGCGCGCTGCGCATCGACCTGTCGAGGCTGAGGCTGAGCCGGTGAAGCGTGAGCGGCGCCTGAGGGCGACCTGATGCGTTCGTCGATGGTCGGCGTCGTCGATTTCCCGACGCTCGGCGATCTGATCGACGCGTGGATCACCCGGCATTGCCAGATCCCGGACGGGTGGAAGCGCAAGGAGCCGTTCGTCCAGTACGACTGGCAGTTCTGGTGCACCGCGAACCATTACCGTGTCCGCGGCGATGCGACGTTCGACTCTGCTGATCCGCCGCGAAATCAGGCGTTCACGTACCGGCGCACTGACGTTGTTGCGTCGCAGAAGGTTGGCAAGGGTCCGTGGGCGGCGTGTCTGCTGATCGTGCAGGCGGTCGGCCCGGACCAGTTCTGCGGGTGGGCTCGCGAGGGTGACGTCTACCGATGCGGCGACAACGGCTGCCCGTGCGGCTGGGAGTACGCCTACGAGCCTGGCGAGCCGATGGGTGAGCGTCACCCGTCGCCGCTCATCCAGGCGCTCGCGACGTCGCAGGATCAGGTGGACAACATCTGGCGGCCGCTGACGGCGATGATCCGGTTCTCCGGTTCACGCCTCGCGCCGCTGCTCGCGCCGCGTGAAGAGTTCATCCGCATCGTTGGCATGAATGAGGACGACCCGGAGCTCGACCGCATTGACGCGGTCACCTCGAGCGCGCAGTCTCGCCTCGGTAACCCGATCAGCGGGTATGTGCAAGATGAGACGGGCACGCACACTGACGGCAACGGCATGGCGAGCGTCGATTCGGCGCAGCGTCGTGGCGCGGCCGGCATGGGTGGGCGTGGCTTCACCACGACGAACGCGTGGGACCCGTCGCAGAACTCGGTGGCGCAGCGTGACTACGAGGCGAACATGCCGGACGTCTTCACGTTCTACGCGCCGCCGCCGGCGAGGCTCGACTTCTACAAGGAGGACGAGCGGCGCCTGATCCTTGAGCACAACTACTCGGGGTCGCCGCATGTGTCGGTCGACTCGATCGAGGCGGAGTGCGCGGACATGATCGCGAAGGGCGACGGCGCGAAGGCTGAGCGATTCTTCGGATCGCGTCTGGTCGAGGTGAAGGGCGCTTGGATGCCGTCGGACGCGTGGGAAGGTGCGTGGGCTGGTGCAGTGGCTACCGGAGCCGCGTAGAATAAGAGGCACATACGTATAGACCCCCGCGACGGGTGCAACCGTCCGGGGGCGTGGCCGATCTGAAGAGGAGATCGACGTGCAGAACTTTACCTGCCTTTGGCCTGGTTGCGAATCGACGGACATTCTGGCCAAGGGTCTGTGTCATCGCGATCACATGCGCGCGCGCAGAGCTGGGCGTCTCGACGAGTTTAAGCTCCCGGATCGAGAATGTCCGGCGTGCGGCAAGACCTTCGCGGTGACGAAGCACCGCAGAGCTTCATGCTCACCCGAATGTGCTGTCGTGCGGCGAAGCATCATCTGGAAGCAGAAGCGCGCGGCGGCGCTGCCTGACCGTGACTGCGAGTACTGCCTCGAACCGATCCCGACATCCGTGAGGGCAGGAGCGCGGCACTGCTCGGTGGTGTGCCAGCAGGCACACTGGTATCTCGACAATGCGGAGAAGTTGAGGGCTCGGACAGCCGAGTGGAACAAGACTCACGACGGCAAGCGGCGCGCCTACCGCCACGCTCGTCGGGCTGCGATGTACTGCGCCCCGTACGAGCGGTTCGATGCCTGGGAGATTGGCGATCGAGACGGGTGGATCTGCAACCTGTGTAACCGCAGCATTGACCGTTCGCTGGCCCACCCTGATCCGATGAGCAAGTCGATCGACCATGTCGTGCCCCTGGCCAAGGGTGGATCGCACGTCCGCGACAACGTTGCCATCACTCATCTCGTCTGCAATATCAAGAAGAAGGATCGCCTCGTGGCGGCCGCCTAGGGGGTGATCTAGCCCAGTGCAGTGGCTTCCTGAACCTCCCCCCGGAACCAAGATTTGCCTGGGCTTCCCAGTTCGACGGGTCGGCTACGGGCGACTGGACGTGCATTCGCGCCGAGACGATCGACGGGATGCTGTTCACGCCACGATGGCCGAACACGCCGACGAAGGGCATGACGTGGAACCCGGAGGACACCGGCGGGCGCATCGTCAAGGCGGACGTCACCGAAGCTGTCCACGAGCTGTTCCGCCGCTTCGACGTGGAACGCATGTACTGCGACCCGCCACTGTGGGAGTCGGAGATCATCGACTGGGCCAACGAGCACGGCGATGAGCGCGTCCTGAAGTGGGCGACATACCGTCCCCTGCCGATCCACGAGGCGCTCGAGCAGTTCCGCGCCGACGTCGGCAGCGGCCGCCTCACGCACGATGGCTGTCCGGTGACGACGCAGCACATCGAGAACATCCGCATGCAGCACCGCAATTCGGGGCGTTACGTCGCCGCGAAACCTGACGCGGCACGCAAGATCGACGCCGGTATCACCGCCGTCTTGGCACACAAGGCAGCATCCGACGCGCGCGCCGCGGGCTGGTCGGACGAGCCAGAAGAGCACTTCACCTTCGGGTGGTGAGAGGAGGCGGGCCATGCCGACGATCCTGCAGTGGGTCCGCCTGCTTGAGGAGAAGATTCAGCAGCAGACGTGGTACGCGGCGCCGTACGAGCGTCGCTACCGCAACGAGCACGTCCTGCCGTTCATTGAGCGCGAGTTCCGCGAGGTGTACGGCTCGAAGGTCGACGCGCTCGGCTCTGAGCTGCAGCCGCCCCGTGTGGGCATGGCCGGCATCGGCGTCGACGCGCTCGTGGAGCGCATGACCGTGCTCGGCGCCGACTCTGAGGACGCCGCTGCGGCGAAGCGCGTCGACTACGCCTTCAAGGGAAACGACCTCGACGTGATGCAGCGCGAGGCTGTCCGTGAGGCGCTTGTGAAGCGGGTCAGCTTCGCGCAGATCGACCGCAGTGCTGACGGTCGCGCTGTCGTCGGCATCGAGGCGGCCGAGCAGATGGCCGTACACCGCATGCAGCACCCGCCGTACGACGTCGACGCCGCACTCAAGGTCAGCGTGAACGAGTGGACGGGGCAGCGCACTGCGCGCCTGTGGCTGATCGGCCGCACCGTCGACCTCCTCGAGGCCGACATGGCGCAGCACGACCCGGAGGGCTCCAACATCGTGAGCCGCTGGACGGTCGTCGCCGATGTGCCCTCGCGCCTGCCGGTCGTCCCGGTCGTCGAGTTTGCGCACAAGGCGCGCCTGCTCGCCGACCCGACGAGCGAGATCGAGCCCATCGCGTCCCTGTGCGACATCGTCGACCTCATCGAGGGTCTCATGGTCTTCGCCGGGCACTTCGGCGCCGTCCCGATCCGGTGGGTCAAGGGCATCAAGCCGCAGCTCGACAAGAACGGCAAGCCGATCCTCGACAAGGACGGCCGCCCCATGCTCGGCTTCAACCCGCGCGCCGATCACGCCTGGATCACGACGAGCCCCGAAGCGGAGTTCGGGCAGCTCACCCCGGCGGGCCTGACGAGCTTCGTCGAGTGGTCCGACCACGCGGTGAGCCAGATTCGCTCAATCACCAAGGTCGCGTCGTCGTACTACCGGCTTGACCTCAAGTCGCACATGTCGGCGGAACTGCTCAAGGTGGATGAGGCGCCGATGGTGCGTCGCATCAAGAGCATGGGTCAGTACGGCAGCTTCGGTGTTGCGTGGCGCAAGCTCATGCAGATCATCCTCATGATCGAGGACCCTGCGTCGACGGCGCTCGTGCAGCCGCGCTGGGGTGACCCGGAGACGCGCATCGAGTCTGCGGCCGCTGATGGCGTGCAGAAGCTCGTCGCGTCCGGGATGGGCGTGCAGACGGCGGCGAAGAAGCTACTCGGATGGTCTGAGGCTGAGGTCTCGGCGGCCGTTGCGGAGTACGACGCGGCCGAGGCGCGCAAGGTGGAGCGTGACGCGCTCGCCAACGACCCGGTCGTGTCGGCGCTGACGAAGCAGACATCCGATGGCGCAGCTTCAGTCGGCGCTTGAGCACTACCGGCGTCAGCGCAGGATCGCGACGCTCGGCCTGATCGGCGCTCGACGTGAGCATCAGCGCGGCAACCTCAAGCGGGCACTCGCGCTCGTCACGTTTGCGCAGCTGCAGGCCGCGCAGGATGCGGTCACGGCGTCGCAGGACATGCTTGACGAGCAGGGTGTGCGCGCCCCGGCCATCGCCGCCGTGGATGCTGCGGCGCTCGCCGGTGTCGCGTCGGATGGCCGTGACTTGCTCGGTCTGCTCCAGGCTGTCAGCCGCCCCGAGGCGCCGGCGGGAAGCTTCGATCGTGCAGTGTTGACGCAGATCAGCGACGCGGGGCGCGCAGGCGGCGCGGTGAGCATCGCGGCCCGCCCGAAGGTGACTGGGTACGTGCGCATGCTCGTGCCGCCGTCGTGCTCGCGCTGCGCGATCCTCGCCGGCCGCGTGTACCGCTACAACGCGGCATTCGCTAGGCACCCGAGATGTGATTGCCGAGCGATCCCGGCGACGGAGAGCACTGCCCGTCACCTGACGACCGACCCGCGCGCCTACTTCGACTCGCTCGACGTCGCGCAGCAGGAGCGGCTCTTCACGAAGGCGGGCGCGCAGGCCATTCGCGACGGCGCCGACCCGGCGCAGGTCGTGAACGCTCGGCGAGGCATGACGACAGCGCAGGTCGGCGCAGAGCGCATCCTCGCGACGAAAGCGGGTGCGACGCGCGGCCGCGTCCGGTTGATGCCGGAGACGATCATGCAAATCGCCGGGAGTGACCGGCTCGAGGCGATCCGCCTACTACGCCTGCACGGCTACCTGCGCGACTGAGCGCACTCATTCTTCCCGGCGCTGCGACGGCGTTCGGGCTACTTCACCGAGAGCGATTCGAGGAATCCCATGAAGAACACGTCCGCACGCTCCGCCTTCGCCGTCGGCGCTCACACGCCCGAGCAGGTGCTCGCGTTCCACCGAGCCACGTTCGGGGATGCCCGCATGGAAGCCGAGCAAGGCAGCGACTCCCCAGCGGCCGAGAAGCCCGAGGGTGTCAGTGACGCCGAGTGGGACGCGCTCGGCGACCCCGGCAAGCAGGCCCTCGTCCGTGAGAGGCAGGCCCGCGCCGACCTCGAGGCGCAGCTCGCCGAGGCGCGCAAGCCGAAGCCGTCCCCCCCGGCCCAGAAGACGGGCGAGGAGAAGGGTGAGGCCGCCAAGGACGCATCGAAGGGCGACGACCTCGAGGCGCGCATCGCTGCCGCTGTGCAGGCCGCGCTCGCGCCCGTGCAGGAGAGCCAGCAGCAGTGGCAGGCCGAGCAGCTCGCCGCCCGCGTGCGCGAGAGCGTCACGACGACCGCAGCGGCTCGCTTCCACGATGTCAGCGACGTCATGCCGCACCTCGATCTGACGCAGCTCACCGACGGCTCGGGTGCGCCCGACCAGTCGAAGATCGTGGCCGAGCTCGAGCGCGTCGCGGCGGACAAGCCGCACCTCGTCAAGCCTGCGTATGCGCCGCGCACCCCGATGCCAGGCGCCCCGTTCGGTGGCGGAGCATCCGCCCCGTCCATCGACGAGCGCGTGAAGGAGTCCCTCGCGCGCATGCAGACCGCAGCCGGCGTCCACAAGGGCGCGGCTGCCTGACCTTCCACGGTGCTGAGGCGCGAAGCCGCACACCGCCCCCTCCAGGACACCTCAACCAAAGGAGAAAGCAGTGTCCAACTTCGCGCCCACGCGCACCGAGTACAACGAGAGCGATCGCCGCTGGGCTCGCAACTTCCTCGCGCTCGACACCAACGGTGTCACGCTCGACGGAAGCAAGTTCTCTGCAGGCACCGTCGTCCCGTCCGGCACGCACATCGGCAAGGCCGACGCGTCGACGAAGCTGAGCGGCCCCCGCGACGCGGGCAAGCCGTCCGCCGGCATCCTCGTCAACGACTTCAAGGTCACGCCGGGCAAGCACCTCGTCGCAGTCGCCACCGGTGGCGGCCCCGTCGACCGTCGCTACCTGCCCGCCGGCCACGACGTCGCCGCCGAGCAGTCGCTGACCGCCATCAACTTCATCAACTGAGAGGAGGGAACACATCATGCAGATGATCGATCTCGTTCCCGACCTGCGGCCCACGATCCTGGCCGCCCGCGAGCTGCGCGATGCGCGCAACTCGCTCGCCACGTTCCTTCCGAACACGGCCGTCGACGCCGTCAGCTACCGCCTCGGCCGCCGCAAGCGTCTCGACCAGGCTGTCCCGGTGCGCGCCATCGACGCGCCCGCGACGCCGATCCGGCGCCCCGGCATCGTCGAGGTCAAGGGCGACCTGCCCGCGATCACGCCGATCATCGACCTGTCCGAGCAGGACCTCACCAACGAGATGGTCATGGCGAAGCAGCTCGCCGGCATCCCCGTCGATTGGCAGCCCACCGTCGACGCCGCCGCCGGTCAGGCCGCGCTCGCCATCGACAACACGCTCGAGCTGATGCGCGGTCAGCTCCTGTCGACCGGCAAGGTGTCCCTGCAGGCCGAGGACGGTGTCGTCCACGAGGTCGACTTCGGCGTCTCGGCGAAGCAGAACATCACGGCCGCGTCGGCGTGGACGCCCGCGGACGCGCTCGACAACCTGTTCGCCGCCGGCAACACGCACGGCGAGGAGGCTGGCATCGACGCCGGCGCGATCCTCACGACGCGCAAGGTGCGTGCGGTTCTCCTCGCGGGTATCGCCGCGAAGTACCCGCAGGCGCCGGTCGGTCAGGCTGCGCTGTCGGCGTGGCTCGCGGACAACGGGCTGCCGGACATCATCACGTACGACCGCGTCCTGTCGAACGTCGACGGCACGCGTTCGCGTGTGCTGCCCGAGGGCACCGTCGTGTTCCTGCCGTCGGCGACTGACCCGGTCGGTCAGACGCAACTCGGCATCACGCAGGAGGCCGTGCAGCAGACGCAGCGCGTGCAGCCGAACAACGCGACGGCGCTGACGTCGGACATCGCGAAGGGCATCACGATCGTCACGCTCGGCAGCGACAACCCGGTTCGTCGCTCCGTGAAGGGCGCGGCGCTCGGCCTGCCGGTTCTCGACGACCCGACGCAGCTCACGATCGTGCGCGGCGTCCTGGGCGCCTGATGGGTGCGCGGCTGATCGAGACCGTCCTCGCCGACGGTGTCGTCTACCCGGTCGGTACGGAGCGCACCTCGGAGCTGGGCGGGAAGATCCCTGCCCGGTTCTGGGATGCGCCCGAGCCGGAAGCAAAGCCGGCGTCGCGCAAGGCGAAGAGCGAGTGAGTGAGGGGGCGTCGTCATGGCTGACGTGATCGAGCAGATCAGGACGGAGCTGGGCGGCGCCTCCGCGCTCACCGACGCGCAGCTCGATCTGTGGGTGTCGGACGCGCAACGCCTCATCCAGCGTCGCATCGACAAGCTCGGGGTGACGCTGGCGCCCGATGATCTCGCGGCGCTCACGCGCATGGCTGTCGTCGCGCACGCTCGCAACCCGAGCGGCGCGGCGCAGTACGACGTGGCCCTCGACGATGCTCGCGTGTCTCGGCGCGTGAGCGAGTCGGCGGGGCGCGTCGCCATCGACGATGACCTGTGGGGCATGTTCGGGCTCGACGAGCCTGACCTCTCCGGCGGGTGGTCGGGCAGCATCCCGTACGCAGGGAGCTGGCGATGAGCGACCTCGGCTGGGTCGCGGGTGACGTCGCGGCCGGAGTTTCCGACCTGCGCGCCCTGTCCGAGCAGCTCATGGTCGACGAGTGCCGTGTCGAGGTGCCTGGTGGTGTCGTGACTGACCCGGACACGCTGCAGGACGTCGTGTCGTGGCGTGTGCTGTATGAGGGTCGGTGTCGCCTGCAGCGTGTGAATGTGCAGGCGTCTGAGGTTGAGGCGGCTGCGGCATTCGCGGGTAAGACTCCGACGGATTTGCGGTTGCCGCTGTCGGCGCCTGAGTTGCCGAATGGGGCGCGTGTGACGGTGACTCGGCATGCGCGTCTTGTCGGCCGTCAGATGACGGTGAAGGGGCGCAGTTTCCAGACCTTCGAGCGTGACGCTCGGTATGCGTGCGAGGGGGTGGACTGGTGACGGAACTTTCCCAGCTCGCTGCGGCGCTTGGTCGCGTGTCGACGACGCGCGCTGTGGTGCCGGTCGTGCAGGCGTCGAAGGTGGCGGCGACGAACGTCCTGAAGCAGCAGGCGTCCGGGCATCGTCACGCGAGGGGCTTGCCTGGCGCGATGAAGGGCGAGTCCATCCTCGGCGGTCTCGGTTACGAGTCCGGCCCGGAGGCGCGTGGCGTCGGCAAGCTCGAGAACCTGTACTACTTCGGCAGCTCGCGCATGGCGCCGCAGATCCCTGACCCGGTCATCGCGTTGCATGCTGAGGCTCCCGTGGTGGAGCGCAAGATCGCCGACGCGGTGTGCGCGGAGATCGTGAGGCGGCTGTGAGGCCGGCGCTGCCTGACTCGCATGCGCAGGCGCTGCTTGCTGCGGTGAAGGCTGCTGTCGGTGGCGTCGTGACGTATCTCGATGAGGTGCCGGATGATCCGCCGTACCCGTACGTCGTCGTCGAGTCTGATTCGGCGCAGTCGTCGCCGGAGTCCGTGGGTGACGTCAACGAGCTTGGCACGTTCCATCCGCGCATTCTCGTCGCCGGACTGTCGCCGGCGAAGGTGCGGCAGGTGCGTGATCGTCTCGAGGCGCTGTACGACACGGCGACGCCGATCGTCGGTGGGCGCCTCGTCGAGGTGGAGAAGCTCGTCGCCGGCAACATCGCGCGCGACCCCGACCTTGCGCGGCCTGTGTGGTGGTGCCGCGATCAGCTCGAGGTGCGCTCGTACGCCGCCTGACCCAATCGAACAACGAACCGAGGGCCGTCCCGATAGGGGTGGCCCTTTCGCATTCCCAAGAAAGGCCCGACATGGCTGATCTCGACGGATTCGTGGACGCGTACGACGCCGCCAATCGCGGCAAGAAGGTGCGTGTTCCCGAGCACTTCCTGGGCGATGACTCGCCCTTCCCGAACCTGCGCGCGACGCCCCTGTCGCGTGGCAAGAAGTCCCCGGATGCCGGGGCAACAACCGACTCTGAGGAGAAGAAGTAATGCCCCTGGCTCTGGCGGCCGGCACGACGAAGCTGGCCCTTTTCTCGTCCATCCCCGGCGCAACCGACGCTGAGCGTAAGGCTCTGCCGGCGTCTGTCTTCACGGGCACGGGTGTCATCGACGCTGCGTGCCGGATCGCGAAGTCTGACTTCAAGCTTGGCGCGAAGGAGGACAAGACGGTCACCGACCCGGCGCTGTGCGATCAGGTCGAGTCCGAGGTTCCGACGTTCGCGCAGTACGAGGGCAGCATCACGCCGTTCCGCTACTTCAAGGACGGCAAGCCGGAGGCGTCGACGAGCCCTGGCGGTGAGGTCGGTGACGCGGTGTACCAGGCGCTGAAGACGATGGGCACGCGTCTGTGGATCGCTCGTCGTGACACGTCGAAGAAGTCGACTGAGGCGTGGGCGGAGGGTGACGAGTACGAGCTGTTCGAGGTCGTCACTGGCTCCCCGCAGCAGGTCGAGGGTGAGGGCTACATCAAGCGTCCGATCACGCTGTACGTGCAGCGCGCCTGGACGGGTGTCGTCGGCGGCGCCACGGCCTGACCGCTCCCCCCCATTCACCCCGCCCGCGGCCACCTCTGCCGGTCGCGGGCGGGGCTTCCACACCCTGAGGCAGAGGGGTCTCTAGCAGAGGAGAGATGGATATGAGCAAGAAGCAGAGCGCGAAGACGGACGATTTCAAGCTGCCTGAGTGGCTCGCCGATGATGAGTACGGCAGTGAGGCGTTCGAGGTGTTCACGCACCCGAAGACGAAGCAGTACTTGCAGGCTCGTGCCGCGCATGATGTGGCGCGCGAAGAGTTCGACAAGCTTGAGGCGGAGCTGCTCGCGCCTGTCGATGAGGAGCTCGCGCCGGACGTCGCGGTCGGTGACATCGACCCGCGGCAGGAGCGCCTCGAGGCGCTCGCGGTCGAGATCGGTGAGGCGGTGGCGAAGGTCAACGAGCTCGCGCCGGCGGTGCGGGAGACGGCGCATGAGGTCGTCGTCGTGGACAAGTTGACGCTTGACGAGCTCAGCGAACTCGGCAACCTCGAGGAAGAGGGGCCGTTCATGGAGCTGCTCGCGCAGGCCGCAACGATCGACGGGGACGAGCTGCCTGCCGAGGGGTGGCGCAAGCTGGCGCGCAAGTGTGGTGTCGGGCAGTGGGCGAGCCTGCAGCACGACGTCCTGGAGTACCTGGGTATGCCGGGGGTGACGCCGGATTTCTCGCTGCTCACCTCGCCGACAATCCGCGAGTAGTCGACTATGTTGAGGCGGCTCGCTCGTGGGGTGTGCCGCCGTCGACGCTGATCGGCACGGGCCAGGGTGAGTGGACGGACAAGGATCGTCTGATTGCGGTGGCGCTGCATCTGCATGAGCGGTCGCTGTGCTCGGGGTGTTCGGGGCCGCTTGCTGAGTGGGATACCGAGCAGGACTACGTGCCGCAGGAGCACACGTGCCCGAAGTGTGCGGCGCAGGAGAAGTACCGCGCCGAGCATGACCATCCTGAGCCGGGCGTGAAGGTTGCGTTCGTGAAGGAGAGTCCGGAGCCGGACGTCGACGACGAGTTCGCGCCGGTCTTCGAGTGACTACCGGTCGATGCGCTGGTCGCGTTTCGCGTGGCCCCACCACAGGGCGCCGCACGTAACGGCGATGGCGGCGCAGATGAGCGCGCTGATCGGTGCTGGCCGGCTCGCGTTCTGCACGGCGAGCAGCAGGAAAACAGCGGTTAGGGCGGCGAACGCGTCGCGCGACTTCAGCATGACCCAAACCTAACTGAACAGGAGGCCGCTCGTGGCGATTCAGCGTTCCGTGGTGATCCGTCTCGTCGCTGACGTGCGTGGCATGTCGGCGGGTATGGATGAGGCTGAGCGGTCGGTGACGCGTCTGGATCGTCGTGTGGCGGCGATGACGCGTGCGGTGCGGGCTGCTGCGGCTGAGTCGGCGCAGGCGTCACAGCGTGTCGCGGCGGCGAAGCGTGTCGAGGCGTCGATGACGGAGCGTGCGGCTGCGGCTGAGCAGCGGGCTACGTCGGTGCGTGCGGCTGCGTCTGCGGCTGCGACGCGTGTCGGTGAGGCTGAGGCGCGGCTGGAGGCTGTGCGCTCGTCTGGTTCGGCGTCGGCTGCGCAGATCGCGGCGGCTGAGCAGCAGGTGACGCGTGCTCGTGCGCGTCATGATGCGGTGACGAATGCGGCGGCGTCGGCTGAGCAGCGGTTGACGGCGGCGCAGGAGCTGCAGGCTCGTGCGGCGGCGCAGGTGACGGCTGCTGAGGAGCGCGCGACGGCTGCGACGAACGCTCACGCGGCGGCGGCTCAGCGCAGCATCGCGCGGACGCAGGCGTGGAATGCGGCGGCCGGGAAGATGGCGATGGTCGGCGGCACGATCGGCCTAGGTCTCGGTCTCGCGGTCAAGCAGTTCATGGATTTCGACGAGGCCATGTCTGGTGTGCGCGCGAACCTTTCGGGTACGCCCGCTGAGATGGATGCGGTGCAGAACGCGGTGCGCCAGGCGGGCGCCGCGTCCGTTTTCTCGGCGACGGAGGCCGCGAACGCTGCGGAGGAGCTCGCGAAGGCTGGCTTGACGGCGGCGGACATCACTGGTGGCGCGCTCACGGGTTCGATGGATCTCGCGGCGGCTGGTGGCGTGGGCCTTGCTCGCGCGGCCGAGGTCGCTGCGACCGCGATGGCGCAGTTCCAGCTTAAGGGTCAGGATGTCGCGCACATCGCTGACGTCATGGCGGCGGGTGCGCTTGCCTCGACTGCATCCATCGACTCGCTCGCGCAGGGTATGGCCCAGGGCGGTGGCATGGCTGCGTCGCTCGGCATGAGCCTTGAGCAGACCGTCGGCGCCCTGAGCCTTTTCGACCAGAACGCGCTCAAGGGTAGCGATGGTGGTACGGCGCTCAAGACGATGCTGATGTCGCTGACGCCGAACTCGGTCGCCGCCGCGACGGCGATGGAGGATGTCGGCCTGCAGGCGTTCGACGCGAACGGCGAGTTCGTGGGCCTGACGACCGTCGCCGAGCAGCTCAAGAATGGCATGAAGGACATGGGCGAGGAGCAGCGTCTCGCCGCCCTCAAGACCATCTTCGGTGCCGACGCTGCCCGCGCCGCGAACGTCCTCTACCAGCAGGGCGCCGCTGGGCTGCAGGACTACATCGACAAGGTGTCTGAGTCTGGCGTGGCGGCTCAGGTCGCTGCCGCGAAGCTCAACAATGCGAAGGGCGATCTCGAGAAGCTGAAGGGCGACTTCGAGAATGTCCTCATCGGCGCTGGTGAGGGCGCGAACGGCCCGATCCGCGGCCTGATCCAGAACGTTGACAAGCTGGTGTCTGCTTTCGGCGAGCTTCCCTCTGGCGTGCAGTCGGGCGTTGTGCAGATCGCTGCGTTTGGGTCGGCTGGTCTGCTTGCGGCGGCTGGTGTCATCAAGATGGTGAACACGATCCGGTCGGTGCGCTCTGGCATCGTCGACATGGCAGGCAAGCTCCGCGACGGCGCGAGCGCGTTCGCCGAATGGGTGCGCGCTGGCAGCTCGTCAGGCACGATGCTCGCAGGTCTGCGGGGCCGTGCGGTGCAGGCCGGAAACGCGATCCGCAACATGGGCGTTGTCGGAAAGGTGGGCCTGGGTCTACTCGCTGCGGGTCTCGTCGCAGCGGGTGTCGCAGCGGCGACAGCTGGCCCGCAGATCGACAACTTTGGCCGCTCGGGTGCCGACCTCGGACGCGATTTGCGGACTGCTGCGGACGGCGGCAAGAACTTCGACAGCATCTTCTCGAACATGTCGCTTGCGGCTGCACGAGACCAGTCGCTCTCGCTGTCTGAGGCAACGAGGCTTCTCGGCGGAGATTACGACAAGGTCGACGACAAGGCTGACAAGTTCTTCACCGGCATCCTGAAGGGCGTCGGCGCCGCGAGCGGTGCAGCCAACTCCCTCGAAGCCGTCAAGGGCCGCTTCAAGGGTGTCGGCGATGAACTCGCGTCGCTGGTGCAGGATGGCCGCGCCGACGAGGCTGCGCGTCAATTCTCAGCCCTGGCGCAGGCGATGGCTAAGAATGACACAGGCCCAGGCTGGGACAAGTCGACCTCTGCCGCAGATCGTTACAAGGCCGCTACGAAGGCCCTCATGGGTGCGATGCCCGGCTATTCGGACGCCCTGGCCCGCGCCTCCACCGAGCAGAAGAAGAACGCGGACGCGACGAACGCGGCGGCGCTCTCCGCGGTCAAGGCCGGCAATGCGAACGACCAGCAGAAGAAGTCCGTTGACGACCTCGCTGACTCGTACAAGAACCTGAACAACCTGCTGTTGCAGCAGCGAGGCGGCGCGCGAGGATACCAGGCGGCGTTGGATGCGGCGACCGATGCGCTCAAGGAGAATGGGCGCACCCTCGACATCACGACCGAGAAGGGCCGCAACAACCAAGAAGCCCTTGACTCGGTCGCTTCGTCGGCTGGCGAGTGGGCGTCCAGTGTCCTCAAGGCGACTGGCGACCAGCAGCGCGCCAACTCGATCCTGCAGGACGGTCGCCAGCAATACATCGACATGGCTATGGCGATGGGGATGGGCCGTGAGGAGGCGACGAAGCTCGCCAACGAGATGGTCAAGATCGACGGGGTCAACACCGTCGACGTGAAGGTCGACGGGGTCAAGGCTGCGAAGTACGAGGTCGACGAGCTCGGCAATTCTGTTGCGCGCCTCGACGGCTCGAAGGTCGAGATCCCCGCCGAGACGCCGAACGCCCCGCAGGTGTTGCAGACGTTGACGGCGCTCGGGCTGACAGCGAAGCAGTTGTCGTCGGATGGCACGAAGGTGAGCATCCCGACGGAGGCGCTGAAGGCGCCTGAGACGCGTGCCGCGATCATGGGTATCGAGGGCGCGACGAAGGACGCGCAGGGCAACGTGACGATCCCGACGTCGGCGTTGAGCGCGGATGCTACACGGAACGCGCTGAAGCAGATCGACAACATCGCGTTGCAGGCTGACGGGCGTGTCGTCATCATCCCGGCGTCGACTCCGAACGCGGCGGCAGTGAAGCAGCTGCTCGAGGGCGTCGACGGCGCGGCGGTGAGCGCGGACGGCCGGTCAGTGTCGATCCCGGTTGCATCGCCGAACTCGCCCGCGACGAAGCGTCTGCTGAATCAGGTCGAGGGCGCGGCACTGTCGGCTGACAAGAAGTCGGTGACGGTGCCGACGTCGGCGCTCGGCGCGGTTACGGCGAAGGGCCAGATTGACGGCGTCATCCAGTCGGCGAACGCCGCGGACGGCAAGGTCGCTCGCGTCAGCATCATCACGACGAAGACGCTGGTCAACGAGGTCATCAACCGCGGCTCATCGAACGCGGTCGGCGTCCTCGCGAAGGCGCGTGGCGGCGTCATGTTCGGTGATCACGAGGCTTTCGCTCGTGGTGGCGTGCGTGAGGATCACGAGCCGCAGATCGCGCGGCCGACGCCTGGTCGTGTGCGTGTGTGGGCTGAGCCTGAGACGCAGGGCGAGGCGTATATCCCGTTTGCGAACGACGGCCGACGTGGGCGGGCCAAGAGCATCACCGAGTATGTCGCGCGCCGTTTCGGCGGGTCGGTGACGTGGCACGCGGACGGTAGCGCGGACGACTGGACGCCTGACATGAGCGGCATCATGCAGGTCGTTTCCGCGGGGCGCGTCGACCCGAGCAAGGTCGAGGACGCGCGCAAGAAGTGGCTCGAGTCGAACAAGAAGTTCGTCGACGCGGTGGAGAAGCTGTACCGCGCGCAGTCCGCGCAGGCCGGGAAGACTGGTGCGGCGCTGGTGAAGGCCGCTGAGCAGACGCGCAAGGCGAAGGAGGCGTGGGCGAAGGCTGACGATGTTCGCTGGGAGAACAAGCGTCAGTATGACTCTCTCGCGTCGGCGGCGAAGCTCGACACGACGGGCCGTTTCATGCAGGCCACCGGCCAGCAGAACGGGATTTCACAGCGGTTCCTCGACAACATCGAGCGCATCCGCAAGCGTGGCTTCCCACGCCTCGCACGCAGTCTGCTGGAGCAGGGCGACTCGGACGCGCAAGCGATCGCGCAGACCTTGTCCGGTGGCAAGCTCGACCAGCTCAAGTCGGCGCAAGCGGGCCTCGACACGAGCGACAAGCTCGCCGACCGCAAGACGCGCATGCTCGACGACCTCAAGGGCGTCAGCACAGCGGGCATGGCGAATCAGGCGCAAGCCCAAGCGAACGCGCAGCTCCTCGCGATGCGTGGCGCTCAGGCGGCGCTCGCGTACACGACTGGCGTGCGTGAAGTGCAGGCGCCCGTCGATTACGACCGTCTCATGCAGTTGTTCGCGCGTAACCTGCCCGCCCCGGTGATGGGCGCCCCGGTGACGATCCAGATGGACAGCCGCGAGGTCGGCCACGGCGTCATGCCGCACACGATGGAAGCGGCCTCGATCCAAGCAAGCTACGGCTCTCTCGTGCCGGGAATGAGGTGATCGCGTGGACCTGACACCAACGCCCGGTGTGCTGCTGTCGACGGGCCAGTACCAGGCTTTCCCGTACGCCGCGTCACGAGCGTCGGACGGCATGGTCGTCGGCGTGTGGCGCTCGGCGGCGAAGCATGAGACTGGCCCGTCGGGTGACATCAAGACGATGGCGTCGATCTCCACCGACGAGGGCGTCTCGTGGGCGCCGCCCTTCGTCGCATACCAGGACAGCGAACCCCTCGCCGACCATGCGCCTTCGGGCCTGGTGTGGGACGAACGGTCTGGGCGCTGGCTGATTCTTGTGCTGCGCACGCTCTACAAGTCTGCGCAGGACACGAAGCCGTGGGGGTATCGTGCGCGCGTGCTCGCGTCGACGGATGCGCGCACGTGGGAGCCTGTCACGGGCGACATTCCCGCCGACACGGCCGGTGCCGCGTGGTGGTTCGTGTCGGACTTCGCGATCGGCGACGACGGCGAGTGGATCGCCGCAGGCTACGGGCGCATGAAGGGCGCGACGCAGGATCAGCCGATCCTCATGACCTCTTCCGATCAGGGAGCGACGTGGTCGGCGCCGATCGTGCCCGACGGACTGCCGGCGGGCATCGGTTTCAGTGAGACGCAGCTCGTGCGTCACCCTGACGGCTGGATCATGCTGGTGCGCGGCGACGATAACGAGCTGCACCAGATGCGCCCGTCCGACACGGGCTGGGCGTACGAGCGCAGCATCATCGGCGGCGTCGTCGGCATGCCTGAGGTCGCGGTGACGACGACGGGCGTCCTCGTCGTCGTGCTGCGCCTCATCAGCCCGTCCGCGCCTGACCTCTGGCACGGCCCGTTCGGGTGGGCGTACAGCGAAGACGGCGGCGCGACGTGGGTGCAGCGCGACGACTTCCCCGACACGACGCGAGCGATGATGTACGCCGGTCTCGCGCCGCTGCGTGATGGTGGCCTCGCGTGCGTGTACGCCGTCGAGGACGACCCGAAGAAGCCGTGGGCGAGCGCGTCCGTGTGGACGACACGCTTCGTGTCGCAGCCACTCAACCTCCGTGTTGGCTTTTTCGGAGACGCGAGCGTTCCTGGAATGCTCATCACCGGGGCGCTCAACTATCTGATCATGCGGCACACGATCGACCCTGTCACTGGTGATGAGGTTGTCGAGGAAGTGCGTGTCAAGACGACGCAGTTGTCGGGCGCCGCGTACGACTATGAGCTGCAGCAGGGTCAGCGCGCGTACTACTCCGCTGGTGATCGGCGTACGCGTGACGTCGTCGGTGACATCCTGCCGGGCAACATGCTCATCCACCCGACGCGCCCGGAACTGTCGCTGCGTCTCGACGTCGCGAACGACAAGGACTCGCGCGAGTACGACATGGACGTCAACGTCCAGCCTGTACCGGCAGCGGCGGGCACAGCCGGGCTGCAGTACCCGATCGTCACGAGCGTCGGCAACCTCGGCGCGGCGACAGGTACGACGATCGTGAAGACGTACACGCTCGCGGAGAAGGCGCGCCTCGAGCTGCTACTCGCCGACCTGTGCCCCCTTTTCTGGTCGACGCACCCAGGCGAGGACCTGCCCGACTGGATCAGGATCACGAAACTGTCCGTGGTGCGCTTCATCGACACGTGTACGAGCTCGTACGCGTCGTGGGATGACCGCAGCGACATGACGCAGTGGCGGCACTGGTCGATGTCGTGGGTCGCGCAGCCGCGCCCGACGGCGGCTGGCATGCCGGTGAAGCACCGCATCCGGGACGTGAAGATCCCGATCGAATCTGTGACCGAACCATATGAGGGGTACTGATGATCCGCACATTCAAGGCCGAGCGTGACCTGAGCGCCGACGAGGCCACCATCGAGGGCGCGCTCGAGTCGGCACGCAACTCGGCATTCAAGGAGGCGCTGCGTGCCGCGATCGCAGCGTACGGCTCACCTGATCTGCCGCAGGACCACAGCATCGAGGACGCCGATCATCCTCTCGCCGACGGCGGACATCATGTCGAGGTCGTCTTGACGCTCGACATGTAACACCCCCCACGCACAACCGAATACCCGTTCGAGCCGCCCCGTGTGGGCGGCTTTCTGCTACCCCCAGGAGGTCGGCTCGGATGGCTCTGTCTGGTGCGCAGCTCGGCTCGGTGCTGTCGAAGGTCGGTGCGCGTGGCGGTCAGGTCGCGAGCCTCGACCAGCTCGCGGCGGGCGCGAATGACGCGCTCGGTCGACTGAAGAGGGCGGGCGGTGGCAAGCTCAACGTCGACCAGGCTGCGGCGTTCCTCGCGACGTGCACGATGGAGGGCGCGTACCTGCGCACGACGACGGAGTACGGCTCAGGGCAGCCATATGCCCCGTACGTCGGGCGCACGTTCGAGCAACTGACGTGGCGCGACAACTACGCGGCTTTCGGTCGCTGGTGCCGCTCGCTGGGTCTGGTCACCGACCCTGACATGTTCGTCAAGAACCCGCCCGCACTGAGCTCGCTGACGTGGGCGTGGCTCGGCGGCGTGTACTACTGGACGGCGCCCCGCTCGTGGGGAGCGTACGGCTCGACGCTGCTCGAGGTCGCCGAGAACGGCAACATCCTCGCCGTGTCTCGCGCCGTCAACGCGGGCACCCCATCATGGACTGGCACGCCCGGCGGCATGGACGTGCGCCGCGCGCTCTTCGAAGCGTTCCGCGCGCTCGGCTCATCCATCCTCCCCGGAACCAGCGGCGGCAGCACGACGACACCGTCACGCCCGTCGACGCCGGCTGGCGCGATCCCTGGCACCGCCGCGATGGTCCTCAAGGCCGCAAATGCCCTGTGGAATCAGTACAAGGGCAAGCTGTACACGTACGGGTGGCCTGGCCTGCGTACCCTCGGCGACCGCCCGTCGTCGGAATACTGGTGCGCTGACTTCGTGCGCCTCGCGATCCGGCAAGGCTCAGGCTACGACTGGAAGAACTACACCGCGGGCAAGTCTGGCCCCGCATACTGTCCGGCGCTCGTTTCCGGCATGGTGCGCGACCCGTACTGGACCGAGGTCAAGTACGCGCAAGCCAAGCCCGGCGACGTCGTCTTCTTCTTCCGCGGCTCGCTCGCCTACCACATGGGCCTCGTCGAGGTCAGCCCCACCTCGGGCGGGCACGACATGCGCACCATCGAGGGCAACACCTCGACGCCCGGCATGTCGACGAGCATGTCGGCCGGCGGCACGCTCGCGAAGAAGACCCGCGACGACCGCTACTACACGATGCGCATCTTCCGCCCGACGTACTGGGCTGAGACGCAGGTCAAGGACGACGCGGGCAACGACACGACCGACACGACGGACACGGAAGCCGTCACCGTCGAGGAACGCCCCAGCGCGACGAGCGCCGGCTACATCGAACCGCCGACGATGCGGGTCAACCCGATCGACCAGCTGCAGCCGTCGGAGGCTTTCTGGGCGGCGTCGCGCGAGTCGTCAGCACGCGTCAACCGTGCATCGTTGTGGCTCGACGGCGCCGAGGTCATCGCTGACCTGCCCGTCGACTACTCGCAGTCGAAGATCAGCGTCGACGGCAGCCAGCCCGTACGCCGCAAGGCATCACTGAAGCTCATCCTCGACGAGTACGACGGGCGAACCGCCGACCTCGAGCAAGCCCTGTGTCAGCCCGGCATGAAGCTGCGCATCGAGTCCGGCTTCGGCTACGGCGGCGGGGAGATGGTGCCTGTCTTCGAGGGCATGTGGGACGACCCGCGCTTCGACCGCGGCACCGTCAGTATCGACTCACCTGACTGCATGGCACGTATCGCGCTCGCCGGTTTCCCGACGACGGTCTGTTCGAGCACCGACATGACCTACGTCGATCACATCCGCTTCTTCGTGTCCGAGATCGACGACGGCGCGGCCGTCATCGACCTGACGGGCAACGTGGAAAAGGTGCCATACGTCATCTGGGACGCCGGCCCACAGGCGCGCATCAACGCCGTCATGAGCATGGCGGCCGCGATCGGCGCGGAGCTTTTCAAGAGCCCCGCGGCGGGCTACTACGTGCTGCGCCCGATCGTGTCGCCGCGCGAGCAGGTCGGGCGCTGGGTCGTCGACGAGGGCGACGCGCTCGTGTCCCTGTCCAAGAGCGTGAAGTGGTCGAGCGTGCGTAACGGCATGATCGTCACCTGCGACCGCAATGACGCGCCGCGCATGGTCGGCGAATGGCGCGACACCGACCCGGACTCGCCGACACGCTGGGACGGCCCATTCGGGCGGCGCCCCGGCTTCCTGTCGACGTCACTGCTACCCCCCGATCGTGACGTCCTGGAGGACGCCGCCGAGTCGCTTGCGCAGCGCCTCATCGGTGGGCGCATCGACGTCGAATGGGTGCAGCTCATCAACCTCTTGCAGGAGGCGGGCGACCCCATCGACGTGTCTGCTCGCGGACGCACGTACTCGGCCGTCCTCGACAGTTTCGAGATCCCGCTTGGCTCGCAGCGCGTCACACCCGGCAAGGCGCGCAGCCTCAACATCGAAGGGCTCACCTGACATGAGTATGCCACTTTTCCACGAGCCGGACCCGCAGTCCTTCAACGCGATCGTGACCTGGGTTCCGCAAGACAAGGGCGAACTTTTCATGGTCGACGTCGGCCAGTCCGGGCAGTGGTGCCAGCCGCGCGCCGACACCACGGTCGCCGTCGGTGACGTCGTGCGCGTCTCCCACTCCGGCCAGACGTACATCCTCGACGGCGTCATCACCCGCGCCCCAGCGGCACCCACCCCCGACCCTTCTTCCAACTCTGACGGGAGCACCCCATGACGTGGCAATCGAAGCAGACCGGCCTCACGTGGCCGGACGGCCCGGACTACGTGTCGAGTGAGCCGGCGACGTGGCGTGGCCTCGACGCGCAGCTCTCGGGCGCGATTCGTATCACGGCGCTGAGCGTCGCTGACCGTAACCGCAAGGTCGCGAACCCGACATCGGTGCAGCGTTTCATCGTGTCGATCCCATCCTTGGCGGAGACGCACGTGTGGGACGGGAAGAACTGGCTGATCTACGACGACCGGCCGCGCACGCAGGTGCAGGACGCGGGCGGCAAGTACTGGTACTCCGGCTCGGGGCTCACGCCGCTGGACGTCGGCTCGGGCACCCTCGAGATCACGACGCAGCGCAAGGGCTGGGAGACGTCATGGCACGTCTACCTCAAGCGCGCCGCTGACTCGAACCAGGGCGGCAGCGGCGAATACTGGTCGTGGTTCATCCCGACGGGTTTCGTCGGCTCATGGTGGAAGCAGACGGGCGCCGGCTGGTACTCATCTGGAGGCGCCGAGTACCCGTGCACGGCGCGCTTCATCGACGCCAACCACGTCGCCGCGATCAAGACCGGCGGCGGCCGAGTCGGGCAGGGCATCCTCACCGGCACGGGCGGCGAGGAAGTGTGCCTGTGGGGCACCTCGCGAGGAAGCGGAGGGTACATCAAGTGAGCGCGGTCATGAAGAACCTCATCATCCGGCCCGCGGACGTCAGCCTCGTCCCCCTCGGCGCCGGGTCGAACGTCGCCGACGCCCGCGTGAGTATCGTTTACGACCGCGACGTGTGGGCCAACGGGCAGCCCGTACCGCGGGTGCCGCTCATCTCGACGAGCATCCCCACCACGGGCCTGCGCGTCCCTGTCCTCGCGAGCGACGACCCGAGCATCACCGAAGGCGCCGGCTTCGTCATCAAGGTCATCGTCGAGACCGCCCCCCGCATTGGGCAGCACAACGACACGGGCACGAGCCTGGCGCGCACGATCCAGGTCGTCGCCGCCGACCCGGACGAGATCACCCTCGGATCGAAGCCGAACATGCTCTCCGTCAGCGCGCCGCAGCAGTACGCCGACCTCGCCTCCGCGATTGACGCGCTCAACGAGGTCGCTGCGGGCACGACGTCCGCCGCGAGCGACGCGGCATCGGCACGTCAGGACGCATCCACCGCCGCGCAGGCCGCGAAGGATGCCGCTGTCGTCGCGACGAAGGCGGACGCGAAGTCGACGCAGGCCATCGACGCGACGACGGCCGCACAGCAGATGATGGTGCAGTGGACGGCGCAGGCACCGCTCGGTGGCCCTGCCGCGCAGGTGCTCACCGCGTACCGCCAGTACGGCGCATCGAGCCTCACGGTCGGCATCGTCGGCGACACGTCGTGGGCACGGCAGTGGTCAAAGGACTACGGCGCGCAGCTCCCGGCCAGCTTGTCGCGCACCTTCGGCGCATGGTCAGGCTCAGCGTGGCAGTGGAGCCAGGACGCAGCAGGCAATGGTGGCACACCCGCATCGGGTGGCGTCCTCGTCTCTGACGGCTTCAACCGCTCGGGCAGCATCGTCGGATCGACCCCAGACACCGGCTCGAAGTGGACCGGCACATCGAGCGCCTGGACGGCATCCAATGGTCTCGCCGTCGCCACAGCCAACGGAGCCATGAGCCAGCAAATCACGGGCACAGACCAGGACCACACCTTCAAGCTGAGTGTCACCACCGCAGCCCAGTCGTCGGCGCGACTCATACGCCTGTACGTCGGCGCTGGCGACAGCACGCTCCAGTCAGGCGTGTGGGCAGCCTTCAACCTCAGCTCGACCGGCCTGCTCACCGTGGGCCTCTACAAGACCATCGGCGGCACAACTACGACCCTGGCGGCTTCGACGATCGTGGCCGGTGCCATCGCGAACTCCTCGAGCGCGCAGCTCGTCACCGTCGGCATCCAGGTGCGCGGGTCCAGCACGATCACTGTGACGCTCACGTGCGCGGGGCAGGTGACGACTCTCACCAGCGCCCTGACTGCAGGAGACCTGCCGGGCGGCTTCGTCGGTGCCTTCGCGATCAACTGGGACTCGGCATACCCCTATGCCGTCGACGAGGTGTCCTTCAGCGTCCCGTACGTCGCAGGATCCCCCGGCCCCGGCATCACCTTCCTGGCCCACCCCGGCCTGACGGCGAGCGACCTTGCACAGGCGTACCCGGCCACACCCAAGGTCGACGTCCTCATCGTCGCCGCAGACCAGGCCGCCGCCACCAGCTTCGTCACGGCATTCCGCAAGCTGCCCGGCCAGGAAACGCCCGTCGTCATGGTCGCCGCCGGCGCGGACGTGCCCGCCCTGACGATGCCCGTCGCCCCCGCAGCCCTGACGTCGACCACCGCGCAAGTCGCATCGGTCGCCAGCGACGTCGCGGCACTCAAGGCCAAGCCAACCCCGGCGGGATTGCAGAAGAGCGCCCTGGAGCGCCTCCGCACGCTCAAGGGCTTCACCGCGGGCCAGTGCGTCATCGGCATCGTGTCCGACTCCACCGGCAACGACGAGAACGACTGGCCCCGCGTGTGGCAGCAGGCGTGGGGAGCGCTCTTGCCACCCTCGGTACGCCGCACCTACAACGCGTGGGACCCCAGCGCATCGGCATGGAAGAAGGAGGTCATCGACGCCGCCGGCGCAGTCCCGGATACCGGGATCGTCCTCGACGATGCCTTCACCACGGCAGGCGAAATCGTCGGATCCTCGCCGCAGTCAGGATCGAAGTGGACGGGCACGACCGGGGTGTGGACATCAGATGGCGCGGTCGCTACCAGCATCGCCGCCGGCGCGATCTTCAGCGACATGGCAAGCCGCGACGGGACACTCACCGTGTCCGTCAACGTGACAACTGCCAAGCCCGCCTCGACGAGATCGCTGCGTTTCTACTGGGGTAGCGCGATGATGAGCATCACCTTGACGACCTCGGGCGCGATGCTCATCCAGCCGTGGACCAGTACGACGTCGACGACGAGCCTCGCACCGGGGCAGAGCGTCGCTGGTTTCAATGCCGCAGCCACGTCGCCGCAGGTCGCCACTTTCACGCTCAAGGTCGCGATCCAGCAAGTCACGGTCACCGCGACGTGCGGCGGGCAAACGACGTCAGCCTCGGGCACGATGAGCGAATCTGACTACGCGTCGCAAGGCACCAAGGTCGGCCTCGCATCCGTCGCACCCGGTGCGGACTACCCTTTCACGCTCGATTCGGTGCACGCGCAGACCCCCGCGAAGGACCGTCCGCCACTGCCGCCCACACTGACGATGTGGAACGCGTCGACGGCGGGCCGGAGCTTCGGGTACTTCGACGCCGCGACGCGCGCGGCGATGTTCGGCGGCAAGGCAATCGACGTCCTTATCGTGTCGATGGGCCACAACAACGGCCCCCAGTCCGGCGTCGACTTCACCGCGCAGGTCGACGCATGGCTGGCCGCCTTCAAGACGGAGCATCCCGAGGCGGCGATCCTCATCAGTTCGCAGAACCCCGAGTTCTCGCCGTCCGCGAACCGGGGCGCCCACGCATCGCGTCAAGCGGCGCTTCGCGTATGGGCGCGCGACAAGGGCTACGACTATCTGCCCGCCTTCGAATCTTTCGCGGCGAAGGCGGATGGTGGGCAGTCACTCGTCCTGCCTGACGGCATCCACCCGAGCACCCCGCCAGTCGGGACCCTCACCGGCTCCTACGGTGCCGTGCTGTGGGCCGACACCCTCACCGACGCGATCGGCTGAGCTCAGGAGCCCAGGGCGCGGCTGACCGCGTCAGCCCACACCTGCGAACCTGCAGGGCTGGGGTGGATGGCGTCCCGGCGCAGCGCGTCCCCGCGACCGTCGTCAGCAAAAGCCTTGTTGACGTCGATCGTGGGGACGCCGTGCGCCTTGTTCCATGCAACAACCGCTTCGCGGTTGGCCTTGCCAGCGTCGTCCTTCTCCGGGTTCTGGGCTGTGCCCACGACGACTGCGTTGGGGCTGGACTTCATGATCTTCTCGAGCAAGCCGGAAAGGCCGTAGGTTTCTTCCCGATCCGTGCCGTTGTGGCCGAAGTTCAGGACGACGACGTCAGCCTTCTTGCTGATGCTGTTCCACCTGTCGACGTGGTAGCTCGGCGTGGAGCCGGGCTGAGAGGCGTTCCACAGGGACGCGGGTTCTCCAGCGCCGAGACGCTCGGGAGTGGGAGCGTACGCATCCTTCTTCCATGCGTGATAGGTCACGAACCGCTGGTGACCCAGCCCATTCTCGGCCCAGCGATAAACCCATTCGTCTTCATCGTTCCCAGTGGAATCGCCGAGGACGAGAACCGTTGCATCCGGCTTCGACAGAGCCTTCTTCGCCTGGTCGAACGTCCAGTGATGGTTGACGACACTGGGCGCGGCCGACGCAGCGGACGTCTCTGCCGCCTGGGGCGTGGAGTCGACCTCGTCCTTGTCGAAGGTCATGGCTGCGCCAACTAGCCCGACGAGGCCGACAGCCCACACACCCATACCAATGTCCAGCGCCCGCCGGTTCATCGCTTCTCCCACTCTCCGAGACGAAATCGGCTTCGAGTATGTCAGCGGTCAGCCGTCGGCGGTCGCGAAAAGGAGCACAGATGTACAACGATCCGACCGGGGCGAGTCAAACATGATCCGCTGGATACGCGCCCACGCCGACCCCGACGAATGCCTCGCGGACAAGGCGGCGAGCGCATGACTCGCACCGAGCACGCCGCCGTCACCCGAGACCGCATCCTGCGTGCGCGCCTGTGGCTCCTCCCCTGCGCGCTCATCTGGATACCGATGGGCATCGGCACGATGAACGGTCTAGCGGGCAAACCACGCGACGCGCCGCACCTGCTCATCCCGCAAGACCTGCGCGGCTGGGTGTGGATCGTCACCGGCCTCGCCGCGCTCGTCGTGCTCGTCGCCGACCGGCACCACAGCGAACGTGGCACGCGGGTCGCGGCGGCACTGCTGCTCATCATGCCGCTCGTACGCGCCCTGTCGTACAGCCTCGCCGGGGTCTACGCCATCACCGACCTCGACGGCGACGGCGGCCTCGACGGCTCACCAGACGCCTACTACACGTGCCTACCCTGGTGGGCCATCTCCCTCGCGATCCTCACCCAAGCCGTCAACTGGCGCCGCATCGGCAGGTGCATCGTCGCCCGAGTCAGGGGGCCGCGTGAGTGACGCATTCTGGCAGGCCATCGGGCCAGTACTCGTCGCCCTCGTCGGTGGGCCGCTCGTGCTGCTCGTGAGCCGCTCCGACAAGAAACCCGCCGACGCGCCGCCATCCGGTGAACGCCAGGCCATCGAAGCTGGCCTCGGCGTCTCCACAGCGGGCGTACCCGACGAGTCGATCGCCGTTTTCGCGCGCCTCTACGGCGACATCAGCGCCCTGCGCACCGAACTCGGCCTTGAGCGCACCTACGCCGACGACCTCGACGATCACATCGACGACATGATCGCGGGTCACTCCGTGGGCCGCTACCCACCGTGGCCAGACAAGCCCACCCGCTCAGGCTCCACCCGAGCCTGACTCTCCCCACACCATCCACGCCCCGCGCCACCTGGCCGGGGCGTTCGCATGCCCCGCGCAAGGAGAAGCGATGCCCCTGCCCATCACGACGATCCCGTCCCCGAACTTCACGCGCGGACGCGCCCGCAACGTGCGTGTCGTCGTCATCCACACCGTCGAGGCACCCGAGCGCGGCACGATCGCGGAGGACGTCGCCCGCAACTGGTTCGCGACCCCGGCCGCCCGCTCAAGCGCGCACTACATCGTCGACAGCGACTCGATCGTGCGCTGCGTCGACGAAGCGAACACCGCGTGGGCCGCACCCGGCGCGAACGCTGACGGCATCCAGATCGAACACGCTGGCTACGCCGCGCAGAACCCCGGCCAGTGGGGCGACGACTACTCCCGCGCGATGCTCGATCTGTCCGCGCGCCTGACCGCCGACCTGTGCCGCCGCTACGCCATCCCCGCCGTGCACCTCACACCCGCGCAGCTCGCGGCCGGCGCTCGCGGCATCATCGGCCACATCGACGCGACGAACGCCTATGGCCCCCGAGGCGGGCACACCGACCCTGGTCCGTCGTTCCCGTGGGACACCTACCTCGAGCTCGTGCGCAAGCACATGCTCGGCCAGGTCGCGCCCACCGTCGCGAGCAACGCGTTCCCGCTGCCCGCCGGGCACTGGTACGGCCCCAACGACGGCACGGTGCGCTCGCACTCCGGCGTGCGCGTCGCCGACCGCGCACAGATCAAGCGCGTCCAAGCAAAGGTCGGTGCCGCCACCGACGGACTCTTCGGCGACCGTACAGCCGCAGCCGTCGCCAAGTGGCAGAAGGCGCACAAGCTCGTCGCCGACTCAAAAGTCGGGCCGGCGACGTGGGCCGCTATGTCCCTGTAGCACAGGTATAATGGGAGCATCAAAGCGGCCCCGACCGAGGTGGTGGAACACCTCAACCGGGGCCTAACGAACACCTGGATGAGAGGTGGCCGCTATGGCTAACCGTACATGCTCTGTCGACAACTGCGGACGCGAAGTCGTCGCCCGCGGTCTATGTCCCCGCTGCTACGAGCGCCTCCGCTCGCAGGGCAAACTTACGAAGTTGCCACCGAAAGCGCCCGTCGAATGTTCAGTCCTGGATTGCTCCAAGCTCGTGAGGTCAAACGGTTACTGCAACAGGCACTCAGAGAACCTCAGGCAGTATGGTCACGTCACGCCGGTGCGAGACTGGCCCCTCGTTGCCCGCCTAATCCAGGTCGGGTGGGATGAGACGGAACGCGGGTGCTGGGAATGGCGCGGCAAGAAGAACGACAGCGGGTACGGCCTGATCAACGCACCCCGCCTCGCCCTGGAATCACCTCGCGTGCACCGCCTCATGTGGGCCATGCACAATGGCCCAATCCCAGAGGGTGCGGTAGTCCGCCATCGCTGCGACAACCCGCCCTGCGTGAATCCCAACCACCTGGAGATCGGGTCGCACCTGGACAACATGGAAGACATGAAGACCCGGGGGCGCAGCCGCTCCTACGCCACCGGACGGTATGACGGGGTGTGCGCCAACGGGCTCCATGATGTGTCTTCCCCGGGCTCGCTCAAGTACGTCACCACGAAATCGAAGAGCTACTTCACTTGCGTCGAGTGCGACCGTGCGCGCAAGGAGAAGTGGGAAGAAGCGCGCAGAGGGAAACCGTCTGCAGCCTGACGCACGCAACCCCTTAGAACCAGACAAAGCCCCCGTGTTGCACGGGGGCTTTGTCGTACCTGAAAGGACACGATCATGGTCGATTCCGCATGGGCTGACTCGAAGCTCGCAGCCGCCCACCTCCTTGCCGCCGTCACCGACCTCAAGGCGCTCGGATGCTATGCGCTCGAGTACCCGAAGGCGAACCCTGGCTACCACATCGCCAACTCTCGCCACGCCTCGACGGGATACGGTGGCCGCGCGTGTGCGGCCGACATGAACCGCGAGCCGCGTGGCGTGAACTCGGAGGACGAGCGCGCCTGGTTCGAGAAGGTGGGCCAGCACATCGCACGGGGTCATGGCCTCTCGGTTACGTGTGGGCTCTACGGCTACGTCTCCAACCACGTTGGTGCGAACATGCACCTTCACATCGACGACGGCCCCTTCATGAACGACGGTTCCCGTCCATCTCAGCCCGAGGGGTGGCGTAACCCGACGGCGGCACGACCTACCCTCCCCGCGTGGCCCGTGCGCGCGTTCCAGAAGGCGCACGGCCTCGTCGTCGACGGCATTCCGGGGAAGCTGACGACGGCCGCCCTGCAGCGCGCCGTTGGTGCGACGCCCGATTCGATCTGGGGCAAGGCCACGACGGCCGCGATTCAGGAGAAGGTCGGCGCGGCCGTTGACGGCATCCCTGGCGGCGAGACGTACTTCAAGCTCGGCGTCGCCATCGAAGGAGGCTCGCTGTGACGAGCACGGACAAGATGCCGACCACGAAGGTAGCCGCCGGCGGCGCAGTCGGCTTCATCACGGCCCTGCTCATGTGGGCGATCACCGCGTCCGGCGTCAGCGTGCCCGACGCGGTGCTCGCGGGCATCCCCTGGCTCGCTGGCGTCATCGCCGCGTACCTCACCCCGGACAAGCTCGTCGAGTACGGACGCATCCTGCGAGACAGCGAGGGCGCACACCAGGGCCGTCACGCCGACAACGGCAATGGGATTCCTGACGATGCTGGCGACCACCTGCAGATCATCCCCCTCGACCAGGCGACGAGCGACACGAAGAGCGACGCCGCTGGTACGCTGTAGCCCTACCGTGCAAAGTAGAGCACCCCGGCATCCGCCAGGTGCAACGAAGCGCCCCTCGACTCCACCGCGGAGCCGAGGGGCGCTTTCGTGCGTCTACAGCACCCGCTCCACTCTCACACCCGCGAGTGTCGACACCGGCACCCCATCCGCGCGCACGTACACGCGATCGCCCGAGCGCATCACCGACTCGACCACGACGACGTCACCATCCAGGACGACACGGTCACCCGCGCGCAGATCAGCGGCCGTCACGACCTCGACGTCCTGCGAACCGTCGCCCTCAGCGGGCGGCGTCGGGGTGGGGTGGGAGTCGATGTCCATCAGGGCGCGCCCTTCTTCTCGAGCTGCTTCGTCGCCTTCGTCAGCAGCTTCCCGACCTTGTCGATACCCTTCCGGCGGATGTCCAGCTCCGTCCGAATGTAGTGCGCGTCGGTGACCTCCGGGTTCTCCTGCCCCAGAATGTCCGCGATGATGCGTGACGGCACGCCAGCGTCGGAGAGCATGCTGCCTGTCGTCTTGCGGCACGAGTGCACCGACACGGGCTCAGCGATCCGTGCGAGGCGCTGATGGTTCTTCCACTTCCGCGAGTCAACTCCGGTGTTGGCGGGGCCGAACACTAGGCCCTTTCGCGGGCTGCCAGCCTTCACCCAGTAGGCGTGCAGGTCGGCATACAGGTCGTTCATCATCGGCACGCTGCGCACCGACCGCGCCGTCTTCGGGGTCTGCAGGATGTACTCGCCGCCGACGTACGCCTGAGCCTGACGCACGTGGATGGCGCGCGCCGCCCAGTCGACGTGCTCCCAGTCCAAGCCGAGCGCCTCGCCCTGACGCAGCCCACCGAGCAGCGCCACCGACCAGCGAGCAACCTCCTTCGGCTCGCGGTTCCTGCGCAGCCATGCGAGGACGGTCGCGCATTCGGCCACGCTGAGCCGCCGAATCTCGGGCGGCCCGGTCGTCTTCGGCGGCTCAACGTTGTCGCACGGATTCCGCTCGATTTTGCCCTCCATCGTGGCGACCTTGAGGCAGCGCGACAGGATGACGTGAACCTGCCGGATCGTCGCTGTCGAGTACTCGCGCTCGGCGAGGTCCGCGTAGAAGGCGCGCACGTGCTCGGGCTTGATGTCACGCAGTCGGCGTTGCCCGAGCGCCGGGATGATGTGCTGCTCCATCTTCGAGCGGTGCGACTGCAGTGTCGTCGGCTTCACCCTGGTCGTGCAGATCTCGTCGAGCCAGTACCGGCCCCACACCGAAAGCTTGGTAGCTCCGCCGGCGCCGACACCTCGTGCGACTTCGGACTTGAGCTTCTCGACCCTCTTCAGCAGCTCCTTGTGAGTTGGCGCGCTGACGGATCGGGTGCCGCCACCGTCGAGCTTCATCGTGAAGACCTCGACGCCGTTGGGCCGGGTCCAGTAGGTTCCTTCGCCGCGGCGTCTGCGTGGCCGCGTGCGGTGGTCGTCGTCCGTCATTTTCACCCCGTGCTGTTGTCTATCTGTTGTCTATCGCACGCTGTCGGACGCTAGCGTGCGCCACCGACAACCCGGCAGGGTGAGACGTATTCCGTTGCAGTGCAACGCTTTTCGAGAACTGCTTTGGCTGACCAAAGATCGTTCGAGAGGATTATGAGTCCCCTGCTCTGACCAGCTGAGCTACCGCCCCTTACGTTGCGAGACAACGGAATTCGCCTCACCAACTACGCCTGTAGTGTACCGCTGTTGTCTATCTGTTGGTCTTTACGCGGAACGCTATGCGGCGTTATGCAGAGATGTTACCGAAACGGCTCCCACCGAACGCACCCTGCAACACCCCCGGAGACCTACCCTGAGCACATGAAGAAGCTCGCCGCGCTCGCAGCCCTGCCCCTGCTCGCCCTCACCGCCTGCTCGAGCGGATCAGGAGACGCCGCCAAGACCGTCACCGTCAGCGCGACGCCGTCGTCATCGACGGCGGCGTCGCCTTCGCCGAGCGGGACGCCGTACGGCAACGACCCTGACTTCAAGATCAGCGACGCGCAGTACCTCGCGAAGATGCACGCCACGTACGGCGACGCGCCCACCGACGAGTCGCTGCGCAACCTCGGCAAGACCGTTTGCAAGGACTTGCGGGCGGGCAATTCCGTCAAGGACGAGATCCTCGCCCTCGACGGCACGTCCACTCGCGACAAGAACTCCTTCACCGTCGCGACGGCCGTCCGCCTCTACTGCACCGAGTACGAAGAGCAGGTGCGCGCCCTCACGAAGTGACCCAACCACCAGCGCCCCCGACCTCATGCGAGGTCGGGGGCGTTTTCGTGTCTCCATGTCGCTATCGCAACGTCACGCGGCCTTGTGGCACATCCTCCACGCGGCGACCATGACGAGTGTGACGTCGAGTTCCTTCGCCAAGGCGCGCGGGTCGTGACCGACGATGCGCTCGGCGCGACGGTAGGCGTCCTCGCTGATCAGTAGCTTCGCGGCGTACATGTTGGCGCTGCGCTCCTGCGCGATGTAGTCACCGTCCGCCTCATGGTGGAGCGCCGCGTGCCCGATCTCGTGCGCGAGACTGCACCGCGTGACACAGTCGCCGCGCCCGTCGGCCATGCGGATGACGCGCCGCGCGTGATCGTACTCAGCCGGCACCGGCAGGTCACGCCCCCACTCGACGCGCACCCCCATCGCCTCGGCGCGCAGCACCAACTCGGCGATATCGATCACGGTTCCTCCTGGCGTCCCTCGACCTCTTCGTCTGCGCCGACGTTCGAGTCGGCAACGGCCCTGAGGTTACGAGGCGGCACCGACAACCCCGCCTTGTCGCGGCGAGCGGCGAGCTCGTCGGTGCGCTGCCGCGTGAGGCGTGCGCGCTCCGCCACCTCCTCCAGCATGCTCAGGCCGGACGTGAATCCCAGGAGGCTTGAGATGCTGTCCAGCTCGTCAAGCGTCCATGAACGCTTACCGTTGACGCGCTCGGACACGTACGCCTGAGTGCGCTCCAGCCTGTCGGCCACTTCGCGCTGCTTCACGTCGCGCTCCCGCAGCATCCCCGCGATGAAGCGGCTGATCTGCCTGGAGAACTGGCCCTGCTCGCGCATCTGCTCGTTTTTCACCATGCGATAAGAGTAGCACCCTCACGACGTTTTTTATCGCTCTCGTTGCTCTGGCATCGCATATGCGTTACTGTCGTGCCATGGAAACAACACGGATGATGTTTGCCCGGGCAGTCAATGTCCGCCTCGAACAGATCGGACTCAGCAAGGGAGAGTTCGCAGCCAAGCTCGGCATCAGCCAGGCCACCCTCTCCAACCGTCTCGCCGGCCGCCGCCGCCTCGACACCGACCACATGGACTCGATGGCGCAGGCCCTCGGCTTCAAAGACGCGTTCGCCTTTATCGCATATGCGAAGAGTCTCGACGAAATGGCAGCGGCATGACCGAGCTCACCGTCGCCATGACCGAGCACGAGGCGCGTCGCGTGACGGAGCGCATCCGCGCGATCGCCGTCACCGTCAAGGACCAGCTCGAGAAGTTGCAGACGTTGCTGAACGAGGCGCGCGACGGCGAAGCGTGGCGCGTTCTCGGTTACGCATCGTGGACGGCGTACCTCACCGACGTCATGGGCGAACAGCCCCTGCGCCTCCCCCGCGACGAGCGCCAGCAGATCGTCGGCTACCTCGCCGGCGAAGGCATGTCCTCCCGTGCTATCGCCCCAATCGTCGGAGCGAGCCACATGACCGTCGAGCGCGACCGCCAGGCAGGTGTAACAAATGTGACACCTGAGCAAGCCCCGGCCGCCGACTACGTCACCGACCAGGCCGACCTCGACGCGGCCCCCGAACTCCCCGACGAGGGCGGTGGTGCGCCCCACGACTCGGGTGACGCCGAACCGAGCGAGGACGAGGGGCTTTCGCTCCCTTCACCCTCGTCCCGCTCGGTCACCGGCCTCGACGGCAAGCAGTACGCCCGCCCCGAACCGCAGACGCCGCGCCGCGCGCCCCTACCCGACGCATTCTGGCGCGCAGCCTACGACCTCACGAAGGTCACCGAACGAATCGGCCGCCTCAGCGAAGACGACCGCTTCCCCCAGAACGCGGAAAAGGTCGCCCAGGCGAACCTTGGCGACCTCATCCGTGCCCGCGACCTGCTCCAACAGGTCATCGAACAGCTCAACAACTGACAGAAGGATACCCGCAATGACCGCACAGCCCAACACCGACAACGTCCTCGAGTTCGCCACCAAGCCGACGGTGAGTTACGTGCCCGTCACGCCCGAAATGGCGGCGCGATGGCTTGGGAAGAACGACCGCAACCGCAACCTTCGAACGGCCCAGGTGAAGCACTACGCCCAGCAGATGGCGAACGGCGAATGGACGGCCAACTCGGACGCCATCTGCTTCTCCCCGACCGGGCGCCTGCTGAACGGCCAGCACCGGCTCAACGCCGTCGTCCAGTCGGGATGCACCGTCGTCATGCTCATCGCTCGGGGCATGCCCGAAGAGGCTATGGCGAACATGGACACCGGCATTCCCCGCAACGGCAGCGACTACCTCAAGTGGGCCGGCGAGAAGAACACCGCGCTGCTCGCCTCAATCGGCAAGTGCGCTCTCATCATCGAAGACGGGCGCATCTACCGCGACAGCAGCGCGCAGAAGGTGAGTCCCGCCCAGATCGCGGCCTACATCGAAGCCCACCCCGAACTGCGCGACGCGACCACGATCGCTCAGCACTACAAGAACTCGATCGACATGACGCCGACGGCAATCGGCGTGGCGTACTGGCTGTGCCCCGACAAGAAGGAAGCGATCCACTTCCTCGAGTCGCTCAGCAGCCGAGTGGGCCTCGATTCCGGCAGCCCCGTCATCGCGCTCGACAACCGCCTGCGCCTGGTGCGATCGCGCCGAGTGAAGACGAGCCACCGAGACGAGTTGTGCATGTTCTTCCGCGCCTGGAACGCCTGGCGCCGAGGCCGCACCCTTCGCCAGATCCAGATGCCCGCGCCCGGCGACATCATCCCCAGCCCCATCTGAGCCACCCCGTTCCAGCGCGGCCGCTGGCGACCCCTTCCACGTCAGCGGCCGCGCTCCCTCCACAAGGAGACCAGTCATGAAGACCATCCGCATCTACCTGCGCAGCAACAGCCCCCGCACGATCGAGCGAACCGCCGAAAGCTTCATCGTCGACCACGCTAACGGAGACCTCACAGTCACAGGACTCGATCGCAGCAAGGACATCAAGACCTTCGACGTAGTCGCAGCTCAGCACTGGACTCGCGTCGAGACCATCGAAGCCTCAGAGGCCGCTGAGACGAAGATCGACGCCGACACGGCCGAAGACATGCTCAAGGCCGCACGAAACCTTCGCGCGTGCGCCGACTTCATCGAGAAGTTCCACTTCACCAGCCGGGGTGAGTGCTGATGCCTAAGCAGAAGACCCAGGAGCCGTTTGTCAGCCCGTGCGGGAAGGCGCTGCACAGCATCCAGGACGCGGCCGAGTGTCACGCGGCGTCGGAGCGGGTGATCTTCGCGGCGATCAAGTCGGGCGAGCTGCCGGCGGTGCAGCATCCCGGCACGAAGTGGTCGATCACGTGCGAGGACTTGTTCGAGTGGCGCCGCCAGTACGGCACCCCGAACCGCGCCGAACTGGAGCGTGCGTCATGACAACCCCCAGCATGAGCGTCGTCGACGACAAGGGCACCGCCAAGCTGCTGCTCGACCTCAACGGCCGCGACGTCCTCGTGACACGCGAACAGCTCGAGGCGATGACACTGCTCACCGACCCCGCATCCGTCACCGTCGCGCACTCCCGCGCCCTGCAGATGATGGCCGAGAGCGAGATCCCGTGCCAGCAGCAGAAGTGCGGCGAACGTCCGACGGTCGGCCGCGATCAGTACGGTGCGCGCCGCTGCCAGATGCACGAGGACGCCGCGAACGCCGCCGGATGGAGCGCGTCATGAGGACGGTCACGCACACCTTCCACGAGATCGTCGCCCGTCGCGCCAAGTCTGGCCCCTGCCCCGTGTGCGGGAAGCGCGTTCGCCGATCCCAGAAATTCTCGGAAACGGTCAACCCGTTCAACAGAAACGAGGACGGGTCGCCCAAGTCGCCCGCAGAAGTCCGAGTGAGCGTGAACAAGAAGGCCGATGCATGGGAGCCCGACTTCACTCACGAGCGGTGCGAATCATGAGCATCTACTACACCGACGACAAGGTCGTCCTCCACCACGGCGACTGCCTCGACGTCCTCGCCACCCTCCCCGACGCGAGCGTCGACGCCGTCGTCACCGACCCGCCCTACGGGATTGGCTTCATGGGCAAGGAGTGGGACAGCGGCAAGTCGTTCGTCGAGCGCAAGGCAGCCAAGCGCAACACCTTCGACCACGTCGGCGGCAACCACAACCCAACCAGCAGCGCCGACGCGGCTCGCACCCGACGTGTCGAGTCGGCCCGCTTCGGCGCGTGGTGTGAGCAGTGGGTCACCGAGTGCCTACGCGTCCTGAAACCGGGCGGACACCTGCTCGCGTTCGGCGGGACGCGCACCTGGCACCGCCTCGCCGTCGCCGTCGAGGACGCGGGCTTCGAGATCAGAGACAACCTCGCATGGCTGTACGGCTCCGGCTTCCCAAAGTCGCTCAACCTCGTGGACGAGAGCGGCGAACGCACGGGCCAGGGCACCGCGCTCAAGCCAGCATTCGAGCCGATCGTCATGGCGCGTAAGCCCCTGGCCGGCACGGTCGCCGCGAATGTCCTCGAGCACGGCACGGGCGCGCTCAACATCGACGCGTGCCGGATTGCTGGCGACGTTCCGAGCGTTCCCCAGCCGCGCTACGGGGTGCGGGACGGAATTACCGGCTTCGGCTCCGGTGAGGGGCGCAACGGCGAAATGAGTTCGGCCCCCGGCGGCCGTTGGCCCGCGAACGTCATCCTCGACGAGAGCCAAGCTGAAGCACTCGACGAGCAGAGCGGAACCCTCACCTCGGGAAGCCGCAAGGCGGGAACGCACGGCCTCATGGGCTACATGGGAGCCGACGCCGCACCCATGCCGGAGGTCGTCGGCGACACGGGCGGCGCATCACGCTTCTTCTACGTCGCTAAGGCCCCGAAGTCTGAGCGCCCCGTCGTCGATGGTGTAGCGCACCCCACGGTGAAGCCGGTCAGCCTCATGTCCTGGCTCGTGCGGCTCGTCACGCCGCCCGGTGGCACCGTCCTCGAGCCGTTCGCTGGCAGCGGCACCACCGTCGAAGCAGCCATGCGCGAAGGCTTCCATGTCGTCGCCGTCGAACGCGAAGCCGACTACCTGCCCCTGATCCTCGCACGCATCAGCCGCGAGAACGCACGCCAGGCAGCCGAGGACGCGAACCGCGCGCCGTCACTGTTCGACGAGGAGGCGTCATGAGCCTCGACGCGTGGCTCGCCCTCGCCTCCCCCTTCCTCATCTTCGGCGCCCTCGCAGGCATCGAGGCGCTCAGCGACTGGTGGTGGCACGAATGAGCCGCGAGTTCGGGCCCGCCGACCACCACCCCGCCGAATACGACGCCCGCACCGACTGGCTCCACGAACGCCCCGACGCCGACCACCCCGACCCCGACGACTACCGCGACTGAGGAGAACCACCATGACTGACAGCACCAAGATGGTCGACCTGCCCTGGTACGACGGCACCACACGCACCGTCCCCGAGTTCACCCCCTACGTGGAGCGCGTAGGAGCCATCGCATTCGCCCGAGATGGCGGTTATTCCTACCGGGCCAGCGCGGACAGCCCCATCCGCGGCCACGACGACGACTCGAGGGCAGTCCGCATCCTCACCGACGCGCCCGAACCGCCCGTCAAGGTCACCGTGCCCACCGGCCTCGGCGCGATCGTGTCGAGCCAGTGGTACCCATACAGGCCCGTTTTTGTCCTAGACCACAAGGGGTGGTGCGGACTTGTCTCTGGCAGACGATACGAAGTCAGCGAGATCGCCAACGAGATCCGCAAGGGTGCCCGCGTCCTCTACGAAGGCAGCGACGAATGATCACCGTCACCTGCGCGACGTGCCGCACCGCGCACACAGCCCACATCATCCACGCGCTGCGCTGGAAGCTCGGCCACGCCTGCCAACCCGCGCGCCCCGCCGAAGCATCCGCGTACCAGCCGCGCCGAATGAAAGGCGACTGATGTTCACCCTCCACGTCCGCATCCCCCACCGCCCCGGCGACACACGCGACCTCACCGCCACCGCCCGCGACAACGAGCCAAGCGTCCGCCGCTTCCTCGACTCCATCGGCGTCCATCCTGTCGCCGCCATCCGCTACACCCGCGACGGCCTCGGCACCCACGCCACCTGCACCGTCCTGCCCTACCCCGAAAGGAGCGCCGCATGAGCAACGTCGCTCAACTCATCGCACTCCTCATCCTCGCCCTCGCACTCGTCGCCTGGATGATCACCCGCTACATCGACGAGAACAAGGAGGACTGATGATCCAGCACACCAGCGGAATCCACGACGTGCCCGAGAGCGACTACCACGGCGACCGCCGCAGCCTGTCCGTCAGCGGCGCCAAGGTCCTCCTCGACTGCCCCGCCCGCTACAAGTGGCAGCAGGACAACCCCGTGCACAAGGACGCGTACGACTTCGGGCACGTCGCCCACGAACTGATCCTCGGAAAGGGAGCCGGGTATCGCGTCCTCGACTTCGACTCGTGGCGATCGAAGGACGCCCGCGAAGCGAAGGACCAGTCCCACGCCGATGGCGTCGCCCCCATCCTGACCGCCGAGCACGAGCGCGCCGCCGCACTCGCCGACGCGGTCAAGGCGCACCCGACGGCAGCGGCGATCCTCGCCAACGGCCACGCCGAGAAAGCGATCTACGCCGAACACGCTGACACCGGCGTCCTGCTTCGGGGCCGCGCCGACTGGCTCACCCGCAAGGCCGACGGCACGCCCGTCGTCGTCGACGTCAAGACGACCGTCAGCGCCGCCCCGAAGAACATCGACCGCGCGATGGCCGACTACGGGTACGCGATGCAGGCCGCCTGGTACATCGACCTGCTCGCCCTCAACGGCACGCCCGACGCGTCCTTCATTTTCTTGTTTGCCGAGAAGACCGCGCCCCACTTCGTCACCCTCGCCACGCCGAGCGAAGACGCCCTCGAGTGGGGCCGCGCGAAGAACGAGAAGGCCATCCGCCTCTACGCCGAATGCGCCAGCACCGACACGTGGCCCGGCTACCCAACCCACGAAGCGAACGTGCCCGCCTGGGCATGGAAGGACATCGAAGAAGCATGAGCAACGAACTCGCGCCCCAGAACAGCACCGCAATCCTCGACACGCAGATGCGTTACGCCGAGGTGCTCGCACAATCCGAACTCGTGCCGCAGGCATACCGCGGCAAGCCCGCTAACTGCCTCCTCGCGATCGGCCTCGGCCAGTCGATGGGCCTATCCCCATCCGAAGCGCTCATGCGAATCGACGTCATCCAGGGCAAGGCCACCGCGTCCGCTGAGCTCGTCGCGTCGAACGTGCGCCGCGCCGGCCACAAGCTGCGCCTCGAGGTGAACCAGAACCCGCCCGCCGCGCGCTGCGTCATCGTCCGCGCCGACGACCCGGACTATGAGCACGTCGTCATCCGCGACGAGGCGTGGGCGAAGCAGATGGGCCTGTCGAGCAAGGACAACTACAAGAAGCAGCCCGCGACGATGCTCGGATGGCGCGCCATCACCGCATGCGCACGCCAGGCCTGCCCCGAAGCGTTGTACGGCGTCACGTACACCGCCGACGAGATGCTCGACGCCTCCCCGTCGCGCCCCTCCCGCCACACCGCGACCCGTCAGGCTCCCGCGATCAGCGCCGCCGACTTCGGCCTGCCTGACACGAGCGCCGCTGAGCCCGCCGTCGACACGACCACCGGCGAGGTCATCGAGGAGCAGGCATGAGCGCCCGAACGGTCGACGTCGGCGACGGCCACATCGTCACGCACCTCGACGAACCGGCGCCGCTGTACCCGGAACGCGCGGCCTGCGACATGGTCACGCACACCCTCGTCACGACAACACCCGCGACAGGCACCACCGACTGCGAATGCGGACACGTCAAGCTGCGAGGCCTGCACACACGCATCTACCAGTGCGACATCTACGAAGCCTCGCATGGCAGCGAAGTCGGTAAGCGCATCGGGTACGAACGCTACATCGCCGAGTGGAGCGTCTGCGACTGCCACCCCAACGCGGAGGTGACCGCATGACCCGCGACCTCGACACCGAAGGCCCCGTCGCGGGACAGCAACAGATTCACTGCCCGCCATGCCCGTTCAAGGCGTGCGCGTGGTGCCCGTACCCCAGCACGAAACGAAAGGAGGAGCCATGCCGAGCGACCACGCACGCATCCGCCGCGACATCTGGGCCGACACCGACTGGCGACGCCTGAGCGCCGGCGAGCAGTGGCTCTACCTGCACCTGCTGTCCTCGCCGACGCTGAGCCTGTGCGGCGTCGCGGACTGGCGACCGGCACGCATCGCGAAGATGGCAGCCGGCACCAGCGCCGACGACGTCGTCACGTTCAGCGCGGGCCTCATCGACAAGGAGTTCGTCCTCCCCGACTTCGAGGCCGAGGAGATCGCCATCCGCTCATGGGTGAAGCACGACGGCCTCATGCGTAGCCCGAACGTGGCGAAGGCGTTGCGTTCGGCGTGGGATGGGACGGCGTCGGAGCCGATCCGTGGCCTCATCGTCGGGCAGCTGCGCCGCCTGTACGACAACGACCCGACGCTCGCGGGCTGGGATCACATCGGCGACATGCTCGACAAGGGTTCCCTGACGTTCGCTGAAGCCCTCTCCGAGGTGATGCCCGGATCGTCCATCGAGGGTTCCGACGAGGTTCCGGAAACCCTTCGGGAAAGGGTTCCGGAAAGGGTTTCCGAATCCGTCCCGATGGGGTTCGCCGGATCGTCCATCAAGGGTTCCGGAAATCGTGCCTCACTCCTAACTCCTAACTCCTTACTCCTAACTCCTAACTCCATCACTGGGTCACCGTCGTCGGGTACGTCACTAGCGCGCGCGAGAGACGAAGCCGAGATGGACGGGTGGGAGTCATCGACATCGTCCGCACCTGCCGGCCGTCGCGACGGTGATGGAAGGGAGGTCAGCGGATGGGGAAGTTGACGCACTCGCAGGCGCAGCACCTCGCCAGGTTCTACGCCGACGTCATGGGCTGGGGTGAGCGCGGCCTCATGAGCGTCCTCGAGCAGTGCGCCACCGACGGCAGCGACCCCCGATCGGTCGCCCTCGCCCTCGCACGCATCAGCCTCGACGACCACATGGACGGCCCCGGCATCCTCCCCCAGCACGGCCAGCACTGGCGCGACACGCCCGTCGGGTCACGCCCGGAGAAACCGAAGTGCCTCACCCACGGCCAACCGCACCCGTGCCACGGCTGCCTCGACGATCCGCAGATCAAGCCACTCGACGACCCGAAGTCGTGGCGCGCGCAAGTCCGCATCGAGCGCGAACAGGCCGCCGAGAAGCGCCGGCAGATGACCGCCGACCAGGAAGCACGCCGAGACGCCGCACGACACGAAGCAGCACGCAAGAAAGCCCAACGACTCGACGCAGCCCGCGCCGAACTACACCAAGGAGAAAAGCCATGACCGACGAGAAGCCCCTCGAGCCAGCCGACACCGTCATCGGCCACATCGTGCGAGACGCGATGTGGGACGCGCAGATGGACGTCACCGACCGAGCCCGCCTCAACGCCCTCGTCCGCGGCATCTTCAACGGCCTCGCACAGGAGGCCACCCGATGAGCGCCAACATGCCCGTGAAGCGCCACCCGCGCGATTCTCCCGGCCTCTGACACCGAAAACGTCTCCCAGTACCCCCACGACCAAGAAAGGCCCCTCAGATGCGCGTCTACGGAAACTGCGGCACGATGCCGCACACCGGATCACGACCCGTCCCGACCCTCGTCGGAATCAAGCACCCGCCCAAGGCCACCGCGCTCGGCGCCGAAATCCTGAAAGACCCAGGCCACATCGACCACATCGGCAAGAAGCGTGGCCCGCGCGCCAAGATCGTGCCGCCGAAAACGTGCCTGCAGTGCGGCGACGAGTTCAACAAGCCGCCGAACCTCAGCTCCTACAACTGGGGCCGGCGCGAGTTCTGCAGCATCGCCTGCTCGAACATCTCACGGAAGGCAGCGCGATGACCGACCCGTTCGCCAACGCCGCATGCATCGGCGTCGACCCGGAGATCTTCTTCCCCGGCGAATGGCGCGCACCCTCCGCAGCCGACGAAGCCCTCGCCATCTGTGGCGGCTGCGACGTGCGGAAAGCGTGCCTCGACCAGGCCATGCGCGACGAGAAGAACGCCACCAGCCGTCACGGCATCTACGGCGGCACCACCCCGCAGCAGCGCATCATGCTCGCCGCCGGCACATCGCAGCGCCGCATCTGCGAACGCTGCAACGTCTCCAAGCCCCTCGACGCTTTCAGGCCCGGTCGACGCGTCTGCACTGACTGCGTGCGCGAACAGGCCCGCGAGTACGGGCGCACCACCTACCGAAACCGAAAGGCAACAGCATGAGCACCAACAACATCACCGTCGAAGGACACCTGCCCAAGGACTTCCAGATCCAGTACGGCCAGGACGGACAGGCACGACTCAGCATCAGCGTCAGCGACAAAGAGAGCCACAAGGACGAGCAGACCGGCCAGTGGGTCGACGACTCGCCGACGATCTGGTTCGACGCGACGATCTGGGGTGCCGAGGCTGAGGCGTTCGCGGAGAAGGCCGTCAAGGGGGCGCGGGTGAAGATCACGGGCCGTCTCGTCCTGCGCGAGTACACCACCGGCCAGGGTGAGCAGCGCACCGCCCACACGATCAAGTACCCCGCCATCCGCATCGACCCGCCCAAGCAGCAGCAGGGCTACACCGGCCACCAGCGCGACGACGGCTCATGGACGCCGAACCGCGAGTCGGCGTTCAACTCGGCGACCGGCCGCGGCGGGTTCGGGCAGCAGGGCGGCGATGACCCGTGGGCCGGGCAGGGCGGCGCGGCGGGAGCTCCGTTCTGATGGACCACTACACCGATAGTCACCCGCGAGCCAGGAAGCCGCACATCTGCGATACGTGCGGGCGGACGATCCAGGCGAGAGAGATTTACCGTCGCGGCGCTGGCATGGACGGCGCGACGGCATGGACGTGGAAGGAGTGCGCGCACTGCGAGCTACTCATCGCATGGCTCGGGCGCATCAACTACCTGGAGGAAGAATATTGCCCCGAGGTAATCGAAGAATGGGAGCCAGAGACGCTCAGCGACCTGCGCCTCAAAGCGTGCTGGGCGAAACGCTGGACGTTCCAGAGTGGCGCTCTAATGCCACCCCCCGAGGCGCGATTCGCGGAGACCTCCAACGGGTATCCCTTTCTCGCGTCTCTTTCAATGGCGGTGGCGTCATGAGTGCACCGAAGGGTCTGACCCGCGCCGACAAGCTCGACATCGCCCAGCGTCGTGCTCGCGGTGAGTCGCTGAGCACCATCGCCGCCGCGCACGGGGTGGACTTCAGCAACGTCCGTTACCACCTCGAGTGGCGTGAACCGTGGCGACCGAAGCCGTGCGGGACGAGCGCCGCCTACCGAAGGCACCTGCGTGCAGGTGAGCGGCCGTGCCCGAAGTGCTGCGCCGCGAACGCGCAGGCAACGAAGACCTACAAGAGGAAGGCGGAGGCGGCATGAGCAACCCGTCGAAGAAGAAGGGAACCGCTGGCGAGGTTGCCGCGATGAAGTGGCTGCGCGACAACGGTTTCCCTTGGTGCGATCGTCAGCCCCTCAGGGGTAACCGAGACTCGGGTGACCTGCAGTTGTGCATCGACGTCATCGCCGAGGTGAAGAGTGTTGCGGCTGGTGCGACCGGTCAGCCGGCGCATGGTCTGCTCGCGGCATGGTTGCAGCAGACCGACGTCGAGACGGAGAACGCCGGCGCCGAGTTCGGGCTGCTCATCGTGAAGCGTGCCCGCACGGCGAACCCAGCGCACTGGTTCGTCTACATGCGGCTCGGCGAGTGGCTCAGGCTCACCGGCGCGCACCTGCCCCTGCCTGACCCGTCGCAGCCCGTGTGCATGAGTCTCGCGTCCGCTGCCGCCGTCCTCAGATCCGCTGGGTACGGCACCGCCCCCGAAGGAGAAACGCTGTGAAGACCTACTGCAGCACCCGGAAGCTCAACTCGCTACCCATCGGATCGCGCGTCACGTGGGATCTGAAAACGGACGATAGGTGGGCTGGGGCATGGACAAAGACGCATGGCGGGTGGACCGACGGCGGTTCATTCTCGAAGAAGTGGCCGTACGACGCAAAGACCGTACTCGCGTACAACGGAAATCGCCCCTTCCGCGTCCTGAAGGAGATCGCATCATGACTGCCCACGCTTGGATCTGCCCCGACTGTGGGCGAGACGACCTGCCCAGCCCCGACCATGTCTGCACCGACTGCGAGGGAGACCCGATGGCGACGATGCATGAGCGGCCAGCCGCCGGCGCCGCTGCCTGGCTCGCCGACGAGGCGAACTCTGGAGGAGGCTCCACGCCCACACCCGTCGGCACCGCGACCATCCGCGACGACGGCGCGACCGCCATCGTCAGCTACGAAGTCGTCGCACAGATCAGCCACGACCAGATGCTCGACCTGCTCAAGGAGACCCGATGAACATCCCCACCCACAACGTCCGCATCGACATTGCTACCTGCCCGAACTGCAAGCGTGCGATCACCGCGGATGCTGTGGTGCGCGTCAAGGTTGAGCAGCCGAAGAGCTGGGCAGAGCGAGTCAACGTCACCACGCCGGCGCAGCGCCCTGTCAGCATCAACGTCACTGCGACGCCCGCCATTGTCGGCCTCGACATCAACCACTACTGCGGTGAGGCCGTGCGCGCGGAGGAGGCCCGATGACTGCCCGCATCCACGTCGACGAGCACATCGAGAGCTTCATCAAGCTCGGACACTGCACGCTCGACCAGAAGACGCCAGAAGTGTCCATCCACGTCGAATACGACCAGGGCGACATCGACGACGCCCTGCGCACTCTCGCCGCCGCCTACCGAAGCATCGTCGCGCAGATCGAGGAGACCCGATGACCAGGAAGCTCACGCCCACCCGGCTCGACGAGATCGTAGCGGCGGCGGAGGAGGCTACGCCCGGCCCGCGGGAAGTGATCCCCGCGACGTTCGAGGAAGGCCGGAGAATCAAGACCCCTGCGTATGAACTCATGGCCGTCGACATCGACGCGCCCTACCTTGATCGCACCGATGCCGAGCACATCGCCATGATGGACCCGGCCACGACGCTCGCTCTCGTCGCTGAGGTGCGGGAGCTGCGCGCCAAGGTGGAGCGGGTGCGGGAGTTGCACCGGGAGAACGCGTACCCTGACCGGCCCGTGTCGCGCTGCCGCGACTGTGATGACGTGTGGCCGTGCGAGACAGCTCGGGCGCTCGGGGAGGGAGCATGAGCGCGCCGCTGTTCGGAACGCCGGTTGGCCCGTGGTTCCGGTGGTTCGCGTGGCGACCAGTGCGGACGGCCGACCGTGGGTGGCGCTGGCTGGTCTTCGTGTGGCGACGCCGCTACCAGACAAAGCTCAACCTCCCCGGACCCATCGACCAGTGGTTCCATACCGTTGTCGATCGGGGGCAGGGATGAGCGCGCCGAAGCCCCGCGTGACGCGCCGGGGTCTCGCGCCCACATCCGACTACGCTGCGCTCGCCGACTGGATGAGCGGGCGGCCTGTCAGGATGCGGCCCTGGTACGGGTGGGATTGCCCGTGCGGTGAGTCCTACCGTGGGCCGATTCGCCTGAGCTGGCAGAGCATTGTCGACAGCGCGGTAAAGCACTCGCGCACGCATGCCGCCGAGCGTGTCGCTGACCGGCTCGACGAGTGGGCAGGAAAGCGCACCGACAGCAGGGCCGGCGGCGCGTACTGGGAGGGCTACCTCGAAGGCGCAGCACTGGCGCAGCGGGACGCCGCAGATTTCATCCGCAAGCACCTCGTCGGGGGTGCGTCATGAAGCCGTGGAGCATGTGGCGCGATCCGTGGCTCATCGTGTACATGGTCGTCGTCGCCGTGCTGATGACCGTCGCCATCGTCACTGCCGGTGTCATCGCAGTGACGCATGACGACTCGCCTGGCCCGGAGTGGGTGCATGACCGTGGCTCGATCTACTGGACGTGCACGTCGGATGGGCACGCGCTCATCAAGGACACCGACACCGGCTCGACGATGCTTGCGCGCGACGACCGCAAGTGCGACGCAGGAGGATGACCGCGAGCGCCCCGCCATCGTGCGGGGCGCTCGTGTTCGTTTCTGTTGAATCCAACACTCGACGGGTAGAATCCAACATGCCCCGCCACCTCACAGAACGGCCCGCCCACCGTGACTGCTGAACCGCTCACGCCCGCCGCCATCCGCAACCGTCTCGGCGCTGCTCTCTCCACCATCGACGCGCTCTACGACGAGATGCTGGAACCCGTCAGCCGATCCGGCCAAGGCGGCAGCAACGACACCGAACTCAACCGCACCGAACGCATCATCGCCGTGCGAGAAGAAGTCGGATACCAGACCTGGGCGACCATCGAAGCGATCTGCGACGAGTGCGCCATCGAAGAGCCCACCTGTAGCGAATACGAAGTCATCACGCACACGGCATGGCTACGCGACCACGCCGACGACTTCGCCACCTACACCGGCGCCACCGACGCACTCCAAGAGATGGAAGACTGCGCCGAGGCCATCACCAACGTCGTCTTCGGACATAAGCGGCCACGCCTCGCGCTCGGTGCGTGCACCATCACCGCGTGCGACGGCACCGTGCGAGACGCCGGCCAGGACGACGACGGCCACCAGATCGCACGCTGCACCCACTGCAGCACGACAGCGAACGTGCGGTGGTGGGCTGAGCAGATGCGTATGCCAGTGCGTGACACGCTCACCGGCGCCGAACTCATCGTCCTCGCACACCAGCAGTACGGTCGACGCCTCACGCCCGCCGCCATCCGCCAAGCCGTACGACGCGACATGCTCCACCCCATCAAAGACACCCGCCCCCAAGCGTTCACCATGGCCAACTGCATCGGGTACTTGACACGCGCCAGCTAAGGCAGGCTAAAGTGTGACCAGACCAGGCACACGTGTCTGGAAAACCAGAAGCCCCCAGCCAATCGGCTTGGGGCTTCTTGCATGTCCGGGCCTACTCGTGGCGAGGCTGGCCTGGACGTCGACCAAGTCCACGCGCACGCGCCCACCTAGCCTCTGGCATCGGACGCAGCGTGTGGCCCACCATCCGGCAAGCCGCAGCGGATGGCGTGACACACCCCGCGCGCCCTAGGGAATGGCGGGGAGCTGCGGCCACAACGTGAATGGGGTGAGCGCATGCAGAGCGAGCACACGCTGAGCGCCGACGAGGAGGACGCGTTCAAGGCGCCACGGTTCTTCCACTGGAAGCCTGGCGAGCGAAAGGCCATCAAGGCGGCAGCGCACCGCAAGGATCGTCGAGCAGCCCGACGGGACGTGCTCTGCGTCGACACGTTCGACCGCTTCCCCACGATCGCTGACCTCTACGAAGAGCAGGCGATGCGACGGGCGACACGCACCGCTCGACGTGACGCGCTCATCGCCACCATCGAGGAACGCGCAGCGACGCTGCCGCCCGGCCCGATCTGAACACAGGAGACTGACATGGCAGACCGCAAGATCGCGATCGTCAAGAGCGGCGAACAGGTCGCCTCGTTCCCAGGCGACGCGCCGTGGGAGATCGTCGGCGACACGCTGCGTGTGCACCGCCCCACTCAGACGGTCCACTTCAGCCCGCGCGCATGGGACTTCCTCGTCGAGGATCGCGACGACTGGGACTTCCTCGTCGAGGATCGCGACGACTGGGACTTCCTCGTCGAGGATCGCGACGACCCGGCGCAGTCTCCCGTCACGACCTGAGCATGGACGGCGTGCAGACCGCGAGCATCACCATCACGCGCACCCTCACCGACGGCGACGACCTCGTCGGGTGGGAAGTGACAGGCGACGCGGACAAGCTCATCGTTGCGCTCGGCATGCTCGACCTCGTCCGCGACGGAATGCTGCGAGGCGACGATGAGCAAGCGTGACACCTACCGCGAACACATCGACTGGGCCGACGTCGAACGCGCATACGCCGAGCAGCGACACGAACAGGACATGCGCGACCTCATGATGCCCGAGCGAGGCGTCATCGTGGACGAATGCAGGTGGGGCAAGCAGTGAAGCGGCCCTGCCTCGACTGCCCGCGCATCGGCGAATGGAAGCGCGGCAGGTGCGACCAGCACGAGCGAGCGCGGGACAAGGCGCGCGGCACGACGACCGAGCGAGGCTACGGCAGCGCCACCGTCACCAGTCCACTCGGCACCGCCACCTACGACGCCACACGCCGCGCCTACGCCCGCCGCATGGCTGCCGGCCACGCGTACGACTGCTGGCGATGCTCACGACCACTCGAAGGCGCATGGACACTCGGTCACTGCGACATCGACCGAAGCCTCGTGCACGGCCCCGAATGCCCGCCTTGCGACTACGCAACGAGCGGACGCACCGGCTGCCCGCACCCGACGCATGCATAACCATGCAGACGGTAGGGCCATGCCCCCTCCGCCCACCCCGGCGAGTCCACCGCGGGTGAGGCGGCTTCGAGGTGCGGAGGGTTCAAACGTCCGTAACGGCCAGATGGGCCGCATATTCATTCATCTGCCCGGCGCGACGCTGGGCGGTTCGCCGCTGA